>WNGE01000032.1_pt1 | contig 150644 bp, 154 predicted proteins | sample 5400651 | NCBI WGS metagenome assembly WNGE01 (sample SAMN13153370, study PRJNA577476) | soil metagenome | isolation source: 60 cm soil or saprolite under grassland replicate 2 | place: USA:California | collected 2016-06-15
CCGAGCGGACGTGGAGTGAATAGTGCATCACAAGCGCCCCACAGAAGTCGCGCCGCGGCGGGGCGGTCGTCGCAGAAGCGTCGCAGAAGCGCGGTCTTGCCGACGCCGGCCTCCCCGCCGATGAGCAGGACGCGCCCGCAGGAGTTGCGTTGCACGGCCTCCACGCATTCGCCGAGCATCGAGAGCTCGCGGGCGCGCTCGAGTAGCTCGCTCGACGTGTAAGAGGTCGTCACAGGCGCGTCCTGTCGCACGACACTCCGGCGGCGCTATCTCTCTTGGCCAGCGAGCCCGAGGCGGACAGCCTCTGCACTCGCCTCAACGCGCGTCCGAACGTCCAGCTTGCGGAGGATGGCTGCGACGTGGTGGTCGACCGTCCGTTCGGAGAGCACGAGCCGCTCGGCGATCTCGGCATTCCGCAAGCCTTCGGCGACGAGTCCGAGCACCTCTTGTTGGCGCGGCGTCAGACTGCCCGGATTCTCACGAGTCGCAGGACGCGGCCCCCGCGGCAGCCCGCGCGCCCCGCGTTCGCGCAGGCGGCGTGCGACGAACGCCGCCGCCGGGCGCGCCTCCAACCGCTGCAGCTCCTTCAGCGCCTGCCGCAGCGGCTCCTCCTCGTCCGCGTCCGCCAGTGCGAGCGCGGCCTCGTAGGGACAGCCGAGCGCTTGCCACAACTCGGCCGCGCGCCCCCACTCCCCGGCGAGCTGAAGCTCATACGGTTCCGCAGCACCCGCGGGGATGTCCCCGTCGAGCTCGGCACGCCGGCGCCAGTCGGCCAGTTCGCCGATTAGGAATCCAGCCTTCCGCTCCAAGGCGAGCGGGAGGGCTGCCTCCGTCGCCGCCGCGACAGCATCGCGGTCGCCTTCGAGCCAGGCCGCCTCGGCTCTGGCTGCAGCTACCGGTCCCAGCCGCGGCAGCTCGCCGGTCGGCTCTGCCAAGGTCCAGGCCTCGTCCAGCAGCGGCCACAGCTCGGGATCACCGCGCCGCGCGCGTACGAGCGCAAGCACCACCAGCGAGACGATGCGAGGTGTTGTTGACGTGCGGGGAACGCGCAGGACGGACGCGGCGGAATCGGCCGCTTCCGACCAGCGCCCCTGATTGAGCTCCGAGCGTGCGCGAAACGCGAGTAGGTAGAGACGGAACAGCTCGAGGCCTCGCTCGCTGCAGTAAGCGATGCCCGGCTCCAGATACATGTGCGCAAGGGAATGGCGGCGACTTTCGAGGGCGCCGGCGCTTACCACGATGAAAGTGCGTCCGACCTGCACGGCGAGCCCCGCACGCCGGGCGCGCTCGAGGCTCTGCGCGAGCTTCTCGTAGTCGCCCTGACACGCGCCGATCGTCGTAAGCGCGCGGACGGCGATCTCGGTGTCGTCGAGGCGCTCCGCGAGGTCGAGCGCGCGGCCGGCCCAAGCGATCGCCTCCTCCGAGCGCGCTGCGGCCGCACAGATCGCCGCGAGATTCGCGTACGCGCTGCCGAGTTCCCGGCCAGGGGACAGCCGTTCGAGCAGGCCGACCGCGTCTCGAGCCGATCGCTCCGCTTCTGCGGTCCGGCCGGGACACCAGAGGAACTCTGAAAGCCGATGGAGCGCCTCGCCCTCTTTGAGCGTGTCGCCCACCGTCCGGCGGCACTGGAGCGCCTCCTCGAGGGCCGCGATTCCCTCGTCGTACTGATCGGTGATGTAACACTCTCGCGAGCGACGCTCGAGCAGCTCTGCGCGCTCGGCCGCCGGCAGCCGATCGCCGAATCGGAGGGCGCGCGCGTACTGCGCAGCCGACTCGCGGTGCGCGCCGAGCGACGCTGCGCGGGCGGCCGCTGCGGGTGCGAAGCGAAGCACCGCGTCGATGTCGCCGGCCGCCTCGGCGTGGTGCGCGAGCCGGGCCAGATCGCGGGCGCCGCCCGCTGGATCGGCGAGCGCCGCGAGGGCTTGACGGTGCAGGTCGATCCTCCGGTTGGGTGCGATCGATTCCTCGACGGCGAGGCGGGCGAGCTCGTGCCGGAACGCGACGCCTGCCGGCTCGAACGTGAGCATGCCCGACGTCAGGCACTCGTCGAGACCGTCGATCGCCTCCCCGGCAAGTGCTTCGAGCAGCCAGAGCTCCGCCTGCGGCGGGACGACCGCGACCGCCTCGAGGAGCCGCTTTGCGGGAGGGCTGAGACGCGCAGCGCGGGCGAAGATCGCGTCCCTAACCGTGTCCGGTATCTCCGCGGCTTGCGCAGCGAGCGCCTCGACGACGAAGAACGGGTTGCCGGAGGTTTTGCGGTAGAGCTCGTCCGCGTCGACGCCCTGCGGTTCGGCGAGCTGCGCGACCGCCGCCGGCGAGAGAGCAGCAAGCTTGAGCCGCGTAACCGTCTGGCTCGTCACCAGCTCGCCGAGCACGATCCGGAGCGGGTGGGCCCGGTCGAGCCCGTCGTCACGGTAGCTGGCGACGATCAGGGCCGGAACGGTCTCCACTCTACGGGCGAGCAGCCTCAGCACGTCGAGCGTGGCCTCGTCGGCCCAGTGCACGTCCTCGAGCACGAAGACGGTCGGAGCTCGTGCCCGCAGCTCGCGCACGAGCGCCGCCACGACCTCGTGCGGCATCACCCCGCTCGCTACGACCTTCTCGAGCTCGCCGCCGGCGCCCTCGGCTACGGCAAGCAGCGGCCCGAGCGGACGCGGAGTGAAGAGCGGATCGCAGGAACCCCAGAGGATCCGCGCCGACTCGCGGCGTTCCTCGCAGAACCGCCGGAGGAGCGCAGTCTTCCCCACCCCGGCCTCGCCTCGGACGAGCACCACGTGTCCCCGCGAGCTGCCATGCACTGCCCCAAGGGATTCGCCGAGCGTCGAGAGTTCGCCGGCGCGCTCGAGCAGCTCACTCGAGGCGCCCGAGGCGTGGGCGGGCGCGACCTTTTGCACACACCCATGGTGAACCTGGCGGATCAACGCTTCAACCTGCGGGCTGCGGGCTGCCGCCATTTCAGCCACGAATCTCGATGGGGTGTCTTTCGCGGGCGGTGCGAGCGCGGTGCGAGCGAAGTGTCGTGCTACTCAGGACACGTCACCGCGGGGTTGAACATCGCGAAGACTCCGCTGGGGTTCTCCTCGGCGACCCGGGCATGCAGATCGTAGTGGACCGGCATCGTCGGGTTGTGTCCCGGCATCGGGCCGTCGAACGGCTGGCCGAAGAGCGACGGCCGGTCATCCGCCGTGGCCAGACTGCCATCGGCATCCGCCTTCCAGTACTCGACGCCGACGAGCTTCAAGTTGCCGCTGGCGTCGGGCAGATACAGGAGAAGTTCAGGCCGGAGCGGGTCGATCGCCGGATCGTCCATAAGCGCTCGGTTGGCAGCGTGGACGCCCATCGTCCCAAGGGGCGAACGGACGCACGGCTCACCCGCTCTGATGGTGTAGCCGTCCCGTTCGGCTTGCTCGAAGCTGTGGTAGCGAGCGGTCGCGGCTCGCACTTTCTGCAACTCGGTCGGCAGCGAACCGTCGCCGCCGAGCGCCGCCGTCACTGCCAACGTCGCGACTATCGCGACGAGGCCGAAGGCCGCGAAAACTGTGCGGAGCATTGCCAACGTCTCCTCTCCCTCCACCTCTCAGAGGCGGAGGTTCGTCGTAACCAATTGCTGCGCCCGCATCTACGCCTCGGCGCGAGCTGCGCGGCCCACGAATGCCGCGACTCGTGCGAGAACGATCTGCACACGCTTCTTCGGTCGTTCTGCGGAGCGGCCGCGTCGACGCCCTGCCGTTCACCCACCTCGGCCGCGCGCCGCCACTTGAGGGCCTCACGCTCGAGATCCGCCTCGTGCTCCCTGCCCAACATGCGGTACATCTCATCCATGTCGCCTCCTTACGCCGTGCTGCGGTAGCCGTGCCGGGACACGATCGCGACGCCGCCCGCGAGCAGCATCAGCCCGAAAACGCCGGCCGCACCGACACCTGCGTCGCCCCAGTCAAAGCCGCCGGGTGTCACGCGGACGATGACCGGCGTGGAGATCGGTGCGCTCACGACGCCGGTGCCGCGGAACCCCGCGCGATCGTCCGGGCGGAGGCCGAGATCCTGGTGTCCCGCTCGCGCCGCGGGAGCGGCGATGCCGACGATGGCCGCGGCGACGACGAGGGGCCGGATCAGGTGGTGACGGCCGATCTTCATGATCTGCTCCTTTCAATGTCGGAGCGCCTGGATGCGCTCGATGGGTTCGACGCTGCGCCAGGGCGGTTGCGAACGCGCTGCGGAGCGGTTGCACGTCGGTAAACGCGCCGCTACCGGGCCGCCCGATTTCCGTGCTAGCTTCGGCCTCGAGAGACGCGGAGGAGATGGACTTTCGGATCCTGGGGCCCCTCGAGGTGCTCGACGAGGAGCGCGTGGTCGACGTGGGCGGCGGCAAGAAAGGTCTGTCTTCGCCCTCCTGCTCCTGCACGCGAACGAGGTCGTCGCGAGCGATCGTTTGATCGACGAGCTTTGGCCGGACGAGCCGCCACCAAGCGCCGCGAAGATCGTTCAGGCGCACGTCTCGCGGCACGTCGGCGAGGGCGCGATCTGGGTCGCCGCCCGGCCCGGCTTCCGCTGCTGTCCGCCCGAGACGGTCGGGACCGGCACGCTGACCCGAATCGATCCAACGACGAACTCCGTCGAGGCGACGATTCCGATCGGCGGGAACCCGGCTGGAGTCGCGGTGGGAGAGGGCGCGGTCTGGATCGCAGACCCGGGGACGCGCTCGGTCGTTCGCGCCGATCCGATCGTCCTCGATGCCGCGCTTTCGGCCGACCCGAGCGCTTCTCGCGTCGTGAATCAGATGCTCGAAGGCTTGGTCGAGCTCGCACCGGGCCGGACCACTGTCATTCCCAAGCTGGCGACAAGCTGGAAGACGAGCAAGGACGGCCGCACCTGGACGTTCTTCCTGCGTCGACGTGTGAAGTTCCATGACGGGACGCCGCTCAACGCAGCAGCCGTCTGCTTCAACTTCGAGCGCTGGTATGGCTTCGCCGGCTCGCTTCAGGGAGCGACCTACTTCTGGCCGATCATCTTCGGTGGCTTCAGGAAGCCCGAGCCCGGCAGCCCCGGCCCGGTGAAGAGCCTCTACCGCAGCTGCCAGCGCGTCGACGACCTCACGGTTCGCCTCCGCCTTGCACGCCGCACGACGTCATTTCTCGCGGCCCTCGCGTATCCGAGCTTCGGCATCGCGAGCCCGACGGCGCTCAGGAAGTACGACGCCGACGCAGGCGAGGCCGACGCGAATGGCACTTTCCATCCTGCCGGGACGTACGGCACGGCGCACCCCACCGGCACCGGGCCCTTCATGTTCAGGTCGTGGCGACCAGGCAGGGAGATCGTCCTGGTGCGGAATCCGCGCTACTGGGGGAAGAAGGCGAAGCTCGACCGGCTCGTCTTCCGCACGATCATCGACCGCACGGGACGTCTGCATGCGCTGGAACGAGGGACGATCCAGGGCCTCGACGCGGTCCTGGTAGGCGCCGCAGACACGATCAGGCGCAATCCCAGGTTGAAGCTCCTCGACCGGCCTTCGGGCAACGTCGGCTACGTCGGCATCAACCAGGCGATCCCGCCGATGAACAAGCTCCTCGTCCGGCAGGCCGTCGCCTACGGACTCGACCGCGCTCGGCGCGTTCGTTCTACGGCGGTCGCGGCCAACTCGCCGACCAGTTCCTGCCACCGATTTTCGTGGGGCACGTGAAGGGCGTGAAGCGTTACCGATACGACCCCGCCAGGTCGCGGGCGCTCCTTCGCAGGGCCGGGCTGAAGCCGCCCGTCAAGGTCGACTTCTGGTTCCCCACCGACATCTCGCGGCCGTACATGCCCGATCCGAAGCGCAACTTCGAAGCGTTCGCCGCGAGCCTGGGGAGGGCCGGCTTCGAGGTCGTTCCGCACAGCGCTCCCTGGAGCCCTGATTACGTCCAAACGGTCTTCGGCGGTAAGGCTCAGCTCTACCTGCTCGGTTGGCTGGCCGACTTTCCGGATCCCGACAACTTCTTCGGCACCCATTTTCGGACGTACCAACCGCAGTTCGGCTTCAGGAATCCGAAGCTGTTCGCACTACTCGACCGAGCAGACGCCGAGACGAACCTCGCGAGGCGCGCCCGCCTCTACGAGCGTGCGAGCCGCCTGGTCATGGAGCTCCTGCCGATCGTTCCGTACGTGCACTTCAAGTTCGCGGTTGCGTTGCGAAGGAACGTGACCGGCTTCGTGCCCGACACCACCGGGCCGATCAACGAGTCGTTCGCGACCGTTGGGTTCGCGTCGAAATAGCGAACGGCCTCGTCGCGGCTAGGCGCCGCGGCCCGGCGATGACACGATGTGGAACGGGATATGTCGTCCGTCGATCCGCTGCGCATTGACCCCGAGACGATGCGGGAGCTGGGCTACCGCACCGTCGACATGCTCGTGGATTGGCTCCACGACATCGACGCCCCGCCGCTCCGTCGCGCCGCGCCGGACGAGATGCAAGCCCGGCTCTCCGGGCCTCCGCTCGACACCGGGGTGTCGTTCGACGAGATCCTCGCCACGCTCGCGGGGAACGTGCTCCCGTTCGGGAGCCGCGTCCATCACCCGGCGTTCTTCGCCTTCATCCCCGGCAGCGGCACCTGGCCCGGCGCGCTCGGGGATCTCGTCGCGAGCGCGGCCAACCTCTACGCCGGCTCGTGGATGGAGTCCGCCGGCCCGTCGCAGGTGGAGCTCGAGGTGCTGCGCTGGTTCGCGGACTGGCTGGGCCTTCCGGAGAGCGCGGGTGGTCTCCTCCTCAGCGGGGGCTCGGCTGCGAACACGACCGCGCTCGCCTGCGCGCGGGAGAAGGTCGCCGGTGCAATGGCGCCGGATCTCGTCGCGTACCTGCCCGATCAGGCGCACTCGTCGATGGCGAGGGCGGCCCGCATCCTCGGCTTTGGACCCGCGCAGGTCCGCGTGCTCCCCGTCGACGACGAGCACCGGTTGCGACCGCGTGCGCTGGCTGGCGCGATCAAGGCCGACGTGGCGGCGCGCCTGCGGCCCCTCTTCGTCGTGGCGAGCGGCGGTTCGACGAACACCGGCGCCGTCGATCCCCTCCGAGAGTTGGCGACGATCGCCCACGAGTACGGCGCCTGGTTCCACGTGGACGCGGCCTACGGCGGCTTCGCCGTCCTGACCGACCGCGGGCGGGACCAGCTCACAGGAATCGGGCTCGCCGACTCCGTCACCCTCGATCCGCACAAATGGCTCTACCAGCCGTACGAGTGCGGCTGCTTGCTCGTGCGGGAAGCCGCAACGCTCGAATCGGCGTTCGCGATCACCCCCGACTACCTTCGGGACTCCGCGGCGACAGCCGGCGAGGTGAACTTCTCCGACCGCGGCATGCAGCTGACGCGCACCTCGCGCGCGCTGAAGATCTGGATCTCGCTCCGCTACTTCGGGCTGGACGCGTTCCGCGCCGCGATCGACCGCTCGCTCGACCTGGCCGAGCTCGCCAGCCGGCGCATCGACGAGAGCCCCGTGCTCGAGCTCGCCGCCTCGCCGTCGCTCGGGATCGTCTGCTTCCGACGTCGGTTCGACGAGGATGAGGACGAGCGAAACGCCGGCCTCGTCGCGGCGCTCGAGCGGAGCGGGATCGGGCTCGTCTCCAGCACGCGGCTGCGCGGCCGCTACGCGATCCGGCTCTGTCCGCTCAACCATACGACCGCCCCGGAGGACGTCGAGCGCGTGCTCTCGTTCCTCGAGACGGCGGAGCCGGAGCCGGGCGCGCTGCTCGAGCGCGATCGCGAGGTGTCCGGCGTCTGGCTGCGGTCACCCGGTGTCGACCCGGACGAGCTCGCCGCGGTGCCCCTGTTCAGCAGCCTCGGTCCGCCCCAACTCGCCCGCGTGAGCGCGATGGCGCGCGTGCGTGAAGCGGCGCGCGGCGAGCGGATCGTGGAGCAGTGGACGACCGCACGCGGCGCGCCGAGCTGGCCTTCGCCGCCTTCAACGGCGCCGAATGGGCCGTCTGGATTGCCATGCTCGTCTACGCCTACCGCAACGGCGGCGCCACGGAGGCGGGAATCGTGGCGTTCGTCCAACTCGTTCCGGCGGGAGTGTTCGCGCCGCTTGCGGCCGGCCTCGCCGACCGGCTCCGCCCGGCACGGGTCTTGACCCTCGGCTACTTCGCCCAGGCTGCCGCGATGGGCGCGACGGGAGCCGCTCTGTTCGTCGAGGCACCGTCCGTCGCCGTCTACGCGCTGGCCGCGCTCGCGGCGACGCTCGTCACGATCACGCGGCCGACCCAGGCTGCGCTCCTGCCCGGTCTCGCCCGGTCGCCCGAGGAGCTGACCGCCACGAACGTCGTCTCCGGTTGGATCGAGAGCGTCGCGATGCTCGCCGCGCCTGCTGCCACAGGTGTGCTCCTCGCTGTCGCGAGCCCCTCCGCAGTCTTCGTCGTCATGGCTGCGCTGGCGCTGGCCGGCGCGCTTGCCGTCCTGCCGATCGAGGGCCCGCCGGCGGCGGCCGCCTCGCAGCCGGACGGCGCGATCGTTCCAGTCGACCGGCCGCCGCGACTGCTCGTCGGCCTGCTCGGCGCTCAGTACGTGCTGATCGGCGCGCTCGACGTCCTCTTCGTCGTCCTCGCGATCGGCGTGCTCGGGCTGGGCGGCTCCGGCGCCGGCTACCTGAATGCCGCGTTCGGCGCGGGGGGCACGGTGGGAATTGCCGCGACGGTCGTCCTGCTCGGGCGACGGCACGTCTCGCCGCCGATGGCGTTCGGCGCCGCCGCGTTCGCGCTCGCCTTCGTCGCGATCGGGCTGTGGCCGACGACGGCCGGCGCCTTTCTGCTGCTCGTCCTGGCGGGAGCCGGCCGCTCGCTTTTCGACGTCGCCGGCCGCACGCTCCTCCAGCGCACCGTGCCGGCGCAGGTCCTGGCCCGCATGTTCGGGATGGTGGAGGCGCTGTCGATGGCCGGGCTGGCGGCGGGTTCGCTGCTCGTGCCGGCGTTTGTCGCAGTCGGCGGTCCGCGGACGGCCTGTATCGCTCTCGGCGCGCTGTTCGCGTGCGCCGCCATCCTTGCCGGCGCGCGCGTACTCGCGCTCGACCGCCGCGCCAGCGTTCCGATCGTGGAGATCTCGCTCCTGCGGACGCTGCCGATCTTCGCGCCGCTGGGCACCCCGACCCTGGAGACGCTCGCTCGAAGCCTCGAGCACGTCGAGGTCGACGCCGGAGACGTGGTGATCCGCACCGGCGAGCGAGGCGACCGCTTCTACGCGATCGCCGAGGGTCGCTACCGGGTCTTCGTCGGCGGAGACGCCGTCGCCGAGCTCGAGCGCGGCACCGGCTTCGGCGAGATCGCACTGCTCAAGGACGTCCCCCGCGTCGCCGACGTCGTTGCGCTGACGCCGGGCCTTCTGTACGCGCTCGGAAGGGACCAGTTCGTCGCGGCCGTGACCGGCCACCCGGCCGCAGCCGCCGCTGGAGAACGAATCGTCCGGGAGCGAATGCCGGCGGAGGCGACGTCCGCACCGTGATCGACCCGCTCCAGCGCTGGCGGGAGCACGGCGAGAAGCCCGACTTCGCGGGACTCCTGACCTTCGGGACGCTGCCCTACACGGAGGATCCACGAGACCTGGAGGGCGTCGACGTCGCCGTCGTCGGAGCACCGACGGACGACCTGGTCTCGGATCGTCCGGGCAGCCGCTTCGGCCCGCGCGCCATCCGCGCGGCCGGGTGTCCCTGGGGGCCGCACCTCGAAGCCGGGATCGACGCCTCGACGGTTCTGCGGATGGTCGACTTCGGCGACGCGCCGGTCCTCCCGGGCGATCCGGCCCGGACGCACGCCGCGATCGAGGAGACCGTCGGCCAGGTCGTCGCCGCCGGTGCGATCCCGATCGTGCTCGGCGGCGACCACTCGATCGCCGAGCCGGACATGCGTGCCTGCGCGAGCCGCCACGGCCCGCTGGGCCTGATCCACTTCGACACGCACGCCGATACGGGCACTCAGGTCTTCGGCGTCGAGGTCTCCCACGGAACCCCCATGTACCGGCTCGTCGAGGCCGGAACCGTCGACCCGGCCCGCTACGTTCAGATCGGCCTGCGCGGGTACTGGCCCGGCGAGGCGGAGTTCGCCTGGCAGGCCGAGCGCGGGATCACCAGCTTCTTCATGCACGACGTCCGCGCGCTCGGGATCGAGGAGGTCGTCCGACGCGCCATCGAGCGCGTCGGATCGGGGCCCATCTTCCTCTCCGTCGACGTCGACGTGCTCGATCCGGCCTTCGCCCCGGGTACGGGAACCCCCGAGCCCGGCGGGATGGCGACCGGCGACCTGCTCTGGGCGTGCCGCACCGTCGCCTCAGGCGTCGAGCTCGTCGGGGCCGATGTCGTCGAGGTCTGTCCGAGCCACGTCGGCTCGCTGGACGTCACGGCGCTCGCCGCGGACCGGATCGTGCGGGAGATCATGACCGGGATCGCACTACACCGCACAAAGTAAAAAGCCCCGCCGAAGCGGGGCTTTCTACTGGGCGATGGACGCACCGCCGCATAGTGCGCCCATCCGATCGGTGGTTCCCCTCACCAGATCCACCGATTCTTCACGGTGCGCGGGGTCCGGGCGTTGCCGCGATGCCCTTCGGAACGGTTCGACACGCGGGCACCGCGACCAATCCGGGCCCGCGTGTCGTCGATCGCCAACCCGCCGATTCGCATACCCGACACGGGGATGTAGAGGCTCAGTCCCCCTGAAACCTCTTGCTTCCGCGCCGTGCCGGCGTCGTTGTTCGGTTCGGGTGTGATCGTTGTTCCTCCTTGCATCGTCTAGGGGAACGGTAAGGGGGTGAGCCGGCCGCGTCGTTCGCCGCCACGACGCTCCGAGTGTCACGGCCGTGACACTCGGGACGGCCCTTTCAGCGCGTCCGCTGGGTCAGCTGGTCGAGCTCGACGACGATCGTGCGGCCCCGCTTGAGCTCGATCACCCCACGTCGCTCCTCCTCCCGCAGCACGCGATTCACGGTCGCGCGCGACGTGCCCGCGATCTCCGCAATCTCCTCCTGCGTCAGCGGGATGACGGACGTGCCGTCGCGGTCGTAGACCGTGGCCAGCTGGCGTAGGTGGCGCCGGACACGAGTCTCGGCATCGACGTAGTGCGCCTCCAGCAAGCGCTCGTTCATGAGGCGGATCACCTCGGCGAGCAGGCCCACCAGGACGCGGTCGACACCCGGATGGCGCTTCCGCAGGCGCTCGAAGTCCTCGCGAAAGATGGAGCGGGTCTCGGCCGCCTCGAGCGCGACCACGGTCGCGGAACGGTGACTCGGCGGCGAGACGAGCGCCAGCTCGCCGAACGCATCGCCCGGACCGTAGATCGCCAGCAAGGTCGTGTCACCGAGCGGCGTCCGGATCCGCGCGGCGAAGCGTCCGCTCACGACGAGATGCAGCGAGTCGGCGGGGTCGCCTTCATGGAAGACGACTTCGCCGCGATCGAACGGGCGACGGCGGGCGATCGTCAAGACCTGCTGCAGCTCGTCGCTCGGGACGTCGGACAGGAGCTTCCATTGCACGAGGCGAACTATCGGAGATCTCGCACCGAAAGTCACGGCCCACCGGGGTACGGTCTCCCGAGTCGTGTCGGTAGCAGGCCCGCACTCCGTCCTCGAAGAGCTGTGGTCGCCGGTCGCGGCTCTCACAGCGGCGCATGACGGCCGCGCCGGTGGGATGATCACGTCGACAGCCGTGACAGCGAGCCTCCTGCCCGAGTCGCCGCGGATCGCGGTGCTTCTGGCGGGCGGCCACCGCACGCAGGAGCTCGCCCTCGCCTCTGGAGCCTTCGCGATTCACCTGCTTCCCGCCGAGCCGGTCGAACGGTCGCTGGAGATCTTCAGAACGCTCGGCTTCCGGTCGGGTCGCGACGTCGACAAGCTGGCGGGGATCCCGTGGCGGCCCGGGGCGACGGGCGCGCCGTTGCTCGAGGAGGCGCTCGCCTACGTCGAGGCGCGCATCGTCCGGACGCTCGACGCAGAGGACGTGACTGTCGTGCTCGCCGACGTCGTCGGCGGGGCGCGCTTGCGCGAGGGGCACCATCTGACGATCGAGGTCGTGCGCGCGCACCTGACGAGCGACGACCGGTCCGCCTGGGACGCCCGGCTCGCGGAGGAACTTCTCGAGGCACGCAGGCGGCGGGTTACTCGCGCCTGAGCCAGTCGGAAAGCTTCCCGCCGGCCTTCTCCATTCCCTCTCCCGCTTCGCGGAAGATCGTCTTGAAGCGGCGCGTGTAGTAGTCGACCGCGTCTCCGGCCTCGGCGCGGGGATCGGCGTCCACGTCCCGCGTCGGATAGACGCCGCCGATGATCCGGTCGTAGGCGCCGGAGCGGATCCAGTTCATCAGCTCGCCGACCCGCCGGACGGGATACGCGTGGTCGAACCGCCGCTCGACGAAGAAGCGCGAAACCTTGTCCCAGCCGGACTCCCACTCGCGGTACTCGGTCGCCTGGCGGAGGAAGGCGTCGAGGTTGAGCCGGCGGGAGTCCAGGCCGGCGGCGAGCACCATCAGCACGCGGCAGATCACGAGCGGGTCACGGGTGACGAGCACGGCGGCGCGATCCGCCGAGAGCTCGGACGCGCGCGACCACTCCAGCAACGCCGTACGCACGGCGAGCAGCGGCAGCCCTCCGAGAATCGGAAGCGCACTGACCGTCGTCGTCATCTGGAGCAGGATCAGCAGCGCAGTCCGGTAGAGAACATGGTCGGACAGGATGTGCCCGACCTCGTGGCCGAGGACGCCCCGCAGCTCGTCTTCGTCCAGCAGCTGCAGCAGCTCCGAGTTGAGGACGACCATCGGTTTGCCCGAGCCGACGGCGGCGGCGTTCGCGAACGGGAACTGCGTCAGGTACAGGTCATAGGTCTCCGGCAGGTCGAGCGCCTCGAGCGCGCGCTCGTAGCCCCGGTAGACGTCGGGCAGCTGATCGGCGCCGAGCTTGACGGAGTTGGCGAGCAGGACCTGGCGGAAGGCGCGCTCGTACTGGAACTCGATCAGGCGCCTGACGACGGTGTCGAGCATCGGTACCGACTTCAGCGCGGCGGTGGCGGCCCGGTCTGCGGGGTGCTCGTAGGCCTTCGAGGAGATGTTCTTCAGCCGGTAGCGGATGAGCTCGGTCTCGGTCATCGCTCGTAGCTTGCCCGGGATCGACGGCCGGCGAGTCGCTCGAACGGAGGATTTCCTAGGAGCTCTTCGTTGCGCCGATCCCGTCCGGGCGTCGGAGGAGAAGACTCAATCCCAGGCGCATCGGCTTGAGAGTAGATTGCCTGCAAATGGAGCCGAACGAGGATTCCTGGGAGTCAGCGGGGTGGCAGGCCGGCCCTGAGCAGCTCGAGCGCGAGGAGGTGTTGCGGCTCGCCCGCCACCTCGCCGAGCAGCGCGAGCGCCATCGGACCGAGGAGCTCGCGGAGATCGAGGAGCTGAAACGGGCGCTGCGCGAACGCGCGGCTCAGGTCGCCGTCCGCGAAGCGGAGGTCGAGCAGCGCCGGCTCGAGCTCGAGGAGCGCGACGTGACGACACGGACCGAAGGGTGGCGGCGGATCCGGCTTCCGCGGGGCGAGCGGCGCCACACAGAGGTTCACGGCGAGGACGAAGCGTACGCCGAGGAGCTGATCACGAGGCGCGAGGCCGAGCTGGAGCAGCGACTCGCCGACCTGCTGCCGAAGGAACGGCGGCTGGCGGAGGCCGAAGCGGAGCTCCGCGAGCGCGAGATGGGGCTGACCGCGGCCGAGAATGCGGCAGCCGAACGCGAAGAGCAGATCGCCCGGGAGCGAGCCGAGCTCGAGGCGGCCCAGCGGCAGCTGCACGAGGGCGAGGCCGGGCTCGCGGCACGCGCGCGCGAGCTCGAGGACGCGCAGGGTGCGGTTGCACGACGAGCCGACGAGCTCGAGGCGGCGCGAGCCGAAGTGGACCGGCGAGCGGCGGAGCTCGAGGCGGCCGGAGCCGACGCGGCCCGGCAACGCGACGAGCTCGAGGCGGCGCGGAGCCAGCTCGCTCGCAGGACGGACGAGCTCGTGGCAAGAGCCGCGACGATCGAAGCGACCGGAGAGGAGACGACAGCGGCCAGCGGCGAGCTCGAGGCGGCCCGGGACGAGCTCGAGACGCTCCGGACGTCGCTGGAGGCCCGCGACCGGGAGCTGCAGGCACGACAGCAGGAGCTGGCGGCGCGCGAGACCGGGCGCACGGACGAGCGCGACCGGGAGCTCGCCCGGCGCGAGGCGCGGATCCAGGGTCTCGAAGCGGAGTTCCGCGCACGCGAGGCCGAGCTCTCCAGGCTGCAGGCGGCACTCGCCGCGCGCCAGGAGGAGCTGCGGCGCCGTGAGCGTCGGCTCGAGGATGCCGAGCGGCTCCGCGACCGCGCCGCCGCGCAGCCGGTCGCGCCCTACGTCAGCTTCACCGAAGGCCTCGACGCACTCGCCGGCGGGGGCCGGCGCGAGCCACCGGCCTGGCAGTGAGCTAGTGCGAGTGGCCGAGCTCGGCCAGCACGCGCGTGCAGACGTCGACCACCTGGGGGTCGAACTGCGTGCCGGCGCCCTCTTCGAGACGGCGTAGCGCCTCGTTCTCCGGAAGCCGCTTGCGATACGGCCGGTCGGTCGTCATCGCATGGTAGGCGTCGCAGACGAAGATGATCCGCGACTCGATCGGGATGTCCTCGGCGGCCCTCTGGTCCGGATAGCCACAGCCGTCGTACCGCTCGTGGCAGTGCCGCACGATCGGGCGCACTTCTTCGAGCCGGTCGATCGGAGCGATGATGCGCTCGCCGAGCTCGGGATGCGTCTCCATCACCGCGCGCTCCTCGTCCGTGAGCGGGCCGGGCTTCAGGAGGATGTGCTCCGGGATCCCGATCTTCCCGATGTCGTGGAAGAGGGCGCCGAGCTCGAGCCGCTTCAGCTGGCGCGTGTCGAGACCGAGCCCGGCGCCGACCTTGAGGGCGAGGTCGGTGATCCAACGTGCGTGTGAGGACGTGTATTCGTCGTTCGCCTCGAGCGCGTTCGCGAGCGCCTCCACCGTGTCGAGGAACGTCTGTTCCAGGTTCCGGAAGTTGCCCGCGTTCGTGAGGGCGAGCTTCGCCTGGTGCGCGATTCCGGCCAGGAGCCGCAGGTGCTGCTCGGAGAACTCCTCCTCCGCCGGCGTCGCAACGACGATGCAGCCGACGCGGCCGCCGTCGAGCGACAGCGGCGCGACCGCGAACGGACGACCGCCCTCGACCTCCGCCGCACCGTCGAACCGGTCGTGGAGCTCCGGGCCGACCACGAACGGCTCGCCATGCTCGAGGAAGTCGACCGTGCGGTCGTGGTCGAACCGGACCCGCGCCAGGCGCCCGTGGTCGATCTGGGAGTAGCCGAAGGTGGCGCGCGCGTGTACATCGTCTCCGGCTGCGTCCTGGAACCACACCGAGGCGCGCGGCGCATTGACCGCACGTGCAGACAGCTCCACGATCCGGTCGAGGACCTCGTCCATCTCCTCGGCCAGCGCCAGCTCGCGGCTGAACTCGAGCAGGGCGGTCGCACGCTCCGCCTCACGTCGCGCCGCCTCGTAGAGAGACGCGTTCTCGAGCGCGACCGCGGCGTGGCCGGCAAGCACCTCGAGCAGGCGTACGTCGTCCTCGTCGAACTGGTTGAGGCCGAGCTTCGACAGGACGATCACGCCGATCACGCGCGTGCCGAACCGGAGCGGGACGTAGATCTGCGACTCGTCGATCCGGTCGGTGCCCGGAACCTGCCGGCCGAGCGGATGGTTCGCCGCGTCGCCGATCAGCAGCGACTCGCCCGTCGCCGCGACATGACCCGTGATCCCCTCGCCGAGCTTTCCGGCCAAGAGCTCCAGCGACGGCTGGACGCGAGAGAACGTGCCGACGAACGCGATCGGGACGACGTTCTCGCCCTCGACCGCGAACACGCGGCAGTTGTGGTAGTCGATCAGCGAGCGCAGCTCGTTCGCGATCACGTTGCCGATCTCGCGCACGTCGTTGAGGCGGTTGAGCTTCCCGCCTCGCGCGCCGACGGCACCGCCTCGCCCTCCGGCCGCTCCGTCGACGTGTCGTCGTAGAGGACGATCTGGTTCTTGCCGCGGGCCTTCGCCGTCATCATCGCGGCCTCGGCGCAGGCGATCAGCTCGCGCGGGTTCATCGCATGCTCGGGGCCGCGCGCGAGGCCGACCGAGACCGTAATCCGGCCCGCGGGGTCGAATGCCTCCGCGGCGACGCTGTCGACGAGGCGACCCGCGAGACGTTCGGCGTTCTCCGCGCTGCGAGAGGTCATCACGATCGCGAACTCCTCCCCGCCGAGCCGGCAGACGACGTCCGAGCCGCGGACGCAGCCGCGCAGGGTCACGGCCAGGGCGCGCAGGATCTCGTCGCCGGCGCCGTGGCCGAAGACGTCGTTGACCCGCTTGAAGTCGTCGATGTCGAGCATGAGGACGGACACGGCGTCGTGCGATCGGCTCGCCGTGGTGAGCTCGGAACGCAGGCGCTCGTGGAAGTAGCGGTGGTTGTAGAGCCCCGTCAGCGGGTCGGTCTGGGCCTGGTGCTCGAGCCGGGCGCGGATCTGCGCGTTGTCGAGCGCCAGTGCCGCCGCGTCCGCGAACCGTTTCGCCAGCTCGAACTCGTCGTCTCCGAAATGCGCTTCCTCGCCGAGGCGATAGATGTTGAGGGCGCCCTTGATCGAGTCGCGCGCGATCAGCGGGATCGTGATCAGCGCCTCGGGCTCGTCGGCGGGCGTGCCCGCGACAGTGGCGACGCGAGGATCGAGGTGCGCCTGGTTGACGCGCACCGGCTCGCGGTACTCGACACCCCAGCCGGTCAGCCCGACGCCGAAGGGGCACGTGCCCGCGAGGATCTTGTCCGCCCACTTGTCCCGTGCCCATACCGGTTGGAGGAGGCGGCGCGGCACGTCGGCCTCGTAGATCGTGAGGGAGTCGTGCGGGATCAGCTCCGCGAGCGCGTCCGCGATCCGGTCGAGCAGCGCATCGAGGCTCTGCTCGGCGAGCACGTCGTGGAAGACGTCCGCCAGGCGGCGGTACGACTCGACGAGCGAGCGCTCCTCGACGTGCACGGCCGAGCCGGTCGACCGGTCGTCGATCAGCCTCAACGGATAGGCGGGATCGCTCATCTGTGGAGAGTGGTGAACAGCTGCCGCAGGATCTGAATGCCCCTTTCCGAGCCGAAACACAGCATCTCCGCGTTTCCGCTGTCTCGTATCCCCCGGTCGAGGGAATAGCGGAGGAATGCCGAAAACGGCCGAGACCGGATCCGCCGCGGACTTCCTGCCGCCACGGCTGAATCTGCCCGCGCTCCGCGAGGCCGCGACCGGCTGTCGCGGCTGCCATCTCTGGCAGGTGGGAACGCAGACCGTGTTCGGCGAGGGCGCTCGCGACGCGCAGGTGATGTTCGTCGGTGAGCAGCCTGGCGACCAGGAGGACAAGGCCGGAAAGCCGTTCGTGGGACCGGCGGGGCGACTTCTCGACGATGCTCTGGTCGAGACGGGAATCGACCGGTCGCTGACCTACGTCACGAACGCGGTCAAGCACTTCAAGTGGCAGGCGCGCGGCAAGCGCCGGATCCACCAGAAGCCGAACTGGGCCGAGATGACCGCCTGCCGGCCGTGGCTCGAGGCCGAGCTCGCTGTCGTGCGGCCGCGCGTGCTCGTCCTCCTCGGCGCGACGGCGGCGCAGACCCTGCTCGGGCGGCAATTCCGCGTCACACAATGGCGTGGCCGGCTCGTCGACTCGGATCTCGCCGAAGCGGTGACGGCGACGGTTCACCCGTCTTCGATCCTCCGCGGCGAGCCGTCCGAGCGGGAGGCGAACTTCGCGGCGTTCGTGGACGACCTCCGCTTCGTCGCAAAGCTGCTCTAGCCGATACAACTAGCTTCTCGTGCTGGGGAGGCTGTTTCGGAGGACGGTTCTGCTCGTCGCGGCGTCCCTGGCGCTGCTCGCCGGCGGAGGAGCGGCTCAGACGCCGCCGCCCACCTGCTTCGGCGCGAGAGCGACAGTCGTCGGGACGGGCGGTTCCGACAAGATGCAGGGAACCTCCGGTCCAGACGTGATGGTCGGGCAAGGGGGCAACGACACCATCGACGGCGCCGGCGGCGACGATCTGATCTGCGGGAACAACGACAACGACACGCTCCGCGGTGGTACCGGGAACGACAGGATCGATGGGGGGAGCGGCGCTGACACCGTCATCGGCGACGCCGGCAACGACACCGTCGACGGCGGCGGCGGGGACGACTTCGACGTCCTGTCGGGCGGGCCGGGCAACGACACGATCATCGGCCGGCACGGCGGCGACGTCGTGAGCGACGAGGTCGACTACCGGCAGTCCGCCGCCGCGGTCCAGGTGGACCTCGGAGCGGGACGCGCGACCGGCGAGGGCACCGACACGCTCACCGGCATCGACTGGGCGATCGGCTCGCAGTCCGGCGACGTGCTCACCGGCAACGACCGGGACAACGTCATCGACGGCTCGGGCGGGAACGACAGGATCGACGGCGGCCCCGGCGGCGACCTTCTGAGCGGCGGTGGCGGCGACGACACGATCACAGGCGGCTCGGCCGGCACCGGCGCCCTCGCGCACGACTACGCCGTCTACTCGGCCGCACCGGGCCCGGTCCAGGTCGACCTCGCGGCGGGGCGCGCAACCGGCTGGGGCAACGACGCCCTGGCGGGCATCGAGGGCGTCTTCGGCTCCCGCTTCGGCGACGTGCTCGCCGGCGGTGACGGCGACAACCTCCTCTGGGGACAGGACGGCGACGACGAGCTGCGCGGCCAGGACGGCGAGGACTTCGCGCTCTTCAGCAAGCCGGTCGACGCCGATCTCGGACAGGGGCGCGCGCTCGGCGAGGGGACGGACAAGCTCGTCGGGATCGTCGGTCTGGTCGGCTCGGGCGGCAACGACAAGCTCACCGGCGACGCCAAGCGGAACGTCCTTGCCGGTGGATCCGGCGGCAGCGACGTCCTCTCGGGCGCCGGCGGGCCGGACGTTCTGCTCAGCGGCGGGCCGAGCACCTTGCTGGGCGGGGCCGGCGCCGACCGGCTCGACGGCGGTGCGGGCAAGGACGCGCTCGACGGCGGGCCCGGCGACGACCTCCTCTCCGGTGGCGGCGGTGACGACACGATCGACGGCGGCGCGGGCGTCGAGGACGTCGCCGACTACCTCTTCGCAGCGGCGATGCACGTCGACCTCCTCCAGGGCACCGCAACCGGCGACGGCACAGATCGCCTCCTCAACGTCGAGGGAGTCTCAGGGTCGACCAAGGACGACGACATCACCGGCGACGCGAAGGCGAACTCGCTCTCGGGCGGAGACGGGAACGACCGCATCTCCGGCGGCGCCGGGCCGGACTTCCTGGACGGAGGCATCGGCCAGAACGCCCTGGACGGCGGGCCGGGCAGCGACTACTGCAGGCAGAGAGGGCTCCGATGCGAGGCCAGCGGCGCGCCGAACATCCCCGGGCCAGCGCCGTTGCCGCCCGGAGTGACGCCGCCGCCGGCTGTCGCGCCGACCCGCGCGCAGGCCCTGCGGATCCTCAGGGCAACGCCGCGGGGCTCTGCGTACGCCCTTGCCCTAGGAGCCGAGATCAGGGGGCCGCTTGGCCCGGCGCGGCCCCAGCGCGGCGAGACGGCCGCGTACAAGTACGCCGCGGAGCCGGTGTGCTTCGCGACGAAGCCGTACGCGACCGAGATCGCGCCGCCTCGGTCCGTCCTCCCCGTCGCCGGGGACGGCAAGCCGGAGGAGGCGTGGTGGCAGGGGACGCTCTTCCGTGGCGACCCGAAGCGGAAAGGGCGCTACAAGAAGTTCAAGACGACACCGTGGGCTCGCGCGGAGCTCGCGGGCGGGGCCGCCATTCCGGGGTTGACGCTGTGGAAGGACCAGACGGGGAAGCGGCCGTTCCCGAACTCCGTCCGCCTGCCGGTCAAGCGCGGTCGCTACGTGTGGAAAGGGAACCTCTACTGGGTCCGTAGCGGCGGGCAGGTCTTCGAGCCGATCGAGCCGCACATCATCCGCGCGCGCACGATCAGGCACAGCAAGCAGTGCGTCTTCGGCTGATTCAGCCCGCGGCGGGCCACTGGTCGCACGTGCGCCGATAGGACTTCCCGGGCAGGAACCGGTCCCACTCGCTGCGAGTGAGGTTCCGGCCGACGACGGCGCAGGCCCGCGCGCGGAGCGTCGCCTCGTCGGCCCACGGCTTCACGTCCCAGAGGAGAACACTGCCATCGGCGCCTGCCGACGCCACGCGGGTGCCGTGAGCGGCGAAGGCGACGGAGTAGACCGTTCCGGAATGGCCCGTGAGTGGCTCGCCGAGCAGCTGCCGACTCGCGATGTCGAACAGGACGACGTCGCCTGCTTCCGTGCCCGCGGCGGCGAGATGTCCGTCAGGGCTGAAGCGAACGGCGCTCAGCGGCGATGGACCCTGCAGAGGCTCGCCCTTCGGCGTACGCGTGCCGACGTCCCAGAGCTTGACGACCCGCTCCCCGCCCGCGCTCGCGAGCACCTTGCCGTCCGGAGCGAAGGCGACGCTCACCACGTCGCGGTTGTGGGCTGTGAACGGCTTGCCCAGGAGCGCGCGGCTCTTAGCGTCCCACAGGGCCACCGTCCCGTCTTCCCGGCCGGCGGCGAGTGTGCGGCCGTCGGGACTCAGCGCGAGGTCGAGAGCGAGCGGCGGTTGGGTGCGGTCGCGCGGCAGCGGGCGACCGAGGCGTGACGTGCCTCCGAGGAGAACATTGCCGTTCTGCAGGGAGGCTGCGAGGGTCGTGGCGTCGTCGTCCAGGGCGACGCCGATCACCTGCTCCTGAGCGGGAAGACGCCTCACCTGTCCCCCAGCGGCGTGAGTGACGAGAACGCCGCCGGCCTGCGTACCCGCGGCGAGCGTCCTACCGTCGCCCGAGAGCGCGACCTTGAGGATGCCCTCGCCGCGAACCCTGCGCCGGACGACGGTGCCGCCCCGAAGCGTCCACACGAGCACCTCGGAGTCGTTTGCGGCGGCGAGCACCGTACCGTCGGCGGACGCGGCAACGGATGCGACGGGTGCGTCTTCGTACGCGAGCTGAGCGGCACGCGGATCGTCCCGCGCATCCCAGAGGATTGCCGTGCCGTCGTCGCTTGCGGATGCCAGCAAGCGGCCGCTGGGCGCGAAGGCGAGTCCGCCGGCCGAGTCGGTGTGGCCGACGAGCGGCACCGGCAGCGGCCGGCCGCTCGCGAAGTCGAGCAGCGTGATCCGACCACCGGTGCCGGCGGCGGCGAGACGCTTCCCGTCGGGACTGAACGCGAGCGCGGTTGCCGAACGGAGCGCGGGGAGCCGCCGCGGTCCCGACTGCGGTGCATTGACGTCCCACAGCTCGACCGGTCCGTTCGCCCGCGCGACGGCGAGGCGGCGTCCGTCCGGGTGGAACGCGATCGCGTCGATGCCGGCGCGGCCCGAGAGCCGGGTCTCCGCGCGAGTTCGTACGTCCCACACGCTCACGGCATCGATCCCCGCGACAGCGAGCATTCGGCCGTCAGGGCTGAAGCCGATGTGGATCGCCGTCCGGCCGCCCCTCGAGAAGGGCGGGCCGATGGGGCGGCGGCTCCCGACATTCCATACGACTGCGGCATCCCCGGTCGCGGCTGCGAGGAGCCTTCCGTCCGGGCTGAACGCCACGTCGCTGACGCTCGGCGCCTGCAGCTTCGCCTCCTGACGACGGCCCGCGGCGTCCCAGAGCCGGACGAATCCGTCCGAACCGGCCGAGGCCAGCGTCCGCCCTGCACCGAACGCGATCGCGTTCCCCGACGGAGCAGCGCGGGCGGGAAGGAGGGGCTCGCCGACCGGACGCCGCGTCGAGGCATCCCACAGCCGGATGCCGCCGTCCTCGCCGATCGAGGCGAGCAGCTTCCCGTCCCGGCTGAAGGCGACGTCGTTGACCGGGCCCACATGCCCGCGGAGGAACTGCAGGATCCGGCCGCCCCGCTGCACGGCCGACAGCAGCACCGAGCGTCCCTCAGGAGTCGCGTGCCGCCGCTCCGCCTCGAGACCGAGGAGGAGCGCGACGTCGAGGCGGCCCCCCAGCTGCAGCTGGTCCCCAGCGGCCTGGACGAGGGCGCGCGCCGTCGCGGACCGCTCCTCGCGCTGTGCACGCCCGCGCTGGTTCGCAGCGACGATCGCCGCCGCTGCCGTCAATCCCAAAAGGATCGCCAGCGTCGCGGCGATGCCCTTCAGGAGCCGCTGGCGGCGGCGCCTCGCCTCGGCCTCACGCTCGAGCGCGGCTCGGCAGGCGTCGAGGAACTCGCGCTCCTCGCCCGAGAGCCGAGCGTCGTTGGCTTCGGCCCACTCCTGAGCCGCGGACAACCGCGCTCCTCGGTAGAGCAGACCAGGATCACGCTCGAGCCGGATCCATTCGCGCGAGTCGTCGGTAAGGCGGCGGTGGATCAAGAGCCCTGCGCGGTCCTCCTCGAGCCAGCGCCGCAGGAGCGGCCATTCGCGGATCAGGGCCTCGTGCGCGACCTCGACCGCGTCGAGACCGACCGTCACGAGCCGGGCGCGGGCGAGGATGTCGAGCACCTCCTCGACGGCCGCCTGCTCATCGCCTCCCGGCAGCAGCTCGCTAAGGCTCGCACGGCGGCGTGTGTCCTCCGTTCCCTGGCCCGGCTCGGTCAGCCGCAGGAAGATCCGTCGTGCGACCTCCTGCTGCTCGGGGTCGAGCTGGCCGTAGACGGCGTCCGCGGTCCGGGCGATCGCTCCGCGAACACCGCCGGAGTCGTCATAAGCAGCGAGCGTCATCGTGTGGTCCTGCCGGCGCGACCAGGTCTCGAGGAGCGCATGGGAGAGGAGCGGCAGGCTGCCGGGCTCGCCGCCGACGTCGTCGAGGATGCGCGTGACAAGACCGGGCTCGAGCTGGAGTCCCGCCTTCGCAGCCGGTCGCTCGATCGCGCGACGGATCTCGGCCTCGCGCATCGGCCCGACGAGCGACTGGTGGTCCTGGACCAGCGCGGCGAGCGCGGGATACGAAGCGCAGTGCCCGTAGAAGTCGGCGCGGAGCGCGAGGACGACGAGCGTCTGCGCGCTCTCCTGCGCCGCGTGCGCGAGCAGCTCCACGAACAGCCGCCGCTCCTCCTCGTCGCGGCAGAGCGTGAAGACCTCCTCGGCCTGGTCGACGATGAGCACCACCCTCGCGTCGCCCGACTGGTCGAGCAGCAGCTGGCGCACGGCGAGGCAGAGGTTGTGCGGGTCTCGACGGAGATCCTCGAGGACGGATCCCGGCGACAGCCCGCGCTCGGTCGCGAGACGGACGGCGAGCTCCTCGAGCGGATGCGCGCCCGGGGTCATGATCACGACCTTCCAGTCGCGGCCCTGGGCGAGGCCGTGCGCGCCGCCCCAGATCGCCGGGACGAGGCCGGCTCGCACGACCGACGACTTGCCGCTCCCGGACGGTCCGATCACGGCCAGAAAGGCCGATCCGGCGAGACGGCCGGCGAGGTCTGCGATCAGCTCCTCGCGCCCGAAGAAGAACTCGGCGTCCTGCGGCTGGAAAGCCTCGAGGCCCTTGTAGGGCAGCCCGACCTCGCCCCGGAACGCCGCGTCGTCGGCGGTCTGCTTGTCGAGCGTGCGCGGCGGCGGGAAGTCGACCGAGAGGCCGGCGATCTCCAGCTGGAAGAGCCGCTCGGGCCGGTCGAAGTCCTTGAGGTGATGCTCGCCCAGGTCGCGCAGCTCGAGCCCTTCCAGCTCCTCTCCCTGCGCCACCGCGCAGGTCGACTGGGAGACGAGCACCTGGCCGCCGTGCGCCGCGGAGCAGATACGCGCGGTGAGGTGAAGCCCGAGGCCGAAGTACCCTTCCTCCTCCACCCCGGGCTCGCCCGTGTTGAGGCCCATGCGTACGCGGAGCTCCTGTCCGTCGGGCCACTCGTGGCCGGCGAGGGCGCGCTGAGCGGCAGCGGCCGCGGCAACCGCGTCGCGCGCGCGCCGAAAGACGACGAAGAAGGCGTCGCCCTCGGTCCCCATCTCCTCGCCGCCGTATTGCGCGAACGCCGCGCGCATCAGCGTCCGGTGGTCGGCCAGGACCTGCGCGTAGCGATCGCGGAGCCGCCGGAGCAGCCGCGTCGACCCCTCGATGTCGCTGAAGAGGAAGGTGAGTGTCCCGCTCGGAAGCTCAGCCAATCCGGCCCGCCGCGCGGGAGCTACGTGTCAGATGCCTGCGGCTGCGTCTCGGTGGCCGTCGGCTCGACCTCGACCGCCTCGGCCTCGCGCGTCCGCTCGGCGAGGTCGTGAGCCAGATCCTCGCGCGCAACGTCCTCAGGATCGTTGTCGGTCTCCTCCCATGGGCGCGAGGACGGCGTCGGCCCAGGCGCCGGCCCCGCGAGCCGGAACCAGCCGTAGGCAAGCGCCGTGCCGAGTCCGAATCCGAGCAGCAGTCGTTTCATGGAACCTCCGAGTCCGTATTTCGCCGAACGCCTACCCTACGCCAATGGGACGGAGGCTAAAGCAGGCGAAGCCGCTTTAGCCGCAGACCGAACTGATGCGGGCGGGGACGCCGAAGGCGCCACCGTCCGCACCCCGGAAACAGTCGCCAACCCAGATCTCATAAGAGCGCGGGGCTCCGCCCCGCGCGTTCCCCGCGACCAGCGACGTACCTGAAAACCCGCGCGAGAGCGCAGCTCTCGCGCGGCCCATTAGTCGCCCCAGTCGAAGTCGCGGCTGCGGCTCCAGAGACCCTCTTCGGTGTCCGGGCCTGCATGCTCCGCGGTGTCCTCGCCGGGCCAGGAGAGAACGGTCGGCTCGGACGCGACAGCGGGCTCCTGGCCGTCCATCGTCTCCTCCAGCCGGGCCTGCTCCTCGGTCTTGAAGAGCGGGTGGTTGTCGAAGGGGTCGTCGCTCTTGTACTGCGTGAGCGGCATCGTCTGCTCGAGCTTCGCGTTCCGCTCTCTCAGCTCGAGGTGATCCTGAATGACCTGCGCGAACAACGACGGTGTCTCAACCGGCATGGGGCCTCCTGGGGTGGAAACAGGTGGGGGCGACGTACAGCGGCCGATTCTAGCCCCTCCACCGGCGTTTTCCACAAAGGAACGGAGGCTAGCCGGAGGCGCTCTGGGAGCCGGCGACGGACTCGGACGCGACGGAGACGCGGTTCTTTCCCGTCCGCTTGGCCTCGTAGAGGGCCGAGTCCGCGGCGGAGAACAACGCCGAAGCCGATTGCGCCTCGGGATGGGCGGCGACGCCGAAGCTCGCGGTCACCGAGATGGGCTCACCGTCGACCGAAAGGACGATCCGCCCGGCGAGGGCTCGCCGGATGCGGTCCGCGACATGCGCGGCGCCCTCGAGATCAGTCCCGGGTAGGACGAGCAGGAACTCCTCGCCGCCCCACCGGCCGGCGAGGTCGATGTCGCGGACGCTCTCGCGCAGAAGCGTTGCGAACTCCCTGAGGACGACGTCCCCGGCCTGGTGACCGTAGCGGTCGTTTACTTCCTTGAAGTCGTCGAGGTCGGTGATGACCAGCGCGAGCGGGCCGGGGAATCGCTCCGAGCGGGCGAGCTCCGCGTTGAGGGTCTCCTCGCACGAGCGGCGGTTCGCGAGCCCCGTGAGTCCGTCCAAGAGCGCCTGGCTGGAGACGATCCGATGGAGCCGGGCGGCTTCGAGTGCGATCATGGCCTGGCCCGCGAGCGAGGCTGCCGTCATCCGGTCCTCGTCCGAGAACTCGTCCGCGAACAGCATCATCGAGCCGTAGCTGATCTCGCCGGCCAGGAGCGGCTGCTCGATCCGCGCGCGGCCCGTATCGGGGGATCCGACCTCGACGAGCTCGTTCGTCGGGCCGACGAAGACGCCGCCGGCTGCCCCGGTCGCCTCGACCGCCGTCTCCACGAGGACGCGACGAAGCTGCTCGGGGTCGTGCGTCGCGGCAAGTGCTTCGCCGAGGCGGTCGATCGCCTCCCGAAGTCGCGCGCGTTCCGACGCGAGCTCCTCCAGCCGGGCCTGGAGCTGCAAGGCCATGTCGTTGAAGGCGCGGCCGAGCAGTGCGAGCTCGTCCCGGCCCTGAACCGGGACGCGCTGCTGCAGGTCGCCACGCGCGATCGCGCGCGCCGCATCGACCAGCCGCTTGATCGAGCCGACGATCGCTCGGCCCTCGACGTAGGCCACCAGCATCACGATCACCAGCGAAGCGAGCAGGCCGATTACGAGGCGCCGCTGCGACGCCCAGTTCGCCGCGTCGATCTTCGCCTGCGGGCTGAGCACGGCCAGCGTCGCGGACGGCTGCTCCTGCAGCGTGCCGGCGGCGACCGCCCGATAGCGGGTCCCCGCGAGCCTCACGGTCGCCGTGCGGCCGGCCGGCGTCGTCAGGCGCCCGGAGATCCCGCGCGGCCCCGCGACGATCCGCCCGTCCTTCAGCAGGACGACGTGGCCGCTCTCGCCGAGGCCGGATCGGAGCTCGAGCCGATGGACGAGACCGCCGTTCAGCGGGACGGAGGCGATCACGAGGCCGCGCGAGCCGGCCGGCCCGACGACCGCAACCTGCCGCGTGGCAGCGAGCGGGACGCGTGTGCCGACCCGCAGATCCCCGGCGACGACCGTCAGCCGCGGATGGCCCAGCAACAACCGTTGCAGGGTCGCGCGGTCGCGTGCCAGCAGCGCGCGCTGGAACGACGGATTCCGGGACATTGCAGCTGCCTCGCGATCGGCCGCCCGCAACTCGTCCTGATATCCGGCGATCGTCGCCCGAAGGCCCGCCTGAAGCAACGCGTCCACGCGCCGCGTCTCGCTCCGCGAGGCGACGGTCGAGAAACCCCAGAACGCAGCCGCCAGCGGCAACAGCGACAGCAACAAGAAATATGCGACGAGCTTGACTCTGAAACTACCCATGACGGCTGTCCTTCAGCTCCCGGCCTCCCCTGCCGATAGTCCTCTCGTAAGGGTTGTCGGCCTCCAAGGGGAGGAACATGAGTAGAACTTGCGCGCGCGTCCTAGCCGCCGTGCTGATGACGGGGGGTATCGCCACGGCGCTGGCACTGCCGGCACTGGTCGGAGACCGGCCGGACGAGCCCCGGGCCTTGATCGCGCCACCGTCATCGCTCGAGCGCATCGTCCGCGTCCACACAGGTGCGGCGAGCGAGCGGCCGAACCCGACGAACACGGGAACACACGTTTCGATCGGCCGGCGCTCGCCGGCCTTCGCCAGCGTCGGCAGCCACCGAGGGCTGGCTGACCACGGCAACGGACCGTCCCGGCCTCAGGCTCCTGCCGCCGCGCCGATCGCGGCTCCTAGACCGGCTCCTGCGCCCGCACCGACGGTGACGGGACCGCCCGCGGCCCCCGCGTCGGCGCCCGCGCAGGCAGCGCCCGCAGTCGTGGAGCCTTCGCGCGAGCTCGCCTCGTCGAACGCGCACGGGAACGGCAAGAGCAAGGGCAACGGCAAGGCCAAGGGCCATGACAAGCAGAAGGCGAAGGCCGACGCCGTGCCTCCGTCAGCCCAAGAAGAGGAGAGCGAGGCTGCGCCCGCCCCCGTCGCCGCACCGGCATCAGTCCCCGCAGATGACGGAGACGAAGCCGACGCCTCGCACGGCAACGGGAAGGACAACGGCAAGGACCACGGAAACGGCCATGCCCACGGCGATTGACTGAGGCGCCGCTTGCGGCGCCGTTGTCAGGACGCCCGGCTCCGCCGGGCGTCCGTCTGCACCGGCCGGCCGACACCATGTGAGTCAACAGCGGCCGTGAGCCCTGTGGAAGGATAGGAGCGTGGCTCGACCCCGCTTCTTGTTTCGGCGCGCAGGCCCGTTCGGCCTCGCGCTGACCGCATGGGACATCTGGCGCCGGCTGCCGCCCAAGCAGCGGAAGCAGGTGCTCGACCTCGCCCGGAAGCATGGCCCGAAGGTGGCCGCGCGAGCGTTGCAGGCGCGGTCGAACCTACGTAATCGGCGTCGCCGCTAGCTAGGAGGGTTTGGCGGACAACGCCGCGCGTACGATCCGGTCCTGCTCCCGCAGGTGGGCGGTGGGATAGCCCTCGCTCGGGCTGGCCCGCCACGGCCGCCCGGCGAACGAGAGCGGAACGCCGCCTTCGCGGAGCGGTTCCTCGAGGCGGTGGCGAATCGTCCGCCAGGCGCCCATGTTCTGCGGCTCTTCCTGCGCCCAGACGACCTCGCGCAGATTCGGGTACGACGCGATCAGCTCCGCGTACGCCTCCACGGGGAACGGGTAGAGCTGCTCGAGCCGCGCCACGGCGACCTGCGCTGCGTTCGCGCGCTCCTCGTGGCCGGCGATGTCGTAGTACACCTTCCCGGAGCAGATAACGAGGCGCGTGACCGCGTCCCGGTCCGCGCCGGGATCGTCGATCACCGGTCTGAACCCGCCCTCGGCGAGGTCGGACAGGGTCGAGGACGCCTGCTTGAGGCGCAGCAGACCTTTCGGCGTCATCACGACCAGCGGCCGCCCGGCCGCATCGAGGGCCTGACGGCGGACGAGATGGAAGTACTGCGCCGACGTGGAGCAGTTGGCGACGCGGATGTTCTCCTGCGCGGCGAGTTGCAGGAAGCGCTCGAGCCGTGCGCTCGAGTGCTCGGGGCCGTTTCCCTCGTAGCCGTGCGGTAGGAGGAGGGTCAGGCGAGTGGTCTCGCGCCATTTTGCGAGCCCCGCGACGACGAACTGGTCGATCACGATCTGGGCGCCGTTGACGAAGTCCCCGAACTGCGCCTCCCAGAGGACGAGCGCCTCGGGCGCGGCGACCGAGTAGCCGTACTCGAAGCCGACGCAGGCGTACTCGGACAGCGGCGAGTTGTAGATCTCGAAGGAGGCGCTCGCGTCGTCGAGGTGCTGGAGGGGCGCGTGCGTCTCGCCGGTGTTGACGTCGTGGAGGACGGCGTGGCGGTGCGAGAACGTTCCACGTTCCGTGTCCTGGCCGGTCAGGCGGATCGGTATCCCCTCGACGAGCAGCGATGCGAACGCCAGCGCCTCGGCCTGGCCCCAGTCGATCCCGCCCGCCTCGACCGTCTCGAGCCTGCGCTCGAGCTGCTTCATCAGCTTCGGGTGGACCGCGAAATGGTCCGGAACGCGCAGTAACTCCTCGTTCAGATCGCGGAGGCGATCGGCCGGGACTGCCGTGACGACCTCGCCGCCGGTCGAGCTCGGAATGCGCTCTTCGGACGGCTGCGGCGTAGCCAGGGACCACTTGAGGTGCTCGTGCGCCTCGCGCAGATCGACAACGACCTGCTCTACGAACGCGTCCGCCTCCTCAGGCGTGACTGCGCCTTCCTCGATCAGCCTGGCGGCGAACTGCTCGCGCACCGTCGGGTGCTCGGCGATCTGAGCCGCCATCAGCGGCTGGGTGTACGCGGCCTCGTCTTGCTCGTTGTGGCCGTGGCGGCGGTAGCCGACGAGGTCGACGACGACGTCGCTCTCGAAGCGGCGGCGAAATGCGAGCGCGAGCCGGATCGCGGAGATCGCGGCCTCGGGGTCGTCGGCGTTGACGTGGATGATCGGGACGTCGAATCCCTTCGCGAGATCGCTGGAGTAGCGGGTCGAGCGGCCCTCGCTCGGGTCGGTCGTGAAGCCGATCTGGTTGTTGGCGATCAGGTGCAGGGTGCCGCCGACGGAGTACCCGTCCAGCCCGGACAGGTTCAACGTCTCCGCGACCTCGCCCTGACCGGGGAACGAGGCATCGCCGTGGATGAGCACGGCCAGCGCGACGCTGGGGTCGTGGAGGCCCATCCGGGTGGAGCGGTCGGTCTGCTCGGCACGCGTGCGTCCCTCGACGACCGGGTCGACCGCCTCGAGATGGCTCGGGTTCGCCGCCAGCGTGACCGTGACCTCGCCGGACCGAGTCGAGCGCGTGCCCTCCGCGCCGAGGTGGTACTTGACGTCACCGGTGCCGCCCTCCTCGGTGGCGACGACGGCCTCGATCGTCCGCTCGCCTTCGAACTCGCGGATGATCGAGTCGTAACCGAGGCCAAGCGTGTGCGCGAGGACATTGAGCCGGCCTCGGTGCGCCATCCCGATCACGACCTCGTGCGCGCCGTTCTCGGCCGCGAGCTCGATCGTCTCGTCGAGCATCGGCACCATCACGTCGAGGCCCTCGATCGAGAACTGCTTCTGCCCCAGGAATGCGCGCCTGAGGTACTGCTCGAACGCCTCGACGCGGGACAGCCGCTCCAGCAGCTCCTTCTTCTCCTCGGCTGAGAGCGGCTTCCGGTACTTGCCCGACTCGATCGCCTGGCGCAGCCAGAGCCGCTTCTCATGGTCGGAGATGTGCTCGATCTCGTAGGCGATCGTCCCCGAATACGTCGCCTGCAGGCGCGGCAGCGCCTCGGCGAGGGTCTCTCCAGGGACGTAGAGGCGAAGGACGGACGTCGGGATGCGCGCCTGCAGCTCGGGCGTGAGCTTCGGGATCAGGCGTTCCGGCTCGAGCGCGGGGTCGCCCGGGGGCTCGCTGCCCAGGGGATCCAGGTGGGCGGCCAGGTGGCCGTGCATCCGCTGCGCCTTGATGAGAGCCATGGCAGCGGCGACGCCGCCGAGCATCTCGTCGGTGACGGGCTCGGGCGGCGCCGGTGCCTGTTCGGGCGCCGGCGGGGCCTCCGCGACGGCATGACCGTTGCCGCCGAGCGTCTCGAGCAGCCGGTTCAGGCCGGGATGGGTCGCGACGAGGTCGCTCTTCCCGCTCTCGAAGAGGTGCCGCCACTCGGACGGGACCGCGTCGGGATTCTCGAGGTATTCCTCGAGCAGATCGCGTGCGTAACCCGCATTCAGGCCATCGACGTCGGCCATCACTGTTGTTGTAGCAAGCGAGCCGGAACGGCCGCGATCACCAAAGGGGATGACTCGTGACGACGGCGAAAGCAAGCCCGAGCACGAAGCACGCAGCGCCCGCATACACCGCGATGGTCGCGAGCCGGGCATGGCGGCCGCCGATCGCGGCGGCGAGGAGCGCCAGCAAGATCGCGAACGGGACGAGGCGCAGCGGCCGGTACGCGAGCCCGAGCGCACTGACGAAGATCGCCGCCGACGCGAGGAAGCCCGCGACCGTCTCGCCGGGACGGCCTGGGCCGCGCTCCGGCAGGACGCCGAACGCGAACATCCCGACACCGAGGCTGAGGTGCAGGAGGTCGTCGTCGCGGTCGAGCGGGACAAAGTTCCAGCCCGATTCCTGGGGCGTCAAGACGCCGTAGAGGGCCAGTACGAGGTAGACCAGCCCGCCGCCGATCAGGAACGCCCGCGCGCCGGCGGTCGTACGTGCCAGCGCGAGTCCTGCGACGCCGTAGAGGAGGTGCACGAGGTTGTGCAGGACGCTGACCTGGAAGACCCCCAGCAGCTTCGCGCCGGAATCGTCCCCGGCGAACCGGAGATCGCTGTAGTGCGTCGTGATCCCCGGGATGAATCCCGCGATCCCGACCGCCAGAAAGCCGAGGGAGATCAGCAGCGCGAGATCGCTCAGCGGAGCACGCTCGCGGACGGGCTCACGCGCGACGTCGGCGACCATGACGGTCGGATTATCTCCGGCTGCGGGTGAGCGCGGCGCGGGCAGTGCGCTGATAGACGCGCGTCGGGCCGCCGTGCGGCCGTACCGGGCGCGGCCGGCGTGCGCGGCGGAAGCGCCAGCCGGAACCGGGCCCCGGCGAGTCCGAAGGGAGCACGGCGGGGAGCGCTGCGCCTTCCTCCCTGCCCGGGTCGGCCTTGATTGCCCACCAGACGACCCAGCAGAGATAGAGGATGGGGATCTTCATGATCACCATCAGCCAGATCAGCTCCCACACGGCCCGGCCAGTTTAGCGCCGCGCTCAGAAACGGTTTCAACCGGCCACGTGTGCCACGATCGCCTGTCGGACGAGGAGCTTCCAGCGGCCGTCGTACTGCCGCACGAAGAACGTTGCGCTCGAACCGCCGATCCGGACGTTGCGGTCGGTCGAGACGCGCACGGGCAGGCCTGCAGCGACGCGGTAGAGCTCCGTGCGCCTTCCGCGGAGGATCCCGATCCAGCGGGTGTGAGGGCCTGGCGTCACCCAGATGAACGCGACCGGCTGGCCTCCTCGCGGTTGGCAGAGCGTCAGCCGGGGATCGCGCAGCCGGCCGCCGAAGAGCGTTCCGGTCGCCGGGGCGCACCAGCGCCGTCCCTCGATCCGAACGCCGATTGCGTCACATGCGGCCAGGGACCTTCCTTCCGCGCTTCGGAACGTCAGGCTGCGGCGCCTCCCATTCCGCCGGTCGACGACGATCGTGCCCGGCCTCCATTCGCGCGGACCGCGGCCGCGGCATTCCCGAAGCGTCCGCGCGAGCTCGGAAGCGTGCCGGACGTACACGATGGTCGTAACGGCGTTGCGGACCCGGGGCTGCCCGCCGCGGGCGGCTTCACCCGCGGCGAGCAGCGTGAGCGCGACGACCAGGGCCGAGACTCGGCTCAGCCGGTCCATCCGATTCGCCGGATGCCGCCGTATGCGGACTCGGAGCGATACGTCTCCGACATGATGTTCGTCCCGCACGACTCGCATTTCGCCTCGATCATCTGATCCCAGCCGCCGCTCCCGCGGAAGAAGATCATCCCGACGTGCCAGCCGCTCGCGAAGCCGTCCATGACGCCCGCGTATGCCTTCGAGATCGTGCCGTTCGGCGCGCCGACACCGTCCCGGAAGGACGATGCGACGTACGGGCCGTGAACGTTCCGGATCGGGTTCCAGTAGTACTTCCCTCCGTCGCCGGTGTTCTCGGACTCCTTCCACGTCTTGAAGACGAGTCCGGAGCAGTCCGCGCCCTCGCCGCGCTGGCTGACGTCGCCGGGCGGGTCGCCCCAGCCCTCGTCGACGTCGTTGTTGTTCCAGCAGCCGCCGCCCCACTGATACCCCTCGTACGCCGCCGTGTAGGAATACGTCTGCGCCCCGTCGCGTGTCAGCGCGTAGTTCGGCTGGGCGGTCGCGTAATTGCAGTTCGCCCAGAAGTTGTGGTACGCGCCGGCACCGCCGGCGGTCATCGCGAAGGCCGCGACCGCGAATGCGAGCACGAGCCCTTTCATCGGGTCACCTCCACCTCGTAGCGGTCGACGAACGCGCCGTCGGGCGTCGAGCCGAGCTGGTAGAGCGAGGAGCCGGCCAGCCGGAACCGTGCCAGAGGCGCAGCGGCCGCCCACTCCGCCGACGTGACCGCGAACTGCCTCACGGCCCCTCGTCCGTCCAGGATCAGGACGACGAACTCATCGGCCGCGTCCGTGAACGCCTTGACGACGACCAGGAGCCGGTTCCCGGTCGGCTCGGCGAGCTGAACCTCGCCGAGAGGGGTGTCGCTCAGGATCCGCCACGCGGCGCGAACGTTGCCGGCGACGACGCGCGCGACGCGCAGCTCGCCGACGCCGGTGCGGAGGACGACGACCTCGCCGCCGTCCGCAAGCGGGCGCCCGGCACGTCCCGAGCGAACCTTCTCCGCGCGTCCGAGACCGGGAGCGGCTCGGAGCCATTGCTCCGAGGGCTCTTGGTGGACGACCGGGCCGTCGGGACCCATGTCGATCTGCGACCACGTCCGCTCGGTGAGCGGCTCGCCCGCGAGGAGCCGACCGTCCCGGCCGAGATGGCGCAACAGCGGCGGCCGGCCTCTCCCGTCGACGACGAAGGCCGAGCCGTCGGGTGCGAGCGCGAGGTCGTCAACGGCGCCGTCGAGATCGGCATGGACGGCCGAGACGCGTCCGTGCGACCAGTGCTCGAGCCGTTGGTTGCCGCCGTCGAGGACGACGACGGTTCCGTCGGCCGCGACGTCGAACGAGGACGGGCCGATCCGGAGCCCGCCCGGCGGCTCACCGAGGCCCACCTCGCCGAGATCGGAGCCCCACGGAGCTTCGACGATCCGCTCGTCGGCCCCTCGCGTGGCGCCGAACCGGTGCGCTCCGAGGTGGATCGTGACCGCGCGCGCGAGCGGCAGGCTTCGCTGCGGAGCCTCCGCGCCGCCGGCGGGAAGCGTGATCGAAGCTCCGGTCGCATCGTTACGGAGGACGGCGTAGTACGAGAAGCCGTCAGGCGACCCTGCGAGCGCAGGCGGCACGTCGAGCGCATACCGTCCGTTGACCGAGTCGTCGGTCCGCCGCAGCGGCAGCCGGGTGAACGGGCCGGCCGAACCGGCACGGATGTAGACGTCCCCGCTCGCGTCGCAGGGCGCGCCGCCGAACGGCGAGTCGCCGGACGCGGGACAGATGATCGCGTACCGCAGCGTCACCGCCTCTCCGGGCACCATCAGCAACGGCGGCACGTGCGCGGCGTCGATGATCGAACGGACTGCCACGTCCGGTTCCCCTTGCTCGTGGGCTCGAGGCGCGGCCGCAGCGATCACCGCGCCCGTCACGAGGCCGGCCAACCCGCCGGCGAGGGCTCCCCCGAGCAGGCGTCGCCGCCTTCTCGAGCGTTCCATGGCAGAGCACCTCCTATTTGACTCATCGCGACGTTAGGCGACCCAGGCACACGCATGGGTGACGAGCTCGTGACGAAAGTTGAACGTTCTCTCCGCATGAAGGCCCGCTCGTGGCCCACTGGGACGGCGGTGTTACGCTGGCTGGGGCTGCGGGAACAGCCAAACGGAATGGTCGTCGACGAGCGACTTCAGACGCTGCTCGAGCAGGGCGAGGAGGCCGGCTGTCTCAACCTGTCGGCCGTCAACGAGTTCCTGCAGGAGGCGGATCTCGACGAGGAGCAGGTCTCGGGCTTCTTCGAGCAGCTCGAGGAGCGACACATCCCGCTCACCGACGACTGCGCACGGGCCGACGCCCCGGAGGGCGTCTACGTCAACGGCGACCTTGCCGTGGCGACGACGGACGCACTCCAGCTCTTCCTCAACGAGGCCGGGCGGTACAAGCTTCTGACCGCCCAGGAGGAGGTCGAGCTCGCCAAGCGGATCGAGCGGGGCGACAAAGAGGCGAAGGATCTGATGATCAACTCGAACCTCCGCCTGGTCGTCTCGATCGCGAAGAAGTACCAGGGCCATGGAATCTCCCTGCTCGACCTGATCCAGGAGGGGATCATCGGGCTGATCCGCGCGGTCGAGAAGTTCGACTGGCGCCGCGGCTACAAGTTCTCGACCTACGCGACGTGGTGGATCCGCCAGGCGGTGCAGCGGGGCGTCGCCAACAAGTCGCGGACGATTCGCATCCCCGTCCACATCGTCGAGCGCGAGCAGAAGATCTCGCGCGCCGAGCGCGAGCTGACGGCCAGGCTCGAGCGGCCCCCGACGGACGAGGAGATCGCGAACAAGGCGAAGCTCTCGCTCAAGCACGTCAGAGAGGTGCGGGCCGCCGCCCGCGCGGTCACGAGCCTCGACAAGCCCGTCGGGGAGGAGGGAGACACGAAGCTCGGCGACCTCTTCGCCGGCCAAGAGGCCGAGCCGTCCGAAGAGCTGCACGTCAGCTTCACGGAGAAGGCCGTCCGGCGCGCTGTCGAGACCCTCCCCGACCGGGAGCGAGAGGTCGTGAAGCTCCGCTACGGGATGGACGGCGACCCGGACCCGAAGTCGCTCGACGAGATCGGCCGCAAGCTCGGCCTGACCCGGGAGCGCGTCCGGCAGATCGAGGCGCAGGCGCTCGGACGGCTCGCGGAACGGCGCGAGATCGAAGCGCTCTCGGAGACCGCGGCCTAGGCCGAAAAAGCGTCTTGCGTAGAAGGCGCGGCCGGCGCACCCTCGGCGTGTGCGCGAAGCGCTCGTTCTCGCCGCCGCCGTCCTACTCGCCGTCGCGGCTTTCGGGATCCCTGCACGAGACCATGGACCGCTCCTTCGCGCAGATGCGGTTCGAACGCCGGGCGTCGTGAACCCGGAGGTCACGCAGGCGAACATCGGGCAGACGATCTGTTTGCAGGGCTGGACACGGACGATCCGGCCGCCGAGCAGCTACACGGCAGAGCTGAAGCTCCGCCAGATGCGTGAGTACGGCGTCGGCGGCTCCCCTTCCGACTATCAGGAGGACCACCTGATCAGCCTCGAGCTCGGCGGGCATCCGACCGACCCGCGCAACCTCTGGCCGGAGCCGATTGAGCGCGCGCGGAGAGTAGACGAGACGGAGAACGAGCTGAACGGGAAGGTTTGCTCGGGCGAGCTCTCCCTGGCCGAGGCCCAGCGCAGGGAATCGGCCCTCAAGCACACCGATGGCTGAAGGCTCAGATCCCTAGCGGGTTGGCGCAGTCCGCCGCGCGGCCGTCGACGGTGACGACGCGCGTCGCGACCTGGGCGATCACCGTTTTTCCGTTCCCCGCACAGTGACCCGCCGTGCCGATGTAGTTCGAAGTCCCGTCGGTGAAGACGAAGTTCATCGTGCAGCCGGAGGCGAAACCATGCACGTTCCCGCCGAGACAGCGTTGACGGAGACGCCCGAGGTGCCCACGTACGGCGGCGCGTAGCCGAGGCAGTTGGGCTCGATCGCCGCCTTGGGCGCGAACGAGACCTCCACGCCCTTGGGGCCGGCTGCGACGATCTTGGCCTCGAGCGCGTCGGTCAGCCACGCCGGCCGCGGTTGGTCGAGTGTGCCGATGGTTCCGTCGTCGGCGACCGCCGCGCTCGGCCCTGCAATGAGCAGGAGCATCGGTTACGAGACCGGCGACGGTAAACAGCTTTCGCATCTACGTCCCCCTAGGTCGGACGTAGATCGAACGCGATCGGCTCAGGATTGGTTGCGCGCGGCAAGCGCGACGAACCGCATTCGATGGAGCCAGCCGGGCTCGAACCGGCGACCTCGTCCCTGCCAGAGACGCGCTCTCCCAACTGAGCTATGGCCCCTTGGTGCGGGCCTAGTGTAGCTGCGAACTCGAAATCCTTCGCCCAATTTACGTTCGCACGCTGGTTGTTTCGTGTTGGCGCTAGCCGAAGTTGAATGCTGCTCCGCCCGGCAAAGTCAGCCAACGGCAAGAAGTAGCACTGATCAAGCTCCGCGCAATACGCGGCGAAAGCGTCGACGTCGTCCGCGGAATAGAGCCTTCGAAGAAGACCATCTCGATTTCGCCGATTTGAGTAGCAGCGGACGATCACGACGTCTCCGTAGCGGCACGCCCACTTGCATTGAACACCGATGAGCTCAGGCCGTAGATCGAAGAGGAGGTCGTACCGCTCTACCGTGTACGAACCCCATACGCCAATCCCGAGTTCGGCGGCCTTCCGTGCAATCGCCAGCTCGGCGATTACACCCTTCTGATCTGTTGTGAGCATGCTGCCGACGCTAGCGTGAGCATCGGCTGGGCCGTGTCCTAAATAGACAACAGCGCTATGCGGAAGCCGTCGCCACCTCGACGCTCGGCACGTCCCCCCACAGATCCTCGAGGCGATAGTACGAGCGCGCCTCGGGCGTGAAGATGTGCACGACGACGTCGAGGTAGTCGGCCACGATCCAGGTCGCCTCGCGCGCCCCGTCGACCGATTGCGGGAGCAGTCGCACGTCCTGCTTCAGCTGCCGGTGCACCTCGTCGTAGATGGCAGCGGTCTGGCGCGGGTTCTGGCCCGTGCAGACGACGAAGAAGTCCGTGTAGGAAACGACCGGCCGCATGTCGAGGATCACCACGTCCTGCGCCAGCTTGTCCTGTGCGATGCCGGCGATGCGGCGGGCTTGTTCGAGTGGGGTCAGAGCTTCGTCAGATCCTTTCGGTTGCGCGCGCAGTCTAGCTAGGCATCGCGATAGAGCCCAAGCTCCGAGATCAGGTCTGCGACGGCGGGCGGCACGAAGGCGTCGATCGGCTCGCCCGCCGCGACCCGGTCGCGCAGGTCGCGGGAGGAGATCGGCAGCGGCTCGATCTCGAAGAAGAGGACGCGGTCGGGCCGGGAAAGGCGCTCGAGCACGGCGTCCAGCCGCTCGCGCGGATAGCCGGGCCGTGTCGCAACGGCGAGCCGGGTGCGCGCCAGGACTCCCTCCGGATCCTTCCAAGTCGAGAAATCGGAGAACTCGTCCGCGCCGATCACGAACAGCGGGTCCTGCCAGGGACCGTGCTCGAGGGTGTCGACCGTGCGCTCGTGCTCGTCCAGGACGACCTCGTACTCCGGGAAGGCGGCGCGTGCGAGTCGCAGCCGGGCGTCCGCGTCGAGCTGGACCTCCTTGTGGCCGGGCCGGACGGCGACGAGAATCACCAGCTCCTCGAGCCCGAACTGGGCGACGGTCGCGCGCGCGAGCGCGACGTGGCCGTTGTGCGGCGGATTGAAGGTCCCGCCGAGGAGACCGATCACGCGAGCGCCGCGACGCTCACGCCCACTCGCGCACCTCGTCGCCGATCTCGACCTGGTCGCCCTTGCGGGCACCGGCTGCCTCGAGCGCGGCCGTGAGCTCGTCCTCGTCCTCCGGCACGTCGCCTGCGATGCGGAAGCCGCGGTCGGTTCGTAGGATCCGGAAACGGCGCCCATGCGGCCGCGGCCTGTAGACGAGGAAGTCGACGAGGCCGTCGTCGTCCGTGGTCGACTCGGGCTCTGCCGGCGCGCACAGCTCGAACAGGGCACGCCGGAAATCCTCGACGCCCTCGCCGGTCGCGCACGAGAGCCGGAAGACGCGCACGACGCGGTCGTCCTCGACCTCGAACACGGGCGGCTCCGGAACGAGGTCGATCTTGTTCAGCACCACGGCCTGCGGACGCGTCTCGAGCCCGGCTCCGTACGCCTCGAGCTCGGCGCCGATCGTCGCGAACCGCGCGGCCGCGTCGCCCTCGCTCGCGTCGATCACGTGCACGAGCAGCCGCGCCCGCTCGAGGTGCGCAAGGAACTCGTGGCCGAGCCCGACTCCCTCGCTCGCGCCTTCGATCAGCCCGGGCACGTCGGCGACGGTGAGCTGGCGGCCGTCGGGCGCGTCCACAGTCCCGAGTACGGGAGCCAGCGTGGTGAAGGGATACTCGGCGACCTTCGGCCGCGCGTTCGAGATCCGCGTCAGCAGGGACGACTTCCCGGCGTTCGGCAGGCCGACGAGCGCAGCGTCGGCCATGAGCTTCAGCCGCAGCTCGAGCTCGGCTCCCTCGCCCGGCAGGCCGGTCTCGGCGAAACGCGGCGTCTGCCGGGTCGGCGTGGCGAAGTGCTTGTTCCCGCGCCCGGGCGCGCCGCCTCGCGCAGCTACGACCCGCGCCTGCAGAGTCGCAAGGTCGGCGATCAACTGGCCGTCCTTGTCGAAGACCTGAGTCCCCACCGGAACCCGGAGCTCGACGGTCTCCCCCGTCGCTCCGTGCTTCAGCGAGCCCCGGCCCGGATCGCCCTTGCCGGCCTCGAACCAACGCCGGCGCCGGAAGCCGGAGAGATCGCGGAGGTCGGAGTCGGCGACGAGCACGACGTCGCCGCCCGGGCCGCCGTCGCCGCCGTCAGGCCCACCTTTCGGGACGTGCTTCTCCCGGCGGAAGTGCAGGCTGCCGTCACCGCCGCGACCCGCGACCACGTGGATGCGGGCGCGGTCGTGGAACGGAGATTCGCGGCCCTGCCGCGAATCTCTAGTTGTCGGACGCCTGTTCACCGGGCTGCGCCATCCGCGAGGGTGCCACAGCTAGAGCGTCTTCGACGTCAGTCGGAGACGCTCACGAAGCGGCGTTCGCCGCTCTGCTTGAACGCGACCGTGCCCGGACGTGTGGCGAAGATCGTGTGGTCGCGACCCACGCCGGTGCCCGCGCCGGGCCGGAACTTCGTCCCGCGCTGGCGGACGATGATCATCCCGGCCTTCACTTCCTGGCCGGAGAAGATCTTCACGCCGAGCATCTTCGGGTTCGAGTCGCGGCCGTTCCGCGACGAGCCGAGTCCCTTTTTGTGCGCCATTTAGCTTTCTCCCTTCGCCGCGAGCGCTGACTCGAGCGCGGCGGTCGCGCCCTTGCGCTTGGCGTGCTCCTGCTCGTACGCGAGCGCGGCCTCGAGCGCGGGCCGGTCCCAGCCCTTCGCGCCCTCGGCGACCTCGGCGACGGTCATGTTGGCGTAGCCCTCCGGCATGCCGGCGGACGCCTCCTGCTTGGGCGCCGCCGGCTCGGCCGGCTCCGCCTTCTTCGCGGCCGCCCGCTTCGCCGCGCCGATCGACTCGATCTCGATCTGGGTCAGCGCGCTGCGGAAGCCCGTGTGCCGCTTGTAACCCTTCTTCGGACGGTACTTCCCGATCCGGATCTTCTGGCCGCGGACATGCCCCACCACGCGCGCCGTCACCGTCACGCTGGGGCTGAGCTGTCCGTTGCCGTCGCCACCGAGGAAGAGGATGTCCGGATGGAACGTCTTCCCCTCGTCGGTGGAGACGCGGTCGACGAGCAGCCGCTCGCCCTCGCGGACGCGGTACTGCTTCCCGCCCAGTGAGATGATCGCGTACGTCGAAGCCATCTTTTCGTGGAAAACGCGGGCCTTTTGCCCGCGAGCCGAGCCAGTTTAGCGGCGATGGCGTCGCTCCGCCAAAGGGCCGTGGCGCGGGAAACGGTGGCCGTTTGGGCGCTGTTCGCCTTCGTTGCCTTCGAGATCTTCGCCACGTACTCGCGGCTGCCGTTGCGCGAGCTCTACCACGTCAGCGGCACCGGCCCCGTCGCGGGGCTCGGGCGGGCCGTCGTGTTCCTCAATTTCCCGACGGCGCTCGTCGCACTGCCGATCCTTCCGCTCGTTGCCGGGCGGCTTTGGCCGGTCGCCCTCGTGGCGGCCGTACTCTGCTGCGGCGTCTTCTGGCCCGGCATCGTCGACCAGGCCGACCTCGACGTGAAGTGGGCGAATGCGGTGCCGGCGATCGGTGTCGCAATCGCGCTCGCGTTGACGCTCTGGCGCTTGCGCGGCGGCTTCGCCCCGCCCGTGCGGATGCGCGGCGACCGGTGGCGGATCGCCGTCGCGCTCGTGCTGCTCGTCCTCTCAGCGCCCTGGCTGGCGGCCGAGCTCGGCCTGTCGTTCGGGGACATGGGCGCGTGGTGGGCGCCGCTCGGCCAGGCGCGGGTGCACCACGCCGTCCACCATGGACACCACCACGGGATGGACGGCACGCTCCTCGTGCTGGCTGCGCTGCTCCTCTCGCGGACGCTCGGCCGCGTGCCGGACGCGTTGCGCGCCGCCGTCGCCGTCTACCTCGGGATCCTCGTCACGTACGGCCTCGGCAACATCGCCAACGACGCCTGGTTCGAGCAGCTCGTGAAGCGCGGCTGGCTCTCCTACTCGCTGCCCGCAGTGCTGCTCCCCGCGCTGAACCTGCCGTGGGCGCTGATCGTCGTCGGCGGCGTCCTCGTCGGCATCCTCTTCCTCCGTGCGCCGAAGGAAGGCACGCCCGCGTCGGGGCGCCTTCCGAGGGTCGCGGCGCTCGTCCCGATCGCGGCAGTCATCGCGCTTGTGACCCTCGGCGCCGTCCAGGACACGCAGCGCACGGCGCACACGCCCTTTGCCCGGACGGGAACGGGGACGATCGTCTTTCCGATGTCGACGAAGGGGCCGTTCCACCTGTACGAGGTCGGCGCGAACGGCCGCGGCCTGCGTCAGCTCACCGACGAGGACGCAAGCGACCTCGCTCCAGACTGGTCACCGCAAGGCCTCCTTGCCTTCCAGAGCAACCGAGACGACAGCGGCGACGTCTTCGTCGCCGACGCGGAGTTCGCCGCGGTCGAGCGGATCACCGGCGGCGGTCGCGAGGGCGAGCCGGCCTGGGCTCCGGACGGGGAGCGGATCGCGCTCGTGCGCGACGGCGACCTCTACGTCGTGCACGCGCACGGAGGCGGCGAGCGAAAGGTTGCCGACGATGCCGAGTGGCCAACGTGGGCGCCGGATGGATCCGCCCTCGCCTACGATGTCCACTTCGGTGGGCACAGCGGTATCGCTGTCGAGGCGGCCAGCCGGTCGATCCATCCATACGGCGCGCCGGACGATCGCCATCCGGCGTGGTCGCCGAAGGGCGACCTGATCGCATACGAGTGCAGGCACGGCCACCACTGGCACATCTGTCTCGCGCGCCCGGACCTGCGACTCGTGCGCGTGCTCAGTACCCCCGATGCGGACGCCTTTGCGCCCGCCTGGTCACCGGACGGAAACCGCATCGCCTTCATCGGCGACCGCGACGGCAACGACCAGCTCTACGTGATGCGCGCGGACGGCACCGGAATCGTCCGCCTCACGAGCGGCCAGGCCGACAAGGAAGCGCCGGCCTGGAAACCCTAGGAGCGCTCCACCTCGTCGCCCCACTCGGACATGGGGACGTACTCCCAATTCTCCTCGGTAGCCGTCGTCGCCGGCTCCTCGGCGGCCTCGGGTGTGCCGTCCCTCGTCGCCGGCTTCTTCTTCCGATTTCGGCCCCCACGGGTGCCGCGCCGCGTCTTCTTCTTCGGCGTCGCAGCCTGCGCTCCGTCCTCGGACGCGACGGCCGCTTCCTCAGCCGCCTGCGGCTCGGGCTCGGGCTCGGCCTCGGACTCGGGCTCCCCCAGGCTCGGGTCGGGGACGTGAATCTTGGCGACCGCGACCTCCTCCGCAGCAGCCGCGCCGTTCCCCGCTGCCGCGGCCGTCGTCGCCGGGCGCTTCCGGCCGCGTCCGCCGCGCGTCCCGCGCCGCGTCTTCTTCTTCGGTTGGGCCGGCGCCCCCGGTTCGGCTTCGGCTTCCACCGTGGCTTCGGCTTCCACCGTCTCCTCTACCTCGCCCTCGGCCACAAGCTCGGCCTCGGCCTCGACCTCGGCGACAGGCTCCTCCGACGCTTCCGCCTTGCGCGTCGGCGGCTTTCGCGTCGGCTTCTCGGCCTCGCCCTCGGCCGTGATCGGCTCCTCAGGGGCCTTCTTGGCGTCCGCGAGCGTCGCGTAGACGGATCCGTCGAGCACGCGCTCGACCTGGACCTTGACCTTCTTCCCGACGAGCTTGGCCGCGCCGGCGACGCAGATGTCCAAGCCGTCGAGCTTGCCGACGCCCGAGCCGGGGTCGTGGAGGCCGACCTCGACGAGCTTCAGCTCGATCTTCGCGCCCTCTGCGACCGGGCCGGTCGGGGCGAGCTCCTCGCGCTTGCCCTCCGCGAGCACCAGGAAGTGGTCGAGGTGGACGCCTTCCTTCCCTTCCAGGTAGAGGCGGCGCTTCGTCAGCGCCTCGAGCTCGGCAAGCCGGGACGCACCCGGGCCGATCAGCAGCGAGGCCACCTTCGCCTCGAGCTCGACGCGGAACGCTTGGCTCCTCGACCCCGTCACGAGCGTGCGTAGGCGCCGCTCGACCTCGAGAGCCGCCGACGCCTCCGAGATCACGATCCCGTCGCCGCCGCAGGTCGGGCACTTCTTCGTCATCACCTCGCGCGGCCCGTCGGTCACGTTCTGGCGCGTCATCTCGACGAGGCCGAGCGGGGAGATCTCCACGACGTACGTCTTCGTCCGGTCGCGCTCGAGCTCCGTGCGCAGCGCCTCCTCGACGGTGGCCCGGTTCTTCGGGTTCGCCATGTCGATGAAGTCGATGACGATGATCCCGCCGATGTCGCGCAGCCGCAGCTGCCGGACGACCTCCTTCACCGCCTCGAGGTTGTTCTTCGTGATCGTGTCCTCGAGCCGGCCGCTCGAGCTCTTCCCGCGCCCGCCGACGAAGCGGCCGGTGTTCACGTCGATGACGGTGAACGCCTCGGCGTAGTCGAAGATCAGGTAGCCCCCGGAGGGGAGATCGACGCGCTTGTTCAGCGTCGACTTGATCTCCTGCTCGACGCCGAACGCCTCGAGCAGCGGCTCCTTCTCCTTGTAGCGCACGACCCGCTCGACCATGTGCGGAGACGTCTTCTTCAGGTAGCCGACGATCCGCTTGAAGGCGCGCTCGTGGTCGACGATCGCGCGCTCGAAGTCGCCGGTGAAGAGGTCTCGCGTCACGCGTAGCGGCAGCTCGGCCTCCTGGTAGATCAGCGCCGGCGGCTTCGCGTTCTTCGCCCGCTCCTGGATCGACTTCCAGAGCCGCTGGAGGAAGACGAGGTCGCGCTCGATGTCCTCCGCCGACGCGCCCTCGGCGGCTGTCCTTACGATGACGCCGCCCTCCTTCGGCATGATCGCCTTGAGGATGTCCTTGAGCCGCTGGCGCTCCTCGTCGTCGAGGCGCCGCGAGACGCCCTGGCCCTCCCCGTTCGGGACGAAGACGACGAAGCGGCCGGGCAGGGAAATCTCCGTCGTCAGCCGCGCGCCCTTCGTCTTCATCGGGTCCTTGACGGCCTGGACCATGATCGTCTGGCCGCGGCTGATCAGGTCCTGGATCTTCTTGCCGTGGCGTTTGCCCTCGAGCTCCGGCGTCACGATCTCGTCCACGTAGAGGAAGCCGTTCTTCTCGAGGCCGATCTCGATGAACGCGGCCTCCATCCCGGGCAGGACGTTGTCGACGGTGCCGTGGTAGATGTTCCCGGCGATCGAGCGGCGTTCCGGCCGCTCCAGATAGACCTCGGCGACCTTGTCGTCCTCGAGGACGGCGACGCGTTGCTCGCCGACGTCGACCGAGACGAGCAGCTCGCGCTTCGCCTGCGGCAGGGGCGCCCGCTTCGGGGGCTCGCGGCGGCGGCGCTGCTGCTGCTGGCGCTCCCGCCGCTGCGACTGCGGCGGCTTCCGCTCGGACGGCTTCCGTTCGGGCTTCACAGGCGACTTCGCGGCCGACTTCGGCGCCGATTCTTCCTTCGCCTCGGCCTTTGCCGTCGTGCCGGCGGGCTTCTTCCGGCCGCGGCCGCCTCGGCTGCCGCGTCGGCGCTTCGGTCTGGGAGCTGTAGTCGTGTCTGCGCCGGCCGTCTCGGCCGGCGCTTCGGGTGTTACGTCAGTCGGTGCAGGTGGAGCGGCAGCCGGTTCCGGCGCCTGCTCTTCGGGTTGTTGTTTCCGGCGAAACCAGCGCAAGCGAAAACTCCTTCGTGCGCGCGCGCTGCGACACACCCGAAGGCAGGGCGGAGCGCGCGCGGCAGGTCGTTGTTGAAAGAAACATGCATAACTCTCGATACAGGCTAGCAACCGCCTCGGCGTCCCCCGTCGGGCGGAGTCCGTCCGACCGCGGTCCTACCCTTCGCGCATCGACCCGCAGGAGGTGAACGCAGTGGCCGGAACGCGCGAAGCCCACGAACTGCTCCTGATCGAGGAGGCCGATGCCTGGTTCGAGTACCTCGAGGCCACGCGCGGCCAGACAGCCCTCCGCTACAGGGAGGTCGAGCCCTGGGCCTGGGCGCGGCTCAGCCAGCGCCTCCGCGCGATCAGGACCCGGCGCACGAAGCTGCGACCCGCGGCGGCGGCTTAAGTGCCCCTCCCGGCAATACACGCCGGCTTCTGGCCCGCGATCACGCGGCGCCAGAGTCCTCCCTCGCCCTTGCCAAGGCCACCAGCCTTGGCCGCGGACGAGTGGGGCCTCTGGCTTGGTGCTCGCGACCCAGAAGCTCGACAGCATCACTGGCAGGGGCACTGATGGCCAGCTGGGCCGAGCCGGTGAGACGACGTCAGCGCCGCTGGCGGGCTCGCGCGTGGATCCCGAGAAGGAGGCCCACGGCGATCAAATTGGTGATCATCGACGAGCCGCCGACGCTCATGAACGGCAAGGGGATGCCCGTGATCGGCGCGATCCCCATCGTCATGCCGACGTTCACGAAGATCTGAAAGACGAGCGCGGAGACGAGCGCGCCCGCGACGATCGCCGAGAACGCATCGCGGGCGAGCGTCACCACCCTGATCCCTCTCCACACGACGAGCAGATAGAGCGCGAGCAGGATCGCGCAGCCGACGAAACCGCGCTCCTCCGCGAACGACGCGAAGACGAAGTCGGTCGCGTGCTCGGGGAGGAAGTTCAGCGTCGTCTGGGTCGCGCCCTCGACGCCGCGGCCGCGTAGCTGCCCCGAGCCGATCGCGTTCTTCGATTGCGTGATGTTGTAGGTGGTTCCGCGAGGATCGTTGTCCGGGTGGAGGAAGCCGGTCAGGCGGTCGGCCTGGTACGGCGCCAGCATGTGGATGCCGACGGCGGGCAGGAACCAGAGCACGAGCACGGCCGCCAGGACCACCGCCGCCCCGACCAGGGCGAGGTGCAGCCAACGCACGCCCGCGACGAAGAGTGCCGCCCCGAGCGCCGCGAGATAGACCATCGCCGTGCCGAAATCGGGCTGGAGGAAGACGAGGACGACCGGAATCGCCGCGAGCCCGATCGCCCACACGACGGTGTGCACCTCGTTCAGCCGCCTGATCCGCTCGGCCAGGAAGCCTGCCAGCGCGAGGACGAAGAGCACCTTCCCGAACTCGGACGGCTGAAAGCGGAAGAAGCCGAGGTCGATCCAGCGCTTCGAGCCGCGGATCGTCCCCTCGAGGAAGACGACCGCGATCGTGGCGGCGGTGCCGCCGAGGATCAGCTTCCACCGATAGCGGTAGAGCGCCGGGTCGATGACGACCGCCGCGATCATGCCGACGACGCCGATCGCCACGAAGACCCCCTGGCGCGTGACGTAGTAGTCCGGATTGCCCCCAACGTCGTCGCGCGTGATCCCGGCGATCCCCCAGAGGCCGTACCCGATCAACGCTCCGACCGAGCCGAGCAGGAGCCAGTCGAGCCGCCGGACGAAGGAGGCGACCTCACCGGCCTCGCGCCTCCGCGCCCGCGTCGCTGCCTGGCTGCCGACGTACTCGACCACTAGTCAGCGGTCCTTCCATCGGCGCCGCCGGATGCCCGGGTCGCGAGCACCAAGCGATGCAAGGACGCAGGGAGCGGGCATAGCCAGAGGCTATGGCCGCGACTGAGGACGCGGCAGCGCGCCGCGTGATCGCGGGCCGGGCGCCGCCCGGCGCCGGTGGGAGGGCCGCTAATCAGAGTGCACCGCGGTCGTCTCGGCGATCTTGACGTGGAAGTACTGCTCGAACACCTTCGCCGCCGCCGGGGCGGCCGCCGTGCCGCCGTGGCCGCCGTTCTCGATCAGCACGCAGACGACGAGCTGGGCGTCGTTCGTCGGCCCGTAGCCGCACCACCAGGACTGGTCGAAGTTGCGCGGATAGCCGTCGCCGGGATCGATCGTCTTCTCGGCCGTGCCCGTCTTCCCGGCGATCGGGACCGGGAAGCTGCCGAAGATCGCGGTCGACGTCCCGACGGACGAATGGGTGGCCTCGTAGAGGCCCTGGCGGACGACGTCGAGCGCACGTGCGTCGACGCCTGTCGACTCGGGCGCCGGCGGCGGAGGCGTCGGCAGCACCTTCGCGGACTGACCCTTGGAGGACGGCAGCTCGACGTCCATGAGGACGTGCGGCGTCACGAGCCGGCCGCCGTTCGCGATCGCAGCGTAGAACCGGGCCATCTGCATCGGGGTGACGAGCAGATCCTTCTGGCCGATCGCAAGCTGGATCGAGTCGCCCGGCTTCCAGAGGCTGTCGATCTGCCACTGCTCGGGATCCGTCTTCTTCGTGAACGTCCGCTTGCGCCAGTCCGGCGTCGGCAGGAGGCCCGTTTGCTCCGGCGCAAGGTCGATTCCGGTCGGCGCGCCGAACCCGAACCGGCTCGCCCATTTCTGCAGCCGCGCGAAGGTCCGCAGCCCGTAGAAGCGGTAGCCGAGTTGGTAGAAGTAGGTGTCGCACGAGGCCGCCAACGCAGTCGGCATCGTCATCTGCGAGTTCGCGCCCGGATCCCAGTTCAGGAATGTCTGACCCTTGACGGTGTACGAGCCTGTGCACGCAAGCGTCGAATACGGCTCGACGAGGTGCTCCTCCATCGCGGCCAGCGCCGTCATCGGCTTGAACGTCGACCCCGGCGGATACGAGCCGTCGAGGGCGCGATCGAGAATTGGGAAATTGGCCTGCCGCGCCGTCCGCGGTGTCAGACCTGCGACGTCGAGCTCCTGTTGCCGCACGTGGCCGGCGTACAGCGACGGGTTGTACGTCGGGTAGGAAGCGAGCGCGCGGACGGACCCGTCACGCGGATCGAGGGCGACGATCGCGCCTCCGTTGGCGGCCCAGCAGCCGTAGCAGGCGTTGTTGTGGGCGGCGCGGAGGCCGTACCGAAGCGCCTCCTCCGCGGCCGCCTGGAGCTTCAGGTCGATCGTCAGGCGGAGCGCATTGCCCGCGTGAGGGGGCACGATGGGCTCGAAGTCGCTCTGCGGGCGGCCGAGGGAGTCGACACGGAGGCGATCCAGACCGGCCGTTCCGCGCAGGAACTTGTCGTACTCGCTCTCGACCCCCGTCTGTCCGATCAGGTCGCCGAGGTGGTAGCCCACGCTCTTTAGGTTCTTCAGCTGCGGCTCCGAGATCTGGCCGACGTATCCGAGCAGGTGCGCGGCGAGATCGCCGTGCGGATATGCGCGCAGGTAGGTGTCGACCACCTCGACGCCCCGGAACTCGTCCGCCCGCTCACTCAGGTAGTCGACCCGAGCCTCGCCCACCTGCTCCTTCACCTTCACCGGACTGAGCGGGTCGGCGCGGCGGTGCCGCCGGATCGCGCGCGCGGTCTGGAGGTAGGGCACGTCGACGAGCCGGGCCAGCCGGTGCAGCTCGCGCATGCGCGTTCGCTTGTCCTTCGGCAGGTCGGATGGCCAGATCTGGATCACCGTCCCGGCAACGTTCGAGACCAGGACGCGCCCGTAGCGGTCCAGGATCGGACCGCGGGGCGCCTGGACGCGCACCGTCCGCAGCTGGTTGTTCTGCGCGGCCCGGAGGTACTGCGTGCCGTTCAGCACCTGCAGCGCCCAGAGGCGCAGGAACAGCACGGCGAAAACGGTGAGCGCCAGCATTCCCAGGATCCCGATCCGCAGCGCGAGCCGCGGAGTCAGGCGATACGGCTCCTCCGTGCGTGGGTCGGGCGGGAGGAAGCGGCGCGACCTCGAACGCTCAGCCAAGCAGCCGCACCTCGCGCGCGCGATCGGCCCAGCCGGCCGGGCGGAGAACTCGCCGCACCGCCGCATGGACCGGGACCGCGATCAGGAGGTTGAGCAGGACCGTCGGCACGAGCGAGCCGACCAAGACCTCCTGCGCGGGCGCGTTCTCGCCGAGCATGAAGTGCAGCATCAGCGCACCGAAGGAGAACAGCACGGTTACGACCGCAACCGAGAGGAGCGGCGCGTGGCTGCGGTCGCGCCCGGTCGTCTCGCCGTAGCGTCCGATCCAGTAACCCGCCAGCGTGTACAGCAAGGCGATGAAGCCGAGCGTCCCGAAGGTGCCCATGTCGTACAGGAGCCCGGCGCCGAACCCAGCCGCCGCGCCGAAGATGGTGCCCCGCAGGAGCGCGACGACCACGAGCGTCACGAGCAGGAGGTCGGGCCGGCCGCCGAAGATGTCGATGCCGGAGAAGATCGAGATCTGGAGGACGACAGCGACGAACAGGATCCCGGCCGCCTTCGCGGCGTCGAGTGCGGCCTCGACCGTCACGGCGCCACCGGCGGTCGCCGCTTCGAGACGAGCACGATCACCGAGTCGAGGCTGCCGAAGTCGACGAACGGCTCGATCTGGACGTGCGTGAAGAGTGACGTGTCGGTCCGGCCGACGCTCGTCACCGCTCCGATTGCGATCCCGCGGGGGAACAGGGACGGGAACTGCTTCGAGCGGGAGCCCGCCGTCACGATCTCGTCGCCCTCGGCGACGGCCGCGTCCTTGGCAACGCGGTCGAGGATGAGCGAGCCTTTGCCCTGGCCCCGGCGGACGAGCCCTCTCGCGTTCGTGCTGCTGTCGAGGTCGAGCGCCGGGACTGCGCTCTCCTCGTCGGTGAGCAGTGTCACCTCGGCCTCGCTCCCCGTCAGTCCCGTGACACGTCCGACGAGGCCCTCCTCGGTGATCACGGGCGCGTCGATGCGGATGCCCGCATCCGATCCGGCCGCGATGATCACCCGCTGCTCGAATGGGCTCAGGGGCGCGCCGAGGACGCGCGTGTTCACGGGTCGGAAGTCGCGCGGGAAGGCCGGGCTGTCGATGAAGGCGAGCGCCGCCCGAAGCTGGTCGTTCTGCTGTGCCTTGATTCGGCCCTGGTTCGCCTCCTGGCGCGCCTGGTCGAGCTCGCTGCGCAGCCGCTTGTTCTCCGCCTTCGCGTGGACGAGCCCGGCCAGATAGCCGTACGCGTCGCGGAACGGCCGCGCCACGCGCTCGGCGCCGACCTCGAAGGGACGGAGCACCGTCGCGCCGCCGCCGCCGACGCGATGGAGGAAGCCGTCGGACGGCTCCCGGAAGGAAACCGTGATCAGGACGAGCGAGAACAGCACGAGCACCCCGACCACGGCTCGGCGCTTGAGGGCGGACCGACTGCGGGAGGGGAACGGCTGTGGACGGGGACGAGCAACCGAACCGCCCAGGACCGCGCTGACACTGCGGTTGCGAGCCACGGAACGCCCTAGGTTAGCGCGTACCGCGGCTCGCAACGACTTGGGCTATTTCGCCACTGCCGCCTCGTAGTGCTCGAGCACCTCGCCCCAGCCTCCGGCGTAGCTCTCGCGCGCGGCCTCGGCCCGGTCTCCGACCCGCTCCCAGCCGGTGTGGCGGAGCTGAACGCGCGTCCCACCCCCCTCAGGCGTGAAAGTGATCTCGACCTGGGTGTCACCGTCCCAGTCCGGGTTCGTCTTCCAGGTGAAGGCGACGCGGTTGGGCGGATCCCAGACGTTCACGACGCCCCAGATTGCCTCCTCGTCGCCGAGCCGCCGCCGATCCCGGGCTCGAACACCACCTCGTCGGGGCGGCCTCGCTCGTTCATCGCGAAGGTGGAGTAGTCCGCGAGCGGCCACCAGTCGCCAATCTTCTCCGTGAAGAACCTGAATGCCCAGTCCGGCGCCACGTCGACGGTCAGCGACCGCTCGACGGCCGGAAACGTTCTCGTGCTCATGATTCCCCTTCCCCGCGCTCGACCGCGTCCTTGAACGCGGCCAGTACGTCGCTCCAGAAGTCGTCGAAGTAATCGCGCACCTCCGCCAGGCCGTCCGGATCGACTCGGTAGAGGCGTCGAGTGCCGTCGCGGCGTTCGCGAACGAGCCCCGCGTCCTTGAGCACGCGTAGGTGCTGAGAGACCGCCGGACGGCTGACGGGGAGCTCGTCGGCCAGCTCCGTCACGGAGCGTGCCCCCCGACGGAGACGCTCGAAGATCGACCGCCGCATCGGCTCGCCGAGCGCGTCAAGCGCGTGTACGTAAGCCACTACTTACGTAAGTCTAGACTTACGTAAGTCTCGAGTCAAGAATAGCGGCGGTGGTTGTTCCTCCGCGCGCGGGCGCTTCGGTGGATCGCCTCGAACTCCTCGAGGCTGCGACCCGACCCGACTGCCACACAGGTCAGCGGGGACTCCGCGAGGTGGACCGGCATCTGCGTCTCGTGGCGGAGACGCTCGTCCATGTTCGTCAGCAGGGCGCCGCCGCCGGCGAGGACGATCCCCCGGTCCATGATGTCGGCGGCGAGCTCCGGAGGCGTCTTGTCCAGCGTCGACTTGATCGCCTCGATGATCTGGCTGACCGGCTCGTCCAGTGCGCGGCGGATCTCGTCCGAGCTGAGGACGACGGTCTTGGGGAGGCCGGTGAGCATGTCGCGGCCGCGCACCTCCGCCTGCACCTCCTCGCGCATGTCCCAGGCGGAGCCGACTTCGAGCTTGATCTCCTCCGCAGTCTGCTGGCCGATCAGCAGCTTGTACTCCCGCTTGATGTGATTGATGATCGCCTCGTCCATCTCGTCGCCGCCGACCCGCAGCGACTGCGAGACGACGATCCCGCCGAGCGAGATGACGGCGACCTCGGTCGTGCCGCCGCCGATGTCGACGATCATGTTTCCCGTCGGCTCGGCCACGGGCAGGCCGGCGCCGATCGCGGCGGCCATCGGCTCCTCGATCAGGTAGGCCTGGCGCGCGCCGGCGGAAAGCGTCGCTTCCTCCACGGCGCGCTTCTCGACACCGGTCACGCCGGACGGGACGCACACGACCACACGCGGATGCGCGAAACGGTGCTGATGCACCTTCTGGATGAAGTGGCGGAGCATCTGCTCGGTGACGTCGAAGTCGGCGATGACGCCGTCCTTGAGCGGTCGGATCGCGGAGATCGTCCCCGGCGTGCGGCCGAGCATCCGTTTCGCCTCGACGCCGACCGCGTGCACCTCGCCGGTGCGCTGGTCGATTGCGACCACCGACGGCTCGGAGAGCACGATGCCGCGTCCGCGGACGTAGACGAGCGTGTTCGCCGTCCCGAGGTCCACGGCCATGTCGCGGCCGCCGAAACCGCCGAGGTTGTCGAGGAGACCCATAGGCGCTCGCCGAGTCTAGCTTGGTACGGGATCCGGCTACTGCCGGGCGCGCTCGAGGACGTCGCCGAACGTGTCCCAGACGAGCCAGTCGAGGCTCGCGGGCAGCTGACCGTCGGGGCCCGCGTGCTCCCGCATCGAGTCGAGGTAGATCTCCCACTCCTGCGCCCGATCGGGGAACTCGGCGGCATGCTCGCGGACGAGGCGCTCCAGCTCGCCGAGGTTCCAGTCGCCGGGCGCGGCCACCGGCTGCGGCTCCGCGACGGGTTGCGGGTGCTGGACGGGCTCCGGCTCGGGGGGCGGCTCCGGCGCCGCTTCCGGCTGAGGCACCGGCTCCGCAACGGGCTCCGGCCGGGGCGCGGGCGGCGGCTCAGGTTGCGGCGGCGGCACCGCCGCGGACACAGCCGGCGTGGGCGCAGCCGGAGCCAGCACGCGTCGGCGAGTCAGACCCTCGAGCGCCAACACAAACAGCACGGCCGCAACACCGCCCGCAATCCCCAGGTTCCTTCCCCAGTGCTGATCCGTCCGCCCGATGATGTGCGCCGGATCCCAGACGACGGCCTTCAGCTTCGGAAACCGATGCTCGACGAGCTGCGGAAAGAGAAAGCCGATCTCCTGCGCGATCTGCGGCGCACGCAGGCGGTCGCGGTCCGTCACGCGAATCCGGAGCAGCCCTGCCTCGGGGACGCTCACGGAGATCCGGTCGAGCAGCGAGGCACGGGACTCGTTCAGGTGCAGCGTCGAGACGACGTTGGCCGCGATCTGGTCGCTGCGAACGAGGTCGTCGAGCCGGCTGGCGAGCTCCCGCGTAGCGCCGACCTCTCCGGGCCGGAGCGGCCCCGCCCCCACGCCGACGACGATCGCGGTCTCCGCGCGCCACGAGCGTGTAGTCGTCCCCGACGAGATCGCGGCCACCGCAAACGCGATTGCGGTCCCGGCGAGCGCGATCCAGAGTCGCCAGTCGGCGAGGACGCGCGTCACGGGCTCAACATACACAGGCCCTCGGCGCGGTTGCGCCCGCCCTCAGAGGCCTTCTATAGGCTCCGCCGCGTGGGAGAACGAGGCAAGGCCCTCGTCACGGGGGGCGCCGGCTTCATCGGCTCGCATCTCTCCGAGCTGCTGCTCGCCGACGGCTGGGAGGTGTACGCGCTCGACGACCTCTCGACCGGAAACCTTCGCAACGTGGCTGGGCTCCGCGAGAACCCGGACTACCACCTCGTCGTGGATTCGGTCCTCTCGCCCTCGATCGTCAACGAGCTCGTGCACAAGTGCGACGTCGTCTACCACCTTGCTGCGGCGGTCGGCGTCCGCCTGATCGTCGAGCAGCCCGTCCACACCCTCGTCACGAACGTCCAGGGGACGGAGACCGTCCTCGAGTACTGCGCGCGCTTCGGGAAGCGGGTGCTCGTCGCCTCCACCTCGGAGGTCTACGGCGACCACCGCGAGGAGAAGGCACTCGTCGAGACGGATCGGCGCATCTACGGGCCGACAACCGCTCGCCGCTGGCTCTACGCGGACTCCAAGGCGATGGACGAGTTCCTGGCACTCGGCTATCACGACGAGCGCGGGCTCGACTGCGTGATCGCGCGGCTGTTCAACACCGTCGGCCCCGGCCAGTCGGGCCAGTACGGGATGGTGGTCCCGCGCTTCGTGGAGTGGGCGCTGGGTCGGCAGCCGATCCAGATCCACGGAGACGGGACACAGACGCGCTGCTTCTGCCACGTCCAGGACACGATCCGCGCGCTGACCGGCCTGATGGAGCAGGACAGCGCTTCCGGGGAGATCTTCAACATCGGCTCGACACACCGAATCCGGATCATCGACCTCGCCGAGCGCGTGAAGGAGCTGACCGCATCCGATTCGGAAATCGTGTACGTGCCATACGAGCACGTCTTCGGGCACGGGATCGAGGACATGCTCCACCGCTCGCCGGCGATCGAGAAGATCCGCGCCGCGATCGGGTGGGAGCCCGAGCGCGACCTCGACACGATCCTGCGTGACGTGATCGCCTACTCGGAAACGGCGCCGGCGGAGTTCGAGGAGCCGACGCCGGCCGACGTAGTCTGACCGCCGCCGACGCACTCGAGGTGCTCGACGCGCTCGCGCCGCTCGCGCCTCGGCTGGACGGCGGCTGGGGCGTCGACGCCCTCCTCGGCGAGCAGACGCGCGAGCACGACGACGTCGATGTGGTGATCGCGCGGCGCGATGCGCATACGGCGCGAGCGCTCCTCGAGCCGCTCGGATTCGCGCACGACCCAACCGCGGTGCCGGGACTGCCAGCGCGGCTCGTCCTCCGCGATCAAAGCGGCCGCCAGGTCGACCTTCATCTGATCGTCCGCGACGCTGCCGGCAACGGCTGGCAGCAGCTGGATGACGGGACGTGGGGCGGCTACGACGCGGACGGTCTCGAGGGATCAGGCGACATCGGCGGACGACGGGTCTCCTGCATCTCGGCGGAGCTCCAACTTCGGCATCACCGCGGCTACGACTGGAGGGAGCAGGACCGCGCGGACATAACGCGCGTGGCAGCACGATTCAGCCTTCAGCTGTGAATCCCGGGCTACGCCGATCGAGAGCGAGCGTTTGTTGACGACCTCGGGCCGAACGCTAGAGCAGGCGGAGCCGGTCTAGCGTTCGGCCGGACTAATGCGGGCGGGGACGCGACAGCGCCACCGCCCGCACGCCGCAAGCATTCGCCGACCACGATCCCGTAGGAGCGCGCGGGCTTTGCCCGCGCGCGTTTCGCCGCGACCGCGGCCGATCCCAGATTCCGAGCGAAAGCGCGAGCTTTCGCTCGAGCTCGTTATTCGCGTTGCCGAAGCGCTGGGAAGAGGATCATGTCGCGGATCGCGTCCTTCTCGGCGACGACCATGGCGAGCCGGTCGATGCCGACGCCGCAGCCGCCGGTCGGCGGCATGCCGTAGGACATCGCCTCGACGAAGTCAGGGTCGCCCTCCTCGGCGGTGACATCCCCGGCCTCGCGCTCCGCTGCCTGCATCGCGAATCGCTCCGCCTGTTCCTCACTGTCGTTCAGCTCGCTGAAGGCGTTCGCGAACTCCATCCCGCTGACGACGCACTCGAATCGCTCGACGACGTTCGGGTCGTCGTCGGTCGTGCACGCGAACGGCGACAGCTCGATCGGCCAGTCGTAGACAATCGTCGGCTGGATCAGCTCCGGTTCGACGAACTGCGAGTACGCGTGGTCGACGAGCTGCGCCCACGTCTTGTCGTGGGTCGTGTCCACGCCTTCCTCCTGGAGCTTCGCGCGTAGCTCGCCAGGGTCGCGCGACCAGGCGCCCTTGCCGTCCAGCGCCTCGATGAACTTCACGCGCCGCCAAGGCTTCGCGAGCTCGACCTCGTGGCCGCGGAACGTCACCTTCGTGCGCCCGATCGCCGCCTGGGCCGCGCGCTCGACGAGCGTCTCCGTCCGCTCCATCGTGTCGCGGTAGTCGGCGTAGGCCTCGTACCACTCCACCTGCGTGAACTCCGGCGAGTGCTTGTACGAGACGCCCTCGTTGCGGAAGTCCTTCGCGAGCTCGTAGACCTTCTCGAGCCCACCGACGATCAGGCGCTTGAGGTACAGCTCGTCGGCGATCCGGAGGTAGACGTCCTGGTCGAGGTAGTCCGAGTGGGTGACGAACGGCTCCGCGAACGCGCCGCCGTAACGCGGCTGCAGGATCGGCGTTTCCACCTCGATGAACCCCTCGCCGTCGAGGTAGGCGCGGATCTCGGCGACCATCCGGGAGCGCACGAGCGCATCGCGCCGTGCATCCTCGTTCATCAACAGGTCGAGGTAGCGCCGCCGGTAGCGCTGCTCGACGTCCGTGATCCCGTGGAACGTGTCGGGCAGCGGGGAGTGGATCTTGGCGAGCAGCTCGAGCGAGCGGACGGCTAGCGAGGGCTCGCCGCGCCGTGATTTGGCGGCCACGCCGACGACGCCGACGACGTCGCCGAGATCGAGGCTGACGGCCCCGACGTCGTCCGGCCGCACAAGCAGCTGGATCCGCCCACTCCGGTCGACGAGATCGAGGAACATCAGCTTGCCCAGGTCGCGCCGAGCCATCACGCGGCCCGCGAGCCGGTGCTCGACCTCGCCCTCGGCACCCGGCTCGAGCTGCTCGGCCTCGTCCCGGACCGCGGCGATCGCCTCCCGGTCGGGGAAGCGTTTCGGCAGCGACATCTAACGAGGAGGCTGGTCTGGTTCGTCCGTCGGCCGCTCGCCGAGCGGAACCACGGGGGCCGGCCCCGAAGTCGGCGGGCCGACCGGCACCACCGCGGGCCCTTCACCCATCGGCCGCTGAGCCTCGATCTCGACCTCGAGCCCACGCCGCTTCGGCGCGAACAGCCGCTTCAGCCGCTCGAGCATGGCGCGACCTTATCGTCGCCGCCGAGTCGGCGCGTGAGTTGGATGATGCGATCGCGGAGAGGTCGACCTGAGGGCCGGAGGCTAGAGCGGCGAAGCCGGTCTGGCCGTAGGCCGGACTGATGCGGGCGGGGACGCGTCAGCGCCACCGTCCGCACGGCCAGAAACAGCCGCCCGCCCCAGGCCTGATAGGAGCGCGCGGGCTTTGCCCGTGCGCGTTTCGCCGCGAAGCGGCCGTTTCCAATCCGAGCGAAAGCGCGAGCTTTCGCTCGGAGCCCTAGGCGGCTTTGATCTCGAGGATCTTGAACTTCAGGCTGCCGCGCGGCGCGGAGACCTCGACCGTCTCGCCCTTCTTCTTGCCGATGATCGCCTTGCCGACCGGGGACTCGTTCGAGAGCTTGTTCTCGGCCGGATTCGCCTCGGCGGAGCCGACGATGTGGTACTCGACCGTCTGCTTGGCGTCGACGTCGCGCAGCTTCACCTTCGAGCCGACGGACACGACGTCCTTGGCGATCGACTTCTTGTCGATGACGTGGGCGTGCCGGAGCCGCTCCTCCAGCGTCGCGATCCGGTGCTCGAGCAGCATCTGCTCGTTCTTGGCGTCGTCGTATTCGGCGTTCTCGGCGATGTCGCCGAACTCCCGCGCAACCCGGATCCGCTCCGCGACCTCCCGCCGCTTGTCGGTCGAGAGATGCTCGATCTCGTGCTTCAGCTTCTCATAGCCCTCGGGAGTGAGGATGACTTCCTTCACAGCTCAACACCCCTTCTTACGAAAAACGCGGCGCTGCAGGCGCCGTCGCGGGCGCGGATTGTAGCTACGTTGCCGATCGGAGTCAACAGGCATGACCGCTACCATTTCCCGCTCTGTGCAGGTGAATCTGAGGGAGTCCTGGTGGATCCGCGACATCGAGATCCCCACACGCGTCGTCCTCGCGCCGATGGCGGGCGTCAGCGTGCAGGCATTCCGCCGCCAGGGGCGCCGTTACGGCGCCGGACTCGTCTGCTCGGAGATGGTCTCCTGCGCCGGACTCGAGCACCGGAACGAGCGCACGCTCGGCTTTCTCCGCGTCGCGAGTGACGAGCACCCCCTGGCGATCCAGATCTTCGGCTCCGAGCCCGGGGTGATGGCCGAGGCCGCGCGCATGGTCGCCGCGGCCGGGGCCGACCTGGTCGACATCAACTTCGGCTGTCCGGTCCGGAAGGTCACCAAGACCGGAGCCGGCGCGACGCTGCTCGAGGATCCCGACCGTGCCTGTGCGATCGTGGAAGCGGTCGCCACCGCGGTCGACGTCCCCGTCTCCGTGAAGATGCGGCGCGGCTTGGAGAACGGCTCGCGCGCCTGCCTGGACGTCGGCCCGCGGCTCGTCGAGGCGGGCGCCGCCACCCTGACGCTCCATCCCCGGTCGGCCCGCCAGATGTACACCGGCGAGGCCGACCACGCGCTGACGGCCGAGCTCGTCTCCCGCGTGGACGTGCCCGTGATCGCATCCGGCGACGTCACCTCGCGCGCGAAGGCGCAGGCGGTGCTGGCGACGAGCGGCGCGGCCGCAGTGATGGTCGGACGCGGAGCGCAGGGGAATCCCTGGGCCCTCCGGGAGATGGTCGACGGCGACCGCGCCGAGCCGAGCCGGGAGGAGGTCGCCGCGGAGCTGATTCTGTTCATCCGCGAGACGGTGCGGGAGCTCGGGGAGCGCCGCGCCTCCGGCTTCCTGAAGAAGTTCTACGGCTGGTATCTCGGCCGCGGCCGCTTCCCTCGGCCCTTCAAGCAGGAGCTCGTGCAGCTGGATTCGACGGAGGACGTCGTCACCCGCCTGTTTGCCGCCGCGCCCGGCGCGGCCGAGATCGTCGAGCGCCTCGAGGCCGAGCTCCCCGATCCGGCGGACGAGATCCTGCTCGACCAGATGCCGATCTCGATCTACGGCGGCGGCTAAGACGCGCGAAAGTCCGGCACCGGCTCCGTAACACGCGAAAGTCCGGCACCGGCTGCGCCGGTGCCATGACGACTTTCGCGCGTCGCGTCGATCCGGGCCGCGGCGGCCGCACCGGGCAAAGCCCCGTGCGGCGGCGATTCACTCGAGCCACGTGCGCGGCGGAATCGCGACAGGCAAGGGCTGCTGGGCCCGAGCCCTGGCATCCTCGATCCGCCGGAACGTGAAATCGCTGAGTGGACGGGGAAGCTGCGCCGCCGGCCAGTAACGGCAGTCGTCGATCTCCTCGCTTTGGGGAGACGGCCTCTTTGAATCGTCAACCTGACAACGAAAGACGTAGTGATGGGCGTCGTTCTCTCCGTCGTAATAGATCCCGGTGAGCAACTCCGCCTCTGCCTCGAGACCCGTTTCTTCGCGGAGCTCCCGCAGTGCCGTGTCCACGATCGACTCGCCGGGCTCGCTCGCTCCGCCCGGCAACTCCCAATTCAGCGGCCCGTACGTGTGATGGACGAGCAGGACGTTTCCCTCGCCGTCGAAGATCGCCGCCGCTGCACCCATCCGCCGACCCGGCCACCGCATACTCGCAACGGTACAGATCGGCTGCTTAGGCCCCGATGCGCGTGGCTAAGCCTCGGCGAAGCGCGTTCCAGCGAACGAGGAGGCTTCGAAGATGGCGAATCCCACTCCCGTCGGTAGCGACGTTTTCCGCCGGCACCTCCCGCTGCGTCAACTGCGGTTACGAGCTGCAAGTGCAGTCCGTCGAATCGCTCCCGCCGTGTCCGAAGTGCGACGGTCCGTGCGGCTGGGAGGCGGTCAGCGGCGGCGACAGCCGCGACGACCCGTATCCGGACCGCTAACGGTTCCGGTCCCAAACCAACCGCAGACCCTCGAGCGTCAGGAACGGATCGACGCGGTCGAGGGTCCGGGCGTGCGGCGCGATCAGCTCTGCGAGACCGCCTGTGGCGACCGTCTGCGCCTCGACGCCGAGCTCGCCGCGAATCCGCTCGACGATCCCGTCCACCTGACCGGCGAAGCCGAAGACCAGGCCTGACTGAAGGCTCGCCGCAGTGCTCTTCGCGATCACCGTGGGCGGCTCGGCGAAATCGACCTTGAACAGGCGGGCCGCACGCTGGAAAAGCGCGTCCATCGAGACCTCGATCCCGGGAGCGAGGACGCCGCCCACGTATTCGCCGTCCGCCGAGACGACGTCGAAGTTCGTCGACGTACCGAAGTCGACGACGATGCACGGCGGCCCGTAGCGCGCCGTGGCGGCGACGGCGTTCGCAATCCGGTCGGGGCCGACCTCGCGCGGGTCGTCGTATCGCATCGGGATCCCGGTCTTGACCCCCGGCCCGACCTCCAGCAGCTCGGCCGTCGTGTAGCGCTCGACGAACTCGGCGTAGCTGCGGGCGAGCTGCGGCACCGTCGTCGAGACGCAAATTCCGTCCACGCGATCGAGGTCGAGAAAGCCTCGGAACATCGCCCCGAGCTCGTCGCCGCTCCGACTCCGCTCGGTCGCGATTCGCCAGTGCTCTACGAGCTCGTTTCCCTCGAACAGGCCGAATACGGTCTGCGTGTTGCCGACGTCGACAGCGAGGAGCATCTCCGTGACCCTAAAGACTCAGGACGACCCGGCGCTCAGGGCCGGAGGCTAGTGCAGGCGAAGCCGCACTAGACGTAGGCCGAACTGATGCGGGCGGGGACGCGAAGCGCCACCGCCCGCACCGCCAGGGGCAGTCGCCAGCCCCGATCTAATGAGAGCGCGGGGCTGCGCCGCGCGCGTTTCCCGCGATGAGCGGCGTACCCAGATAACGAGCGAAAGGCGGAGCTTTTCGCTCGTCTAAAGGTTCAGGCGTCCGTCGTAGACGGCGACGATGGTGTCCACGACCTCCCTGTCCGCTGCCCCTTTCGTTAGGCAGGCGGATGCTCCGGCGTCGGCCGCACGCTGCTCCAGATCGTCGTCCGTGAGCCCCGTGAGGACGATCACGCGCGTGTTCGGCGCGATCGACCGCAGGCGTCGCGTCGTCTCGAGCCCGTCGATCCCGGGCATCCCGACGTCCATGACGACGACGTCCGCATGGAGCATCAGTGCCTGGTCGATCGCGTCCGGCCCGCTCGCCGCTGAGCCCACCACGTCGATCCGCTCGTTCCGCTCGAGCAGCGTCGTCAACGCCTCCGCGAAGAGGAGGTGGTCGTCGGCGATGAGAACTCTGATCGGCGCGTCTCCCGACGGGTCCTGGTCCATCGGCAGCTCCTGGTGGGCTTGGGCCCGGTCCGCGGGCCGCGGCGCGAGTCTACGAAAGATCGTCTTCCGACGAAAGCGATTCGCCGATCTTCTCGGCGAGCGCCTCGGCGGTCAGGCGAGGCTCGTCGCCCTCGCCGCGTAGCTCCTCGACGGTGACGTCGCTCGACGTCCACACCTCGGCCCGCGGGATGATCCGCGTCGGCCGGTTCTTGTCCCACACCCAGACGTCCTCCATCCGCAGGTGGAAGAACGGATAGTTCGGCTGCGACACCTGGCGCAGGTCGAGCTTGTTGCAGAGGTACGTGGCGTCCTGCGTGAGGACGCAGAAGCGGAACAGGCCGAAGACGGCGGTGTATTCGCGCTTGAGGCGAAGCTCGAGCTCGGCCTCGAATTCGTCCAGCTCGTCGAGGTGACTCATCGGTGATCCTTCCGGTGACATTGGTGGATGCCTGGGTCGCGAGCACCAAGCCAGGCAAGGACGCAGGGAGCGCTCGGGTCAGAAGACCCGAGCGTGACTGAGGACGTGGCCTGGCGCCGCGTGATCGCGGGCCAGGCGCCGCCGAATGTTGCCGGGAGGGTCACCCACCTCAGTCTAGCCCTGCCAGCAAGGTCTGGACATCGCCCCTTCCAGGCACAGAAAGGGCGGGATCCAGCTCGGCCAGCGGCTCGAGGACGAAGCGGCGCTCATGAAGTCGAGGATGCGGTATCTCGAGGTCCGGCTCGTGGATCCGCTCGTTCCCGTACAGCAACAGGTCGAGGTCGGCCGTCCGCGGGCCCTGCGGCGGCCCCGTGCTGCGGTCGCGGCCGAGCTCGCGCTCGATCCGCAGCAGCTCCTGGAGCAGTTCGCGCGGCGCCAGGGAGGTCTCCAGCTCGACGGCCCCGTTCAGGAAGCGCGGCTGGTCGACGTAGCCGACCGGCGCGGTGTCCCGAAACGAGGACACGGCCGCCACCTCGGTATCCGGGAGCAGCCGGAGCTCGTCGACGGCCCGACGGAGGGTCCCGTCGCGGTCGCCGAGGTTCGAACCGAGGCCGACGAAGGTCCGCATCGGTGTCAAAAACTAGTCCCGACGGATAGGCTGAGAGCACTTGCTCCCGCTCCTCGCCTCGCTCGTGGCGCTGGCAGCGCCCGCGCCCACGACAGCGCTCGCCCAACTCGACCGCGCGCACACCCGGGACGCGGCGACCCCGTTGAGGGCGACGTCCGCATCCTCGGAACCGCTCGTCGGCCTCGAGTGGTGGCGGGCGTCGATCGGGGCAGACCGTGCCGACCCGCCGGGCCCTGGGAAACCGGTGACGATCGTCGACTCCGGCCTCGACATCAGCCATCCCGAGTTCGCGGGCCGTCCGAACACGACGATGCTGAACAACCAGACGGTTCGAGCGGAGGACGACGACCACGGAACGGAGGTCGGCTCCGTCGTCGCATCGCCCGAGAACGGAGTCGGCCTCGTCGGCGTCTATCCGCTGGTCGATCTCCGCAGCTGGGACGCGAGCCCGAACGGGGGCCTCTCGGACCCGTCGGCGATCCAGGGCATTCGCGAGGCCGCACGCCGCGGACCCGGCGTGATCAACCTCAGTTTCGGCGGACCGCTCGAGAACCCCCAGCTCGAGGAGGCAATTCTCTTCGCGGTCCGTTCCGGCTCCGTGGTCGTCGCCGCATCCGGGAACGAGGGCGGCCAGGGAAGCCCTGAAGGCTTCCCCGCCGACTACGGGCACGTGCTCACGGTCGGCGCGACCGACGAGGAGGACCGGGTCGTCGATTTCTCGACCACGTCGCCGTGGATAGATCTCGTGGCTCCCGGAGTCCGGATCCCGGTGGCGGAACCGACCTTCTTCGAGACCTCGGGCTATTTGAGCGCCAGCGGAACGAGCTTCTCGTCACCGATGGTTGCCGCGGCGGCGGCGTGGGTCTGGACGGTGCGGCCCGACCTCGACAACACGCAGGTCTTCGAGATCATGCGCCGCTCCGCCAGGGACATCGACCGGCCTGGCTTCGACGTCCAGTCGGGCTACGGGATGCTCGACATTCCCGCAGCGCTCACGTTTCCAGCGCCGGTGAAGGATCCGTATGAGCCGAACGACGACGCCGAGCAGATCGAGCCCGGCCGTATGTTCACGAGCGGATGGCCGGCCCTGACGACAGCTCAGCGCGGCACGGCCTCCCTCACGGCGCGCGTCGACCGGCGCGAGGACCCCCACGATTTCTACCGGGTGCTGGTGCCGGCGGGGCGGCGCGTCGTCGCGACCACGAGTGGGCCGGTCGACCTTCGGATCTTCCGGCGATCGGTACGTCCATTGCGGACGACCGCCGTCGCGACCGGGACGCATCCCGGCAACGCGCCCGAGCGCCTCGCGTACGGGAACGCGGGCGCGCACGCCGTCTACGTCTACGTCGAGGTTCGCCCGGGCATCGGCGTGGCGGAGACGCAGTACAGCCTCCGGATCACGACGGCCGCTCGACGGTAGCCGCCGTCCACTCGACCGCGAATCCCGCCGGCCGCACGTCTGGCTTGCGGACGCGCACACGCACACGCTCGACCGGGAATCGCTCGACGATCGCGTCCGCCACGGCTGCCGCGAGCGCCTCGAGCAGCGCGAAGCGCCTGCTGTCCGAGACTTCCTGGACGCAGCGCGCGACTTCGCGGTAGTCGACCGCATCCTCGATCCGGTCTGACAGCGCGGTATCCGAGACCTCGAGCCGCACGTCGAAGAGGAAGGCCTGGCCGCTCTCCTGCTCTCCCTCGGAGGCCCCGTGGTGACCGTGGAGCTCGAGCCCGGCAACCTCGACGACGATCACGCTGAGGCCACAGCGGCCGCGACGGTCAGGGCCTCGACGTGCTCGCGGACGTCGTGCGCGCGCAGGATCGTCGCCCCGCGCTCGTAGGCCATCACCGCGGCGGCGACGCTTGCCGAGAGCGGGCCCGTGGTCGCCTTCGGGTCGCCGAGGATCCTGCCGAGCGAGCTCTTGCGCGAGAAGCCGACGAGCACGGGCCGTCCGAGGGCGACGAGGACGTCGAGGCGGCGGACGAGCTCGAAGTTCTGCTCCACCGTCTTGCCAAAGCCGATGCCAGGGTCGACGCAGATCCGGTCCTCGGCGATGCCCGTGTCGACCGCGACCCGGAGCCGCTCTGCGAGGAAGGACGCGACCTCCGACGCGACGTCGTCATAGGTCGGTTCGCGTTGCATCGTGCGCGGCTCACCCTGCATGTGCATCAAGCAGAGGTAGGCGTCGGCCTCGGCGACGACCTCCGCCAGCTCAGGGTCGCCGCGGAGCGCGGTCACGTCGTTGACGAGCTCTGCGCCGAGCTCGAGGGCGCGGCGGGCCACCTCCGCCTTCGCCGTGTCGATCGAGAGGGGCGCCCCGTGCAGTCCTTCGAGCACCGGCACGACGCGGCGCAGCTCCTCGTCGAGCCCGACGCCCTCAGAGCCCGGCCGCGTCGACTCGCCACCGACGTCGATGATCGCGGCACCCTCGTCGAGCATCCGCCACCCGGCCGCGACCGCAGCGACGGGCTGCAGGTAGACGCCTCCGTCCGAGAACGAGTCGGGCGTGACGTTGACGACGCCCATCACGGACGGGCGCGGGAAGCGTTGCTCGATCGGAAGGCGATTTGACACCACCGGATACTTTCCACCATGCCCGGAGGGGATGCAGCCGCGCGGCGTGCGGCCGCCTGGCGGTTCCTGCGCGCCGTCCTCCGCTCGGAGGCGGACGGCGTCGTCGGCGCCGCATTGTCGGGTCTCGCCTGGCAGGTGGGCGCCGTGGCCGCGCCGCTGATCGTTGCGCGCGCGATCGACCACGGGATCCTCACGCGCGACCGGAGAACACTCCTGCTCTGGACGCTCGCGCTGCTCGGCGTCGGCCTGCTCGAGGTGCTCGCCGGCGCATCGCGGCACATCTTCGCGATCCGGAACCGGGCCCGCGGCGACGCCGGCATCCGCGACGCGATCTTCGCTCACGCTCTCCGGCTCGACGCGACCTACCACGACCGCGTCGGCCCCGGCGAGCTGATGAGCCGGGCGTCGTCGGACTCCGAGCAGATCGCGCGGCTGCTGGACGCCATCGGCCACACGATCGGCTACATCCTCACGGTGGTCGCCGTCGCGGTCGTCCTCCTGACGATCGACGTCGGCCTCGCCCTCGTCGTGCTGCTGCCCCTGCCGCTGATCAGCGCAGCCGGCTGGTCGTACTCGAAGCGCTACCACGACCGCCAGACGCGCCTCCAAGAGGAGCTGGCGCGTTCGGCGACGCTCGCGGAGGAGACGATCAGCGGGATCCGCGTCGTCAAGGGCCTCGGCGCCGGAGCTGCGCTGGGCGCGCGCTTCCGCCAGCAGAGCGACCGGATCGTCCAGCGCGGGCTCGACGTCGCGCGCGTCGACGCCGTCTTCGTGCCTGCGCTCGAGCTGCTCCCGCTGCTCGGGCTCCTCGTCGTCCTCTGGTTCGGCGGCCGCCGCGTGATCTCCGGCGACCTCAGCCTCGGCTCGTTCGTCGCGTTCAACGCCTACGTCGTCATGCTCGTCTGGCCGCTCCGCATCCTCGGCCAGCGCGTGTCGACGGTGCAGCGCGCCCTCGCGGCGAGCGCACGGATCACGGAGGTGCTGGAGACGGAGCCGCGGTTGCGCGAGCGGCGTCATCCACGGCACTTCGAGGAACGCCCCCGCGGCGACGTCCGCCTCGAGAGCGTGCGTTTCGGCCACGCCGGCGACGTCCCGGTCCTCGACGGCCTCGACCTCCATGTGGCGCCCGGCGAGTCGCTCGCGCTCGTCGGCGCCACCGGCTCGGGGAAGAGCACCGTCGCAGGCCTGCTCGCCAGGCTCTACGACCCCGACGACGGTCGCGTCCTGCTCGACGGCATCGATCTGCGGGAGCTGCGGCTCGTGGACGTCCGACGAGCGGTCGCGCTGGTCTTCGAGGACACGTTCCTGTTTACGGACACCGTGCGGGAGAACATCCGCTTTGGCCGACCCGGCGCGGGCGACGCGGACGTCGTGCGCGCGGCAGAGCTCGCGGGCGCCCACGAATTCGTCGGCGATCTGCCCGACGGCTACGACACGACACTCGGCGAGCGCGGCTTCTCGCTATCCGGAGGCCAGCGCCAGCGCATCGCGATCGCCCGCGCGATCCTGGCCGATCCGGCCGTACTGGTCCTCGACGACGCCACCTCGGCGGTCGACGCGACCAAGGAGCACGAGATCCGCGCCGCGCTCGCGACTGTGATGGAGGGACGGACGACGCTCGTGATCGCGCACCGGCCGGCGACGATCGCGCTCGCCGACCGGGTCGCGGTACTCGAGAGCGGCTGCATCGTCGAGGAGGGCAACCACGCCGAGCTCCTAGGGCAGTCGGAGCGGTATCGCGCGCTGCTCGCGCTCGGGGAGACGGAGGCCGCGTGATGGAGCGGGTGCCGGCAGACATCGCCTGGCGGCACACCCGCGAGCTCGTGCGCCCCGTCCGCCGCTACTACCTCGGGGCCGCGCTCGCGGTCGTCACGGCGACCCTGATCACGCTGGCAGGGCCGGCGCTCGTCCGCTACGCGGTCGACTCGGGGATCAGGAAGCACGACCGCTCGCCGCTCGACCTCGCCGCGATCGCCTTCCTCGGCCTCGCGCTGGCGAGACCGCTCGTCGTGCGCGCCCAGATCCTGCTGGCGGCGACGGCCGGCGAGCGCTTCCTCGGCGCGCTCCGCACGGCCGCGTTCGACAAGCTGCAAGCGCTGCCGCTCGGATTCTTCGAGCGGGAGCGGTCAGGGGTGCTGGTCTCGCGGCTGACGTCGGACGTGCAGGCCCTGACGGAGTTCGTCCGCGAGGCGCTCGTCGAGGTCGCCGGCAGCGCACTCCAGATCGCGCTGACCGTCACCGCCTTGCTGATCCTCTCCCCCAGGCTGGCTGCCGTCTCGCTCGTCGCCCTCCCGATCCTGATCGTCGCGAGCTGGAGCTTCCACCATGGCGCCGGTCGCGCGTACAACGCGATCCGGGACCGCGTTGCCGAGACGCTGACGGCCTTGCAGGAGGGCTTCGCGGGAGTGCGCGTCGTGCAGGCATTCCGGCGCGAGCGTCAGACGCTGGATCGCTACAAGCCGCGCAGCCATGCCCAGATCGGCGCGTGGCGTCAAGCCTCGTTCGTCAACGTCCGGCTCTTCCCCGTGATCGCGCTCGCGCAGACCGCGGCGCTGATCGCCGTCCTGCTCGTGGCCGCGTCGATGTACCGGGCCGGCGACATCTCCGAGGGGACGATCGCCGCGTTCGTGCTCTATCTGATCCAGCTGTTCGATCCGGTCGCACGGCTGAGCGAATGGCTCGGCGATTTCCGCCAGGGCCTGGCTGCGCTGGCGACGGTGGCCGGGCTTCTGGAGGCGCCGACATCGATCGTCGAGAAGCGGGATGCCATCGAGCTGCCGCCGGAGGGCGTGCTCGCGTTCTGTGAGGTCACGTTCGGCTACGACCCGGCCCGGCCGGTCGTTCGCGGGGTCACGCTCGAGATCGAGCCCGGCGAGCACGTCGCGCTCGTCGGCGCCACGGGAGCGGGCAAGTCGACGCTCTCGAAACTCTTGACGCGCCAGTACGACCCGAGCGACGGCCGGATCGAGCTCGGCAGCGTCGACCTGCGCGACGCGAAGCTCGAATCGCTCCACCGGCGGGTCGTCCTGCTGCCGCAAGAGGGTCACCTCTTCAGCGGCTCGATCGCCGACAACGTCCGGCTCGCGCGGCCCGAGGCGAGCGACGAGGAGGTGGCAGCCGCGCTCGAGCGGATCGGCGCGCTCGAGCGCTTTGCGTCGCTCCCGAACGGCCTCGAGACGGACGTGCAGACACGCGGGCTCCGTCTCTCCGCCGGCGAGCGGCAGCTCGTCGGCCTCGCGCGGGTCGCGTTGATGGAGCCGGCTGTGATCGTCCTCGACGAGGCGACGTCGAGCCTGGATCCCGGCACGGAGGCAGCCGTCGAGCGGGCGCTGGCGGCCGTCGCGGAAGGACGGACGATGATCACGATCGCGCACCGGCTCTCGACTGCCGAGCGCGCCGACCGCGTGGCCGTGCTGGAGCGCGGACGACTCGTCGAGGTCGCCTCCCACTCCGAGCTGGTGAAACAGGGAGAGCGCTATGCCCGCCTGTGGGAGTCGTGGCAGGCCGGCGTGGCGGCTGCGTAGTTCTTCGCTAAATCACTCGCAGGGACGGACGCACGTCGGGCTGACGTCGACCGTCTTGCGCACGTATGACGTGGCTTCCGTGCGGCGCGCTCCTCGGTAGAGCCGTCACGGGACCACAGTCACCTAGCCCACTGGAAAACCGCGGGCGCTGTCCGCCGTGCCACCGAGCGCCGCGATGCCGCCGGCGACGACGGCTGCGAGTGCAGCCGCGCACCGGGCCATTGCGGGCTTAGACGCCGAACTCAGCCGTTGGTTGGCTCAGCCGCCGAGCGACAGCCCGCGGCGCGCCCGCTGCGCGACAGCTTTCGGGATGCGATAGGCCCAGCTGTCGATCGCCACCCACGACCCGTCGCGGCCGAGTTGGATCCTCGTCACGCCGTCGGTCCACGGACTTGGAGCGGCCGATTCGAGCTTCACGCTCAACCACCGCGTGGCCGGCCACGTCCACGTCACCTTGCCGCGAAGCAGGCGGAGGTACGTCTGCGGCGCTCGGACCTCGCGGCCTCCGATCGCGACGCGGGTCAGCGTCGGCTCGGGATACGGCTCGATCGCGGCGGCGGCGCGGGTCACCAGCTGCATCGCAGACGGCTCGACGCTTGTCCAGGTGACGTCTGGCGACAGCACGCGGGAGGGTTGGATCGCGTGCGCGCCAGCGGTCAGCCAGCGAATCGCACGCCCGCCCGTGACGAGATACGCGGATTCCTCCGCGGCTCCGGGCCAGTGCCAGCGGATGACGTAGAACGACCCGGCGGCGACGGGACGGCCGCCCTCATGCGACTGCACCCAGAACTGTTCCGCTTCGGCCGGCCCGAGGTGCGCGCAGGCGCTGGGACCACAGACGTCGATCCCGTCGAGCGGCACCTTCGCCTGTGCGGCGCCAGAAAGAAGGAGAGTGCCCGCGGCGGCGAGCAACGCCAGACCCGTGCGGGTCATCGAAGACCTCCTGCGTCGACGGGAACGTTACACCTGCCGAGCCGGGTTCAGTTCCCAACCGAGACGCCGCGTCGTACGCGCTCCGCGAGGGCGTGCGGGATGCGGACGACGACGCCGTCGCCGCGAAGCAGGTCGCGGCGGCGGCCGATCGCGAGCTGCGTGTCCTCGTCGCTCCACGGGCTCCCCGTGGCCGAGTGCAGCCTGATCGGCATCCAGAGGTGTCGGTCGCGGCGGTAGTAGCGGACGAGCGCTTCGTAGTTACGCCACTCCAGCGCCGGGCGCGGGCCAAGCGGGTCGACGACGCGATCGCCGCGCCCGATGATGTCGTAGAGACGGAGATAGGACTGCGGGCGCCGAACGACCCGCGACCCAACCTCGACTCGGATGAGGCGAGGCGTCGGGAATGGCGAAATTCCCTGCGTCGCTCGCCCGAACACCCCTGCCGCTGTCGTCACACGACGCCACTCGACCAGCTCCGTCTTCTCGACGCGAACCAGACGAGGACCGGGAACGTAGTACGCGGCCGGCCAGTCGCCGTTGGGGAGGCTGACCCGGTAGAAGTGGCTCGGCAGCGCAGGGGCCACGGCAGCACCCTCCCGTCCGGCGAGCGCCGGCAGAACCTGCGTCAGCAAGGTGAGCTCGTACGTCGTTCGGCAGCCGCTGCTTCCGCAGAAGCGAACGCCCCCACCCTTCGCAGCACCGGAAGCGGGCAGTGCAAGCAGCACCACCGCGAGAAGCAAGACCGCAGCGACCTGGCGCATCCTCCTCCGATACACCGCCCCGCTCGACCGGGTTCCGGACGCCAAGGGCCGGAGGCTAAGACAGGCGAAGCCGCCTTAGCCGCAGGCCGAACTCACGCGGGCGGGGACGCGCAGCGCCACCGCCCGCGCCGAAGAGGACAGTCGCCAGCCACCACTCGATTCCCGCGTGTACCTGTCCGCGCGGAGGCGGGACCGCGCTCCCGCCGCAGCGCACAAACGTGCCGCGAGGTCCTACCGACCGGCGAAGAGCGTTAGCTCTTCGCCGGATCCGGAGGCGGCGGCTGCATGGCCGATCCGGGAAGTGGGAACGGCCGCGGCTTCGGCTGCGGCTGCCGCTTCTTCTCGTCCGCGGGCGCCGGTTCAGGGACGGCCGGTGCCTTGTCCGCGAAGACCGACTCCGCGGCCTCCCCGGCGAGAAGCCGCTCGAACTGCTCCTTGTCGATCGTCTCGCGCTCGATCAGGATCCCGGAGATCCGGTGCAGCTCCTCCATGTGGTCGCGGAGGACCTGCTGCGCCGTCGAGTGCGCCTCCTCGATGATCCGGCGGATCTCGTCGTCGATCTCGCGCGCGACCTCCTCGGAATAGTCCGCCTCGGCGCCGTAGTCGCGGCCGAGGAAAGGCTGATCGTGGCCGCGGCCGAGGACGCGCGGGCCGAGCTTCTCGCTCATCCCGAAGCGCATCACCATCTGCTTGGAGGTCGACGTGACCTTCTCGAGGTCGTTGGCGGCACCTGTGGTCACCTCGTTGAAGACGATCTCCTCAGCGGCACGCCCGCCGAGCGACATCGCCAGATTCGCCATCAGGTTCTTCTTCGTCGTCAGATACCGGTCCTCGCGGGGCAGCGAGATCGTGTACCCGAGCGCCTGACCGCGCCCGATGATCGAGATCTTGTGGACGTCGGACTCCTGGTCGAGGTAGTAGCCGACGATCGCGTGGCCGAGCTCGTGATACGCGGTGATCTTCCGCTCCTCCTCGGTGAAGAGACGCGTCTTCTTCTCGGGGCCAGCGATCACGCGCATGATCCCCTCCTCGAGCTCCTCCTGCTCGATCATCTTCTTGCCACGGCGGGCGGCCAGCAGCGCGGCCTCGTTGACGAGGTTCGCGAGATCGGCGCCGGTGAAGCCAGGCGTGCCGGCGGCAAGCGTGTCGAGGTCGATCACCGAGGCGAGCGGCTTCCCCTTGGAGTGCACCTCAAGGATCTTGCGGCGACCGTTCCGGTCGGGCCGGTCGACGACGATCTGCCGGTCGAAGCGGCCCGGGCGCAGCAGGGCCGGGTCGAGGATGTCCGGCCGGTTCGTGGCCGCGATGAGGATGATGTTGTCCTTCAGCTCGAACCCGTCCATCTCGACTAGGAGCTGGTTCAGGGTCTGCTCGCGCTCGTCGTGCCCGCCGCCGAGGCCGGCGCCGCGATGGCGGCCGACGGCGTCGATCTCGTCCATGAAGATGATGCACGGGTTCGCCTGCTTCGCCTGCTCGAAGAGGTCACGCACGCGCGAGGCGCCGACGCCGACGAACATCTCGACGAAGTCGGAGCCCGAGATCGAGAAGAACGGCACGCCCGCCTCGCCCGCGACTGCGCGAGCGAGCAGCGTCTTACCGGTGCCTGGGGGCCCGTAGAGGAGCACGCCCTTCGGGATCCGCGCGCCGAGCGCCTGGAACTTCTTCGGGTTCTCGAGGAACTCCTTGATCTCCTGGAGCTCCTCCACCGCCTCGTCCACGCCCGCGACGTCCTTGAAGCCGATCTTCGGCGAGTCGGGCGTCATGCGCTTCGCGCGCGACTTCCCGAAGGACATCACTTTCGAGCCGCCGCCCTGCACCTGGTTCATCAGGAAGATCCAGAACCCGAACAGGAGGACGAACGGGAGCAGCGACGTCAGGATCGACCACCACGGCGACGAGCCAACGCCCTTGGAGTCGAAGTTGACCTTGTGCGCGAGCATCGTCTGCTCGACCTGTGCCTCGGCCTCGTCGGTGGCGTAGTGGACCTTGATCTTGGGCAGGCTGCCGGTCTGCTCGACGGTGAACTCGTGCTTGTTCGGGCTGATCACGACCTTCTTGATCTGGGTCGGGTTGTTCTCGATCAGCTGGATGACCTCGGAGGTCGTCTTCTTCTCGACCTTCTGGCCGTGGCCGCCGAGCGTTTGCAGCGCCAACCAGACGAGCACCGCGATGATCACGAGTGGGAAGAGCGCGCTGCGGAAGAAACGGTTCACTAAGACTCTTTCGGCAGGGTAGCAGGGTCGGTTTTAGCTACACCTGCTGCCTTCGGCGTTCGTGGTCTCTTTCTTAAGCCCCTTCGGGCACCAGCTCCGGGTCGAGTACGCCGACGTAGGGCAGATTCCTGTATCGCTCGGCGAAGTCCAGCCCGTACCCGATCACGAACCGGTTCGGGATCTCGAAGCCGATGTAGCGGACGGGGACGTCGATCTGCCGCCGGTCCGGCTTCGTCATCAGGGCGCAGACCTCGAGGCTCGCGGGCTGTCGGGCCTCGAGGTTCCGCATCAGGTACGAAAGCGTCAGGCCGGAGTCGATGATGTCCTCGACGACGAGCACCTCGCGGCCCTCGATGTTGATGTCGAGGTCCTTGAGGATGCGGACGACGCCGCTCGAGTCCGTCGACGCGCCGTAGCTCGAGATCGCCATGAAGTCGATCTCGCACGGCACGGTCAGCTGGCGCATCAGGTCGGCCATGAAGAAGACGGCGCCTTTGAGCACCCCGATCAGGAGCAGGTCGCGCCCGGCGTAGTCGCGGGAGATCTCCTCGCCGAGCTCGGCCACGCGGTTCCGGAGTGTTTCCTCGTCGACGAGGATCTCCGTGACCGCGTGCTCGAGCTCAGCCTGAGACACGTTCCGCCTGGATTCCTTCCGCCTCGACGATTCCCGGTACGGCGACGACCTCGTCCCCGCGCACGACGAGCGGCCACGTCTCACGCGCTGAACGAGGGATCTTCGCGTCCACGAACACGTCCTGAATCTTTTTCGACCGGCCGGCGAGCCGGTCGCCGGCGCGCCAGGTTCGTACCTTAAGGCCTGAGAGCTCGGACGCAATCCGCCACGCGCCCCAGCGCACCTCGCCCTCGAGCGCCACGGGTGTCCGCTCGAGCCAGACCTGGTCGTACTCGCGGACGGCCGTGACGCCGCCGCCGAGGTCGAGGCGCCTCGAGGCGGTCGTCGTGGCCAGCAGCTCGTCGAGCGACGAGGGCCGTTCCTCGGCAAGACGGAGGAGGTTCTCCAGCGCGGCCGGATGTAGGTCGCGGAGCCGCGGCAGGATCTGCTCCCGGATGAGCCCCCGCTTCGTCTCGCGGTTCGTGGGGTCGCTGCGGAACTCGATCCCTTGGGCGCGGCAGTAGGACGCCGTCTCCTCCCGCCAGACGGTCAGCAGCGGCCTGACGACGCCGTCCTCCCGGCGCGGCTTGATCCCGCCCGGCTTCCCGCTCGAGACGAGCCGGTAGATCAGCGTCTCCACCTGATCCGTGGCGGTATGCCCGGTCGCCCGGAGCCGGTCGGTCGCGAACGAGTATCGAATCCGGCGCAGCTCGTCCTCCGTCGCGCCGCCGCGGCCGTCGACGACCTCCGCGCCGAAACGCTCGACGCAGAACAATGCGTCCTCGTCGGACTCGGCACCGCGCAGACCGTGGTTCACGTGCAGCGCGGAGACGTGGTAGCCGAGCTCGCGGAGGACGTGCCACAGACATGTGGAGTCGGCGCCCCCCGAGACGAGGCAGGTCACCTCGCCGCCCGGCGGGATCAACTCGTTGCGCCGGACGAACTCCTCGATCCGGGAACGGAGCGCGGCGGTATCCACCGCCTCATTGTGCCCTGGCTACAGCAGGGAACTCACGTCGCAGCCGCGCTTCTTCAGCGCCCCCTGCTCGCGCGCGAGCAGGTCGTGCGCGAAGTTCGCGAGGCCATACGCCCGGAAGATGTGCGCGCCCGGTGAGTGATGGTGCGAGTCGGCCATGATCGCCTTCTGGTACTCGAGGAACATCACCTTGAGGATCAGCTTCGTCCGGGTCAGCGACGGGTCGGTCGGCCGTGTGTTTCCGAGCGACCTCAGTGCCGCGTTGGTCTCGTCGATCACCTCCGCGGGCTTCGTGTTGCCGCGCAGATAGTCCTCGGAAGCCTCTCCCAACGCCGTCATGTTGAGCTGAGCGGCGACGATGAACTGCTTGTCGACCGGGTAGCACGTGTGGACGACTCCCGCCTGCCCTGTCGGGCCCAGGAGAAGGCTTACACCTGAGAGGGCAGCAACCGCCAACACGAGTCCCGCTGCCGCAGTGATGCGGGGCTTCATGCTCAGTTTCTCGGCGGCACGAGCAACGCCACTCCATCACTCGTTCGGAGTTGACGAGGCTGCTTCACCGCCCCGGCGATCAGAAGATCAGCGAGCGATACGAGCCTTGGCGGCGCATTCCCACCGCCTCGTAGACCCGGATCGCCGGCGCGTTCTCCGGACGCACGAACAAGCAGATATTCGGCACACGCTCGAGCAGCACGCGAATGAGGTCGCGCATGCCCCGCTGCGCGTAGCCGCGGTTTCGCACCGGAGGGTCGACCCAGACCTGCTGGAGCTGGACGGCCGAGGGTGTCCAGGCGGACGCCTCGGCCTTGAAGAGGATGGTGCTGTCCTCGATCCAGGCCCAGGACCGGCCTTCCTCGATCTGGGAGCGCGTGCGCCAGCGAAAGCCCTCGGGATCGCGGGCGATCGGATCGATTCCGATCTCCTCCTGATGGGCCGCCGCGCAAGCGGGCAGAAGGAGCTCGTAGTCGCGCTCACTGGCGGCCCGCACGCCGGTGTCTCCAGGTTCGGGCGGGTCGTCGATCACGTACACAGGCTGGCCGGGGCGGTCGTCTCGCGGCTCCGGCATCCGCGTCCCGACGACGTTCCAGAGCTCCGTTACCGGCCGCTCGTCGCCGATGATCATCCGCGCCCGCCCTCGCGCCGCGGCCGCCGCGAAGCGGCCGCAGTCATGTCCGGACGGGACGACGTTCGCGCCGACGTGGCAGAGAGCGGTCAGGCGGCCGTTCTCGGCGAAACCTGAGAAACGGCCGAGGCCGCGCCGGGCGACGTCCTCGAGGAAGACCCGCTCGACGGGATCCGCGGCGCAGAACTCGAGGATCTGTTCGAGCCCAGGCTCGATCGCGTCGTCCACGCCCGGATCGTACGGCTATGGAGAAGAGCGATCTACGCGGCTTGGCGGCGACGCCGCCGACAGGGACTCGCCCGGAACAGGGATGGCCCAAGTATTAGGGTGCGCCGGTCATGCCGATCCACATCCGCGCCGAGCCGGGGGAGTACGCTGAGGCCTGTCTTCTTCCAGGCGACCCGCTGCGGGCGAAGTACATAGCCGAGACGTACCTCGACCAGGTCCAGCAGCGGAACTCCGAGCGCGGTCTGCTCGGCTACACCGGCGAGTGGGAAGGGAAGCCTGTCTCGGTGCAGGGGACGGGGATGGGCTGCCCAGGCGCGACGATCGTCTTCGAGGAGCTCGTCCAGCTCGGCGTCAAGAAGCTACTCCGCGTCGGGACCTGCGGCGGCCTCCAGCCGCATCACCAGCTCGGCGACCTGATCGTGGCCCTCTCGGCGGTGCCCGCCGACGCGACGGCCATGCACCTCGTCGCCAATGAGCCGCACTGTCCGACGGCGAGCTGGGAGCTGATCCACGGCGCCGTGCACGCGGCGAAGGAGATGGGCCAGTCGATGCACGTCGGACCGATCGTCTCGAGCGACCTCTTCTACAACCCGGACGAGGGTCAGTACGAGCGGTGGTCGAAGAGGGGCGTCCTGGCCGTGGAGATGGAGGCGGCGGCGCTGTTCACGGTCGGCGCGATCCGCGGCGTCCAGGCCGGCTGCCTGTTGACCGTGAGCGACATCGTCGTCGAGGGCGTCTTCACTCGGATCACCGACGAAGAGCTTCGCAGCGCCGTCGACCGGATGACGCGCGTGGCGCTCGCGACGGCCACCGCCGGCGCGAAGCACTGAGCACCGACGTCGTCTTCCTCGTCAATCCGGCCTCGGCCAACGGATCGACGGGGCGCCGTTGGCCCGAGATCGCACGGCAGGCGGCGGCCCAAGGCCTGACCGGCGACGCGCTGATCTCCGAGGCGCCCAGGCACCTCAGCGAGCTCGCCGCCCGCGCGGCGATCGACGGCGCCCGCCTCCTCGTCGTCGTCGGCGGTGACGGTTCCGTGCACGAGAGCGTGAACGGCATCGTCGCGAGCGGACGGGCACACGATGTCGACCTCGCTGTGCTCCCGCGCGGAACGGGCAAGGACTTCGTCCGCAGCCTGCGCATTCCCCGCGACCTGGCCGCCGCAATCGGTGTCGCGAAGGACGGCCGCGTGCGGACGATCGACGTCGGCTTGGCGCGGTTCGTCTCCCGGGACGGCGCGGCGAGCGAGACCTACTTCGCGAATTTCGCGGGTGCAGGGATCAGTGGCGCGATCGCACGCCGAGCGAACGCGTCATCGAAGGCGGCGGGAGGCCGCGTCTCGTTCCTCTGGGCGACCGTGGCCGTCTTCGCCGGCTGGAAGAGCGCCGAGATCACAGCAGACGTCGACGGCGTCCGCCGATCGGGGCAGATGTTCGAGGTGCTCGCGATGAACGGCGATTACGCGGCGGGCGGCATGTGGGTGACGCCGGGGGCGGAGCCGGACGACGGCCGCCTCGACGTCCTCCTGATCGGCGACGTGACGAAGACGGATTTCGTCCGCACGTTCCCGAAGATCTACCGCGGCAAGCACCTCAGCCATCCCAAGATCGAGGTGCTGCAGGGGCGCGCCGTCGAGATCGCGTCCAACGTCCCGCTACCGATCGTCCTCGACGGAGAGCAACCGGGAACGACGCCGGCGCGATTCGAAGTCGTGCCCGACGCCCTGCGCGTCCGCGTTTCTTAGCTCTCGCCGGTGCTGCGGCGAGTGCCCGCTCCGCGAGAACGCGAACCTGTGGTCTTCCGGGTCGAGCTCTTCGTCGTGGACGCACGCTTCGCCGTCGTCGACGCCACCCGGCGTGTCGTCGAAGCGGTCTTCTTCCCCTCGAGCTTGTCGAGCCGCCGCTCGACCACGCCCAGCCGGCGGTCGAGCTCGTCTAGTCCTCGGAGCTTCTTCTGCATGTCGTCCATCCGCTCGCGCATGGACGTGATCGCACCCATCACGCGGTCGGCGCCGGGCGCGTCGGCGAGGCGCTGGATCGCCTCCTCGCCGGCGTCGGCGAGCCGGCTAACGAGATTCTTCTGTCGTGGACGGGCCATCGTGTCGGGTCCTCCTCGGTCGCCTGGTCGGAGTCTTACCTTTGCGGCGTGCGCAGCGATCCCTGCTAGGGATGGATGATCACGGGGGTACCCGAGAACGCGGTTCGGAACACGCGCCGCAGCACCGGATTCCGGAGGCGGATGCATCCGTTCGAGACGGCGTGCCCGATCGACCAGGGCGCGTTCGTCCCGTGGATCGCGATCGGACCGCCCTGCGTCCAGCCGGTCAGGACGTCCGAGAAGGCCGAGATCCCGACTGCCCCGGGCCCGAACGGCCCGCCCGGTTCGCTCGGGATGAGCCGCTGGTTGACGTAGTAGCGGCCCGTCGGCGTCGGTGTCGTCGGCGAGCCGATCGCGACCGTCGCCTGGAGCAGCTCCCGACCCGCCCGGAAGAGCGTCAGCCGCCTTTCGGAGAGATCGACCTCGATCCGCGTTCGCACGCTCTCGACGGTCACGGCGCGCGGCGCGACCCACCCGGTGACGCCGTTCGGGCGCAGAGGGATCTGGACGCGGTAGGCAACGGGGCGGCACGAGCGATCGACGCGCTCGCCGCGGAGGGAGAACACCGTCGGGACGCCGTTGGCGTTGAGCCGCCCGAAGGTCGCGAGCACCGGCCCGCCGGGACGGCGAACGACCGTCGCGCGCGAGCGGACGACCGCTGCATATGCGCGCTCGGAGGAACCGAGGCGGCGGAAGGATCCGGCGGCGCACTTCGTCGCGCGCACACCGGCGACGCCATGCGAACGGTCACCGCCGCAGCCGGCGAACAGGACGGCAGCAGTTAGAAAAAGGATCGGTGCGGTGCGCATTGCGGATAACTGGTGAAGATTTCGTGAAAGGTTGCCGACAAACTCAGGGCACGGCCGATCGTCCTACTACTGTGAAACGCAGATGAACCTGAAGCGGATCCATAAGCACAACGCAGTCACCACCGTCGCGATTCGGCAGCGCAACGGCGTCCCGTACCAGGTCGAGCGCAAGGTCTGCGCCGACTGTCGCAGGCTCCTTGACGAGAAGCCTGTGAAGCGGGCAGCGGCCGCTTAATAGGAGGCTCTAACACAGCGCGTCGGCGAGCGCGGCGAGCGTTTCGCCCGCCCCACTCTCCATTCGCAAAGAGGCGGCGCCGTCGTACGGCGTCGGGCTGTGGTTGACGATCGCGACCTCGCCGCCGGCCGTCAGGGTCGTGTCCGGAAGGCCGGCCACCGGATGGACCTCGAGCGACGAGCCGACGACGAGGAGCAGACCCGCCTCGCCGGCGAGTTCGAACGCACGGTCGATCTCCCGCTCGGGCAGCAGCTCCCCGAACAGGACCACGCCCGGCTTCAAGATCTCGCCGCAGCGCGGGCAGGGCGGCGCGGGCTCGTCGCGCAGGAGCTCGACGACCTCTGCGAGCGGTACGCGCTCGGCGCAGGCGAGGCACTCCGCCTCGCGGATCGAGCCGTGCACCTCGACGACCTCGCGCGAGCCTGCACGCTCGTGCAGGGTGTCGATGTTCTGCGTGACGACGGCGCGGACGAGGCCGCGCCCCTCGAGCTCGGCGAGGGCGCGGTGGCCTTCGTTCGGCTCGGCGCTCGTCAGGGCCTCGAATCGCAGGGCGTAGAACTCCCACACCTTCCTCGGATCGCGCCGAAAGGCCGAGATCGTCGCGTACTCCATCGGGTCGTACTGGGCCCAGATCCCACTCGGCGAGCGGAAGTCGGGAATGCTGCTCTCGGTCGAGATCCCGGCTCCGGTCAGGACGACGCACGGCTGACGCGCTCGGACGAGCTCGGCCAGCCGACGGACCTTCGCGTCCATCCTCATAGAGTGCCCGCATCGACGGGTTCAGCTTCCACACGGACGTGACGGTCCGGTTCGCCGAGACGGACGCGCAGGGGGTCGTGCACAACGCGAACTACCTCGTGTGGTTCGAGCTCGCGCGCGTGGCGTACCTGGCCGAGCACACCGACGGTTACCAGGCACTCCGCGACCAGGGAATCGAGGCGCTCGTGATCGAGTCGCACGTTCGCTATCGCATCCCGGCGCGTTTCGACGACCGGCTCCGGATCCACGCACGGGTCAGGGACGTGCGAGGCGCCCGCTTCCGTTACGAGTACGCCGTGACGCGCGGCGACGAGCTGATTGCGGACGGCTGGACGCAGCACGCCTGCGTCGAAGCCGCGACTTTCCGGCCGACGCGGATTCCGCCCGCGCTCCGCGCGGCGATTGTTAGGGCTGAGTCGTCGTCGTAGTAGTCGACGTTGTCGTCGTCGTCGCGGGCGGCTTCGGCTTCGACTTCGTCGTGTCGGTCGGTTTCGGCTTCGGCTTCGGGCGCGGGTGCGTCCCGACGCGGACGACGGTCGGCTCGGCCCGATACGACGAGTAGAAAGTCGCGTCGTACAACAGCTTTCCGTCGGCGCCGTAGACGCGGCGCCGTACGCTCGTCGTCCGCGCCGGCTCACCGGCCTCCTCGACCACGCGCTCGCCTGCGAGGAGCGACGGGTCGTATTCGGGCTTCGTGGGGATGCTGCCGTGCGCGACCAGCGGCGCCGTGTCGGTGATGACGCGCCGGTGGATCGGCGTTCCGTACAGCGCGACCGTCAGCGACGACGAGCCCACCCAGGTCCTCAGGAGCAGCCAGTGCCCGGTGTCGTTGTCGAACTTGAGGTCGGTGTCCGGATAGTTGACGGTCGCGTCGCGCCCCTGCGGGTAGTGGCTGATGTAGAGCGCGTGGTTCGTCCGCGCCGTGATCGGCAGACCTGCCTCGTAGGCCGCGTTGAAAACCGTCGTCGAGACCTGGCAGACGCCGCCGCCGAGGCCGGTCTTGAGCTCGCCGTTGATGATCACCGGCGCCTCCCGGAATCCCTTGTCGGCAGTCCGCTCACCGGTGGTCTGGTTGAAGGAGAACGTCTCCCCGGGCGCGATCACATGCCCGTCGACGAGGTGCGAGACGAGCTGGACGTTGTGGACTCGGTTCGCATCGCCTCCGTAGTAGGTCGTGTAGGCGGCGACGAGCCCGGTGATGTGCATCGCCTCCGCCTCCTTGGCGGAGCGCTCGGCATGCGTGGCCTGGGCGACGAGGTCGACCGTGCGCAGTTGCGGATCGGAGACGAGCGCGGCACGCAGCACCTTCTTCGCGCTCTTCGGCACGTCCAGCGAATAGCCGTCGCGGTCCGGGATCACGTGAATCCCCGTCTTCGTGACGGCGAAGTCGGCATCGACCGGCGGACGGTCGATCGAACGGGCCAGCGCGCCGAACCAGTGGTCGGCACGTGGACCGCCGATGCGGATGTCCCTCCGTCCGTCCGCGGGCAGCTCGAGCAGCGCGGCGATCCGGGGCGGCGTCAGCCGCCAGCGGGTCCTGCCGAGGGTGAGCCGGACCGGCGCCGAGAGCGCCGTCCGCACCTGTGCCTCGGCAACGGTCAGGTCGCCAGGGGAGATTCGTGGGGAGACCGTGTGCACGGGCAGCTGGACCGGCTCGCGGGAGAGGCCGGCGAGGGCGCGGACGATCGCCGTGGCAGCGGCCCGCCGGTCGAGCCCGCGGCCCGTCCGGCCCGGAACGACGACCGGAGACAGACCGCGAAGGACGATCCTCGACTCGCTGTGAGCCGTGTCGACGCCCGCCGCGATCTGGTCGAGCACGTATCGCAGCGCCGCATCCTCGACCTGAGTGCGGGGCGCAACGTCCGCCCCGAAGAACCGAAGGTCGAGCCTGCGGAATCCGCGCACGGGCCCGAAACCCTCGCCCTGGTGCCGAACGGCATCGACCGCTGAGGCCCAGTCGGCGCGCACCCCGAGTTGCTCGGCGCTCAGGCGCCAGGCGTGGCCGTCGGCACGAAACTCGACCGGGGCGTTCTCGAGTGCTTGCGCTCTCCGCTCGAGGAAAGCGCGCGCCTTGCCGGGCGTCATCCCGCCGACATCGACGCCCGCGACGTGGACACCGTTGGCGAGGCGCTCGGGCGAGCCGGCGAAGGCCAGGCCGACGATGACGCCGGTCAGCGCCGCGAGCACGGCCAGGATCGCCGCCCGGCGGAAGAACACAGTGTTCCCGGCGCGCGGCGTTCTCCTGCGCGCCCTGACCAAACGGGATGAACCGCGGGCAGGCAAGGCCGGGAAGTCTACCCGCTGCTTCAGCGGTCACCGTTGCAGCCGATCCGGCCCCGCCGTCCGTCACACCTTTGTTGCTCATCTGGGCAACAGCGGCACAGCTTCCCCGATAAAATATGAAGTGGGTGGTGGGCTAGGGGTGCCCGCGCGCGCGTACCAATCAAAAGGTGAAGAGCTCGATCCCCCCGCTCACGTTGAGCGCCACGCCGGTGATGTACGAAGCCAGGTCGGAGCACAGGAACGCGATCGCGTTCGCGACCTCCTGCGGCTCGCCCGGACGCCGCAGCGCCGTCCGCTTCACCATCCGCTCGTTCATCGCGGGGTTCCCGAACTGGAACGCCTCCGTACCGATGATCCCGGGCACGATCGCGTTGCACGTGATCCCGTGCCGCGCACCCTCGAGCGCAAGCGTCCTCGTCAGACCGATCAGGCCGGCCTTCGTCGTCGAATAGCTGGCCTGGCCGAAGCCGCCCAGCGTGCCCGCGACCGAGGCCATGTTCACGATCCGGCCCCATCCCCGCTCGCGCATGTGCGGCCAGGCGGCCTGCGCGCAGTTGAACGCGCCGGTCAGGTTCACGCGCAGGTCCCGCTCCCAGAGCTCCGGAACCTGGTCTCCGAGCTGGCCTACGTGGTCGAGCGTCCCGGCGTTGTTGACCAGGATGTCCACGGAGCCGAACTCCGCCACCGCGCGCGCGACCGTCGCCTCGACCTCCGCGCGGTCGGTGACGTCGCACTTGATCGCGGCGGCTCGCCGTGCCATCCCCTGGATCTCCCGGGCCGTCGCCTCGCTGAAGACGAGCCCCTGCGCCCGCGCCGCCTGGGCCAGCGGCCCGTAGCGCTCGACGTCCTCGCCCGCGTCCGACTCGACCTGGATGTCGGCGATGACGACGTCGGCGCCTGCCCTCGCGAGCGTCAGCGCATCCGCGCGCCCGAGCCCGCGCGAGCCGCCTGTCACGAGCGCGACTCGGCCAGACAGGTCGATTTCGAGAGTCACGCGCGGGACCTTAGTCCCGCGGCATCAACAGTTCTCGTGCAATCACGAGCCGCTGAATCTGCGAGGTGCCCTCGTAGATCTGGTACAGCTTGGCGTCCCGCATCAGCTTCTCGACCGGATACTCCTTCATGTACCCGTAGCCGCCGAAGACCTGGACGGCGTCGGTCGTGACCTCCATGCAGGTGTCGGCCGCGAAGCGCTTCGCATAGCTGGACTGCAGCGTCGCACGCATGCCCTGATCGATCATCCACGCCGCCTGCCAGCAGAGCAGGCGCGCCGCCTCGATCTTCGTCGCCATGTCGGCGATCAGGAAATTGACTCCCTGGTTCATGGCGATCGGCATCCCGAACTGGACGCGCTCCTTCGAGTACTGCGCCGCATACTCGAAGGCCGCGCGCGCGACGCCGACGGCGCCGACGGCGGTGGCGGGGCGCGTGTAGTCGAGCGTCTTCATCGCGATCTTGAAGCCGTCGCCCTCCTCGCCGAGCCGGTTGGCGGCGGGCACCTTCACGTCCTGGAGTGCGAGGGCGGACGTGTCGGTCGAGCGCTGGCCCATCTTGTCGAGGTGCTTCTCGACAATCACACCGTCGAGGTCCGTGGGGACGATGAACGCCGTCAGCCCGCGATGAGCCTGCGACTTGTCCGTCGACGCGAAGACGGTCAACCACGAGGCGTGTCCCGCGTTCGTGATGAACATCTTCGAGCCGTTGAGGACGTACTCGTCGCCGTGCCGGACCGCAGTCGTCTGGATGCCGGAGACGTCCGAGCCTGCGTTCGGCTCCGAGAGCGCGAACGACGTCAGGAGCGGCTCCTCGAGCAGCGGCGGCAGCCACTGCCGCTTCTGCTTGTCCGTGCCGGCGATGATCACCGGCCCGTGGCCGAGCCCGTTGACGCCGATCGCGGTGCCGATGCCGGCACAGCCCCAGCAGAGCTCCTCGCCGACCAGCATCCCATCGAAGCCGCCGAGCCCGACACCGCCGTACTCCTCCGGGATGTGGAGGTTCATGAGGCCGACCTCGTGCGCCGTCGCGATCACGTCGGCCGGATGCGTCGAGTGCTCGTCGTACTCGCGCTCCTTCGGGCGGATCTCCTTCTCGGCGAACTCGTGCGCGAGGTCGCGCAGGGCCCTCTGCTCCGCCGTCAGAGCGAACGAGACGCCGCCGGCAACCGCTTGTTCGATCGTCGCCATCTGTCCTTCAGAGTACGGTTGACTGACTGGTCAGTCAACCGCAGATCCGCATCCCCCCGCGCTAGAAGGGCCGCGCCGGAGACGAGACAGGCGAACGCCAGTACACGGGCAACTCCGCGGATCCCGGACGGCAGCGTCTCGCCGAAGAGCGCCGTGCCGGCGGAGATCGGCAGCGCGTTCGTCCACAGGCTTGCAAGGCCCGCGGTCGCGAGCGCGCCCCCGCGCTGGAAGCCGAGCTGGAGGGAGACGAAGGCGAGTCCGTGGCAGGCGAGCAGCACGGGCACGAAGATCAGGCGGGCTCCGCCGGGGAGCACCGCCTTCGTGCCGACGTCGCCTGCACCGTAGAGCACCCCTGCGGCAATGCCGAGTCCGGCGCCGCCGGCGAGGACGCGCGCCCCCGGCCCAGCGGCGAGCGCCGCAACCACGAGCGAGGCAGCGATCCAGATGCTGACCGATGACGATGTCCCATGACGCGTGGGCGCAGCCGCGCCGACGAGAGAGGCGGCGAGGAGGAGAAGACCCGCGACGGCGAGTCCGACCGCAGCGCGCTCCCGTTCCGTCAGCCCACCGACGAACATCGCCAGGAGAGCGATCCCCCCTGCCGCAGTTGCCTGTACCAGTGACAGCGGCGCCAGCCACAGCGCTGCGACGTAGAGCAGCCAGCCGCCCACGCCCACGGCGAAACCGAGCAGCCACATCCTCTGCCGGAAGAGAGTGGCCAGCGAACGCACCGGAAATCGCAGGCTGAGCGGCGGCAGCGCCGCCGCGGCACCGTGCTGGACGACGTAGCCCCAGTTGATCGCGGCCGCCGAGGCGAGCGCCAGCAGGAGCCCGATCGCGATCGCCGCGCTCACGAACGCTCACGTCTGCCGAGAGGGAGGTACGCCTCGGCGGCAAGCGCAGCGATCCCGACGCGGGGCAGGTCGAGCCGACGCTCGTAGACGACGAACCGGCGCTGCCACCGCGGCAAGAATTTGCGGTTGAACAGGAGCAGGTTGTCGAGCTGAAAATGCCCCTTCAGGAGCAGCAGCGCGCGGCGCTCGAGGCGCTGCAGGGCGGACAGAGCGGCCTCGGGCGCGAGCAGTGCAGCGAACGGCGCGAAGTTGAGCGAGACGCGCTCGAAGCCATTCGTCCGTGCCCAGGCAACCGTCTCGCAGACGAGCCACTCCGTGAAGCCATTCGGCGTCGTCCGCAGGCGCGGCATCGACGAGAGTGACAGCGCAGAACCTCGCGTGCAGACAGCGAAGTGGAGGAATCCGGCCGCCGACCCGTCCGGGTCTCGGCCGACGACGAAGAGAGCGTGCTCGTCGTCCAGCCGAAAGAGCGTGTCGAGCGCCATCACGAAGCCGCGCTCGGGCTGCGCGCCGCGCCACGCCCGCGTCACTGCCTCCAGCTGGTCGCGCAGCTCGCCGTCCAGCTCGCTCGGACGGAGGACCTCGGCGCGGTAGCCGGAGCGCTCGAGCCGGTGGACGGACTGCCGGACCTTCCGGATCGCCCGTCCCTCCAGCGAGAACGTGGGGACGTCGACCACCGCCTCGTCCCCGTGATAGAGGGCGTGCAGCCCGTGTGCCGCGTACACCCCGAGCGCGCCCTCCGAGGCGCCGAGGATGGCAACCCGCCAGCCGCGCGCATGCGCGAAGGAGATGAATCTCCCCACGAGGTCGTGGAAGCGCTCCGGTGGGCCAATCGGATCGCCGGAGACGATCGCGACGCCGCCGACCACCTTGTAGGCGAGGAACGCCGCCTCCTCGTCGTCGAAGAAGTACGACTTGTCTCCCCGGAGCACGAACGGGGCGAGCGTGTCCACGCCCCAGGCGGCAACGAGGACGCGGGTGAGCTCTCGCTCACGTGCCTCCTGTTTCAACCGGTAGCGCCACGGAGCGACCCACTCGAGCAGCAGCAGCGCAGCCGCCGAGACGGTCAGCAGCAGGACCGAGAGCGGGAACCAGTCCCCCACGCGCCCGGCGAGGTGCGCGGAGCCGCCCGCCGTCAGACCTGCGGCCGCGCGGGCCGTCTCGCGAAGGGCGAAGCCCAGCGTGTACGGCTGGTCGGCCGTCATCCGGTTGATCCAGAGCGCAGCGCTCCCGTAGACGAGGATCGCTCCGGCCGCGAACAAGCCTCGGAGCGCGATCCGGGGATGGGAGTCCGGATCGCCGGGGGCGTCGAAGTCGCCGCGCCGCGCAAGCAGCGCGACGGCGACGAGCCCGGTGCCGATCGCGCCGTAGCCGAAGCGGTGCTGGAGATGGAGGACGACAAGGCCGCCGAGCAGGACGACGGCGACCTGCCACGCGCGCTGCTGGCGTCGAGCGAGACCGCGCGCCGCGACGACGAGGGCGAGCCCGATCGGCGCGACGAGTGCGGTCGAGAGGCCGTGTACCCGCTCCGGAGCCAGCGAGCCGATCAGCGCGTGACGCTGGTCCGGAAGGACGGCGTCGAGCACGCCGAGCAAGCCCGCGGCCGCCACGAACCAGGCGAGAAGTAGCGGGCTGCGCTGTCTGGCCGTCGCACGCGCGCGACCCGCGAGCGCGCCGGCGAGACCCGCGAGCGCGGCAGGGAGATAGACGGCCTCCTTCGTCGCGGCGGCGCGGAACGCCTCGTAAGCCGGCACCTGGCGAACGATCAGAAGCGAGGCGCCCGTCGCGAGATAGCCCCAACCGCCGACGCCGAGCGCGAGCATGAGTCCCGCGGTCAGCCGCTCCGCCCGCACGGCCTTCACGATCGCGCCGAGGAGGCCGGCCGCGGCGCCCCAGACCGCGACGAACACGAGGAAGGGAACAGCGGAGCGGCGCGAGAGCTCGTCCAGCGGCAGCGCATCCGGCATCGCCGGCCCGGGCAAGCGCGAGTGCGGCTGGATCAGGTAGAGCCAGCCCGTCGCCGCGACGACCACCGCGAACGCCGCCACGGTGCCCGCCGTTGCGCGGACGGTCCTAGCCATGCGCCAGCCGCGTCGACGCAGCGAGCAGCGACGGCTCGACGTTCCCTCGCCAGACGGCCCAGTTGTGCCCACCAGGGACCTCGAGGTAGTCGTGCGGGACGCGGGCCCGCGTCAACTCCCGGCTGAACTCGCGGTTCTGACGGTGGAACGGATCGTCGGCGCCCGAGTAGAACCAGAAGAACACGTGGGCGTGACGGAGGACGTCCGCCACCTTGGGCAGTCGCGCGAGCGGTGTATTGGCGGCCAACCTCTGGCCGGCGGCGCCGAAGATCGAGGGAATCCGCGGTGCGCGCTCGTAGCCCGACCAACTCTCGACAACGTGGAACTCACCGGGATGGTGGAGGGCGATGTTGATGGCGCCGTAGCCGCCCTCCGAGAGGCCGGCGATTGCGCGACCGGCGGCAAGCGGGATCGTCCGATAGGTCGAGTCGATCGTGTGGACGACGTCGCGAGCGACGAAAGTGGCCCAGCCCTCGCCTGTATGCACGCCGTCGGCCCACTCCTTGTCCGTGAACGTCCCCGTCGAGCCGAACGGCATCACGAGAATCATCGGCTGCCCCTCGTCCTTGGCTGCGAGCTCGTCCTCGACGACCCCGGCCCGGACCGTCAGCACGAACGCGAGCGGCCGACCCGGGAACCCGTGGAGCAGGTACATCACGGGGTAGCGCCGCTCCGGGTGTTCGGCGTAGCCGGGCGGTAGATAGACATCGACCTGCTGGGCCCGACCGCCGAGCGCCGCACTCTCGACCGCCAGCTGTTCCTGGGTGCCCGTCTGCGTGACGTACGCCGGGTCGGTGGGAGGCGGGAAACCGCGGTAGAGCCAGTAGTTGCGGCCGTAGTGCTCGACGCTGACGAAGCCGACGGCGACGAACGCGACGGCGAGCGCCGGTGTGCCCGCCGCGAGGAGGCGGGCCGACCCGCGGCTCCTCCACCCCGCGCGCAGCATCGCCCGGCGGTGTTATAGGCACGGCTTCGTTAACCGACGGTTGCGCTGCGTTAAGCGTTGCTAACGGAACCGGGCACGGAAGAGGATGACCCTCCGGAGGTGCTCGTCCAACTCGCCACGCCGCGCCAGCGGGAGGAGCGCGTGCACGGCACGCGCCGCGTCGGCCGCCTTCGGGAAGAGGACGAGGTCGGCGCCGGCGCGCACGGCCTCGACCGCCCACAGCGGTGCCATCCCGCTCCCGAGCACGCCGAGCGAGTCCGTGATCGCGACGCCGTCGAAGCCGAGGCTCCGCAGGAGCCGATAGGCGGCCGGCTCAAGCACCGCCCGGCGGCGCCCCAGGTTCGCGTAGATCCCGTGACCGACCATCACGCACGGCACGCCCGCCTCGATCGCGGCGCGGTAGGGGGCAACGTCGGCATCGCGCATCCGCCCGTGCACGTACAGCCGCTCGTCCGTGGAGATCGGCAGCGACCCGAGCCCCGGAAAGTGCTTGACGCACGCCGCCGCGCCACCGCCCGCCAAGCCGCGCGCGAAGGCGACGCCGAAAAAGGGCGACGAGAACTGCCGCGATCCGAGCGGGCCGTCCGAGAGGTCAAGGACCGGCGCGAGGTCGACGTCCACGGCCACGCCCTGCAGCCCGCGGGCGGTCTCGACTCCCGATGCGTACGCCTGCTCCTTGCTCCGGATCTGCGCGGCGGCCCGCCACGGTGGGATCGACGGAAACGTCTTGACCGTCCCGCCTTCCTGATCCGCGTAGACCAGCGCAGCGCGCGGACGCGGCTCGTCGCGGTCCCACTGACGCACGATCACGCCGCCGGCGAAGGGCGCCGCGGGCAGCCCGGAAACCACGAGCAGGCCGGCCTTCTGCTGCGGCGTGAAGCCGATCAGCGCAGCGGCGGTCAGCAGGGCCCCGATCCCCAACCCGCCCGTAGACTAGGCCGCGTGGACTTCGAGCTGAGCGACGAGCAGCGGCTGCTGCAGGAGACCGTGCGGCGCTTCGTCGACGAGCGGATCCTCCCGAACGCGGTCGAGAACGACATCGCCCACCGGCTCGACCTGGACGCGATCGAGGGGATGGCCGAGCTGGGGATCCTCGGGATCGTCATCCCGGAGGAGTACGGCGGCGCCGGGCTCGACTTCGTCTGCGAAGCGCTGTCGTGCGAAGAGATCGAGCGCGGCGAGGCGGCGTTCCGGACGCTGATCTCGGTGCACGTCGGCCTCAACTCGCTCTCGCTGCTCAAGTACGCGACGGAGGAGCAGAAGCAGCGCTGGCTCGTCCCGCAGGCGAAGGGGGAAAAGCTCGCCTGCTTCGGCCTCACGGAGCCGGCGGCCGGCTCCGACGTCGCGGCGATGCGGGCGACCGCGCGCCGCGAGGGCGACGTCTACGTCCTCAACGGCTCGAAGAACTGGATCTCGTACGCCAACGTCGCCGACCATGCGCTCGTCTTCGCGAAAACGGATCCGTCCGCGAAGCACCGCGGCATCTCCGCTTTCGTCGTCGAGCGGGGCGTGGACGGCTTCACGACTGCCGACACGGAGAACAAGCTCGGCATCTGGGCCGGCTCGACCGGGGAGCTCTTCTTCCAGAACGTCGAGGTGCCGGCCGAGAACCTGATCGGCGAGGAGGGGCAGGGCTTCGAGATCGCGATGTACGGCCTGGACCAGGGTCGCTTCACTGTCGCGGCGGGCGCCTGCGGCGTCATCCGCGCGTGCCTGGAGAAGTCGGTCGAATACGCGCGCGAGCGGGAGACCTTCGGGCAGCCGATCGGCAAGTACCAGTTCGTCCAGGACATGATCGCGGAGATGGTGCTCGGCTACGAGACGTCCAAGCTGCTGGTGATGCAGGCGGCGTGGATGAAGAACGAGGGCCTCCGGAACACGCGCGAGACGTCACTCGCGAAGTGGCACGCGACCGAGTGCGCGTTCAAGGCGGCGCACCTCGCGATCCAGGTGCACGGCGCCTACGGCTACTCGGCCGAGTACGGGATCGAGCGCTACTTCCGCAACGCGCGCGCCCCGATCATCTACGAGGGCACGACCCAGGTGCACAAGCTGATGCAGGCCGAGCATGCGCTCGGCTACAGGCGGCTGAACGGCCGCGACGGCGACGTCTCACCGCTGTGCTCGTGGGCGCCGGCGCTCGCGGACGTGCACCGCGGCGCCGTCCCCACCGGCGCCTAGCTTCTGCCTTCGAAGAGGCGCTGCGCCCGCTTCCACGCGCGGCGGGCGACGACCCGCCCTCCGGCGCGCGCCTCGAGATCGCCCTGCGCGAAGTGGATCCCGCCGTAGCGGCGAGAGATCCCGGCCTGGTTCGCAGCCTCCCTGAACGTGCGCCACCCCAGCGTCACGTCCGTGGCCGGGATCGCTCCCGGCTCGACCTTGGAGCTGCCCGCGGGAATCGTGACGGATGCTCCGAACTTCTCCTTGCCGGTGAAGAGCCTCAGGATCTCAGCGCCGGCGGCGCTGAACGTGCTGTGGCCGGAGCTGAACTCGGCGAACGGCGGCGTCGGGAAGGTCGAGGGCTGGTAAGGGAGCCACGCGGATCCGTCGATCGTCTGAGTCCCGCGACCCGGCCCACCCCAAGCGCGAATCGATCGTCCGTGGAAGAGGTAGCGAACAGCGGTGATCGGGCGGACCGAGTCGAACGCCGTCTTGTTGTCCCAGCAGCAGATGCTCGCGTCGAAGATCGCGTTCGTGAGCGCGAAGAAGAGCTTGACGTCGAGGTCGACACCGTGCTGGCGCGCGCCGTGGCGATCGCGGCGGGCGACGAATTGCGCGAACAGATCCCAGTGGCCTGGCGGGAGCTCCGAGCGCGGTCCGTCGGCCCAGTACTCCGCAATCACCTTCTGTTTGTCCGTGAGCGCGGCACTCAAGGCGACGACCGCCTCGGCCTGCGCGGCGTACTGCTGTGAGCCGAAGCGGGCAGGTCCGGTTGGGGAACGCAGCTGCGAGTAGGAGGCGAGCGCGAACGGCGTCACTCGACCCCAGTGGGCTCCGATGAACGCCGGCGCCACTCTCGCCCCGGTCGCATCCAAGTACGTCAGCGGCTGCCATGCGTTCGGGTCGTGGACGAGCGACATGTCGAACGGCAACAGCGGGTCCATCGGCGCGTTCGCGGGCACATAGCCGGTGTAGTCGGAGTAGGGGACTCCCGGCTTGCCTCCCGGCTCATTCCCGAGCTGGTTCGAGCCGTCGCGGTGGCGGAAGTCGAGCACCGCTGCAGCGGCGAGATTCCCGATCCCGACGGAGGTGGTCTCGTCGGTGCTGAGATTCGAGGCGTCGTAGCCGAGGCGCTGCATCAACGGGTCGAAGACGGTCGCCTTGCTGCCGGGGAAGAGGTCGACGGCTGCGCGGTAGGCCGCGAAACTGATCGCGGCGTTCTTGTTCGCGAGCGTCCTTTCGCGCGGCGGCCGTCGCAGCGAACTGCCCAGGCGCGTGCCGAGGGCCAGCCGGTCGTACGCCGCCCAGGCGTCGTAGGCGCACGTGTGCACGATCGCCAGTGCGCGGGCAACCATCGGCGGCCCGAGCCGTGACTCTCGGACACCCTGCAGCGCGGCGCTGTTCCATTGCACGACCACGCTCTCGCCGAGGGCGCGCCCTGCGACGTGGCTGCGCTTCAGCCCGCCCCTCGCGAGCCCTGGCATGAGGACGGCCGCCCCGCCCGCCCCCGCCGCCGTGATGAACTGCCGGCGGGACATCGCCATCTCGTCGCGCACGATTCTTCTACTTCTATAACCCGAGACCGCGCAGGACAACGGGCGCCGGCAGCGGGCTGCGGGGAAGCCCTGGACGTGGCGCGCCGAGATTGTATTCCGCGGGCGCGACGTCATTCGGTCCGCCGGCGTAGAAGAGGCTCGCAAGCGCCTGGATCTGGAGCCGCCCGGGACCCAGCTCGAACTGGCCACCGCCGTACATGCCGATTCCGTGGGCCTCGCAGTGCTCGATGCACTCGAGGAGGCGCTCGACCGTGCCGAAGCGCGACGGCTTCACGTTCAGCCAGCCCGGTGCCACCGGAAGCGCGAGCAGGTCCGGGAGCGAATGCACCGGCGCATCGAAGCTGAGGCGCCCCTCCTCCCCGCGCAGGACCTCGCCGCAGGCCCCTTCGAGCGAAGCGTCCTCGATCACCGCGTCCGGGAAGAGCTCCGCGACGGCGCGGTAGAGCTCGGGATCCGGCTCGACGTCGACCGGCGTGCCGCGGTAATAGGCCTTGAGGTCGAGCACGCGGACGCGACCCGTCGCAGCGAGGCGCTCCATCCGGGGCCGGTCCCAGTCGTTCTCCGGATCGAGCTTCAGCTCGAGCTCCGGATCGTGCGCGAGCCACGCGAACGCATCGGCGCGCGTGGAGACGACGAACCGGACGGGCCGGTACTGGCGCTCGATCGCCGCACCGAGCGAGAGGTCGTTCTGGCGGAGGGCGAGGTCGAGGGCGGCGCTCTCGATGGCCCAGCGCCGGTAGTCGGCCGACGCTTCCATCCCAGGCTCTCCGCGGAAGAGCTCGAGGCCGTCGAGGGACTGCGAGAACGCGGCGAGCGTCGTTCGGCCCGGCGGATCGACCTCCGGAAACCACTCGTGGTCCGCGGCGGTGTACGTAACGTCCTCGCCGACGCCCTCCGCGCCGGCTCCGCGCAGCGAGAGGACGGTCGTCACCCGCGTGAACTCGGTCGAGACGTCGACGCTGCGCCGCTCGGTCGCGGACGCCTCGATCTCGAGGTCGAGCCCGGCGAGTCGGTTCCACAACGCCACGCGTGTCACCCTACCCGCGTGCGCCTGCTCCTCCTGGCCGCCGCGTTCGCGCTGCCGCACGGCGGCGTCGTCGAGCCGGGCAAGAGCCTGGGCGGTGTGGAGACCGGCGCAACGCAGGCCGAGGTGCGCGCGGCCTGGGGCGGCGACTACGGCCGCTGCCGGGGTTGTCCCTTCCCGACGTGGTACTTCACGTATGCGCGGTACGCGCCGCAGGGCGTTGGCGTCGAGTTCCGTCGCGGCCGGGTCGCGGCACTGTTCACGCTCTGGTCGCCGCCGGGCTGGCACACGCGCGAGGGCCTCCGGATCGGCGACCGCTCGTCACGGATCGGCGAGCTGTTCGGACCGTTGGCGCGCCGCGAGTGCCGCGGCTACTACGCCTTCGTCCTGCCCCGGCGCCGCACGTTGACGGCGTTCTACGTGGTGAACGAGAAGGTCTGGGGATTCGGTCTCAGCGTCCCCTCGCTCCCCGTCTGCCGTTGATACCCGTCGGCACGCGCGCGATGCGCGCAACGCGGCCGCCTGCTCCTTGCGCACCGTCACGTCCGTACCCGAGAAGAGGACACAGGGCCGCCCGGCGGCGTCGACGAGGCCGACGCTCGACCACGAGACGATCGCGCTGTCCCCGCCGCGCGCTACGGGAGGGGCGGTCCTCCGCCGTCGACCTGCAGGGACGCGGTCGGCTCCACGGCCATCATTCGGTAGACGAGCGGGATCGCCGCGAGGATCGGGATCGCGCAGACCGGCCAGAGGATCTGGTACCCGTCTGTCTTGTCCAGCCAAGGGCGGGCGAGGTCGATCGCAGCGCCGGCGACGGGGGCGCCGAGGAGGAGCCCGAGTCCCTTCGTCGTGGTCGCGAGCCCGGAGATCGCCCCGCGATGCTGCGGCGGCATCAGCTTGAAGAGCAGGCCCCAGGCGAGCGTCATCACCGTCCCGCCGGCGACGGCGACCGGCACGATCAGCGCGAAGTACCAGTCCTGCCACGTGGTCGCCAAGCCCGCGACGATTAGACCGCCGCCGTACACGAACGAGGCGATGAAGATCACGCGTGCAAGCCCGAAGCGATCGCCGAGCCGGCCGGAGACCACCGCCGCGATCACGTAGCCCGTGGCGACGGCGCCGAGGATCGCCGACGAGATCGCCTTCGATTCGTGCAGGCCCTCGATCACGTAGAGCACGACGAAGGTGCGCGCGGCGGCGAAGGCTCCCTCCCACGCCGCGTTCGCGAGCAGGAAGCGACGTACCTCCCGCTCCTCCTTGAGGATGCGCCAGCTCCGTGTGAGGTAGGCGCGGACGCCCTCGAACACGCGGCCGTGGCCGCCGTCCTCCTTGACGAAGACGATCGCCGCGCCGCACGCCGCGACCGTCACGAACGCGGCAAGTACGAACGGTGCCGGCCGCCAGGCCTTCAGCAGGAAGCCGCCGCCGACGAGTGCCAACCCGAGCGCGATCCCGCGGAGGACGTGCTGGATCCCCTGGGCCCGTCCATACGTCGACTGCGGCAACAGGTCGGGGTAGAGCCCGCGGTACGGCGGCTCGTAGACGTAGTACGCGAAGAAGAAGGCGAGGACGATCAGCGTCGTCGTCCAGAGGTTCGGCATGAACGGCATCAGCAGGAGCGTGAAGCCGAGCGGAGGCAGCGCGGCGAGCATGAACGGCCGGCGGCGGCCGAGCGGCGTGTGGAAGGTGTCGCTCCACGGGCCGATCACCGGGGAGAGCGCGAGCGCGAAGACGCCCTCGGCCCCGAGCACGAGGCCGATCAGCGTCCCCGAGTCGGTGAAGCGCGCCAGCAGCGGCGGCAGGTAAGCCGCCGTCGTCGTGATCGAGAAGGCGAGGCCGAAGGCCCCCAGCCCGAGCGTCCAGAAGAGCGTTCGACGGACGGGCGGCGCGCGCCGCTCGACCTCGGCGATGAGCTGAGCCATGTCTTAGACGGTTGTAGCCGCCCGGTCGGGGGCCAGGCCGCCGCAGACGATCTCGACGACGGTCTGCTCGGCCGCGGCAATCTGCTCCTCGCCGTCCTCGAGCGTGCCGAGCACCCAGCCCGTGAGGATCTCCTCGAGCGCGCCGTAGAAGACGACGCTCGCAAGGCGCGCGTCGACGTCGGCACGGAACTCGCCCTCCTCCTGCCCGCGCCGGACGATCCGCTCGATCGCGTCGAACGCCTGCCGGATCTCGCCCACGCGGCGCTGCAGATCGGGGCTGCGCAGACCCTCGCGGATGACGACGCTGACGAGCTCGGGGTCCCGCTTCCACGCGCGCAGGAGGATCTTGGCGATTCCCGTCAGCCGGTCGCGCGCCGGCTCGTCCGTCTCCTCGACGCGGTGCGCGGCGCCGACGATGTCCGCCCAGGTCTCGTGGAAGACGGAGTCGAGCACCGCCTCTTTCGAGCGAAAGTAGTGATAGAGGAGGCCGTGCGCTACCCCTGCCTCTTCGGCGATATCCCCTACGCGGCAGGTGTGGTAGCCCTTGCGCGCGAAGACACGGACGGCGGCCTCGAGGATCAGCCGCCGCTTGTCTTCCTGGCCGTTTGACCGCTCAGTCAATGTTCTGAGCATAGTGGAGCCTCTGGAGAACGTCCTCGTCGTGGACTTGACCCGCAATCTCCCGGGCCCGTTCGCGAGCCGGGAGCTGCGACGCCTCGGCGCGCGCGTCGTCCGGCTCGAGGCTCCCGAGGGGGACCCCGTACGCGACGTCGCCCCGCAATGGGACGAGGCGCTCAACGCCGGCAAGGAGTCGGTGCTCTGGGATGCGAAGACGGATCCAGAGCTTGGGCCGGCGCTGTGCCGCCGGGCCGACGTGGTGCTGGAAGGGTTCCGTCCGGGCGTGGCCGAGCGGCTCGGCGTCGGGCCGGACGCGGTGCCCGAGTCGGCCGTCTACTGCTCGATCACGGGCTTCGGCGAGGGCGAGCTCCGCGCGGGACACGACCTCAACTACATGGGCTGGGCGGGAGCGCTCGAGCCGACCGCGCCCGCGATGCCGCCCGTACCGGTGGCGGATCTCGCCGCGGGCGCGCTGACCGCCGTCCTCCGCATTCTCGCCGCGCTGCTCGAGCGGGAGCGGACCGGCCGCGGCGCCCGCATCGTCGTGTCGATGACGCACGAGGCGCACGAGCTCGCCCAGTTCGCCGGACGGCTCACCGGCGCGCTCGCCTGCTACCGGATCTACGAGACCGCCGACGGCCGGTATCTGACGATCGCCGCGCTCGAGCCCCAGTTCTGGCGCCGCCTCTGCGAGCTGCTCGACCGGCCGGACCTCGTCCCTCGCGCGCACGACGCGCATGACGAGCTGGAGGAGATCTTCCGGCGCCGCCCGCTCGCCGACTGGCTCGGGCTCTTCGAGGGGGAGGACGTCTGCGCCGGCCCGGTGGCAACGCTGCTCGAGGCATCCCGCGAGTACGGCCGGGCGCAGCGGGACTCGGCCGCCGTGCCGAAGCTCGGCGAGCACACCGAGGCGTGGCGCGCGGAGCTAGGGCTCTAGCTCCTCTTCCGGCTTCCTGTTCGCCCCCGGCAGCGCCCTCGTCAGCTGGCCGAGCGCCTGCGTCACCTCGCTCGGGATGATCCAGACCTTGTTCGACTCGCCCTGCGCGATCTGCGGGAGTACCTGCAGGTACTGGTACGCGAGCAGCTTCGGATCGGCGTCGCCCTCGTGGATCGCCTTGAAGACGGTGTCGATCGCCTTCGCCTGTCCCTCCGACTGGAGGATCGCGGCCTCGCGCTGGCCCTGGGCGCGAAGGATCGCGCTCTGCTTCTCGCCCTCCGCGGTGAGGATCTGCGACTGCTTCACGCCCTCGGCGGTCAGGATCGCGGCGCGCTTGTCTCGGTCGGCTCGCATCTGCTTCTCCATCGAGTCCTTGATCGACGGCGGCGGGTCGATCGCCTTCAGCTCGACGCGGTTGACGCGGATTCCCCACTTTCCCGTCGCTTCGTCGAGGACGCCGCGCAGCTCTGCGTTGATCTCGTCGCGCGAGGTCAGCGTCCGCTCGAGCGCGAGGCCGCCGATCACGTTTCGCAGCGTGGTCACCGTCAGCTGCTCGATCGCCTGGATGTAGTTGGCGATCTCGTACGTCGCCGCCTTCGGCTCGGTGACCTGGAAGTAGATGACCGTGTCGATGCTGACGACCAGGTTGTCCTCGGTGATCACCGGCTGCGGCGGGAACGAGACCACCTGCTCGCGCAGATCGATCATGTCGCGGATGCGGTCGACGAACGGGACGACGATCGCGAGTCCCGGCGTGAGCGTGCGCGAGTAGCGGCCGAGACGCTCGACGACGCCGGCGCGCGCCTGCGGAATGATCCGGATCGTGCGGGCAAGCGTGTAGAGCACGACCACGGCGACGACGAGCAAGACGATCAAGGCGGGCGACATAGCGATCCCTTTCTACTCGTAGACGAGCGCGGTTGCGCCCTCGATCTTGACGACCTCGACCCGCGCGCCGGGCTCGTAGACACCATCTTCCAGGTACGCGCGCGCGGACCACTCCTCGCCGCCGATTCGCACCCGACCGCCGTTTACGTCGACACGTTGGAGCACGACCGCCTTCGTGCCCTCGAGCGCAGCGGTCCCGGTCCGGATTGCGGCCGGCATGTGCAGGTGGCGTCTCGCGATGGGTCGCAGGAACAACAGCGACGCCACCGACCCGGCGATGAAGATGATCAGCTGGAGCGCGGCGCCGACTCCCGCGAGCGCGACGACACCGGCGGCCACGGAGGCGACCGCCACCGGCCCGAGAAAGAACATGCCCGGCGTCGCGATCTCGCCAACCGAGAGCAGGAGGGCGACGATCGCCCAGATCAGCCAGGCGGGCACAGCCGAATCGTAGTCCCGGTCACCCCGGGCGCACGAGCCCGAGGGCGGCCGGCAGCCCGTAGAGATCGGTCAGCCGACCCTCCACGTCGGGATGGCGGTCCTCGCGGTCGACCAGGATCGCCCCCATCCCGAGCGCCCGTGCGCCCTCGACGTCCTCCTCGAGCGAGTCCCCGACCATCACCGCCTCGGCAGGCGCGACACCGAGGAGCTCGAGCGCCGCCTGGAAGATCGTCGGATGCGGCTTGACGCGGCCGTGCGAGCGGGAATCGACGATCGCGTCTACGTCCAGCTGGTGATGAGCCACAAACACGGTCAGGTCGCGGATGCCGTTCGAGACGAGCCCGATGCGAAGGCCCGACGCGCGCAGTTCGTCGAGGACGGGGAGCGCATCCTCGAACAGCTCGAAGTTCTCGGCGACCTCCCAGCCCTGCTCGATCTCCGTCGCGCACTCAGACGCGACCCCTGCCGGGCCGCCCATGCCGACGAAGATCTCCTCCGTGAACGCGTGCCAGATCGACTCGTCGTGGAGCAGCTCCGGGTGCCGCTTCAGGTTCAGCACGGCGGCCTCGCGCGCATCCTCGTAGCGGCTCGTGTCGAGGTCGATCCCGTGGCGGGCGGCGATCCGCGCGTAGCGGTCGGGCGACAGCTCGGGCCCCGGCCGGCAGAGCGTGAAGTCGACGTCGAAGAGAACCGCGCGGAGATTCACGCGTCCTCCAACAGCCAGCGGACGACGTCGAGGTGGTCTGCGAGCCACTCGCTCTCATACGCCCACGCGAGCGTCTGGCCGATCGCCCAGCCGCGTGCCCGCTTGCGGTCGAGGCCGAGCTCCGAGGTCAGTCGGTCGAACCGGTGGAGAACGTCGTGCTTGCTGTGGCCGAGCTCGGACCCCCGCACGATCGGCGCGACCGAGAACTCACGCTCGCCGGCGAGCGGCTTCGCATCGATCGCGAGCCAGGGCTCACGCTGCGCAGCAAGGACGTTTTCCGCGTGCAGGTCCTGGTGCAGCAGCACCTGCTCGCCCTGCGTCTCCCGCAGCTCGATGAGCGCGGCGACGGCGGCGTCGAGCAGCTTCCGCTCGAACGGCCGCCCTGACTCCTCCCACTGCCTCGGCAGGTACGAGAGCCACCAGGCTGCCTCGTCGGCAAGCGGTCGGAACGGCGACCCGGCCGGCTTCCACAGTCGCGGCAGCAGCTCGATCAGCACATCGAGCGCCGTGTCGGGACCCGCGACCGCGAGGTGCGTGCCCGGCTCGCAGCGCTCGAGCAGCAAGGCGTTGCGCGCATCGTCGCGCGCGAGCAGCCGCACGGCTCCGGCGCCGCCCCAAAACTCGAGCGCGTCGGCTTCCTGCTCGGCCTCCCGGTGCGGCCAGAAGACCTTCAGCACGGCGGGCGTGCCGTCCGGCAGGTCGGCGCGGACGACGTGGCCGACAACGCCCGGCGTGTACGGCTTGCCCACCCGCAAGCCCCACTTCTCGGCGCACTCCGCGACGAGCTCTACAGCGCTCGCGCGCCAGTCGGTCGGCGTCAGACCCGCGTCGGCCAACGATATGCGTCGGGCTGCCTGTTCTTCAGCGACGGGAGCTTGGCGCGGATGTCCAGGAGCCGGCCGCGGTCGAGCTCGGCGGCGATCACCGTCTCCTCGTCCGGAGCCTGCGCAAGCACCGTCCCCCACGGATCGGCGATCAGCGAGCGGCCGTAAGCGGGCTTCCCGGGCAGCGTCTCGCCGACCTGCGCAGCCGCGGCGACGTACAGCTGGTTCTCGATCGCCCGCGCCCGCAGGAGGACGTGCCAGTGGTCTTTGCCGGTCGGAGTCGTGAAGTGCGCCGGGACGGTGACGAGCTCGGCGCCCTCGAGCGCGAGGATCCGGTACAGCTCGGGGAAGCGGATGTCGTAGCAGACCGACAGGCCGAGGCCCCAGTCCTCCACCGGGACGACCACCGGTTCCTCGCCCGGCTCCTCCGCCTCGGACTCGCGGTAGACCACCCCGCCGACCTCCACGTCGAAGAGGTGGATCTTGCGGTAGGTCGCCACGATCTGCCCCTCCGGGTCGAACACCAGGCTCGTGTTCGACAGCTTCTCGCGCCCCTCGCGCCGCTCGGTGATCGAGCCGCCCACGAGCGTGATCCCGTGGCGGCGCGACCACTCGGCCATCGCCTCCACGGACTCTCCGCCCTCCAGCGACTCGGCGGCGGCATGGAGCTCCTGCGCGTTCCCGATCGCGTTCCACTTCTCGGGGAGGACGACGAGGTCCGCTCCGGAGGCGGCGGCTTGCGCCACGAGCCGCTCCGCCGTCTCGAGGTTCGCCGGCTTGTTCGCACGGCTGGTCATCTGGACGCACGCGACCCGAATCCGGTCCGGCATGGCCGGAGAATAGCTTTGCCTGTCATCGTGAGAGGGAGGCGCAGGTAGCGCCTCCCTCGTCGAGCTCCGGTTCGCGCGATTACGGGGAGAACGAGCAGTTGCCGAGGTAGTCCCAGTGCGTCACGCCGCCGCTGAGCGGGCCGCCGTAGACGTATCCGGTCGGGGTGATTCGATCCCAGTACGTCTCGACCCAGACGTCGTACCGACCGGCCGCCGGTGCACGCGTGCCAACCGCGTACGAGCCAATCGTGTAATCCCCGCTGCTCCAAATCGTGCCATCGGGCGTGTACCAGTAGCCGTCGGCGTGCTGCTCTTCGACGCGGAAGCTTCCGTCCTGTCGCTTCCAGCTGCTGCGCGTCCAGCTCCCGTTCTGGGCCACGGCGTACACGCGAAAGTAGATGTATTCGTGCATGTTCGAGTAGGGGCTTGGATCGACGCCGCTGCCGTCGACGATTCCGATTCCCACGCCGAACCACGGCTTGAGGAAGCCCGAGATCGCGATCACGTACCGGCCCCAGTAGTTGGTGGAACACGAGCCCGAGTACGAGTGCTGGGGAAAGTCGCTCTCGGCCGCCGAGCCGACAGCCGGGAAGGCGAGCAGCGAGAGCGTCGCGACCGCCGCGACTGCCAGAAACATATGGATCCGCTTCGTCATCCTCATCTCCTTCGCTCCCGTCCGCCCGACGCGGACGATGGGGAGAGCATCGGAGCAGGCGCTAGATCGCCGCTAGATTCACGCCAAGGAACGACGCTCGGCCTTCTTCTCGGTTCGCCGAGACGGTGCTACGGTCGGCGGGCGGACAGGCGGATGCAGCGTCTTGAATATCGGCTCCTGGGTCCCCTCGAGGTGCAGGCGGGCGGCCGTTTGCTCGACCTGGGCCCGGCCAAGCAGCGCGCCCTGCTCGCACTCCTCCTCCTGAACGCGAACCGCATCGTCTCGACCGACCGGCTGATCGACGACCTCTGGCCGACGAAGACGCCGGGGAGGCCGGCGACAGCGGTACAGAACTACGTCTCCCACCTGCGGAAGGCGTTGGCCGCCCCTTCCGGCAACCGGGCGGTCGAGACGCTCGTCACCGAGCCGACCGGGTACTCGCTCCAGCTCGATCCGTCCGCCCTCGACGTCAGCCGCTTCGAGCAGCTCGTCAGCGAGGGTCGCCAGGCGCTCGCGCGTGGTCATCCCGACTGGGCGGCGAGGAAGCTTCGCGCGGGGCTCGAGCTCTGGCGCGGCCCTGCCCTCGCCGACTTCGCGTACGAGCCCTGGGCGCAGGACGAGGCGGCGCGGCTCGAGGAGCTGCGGCTCGTGGCGCTGGAGCATTCGATCGACGCAGACCTTGCTGCCGGCCGCGGCCCCTCCGAGCTCGTGACGCAGCTGCAGCCGCTCGTCTCGCAGCATCCACTCCGCGAACGGTTCCGCGCCCTACTGATGATGGCGCTGTACCGGGCGGGACGGCAGGCGGAGGCGCTCGACGCATATCAGGAGGCACGACGGCTGCTCGTTGCGGAGCTCGGTCTCGAGCCGGGGCCTGAGCTGCAGGCGTTGAATCGCGCCGTGTTGAACCACGATCCGACGCTCGACGCGATGACGGAGCCGTCGGCCCGCAAGCGGCGCCCACTCCCGGTGCCTCCGACCCCGCTGATCGGACGCGAGCGGGTGCTCGACGACGCGCTCGCACTCCTGAGAGGGGGCGTCCGTCTGCTCACGTTGACCGGGCCGGGAGGCACCGGGAAGACGCGGCTCGCGCTCGCGCTGGCCGAAGCGCTCGAAGGCGAGCTCGAGCGCGGAGCCCTGTTCGTCGAGCTGGCGTCCACGACCGACCCCGGACTCGCGCTGACGGAGATCGCGCGCGCGCTCGACGTCGAGGAGCGGAACGAACGCTCGCTCGTAGACTCGACGGTCGAGGAGCTCGCCGACGAAGAACTGCTCCTCTTGCTCGACAACTTCGAGCAGGTGCTCTCGGCGGCTCCCGACGTGGCTCGGATGCTCGCCGGCGCCCCGCGGCTGAAAGTCGTCGTGACGAGCAGGGCGCCGTTGCACCTCTCGGGCGAGCACGAGTTCCCGGTGCCGCCGCTGGATCTTCCGGACGCGGCGCGCGTACACGACCCGGACGTGCTGAACCGGTCCCCGGCGGTAGCGCTCTTCGTCCAGCGCGCGAGGGCTGTCCGGCCTGACTTCGGTGTCGATGCCGCGAACGGCCCGGCGATCGCCGAGCTCTGCCATCGCCTCGATGGACTTCCGCTCGCGCTCGAGCTGGCGGCGGCGCGGGCGAAGCTGCTCTCGCCGGAGGTACTGCTCGAGCGGCTCGCCCGCGACTCGACTACCTCGTCGGCGGCCCACTCGATCTACCGCAGAGGCAGCAGACGATGCGCGGCACGATCGCATGGAGTTGCGACCTCCTGCCCCACGATGCTCGACGCCTGTTCGCGCGGCTGGGCGTCTTCGCAGGCGGCTGCACGCTCGAGGAAGCCGAGGCCGTGTGCGACGCCGACCTCGAATCGATGGCCGCACTCGTCGACAACAGCCTCCTCGCGGTGCACGACCCACAGCTCGAGGCGCGGTTCACGATGCTGGAGACCATCCGGTCCGCTGCGCTCGAGGAACTCGCGGCGTCGGGAGAGACAGAGCGTGTCCGGCGGCGCCTCACCGACTTCCTCGTCGAGCTGGCGGGCCGCGCGGAGGCCGAGCTGCCTGGTGAGAGCCAGGCGGTGTGGCTGGGGAGGCTCGAGGCCGAGAAGGACAACGTCCGGTCGACACTCGCGTGGGCGCTCGAACACGATCCGGAAGCCGCGCTGCGAATCGCCGCCCCGCTCCGTCTCTTCTGGTACCTGCACGGCTATTCGGCCGAGGGGCGCCGCTGGATCGAAGCAGCCCTGGCCGCAGCCGATCTGCCCGAGGCGTCGATCCGTGCAAAGGCCCTGACGACGCTCGGCACGTTCGCCGAGCACCAGGGGGACTTCGAGCAGGCGCGGGTCCTGCAGGAGGAAGCGGTCTCGCTCCTCCGCGAGCTCGAGGATGCACCAGCGCTCGCGGGCGTCCTGAACAACCTCGGCGTCGTAGCCGTCCAGCAGGGCGACTACGACGTCGCGCGAACGTCGTTCGAGGAGAGCATCGAGATCAAGCACCGGCTGGACAACCGGCGCGGGGTCGCTCCCAGCCTCAGCAACCTTGCGACGGTGGCGATGAAGCAGGGCGACATCGCCCGCGCCCGATCGCTGCACGAGGAGGCAATCGACCTGATGCGCGAGCTCGGAATCGCAACCGGGGTCGTGATGGCCAACTCGCTCTCGACCCTCGCGGAGGTCGCGCTTGCCGAGCAGAAGATCCACGAAGCCAGGACGCTGCTCGACGAGGCGCTGGAGGTTCGACGCCAACTCGGCGACAAGGGCGGACTTGCAGATTCGCTGCTCGTGCTCGAGCGGGTCGAGGCGACTGAAGGCCGGCCTGCGGAGTCCGAGCAAGCGCTGCAAGAGAGCTTTGACCTCGCTGAACAGCTTGGCGACAAAGAAGGCATCGCTGCCGCCCTCGAGGTGAGCTCCGACCTCGTGATCCAGCGCGACCCCGCCCGCTCGGTGATGCTTCGTGCGGCCGCGAGTCGGCTCAGGCAGCAGATCGGCTCGCCGTTGCCTGCTCTCGACTGCGATCGATCCGAGCGCACCCTCGCTGCCGCTCATAAAGCGCTCGGCGACGACAGCTACCGGGAGGCGTTCGAGAGCGGCGCAAAATTGGAGTTCGGACAAGCGATGCAGCTCGCGCGACAGTCAGCGACAGTGGTCGAGGGCAGCTGAACCGGCCGGCGCCGTACTCTGCAGCTATGCGCTCGCCCGCGCAGATCCTCGCCGAGGCGAAGACGATCGCGCTCGTCGGCGCCTCGCCGAAGCCCGACCGGCCGGCGAACGGCGTGATGCGGTACCTGCTCGCCCAGGGCTACCGCGTCATTCCGGTGCGGCCGAGGGACTGCGACGAGGTGCACGGCGCGCCCTGCGTGGCGTCGCTCGCCGAGATCGAGGAGCCGATCGACTTGGTCGACGTCTTCCGCCGCGTGGACGCGTGTCCCGATGTTGCTCGGGAGGCCGCCGCGGCCGGCGCGAAAGCGGTCTGGCTCCAACTCGGGCTCGTCTCGCCCGAGGCCCGCCGGATCGCGGACGAAGCCGGCCTGGACTACGTCGAGGACGAGTGCACCGCGATCGTCCACCGCCGCTGCTTGTCGTCAAGAACCTGAGGCAGGCCGCATCTTTCCTCCTTGCCCGAGCCCCCCTGCGGCGACCCTAAAAGCAAAAGGCCCCGCACACGGCGGGGCCTTTCATCGGGGTGCCCAGATTTGAACTGGGGACCTCTCCGACCCGAACGGAGCGCGCTACCAGGCTGCGCCACACCCCGAGGCCGGCGCACAGATTAGCCACTCTCGACACATTTCGTTGAGCATTTCCGCGCTATGTTGTCCTCATCGACAACGAGAAGGAGTGGGACGTGAACAACGTGACCTTGATCGGCAACCTGGCGACGGACGTGGAGCTGAAGGAGCTCGACGAGGAGAAGAAGGTCGCGAACTTCCTCCTCGCGGTGAACCGGCAATCGAAGGATGGAGGCGCGGATTTCGTTCGGATCACCGCCTGGAACAAGCAGGCCGAGCTGTGCGCCCAGTACCTCGTCAAGGGGCGGCGGGTTGGAGTCGACGGCTACCTCCGCAGCCGCTCCTGGGAGGAGGAGGGAAAACGTCGGACCGCCGTGGAGGTGCATGCGCGCAACGTCCAGTTCCTCTCGCCGCCCGACGAGCTCGCGGAGGTGGTGCCGTTCGAGACGGCCGCCGCGTCTTAGACAAAAGCCAGGATCGCGTCGGCGCAAGCGTCCGGGCGCTCGCCGATCAGGAGGTGCCCGCACTCGGGGATCACGCGGAGGCGCGCCCGCAGGCGTCGCGTGTACTCGAACGCGTCGTCGAGGGGGAGCTGGGCGTCGAGCGAGCCCCAGAGTACGAGCACCGGACATCGGACCGCCTCGAGCTGCTGGCGCGGATCATCGGTCTTGAGCGCGCGCCAGGCACTCGCGAGGTCTGTGTGCAGGAGGTGGCCGGCCAGGAAGCCGCGGACGGCCGCATCCGACAGCCCGACCGGGTCGGCGACGTAGTACGCACTGAAGATCGCCCGGCGTAGACGGGGCGACCCAGCAATCCAGTCGCTTCTTCGTGCGGCGAGCCTGCCCGGGCGCATCACCATCGACGCGGCCAGAATCGACCGCCCGATCCGGCTTCCGATGCTCAGGCCCGCCGATGCTGCGAGCACGAGCTTCGTCACCGCTGCCGGATGGCGGAGCGCCATGTGCAGCACGACCAGCCCGCCGAGCGAGTGGCCGACGACCGGGGCCGGCAAGGCATCCTCCTGCGCGGCGACCGCGGCGATGCGATCCGCGAAGGCGCCGAGCCCGGCCAGGCCCGCGAGCGGCTCCGAGCCGCCGTGCCCGGGTAGGTCGGGCGCGATCACGCGGTGCTGCGACGCCAGCAACGGCGCGAGCTCGACCCAATTCGTCGCGGACCCGCCGAGCCCATGGACGAGCAGCAGCGGCGGCCCGTCACCGGCGACGAAGTAGCGGGTCCGCCCGCCTTTGATGTCCGTCCAGCGCTCGGCGAGCTTTGCGTACGTCATGGGGCGCGATTATGCTTTCTGTCGATGGATGCTTTGGGAGGGCCGGCCCTTTGAATCCGGCAACAACATTCGGAGGCTCGATCTAGCCCGACCGTGCGCGCAACGCCGGCGGGCTTTTTCGTGGGATAAGGAGACGAAGCATGGCGAACCACCTCACGCCCGAAGAGCTCTCGAAAGAGCTCGGGATCGAACGCCAGGAGGTCATCCGCGTCTGCGTCGAGGAAGGCGTGCCGATCTACCAGGGCAAGATCGACAAGACCCTGTTCGCGGCGCAGCTGGAGGCGTTGGGGGCGCTACCCGCCCGGCACTAATCTAGGCCGACTTGCGCGCCGGTGCGGCGCGCGGCTTCCGAGAGCCGCTCTTCGCAGCGGCTCTCTTCGCTCCGTCGCTCTTCGCGCCCTTGCGGGTCTGCGCGGCGGCGACGCTCTGCTTCAGCGCCTCCATCAGGTCGACGACCGGGGTTTCTGCCACGGGCTCCGGCTTCGCGATCTCCTGGCCGCTCAGCTTCGCCTCGAGCATTGCGCGCAGGTCGCGCCGGTACTCGCTCTCGAGGTCGCCTGGGTCGAACTCGCCGACGAGGCTCTGCATCACCTGGTTGGCGAGCTCGAGCTCGGCGTCCTGGACCTTCGTCTCGGCGACGGCCTCCTCGATCTCCGCCTGGGAACGGACGTCCTCGGCCAGGAAGAGCGTCTCCAACGCGAGCGCGTCGCCTTTCGGCCGGATCAGGCAGAAGTACTCGGCGCCCCGGAGGACGAACCGGCCCATCGCGCCCATCTCGGCCCGCTTCATCGCCTCGAGCAGGAGCACGTACGGGCGGCGCGCGTTCGCTGCACTCGCCGGCGCGAGGTAATACGTCCGGTCGAGGTAGACGGGATCGACCTCGTCGAGCGGGACGAAGCGCGTGATCTCGATCGAGCGCGAGTCGTCCTGGAGCTGAATCGCCTCCAGGTCGGCGTCCTCGACGATCACGAACTCGCCCTTTGCCACCTCCCAGCCCTTGACGATCTCGTCCGGACCGACCTCACGCTCATGGGTCGGGCACCAGCGCTTCTGGCGGATCGGCGTCCGGCACTCGCGGTGCAGCGTGCGGAAGCTGACGTCCGACTGCTTCGCCTTCGGGGTCGTCGCCAGGGCCAGGCCGACGGGAATGTTGACCAGGCCGAAGCTGATGGATCCGTTCCAGATCGTGCGCATGGGGCCGCCTTGGTTAAGTGTAGAGGGACCGCGCATGTTCGCCCCGTGGCGCGTGTTCCCTCCCTCACTACGATTGGAGCGATGGCACTCGCTGCGGAAACGCCGGTCGCGACGGGCCGAACGATCGCGCGCTTGTGGCAGGACGCCCTCGCGCGGGAGTGGGACGGGCCGGCCTACCTCGTCCAGGACGGCGACAACTGGCGCGAGGTCTCGTGGGACGAGGCGGCCCGCACGGTCGACGAGCTCGCGCACGGGCTACTGGCCGCGGGCATCCGGAAGGGTGATGCGTTCGGCATCCTCGCCTCGACGCGGCTCGAATGGGCGCTGTTCGACTTCGCGCTCGGCCTGGTCGGAGGGGTCGGCGCCGCGGTCTACGCCAACAGCTCCCCGAAGGACTGCGAGTACATCCTCCGCCACTCAGACGCCGTCGGCGTCCTCTGCGAGGACGAGGAGCAGCGTGCCAAGGTGGCCGGCCTCGGGCTGCAGCACGTCCTCACATTTGCCGACCTCGCCGACCTCCGGGCGCGGGGGCGCGAGCACGCGGCCGCCCACCCGGACGCAATCGAGGAGGCCGCCGCGGCGATCGACGAAGACGACCTTTTCACCTTCATCTACACGTCGGGCACGACCGGTCCGCCCAAGGGCTGCATGATCAGCCACCGCAACTACTACGAGATGGCGGACAAGAACCGGCAGATGGGCGACTTCGTCGTCTCCGACGACGTAATGCTCCTGTACCTGCCGCTCGCCCACAACTTCGGGCGGCTGATGCACCTCCAGAGCCCGCACATCGGGTACACGCTCGCCTTCTGTCCGGACCCGTACGCGGTCGCCGAAGCGCTCCCGAAGGTGCGGCCGACCGTCTTCCCGAGCGTTCCGCGCGTCTACGAAAAGGTGCACGCCGGCGTCGTCGCCGCCTTCGCAGGGGAGACGCGCCTCAAGCGCCGCCTGATCGACTGGGCGCTCGGCGTCGGCCGCCGCGTCAGCGCGCTGCGCCAGGCAGGCCGGCGGGTCCCGCGAGGGCTCGCGCTGCAGCATCGCCTCGCCGACCGGCTCGTCTACTCGAAGGTGAAGCAGCGGCTCGGAGGGCGGCTGCGAGCCGGCATCTCCGGCGGCGCTCCGCTCGCGCAGGAGATCATCGAGTTCTTCCACGGGCTGGACATCCTCATCCTCGAGGGGTACGGCCTCACGGAATGCACGACGGCCGCGACGGTGAATCGGCCTGGGCGCTTCAGATTCGGGACTGTGGGGCCGGCTCTTCCCGGAGTCGACATCCGCATCGCGGACGACGGCGAGGTCCTGCTGCGAACCGAGACCATCTTCGGCGGTTACTACAAGGACGAGGAGGCGACCCGCGGGGTGCTTCCGGGAGACGGCTGGCTCCGCACCGGCGACCTCGGCCACGTCGACGCGGACGGCTTCCTGACCATCACCGACCGGAAGAAGGACATCCTCGTCACCGCCGGGGGCAAGAACGTCGCGCCCCAGAATCTCGAGAACGCCCTCAAGACGTCGCCGCTCGTCTCCCAGGCGCTCGTCGTCGGCGACCGGCGGCCTTACGTCGCCGCGCTGATCACGCTCGCGGAGGATGTGCCGCACGACGGCGCGGAGCCGCGGATCCAGGAGGTCGTCGACGACGTCAACCGCGAGCGCTCGCGTTACGAGCAGATCAAGCGGTTCGCGATCCTCCCGCGCGATTTCTCCGCCGAGGAGGACGAGGTGACGCCGACGTTGAAGCTGAAGCGCCGCATCGTCGAGCAGCACTTCGCCGCGGAGATCGAGCGGCTCTACGCTTGAGCGCCGCCTTTCTCGTCGCGTCTGCGTTCCTGGCCAGCGCGGTCGAGATGGTCGAGGCGCTGACGATCGTGCTTGCCGTCGGGCTGACGCGCGACTGGCGATCCGCGCTCACCGGCGCGGGCGTCGCCGCCGTCGCGCTCTCGGCACTCGTCGCAGCGCTGGGGCCCGCGCTGACGCTGATCCCGATCGACGACCTCCGCCTCGTCGTCGGTGCGCTGCTGCTCGTCTTCGGCTTGCAGTGGCTGCGGAAGGCGATCCTCCGCGCCGCCGGCTACCGCCGGCTCCACGACGAGGAGGAGGCCTTCGCCCGCGAGGCCGCCGAGGCACGCGCCGCAGGCAGAGAGCGCCGCGCCGGGCTCGATTGGTACGCCTTCACGATCTCGTTCAAGGGCGTCCTGCTCGAGGGGCTGGAGGTCGCCTTCATCGTCCTCACCTTCGGGAGCACGCAGGGCAGCATCCCGCTCGCTGCGGTGGGCGCGGGTGCGGCGGTCGTCCTGGTCGTCGCCGTAGGAGCGCTCGCGCGCGCGCCGCTCGCACGCGTGCCTGAGAACTCGCTGAAGTTCTCGGTCGGCGTGATGTTGACCACCTTCGGGACCTTCTGGGGCGCGGAGGGCGCGGGTGCCGACTGGCCGGGGGGCGATGCTGCCCTGCCGGGCGTGCTCGCCTTCGTCACGCTGCTCTCGCTCGGCCTCGTCGCGACGCTTCGCCGCCGGAGGCTCGCGCTCGCGTGAACGCCCTCCGCCGCTTCGCCCGTTTCTGGTGGGACTTCGTCGTCGGCGACGACTGGCGGATCGCGGTTGCGGTCGTCGTCGCGCTGGCCGCCTCGGCCGCGCTCGCGGCGTCGGACGTGCCGGCGTGGTGGCTGCTGCCGGCCGCCGTCGCGGCCGTGCTCTACCTGTCGTTGCGGAGGGAGACCGGCTAGATCCGGCGGCCGCCCGCAAAGGCGGACGAGTAGTACCCGCTGAGCGACGAGATCTTGACGACGTCACCCGTGTGCGGTGAGTGGATGAACTGGCCACCGCCGATGTAGATGCCCATGTGACTCCCGCCTGAGAAGAAGACGAGATCCCCGGGCTCGAGCTGGCCGATCGACACCGGGGTGCCCATCCCCATCATTGCGTACGAGCTGTGTGGCAGAGGAACGCCGATCTGGGCGAACACGTACATGACGAAGCCGGAGCAGTCGAAGCCGCGCGGGGACGCGCCGCCCCACACGTACGGCGTGCCGAGATAGCGCATCGCGATTCCCACAACGCCGCCATGGATGTTGGGCGGCGCGACGGTCGAGCCCTCCGGCGTCGTTGCGGCCGCACCGACGGCGATGTCTCCAGTCGACGGGGGAGACGTATTCGCCAGCCGCGATTGCGCAGCAGCCGCGAGTTGCCGCTGCTGCGCCGCCTCGGCCGCCTTCATCCGCGCGATCTCCCCGCGGATCGAGGAGAGGAGCTGCCGGCGCTGCGCGAGCTGAGATTCGATCCGCTGGCGCTGCGCCGCCTTCTCGGCAACGATCTGCTGCTGGTCCGTGTGGGCCTTTGCGAGCGCGATCCGGTGCTGCGCGACAGCTCGCTTGAAGGCCGTCACCTCGCGCACGATCCGTGCGTCCTGCCGGGAGGTCGAGTTGATCGTCTCGACGCGGTTGAGGAGATCCTCGAGGCTCGTCGACCCGAGCAGGACCGCGAGCGTCGAGTTGTCCTCGTTCGAGGTGTACGCCGCGACCAGACGGGCGGAGAGCGCCGCCTGCGAGCGCTTCAGGTTCGAGCGCGCGACGACCATCTCGTGCCGGTTCTCGCGCTGGTCGCGCTCGATCTTTGCGAGCCGGACGTTGGCGAGGTTGTAGGCCTCGATCGCCCCTTCGAGACTGGAGTCGATCTGCTGGATCTGGCCCAGTACCTGTTGAGCCCGCGCCTGCTTCGAGGCGACGGAGCTGGGATCGGCGGTCGCGCTCGCGGCGGCCAATAGGGCAACTGCGACAGCCGCGAAACCTGCCTGCGCCTGTCGTCTTCGGGTGGGGGACACCTGGGACTGGGGCTTGTACGTCAACGTGCGCTCCGGAGGGGCCGGAGCGTCACAAGTTCGGCACCCTAGCAATGTCACCGGACGACTGCAACCACTCGCCGAGCCACAAAAGTGCCGAAATCGTTTCGAGGCAGACCCGCACAAAGTCGGGCCCTTTGGTACGGTCCGGCGCGTGCGTGGGCGAAGGGAGAGCCGCCCCGCGCTCGCCCTGGCCGCCGCCGGCGCAGTCGTCGTCGCGGCGCTCCCGGCGGGTGCCGGCGCCGGCCCGAGCAGTCAGGCAACCGTGTTGCGAGGGCAGCAGTCGAGCCTTGCGTCCCATTCGCGGAACGCCGTCCTCGGCCTGTACTCACTCGACACGCGCCTTGCGCGAGCTCGTGCGGAGCTGGCAGCGCTGCACGCGCGCGCCGCCGAAGTCCAGCGCGAACGTGCGCGCGTCGTACACGAGATCTTGGTCGCACGCGGCGTCCTGGTCGAATCGCAGCGCCAGCTCGCAACGAGGCTGCGCACGCTCTACGAGCACGGTGAGCCCGACGCGATCGCGGTGCTGCTGGGCGCGACGTCGCTGCAGGATGCGGTTTCCCGGCTCGACGCGCTCGAGCGGAGCGCTCACTTGAACCGCGAGGCGATCGATCAGAGCAGCTCCGCGCGCGAGCAGCTCGCCGCTCTCGCCGCAAAGCTGGCGAGCCGTGCCGCTGAGCTTCGGATCCTCGAGGCGAATGCGGCCCAGACGGCCGCGGCGCTCGCCGCCGCCCGCGCTGAGCGCATCCGCTACATCGCTTCGCTGCAGGCCGAGCAGCTCCTCAAGGTCCGGCAGATCGCGCGTCTCGACGCAACCGCTCGCAGCAGCGCTCAGCGCTCTCAGGCGATCGCGGTCGAGCAGACGGCGGCAACCGCAACGACGGCGCCCAGTTTGCCGACGGCGAGCCCCGCGGCCGCGGGGACGCTCACCGTCACCTCGACGGGCTACTCGCTCGTTGGCGCGACCGCAACCGGACTGCCCGTGGGCTGGGGCGTCGTCGCCGTCGATCCAGCCGTGATCCCACTCGGCACGCGCATGACCATTCCCGGCTACGGGGAGGGCGTCGCCGCAGACACCGGAGGGGCGGTCCAGGGCGCGACGATCGACCTCTGGTTCCCCATGCACGCGCAGGCGCTCGCGTGGGGACGCCGTGTCGTGACGATCACCCTCCACTAGAATTCCTCCGCCCACAGCGGGGGAGGCTCGCCCAGGATCATGACTCAGCAAGCGGCAGCGGAGCGGCATAGCCAGGACAGCCTCCGCGTCCTGATCGTCGACGATCACGACCTCTTCCGCAGCGGCCTACGCAACCTCCTCGAGGAGGAAGGCGTGAACATCATCGGCGAGGCCGCCGCAGGGCAGGAGGCACTCGAGATCGTCCGCGAGCTGGCGCCGGACGTGGTCGTCATGGATCTGAACATGCCGGGGATGGGCGGTGTCGAAGCGACACGCCACATCAGCTCGATCGCGCCGCTCACTCGCGTCCTGATGCTGACGATCTCGGATCAGGACAACGACGTGATCGACGCGATCCTCGCCGGCGCCTGCGGCTACCTGCTCAAGGACTCGTCGATCCAGGACCTGATGGCCGGGATCCGGGCGGCGGCGCTGGGCGAGTCGCTGATCTCGCCGACGATCGCTGCCAAGGTGCTTCAGCGCATCCGCGCCTCGAGCAGCCAGCCGGAGATCGAGAGCACGATCCGCTCCGAGCTCTCCGACCGCGAGATCCAGGTCCTGAAGCTGATCGCGAACGGCAAGGACAACGCGATGATCGCCGCCGAGCTCCACATCAGCCCGAAGACCGTCAAGAACCACATCTCGAACATCCTGATGAAGCTCCAGATCGAGAACAGGATCCAGGCCGCGGTCTACGCAGTGCGGTCCGGAATCGTCTAGGGCGTGATTTAGGCGGCCGCGGCGCGCACTTTGGCGGCGCGGTCGCGGAGCGCGTCGAGCAGGCCGCGGAGGCCCGACAGCTCTCCGTTGGTGGCGGAGAGCCTGCGGCCCAGGCCGGCGAGCTCGTCGGTGCGTGCCGGGTCGCCGTCACCCAGCTGCGCGGCGACCTCGGCGACGCGGCGCTCGATTCGCCAGTGCTCGGCCTCGAGCGCGAGCGCCTCGGCGTACCCGGCCGTGAGCGTGTGCTCGATCGTGGCGAGGGTCGGCGCGCCGGCACCTGTGTTCGGCGCTTCGAGGAGGTGGCGGATCTCGTCGTGAATCATGGCGTGAGAAGTTGCTGGGCGGCCCGCTCAAGTATCGGGGAACGCAGCGGCTGGAACATGGGCCGCGCGGACTATCTTCACGGCCGCGCAGGCCCACGCTCTTGACTCCGACCGACCCCCCTCGAAAAATGGGGTGCCGCGTGCGCCGCCAACTTGTCGTCCTCCTCGCAACGGCCGGACTGGCCCTCCCGGCCGCCGCCCCCGCTTCCGGCCCTGCCCCGTCGGCGGCGCTGCAGCGGAAGCTCGCCCAGGCGCTCCGTGTTCCCCATGTCTCGCCGGCGCGTTCAGCGGCGATCGCCTTCGACCTCACGAACGGGACAACCGTCTACACGCAGAACGGGAGCCGCGCGCTCGCACCGGCCTCGAACGAGAAGCTGCCGCTCACGTACGCCGCTCTCGCGACGCTGGGGCCGTCGTACCGGTTCGAGACCGACGTCCTCGGCGAGGGCGATCTCGACGGGACGACGTGGCGCGGCCGGCTCGTGCTCCAGGGCGGCGGGGATCCGACCCTTTCGAGCGCCGGCCTTCGCGCGCTCGCGACCCAGGTTCGGGCGGCCGGCATCCGCCACGTGACCGGCGGGATCGCGGGGGACGAGTCCTGGTTCGACACGCGGCGCACCGTCGCCGGCTGGAGGCCGAGCTTCTTCGTCAACGAGTCGCCGCCGCTCTCCGCGCTCGTCGTCGACCGCGATCGCTTCGGCGGGTACCTCTCGCGGACGCCGGCGCTCGCGACGACGGCGGCCTTCGCGCGCATCCTCCGCGCGGCGGGCGTGACCATCTCGGGCCCCGTGCAGCTGGGCCTCGCGGGCGAGTACGCCTTTCCGCTCGGTGACGTCGAGTCGCCGGCGCTCTGGACGATCCTCCGCTTCATGGACCGCGAGAGCGACAACTTCACCGCAGAGCTCCTGCTCAAGCAGCTCGGCGCGGTCGAGCAGCATCACGGCACGAGCGCGGCCGGCGCGGCGGTCGTCACCGAATCGCTCGTCGAGGCAGGCGTGCCCATGAACGGCGTCCGCATCGTCGACGGCTCAGGGCTGTCGACGCTCGACCGCCTGACCGCCGACGCGCTCACAGGAATCCTGCGCGCAGCGTGGACGAATCCCGCCGTCAGGCCGGCATTCGTCGCCGCGCTCCCGGTCGCGGGGGTCAACGGGACGCTGGAGGACCGGCTTCAGCGTCCACCCGCGCGCGGCAACATCCTTGCCAAGACCGGAACGACGCGCGAAGCGTCGGCGCTCTCGGGGTACGTGCGGGGCCGCTACGCGTTTGCGGTCCTCCAGAACGGCAACCCGCTCCCGTACTGGTGGGCCCGCCGCGCGCAAGACCGCTTCGCGACAGTGCTAGCGGGCGTCTCGGGTTCCTGACGGGCCGCTGGGCGCGCGACGCCGGAGGGGACAGTGCTTGGCACGGCCCCGGAGAGCGGCGCGTGGTCAGCGGCCCGAGGCGGCGGCGGAGCCGGGCTCCGCCCGGCAGAGCCGGCGCCGGTCAGGGACGCGAGAGTAGCTCGAGCAGCTCGTCCTCCGTCACCAACGGCACCTCGAGCTTGCGCGCCTTCGTCAGCTTCGAGTTGCCCGGCTCCTCGCCGACGACGAGGCCCGTCGTCTTGCCGGAGACCGAGTTTCCGACTTTCGCGCCCTTCGCCTCGAGGGCCGCCGCCGCCTCGTCGCGGCTGAAGCGCTCGAGCGTCCCCGTGATCACGTACGTGTGTCCTGTCAGCGGCCCCTCGACGGGCTTGAGCTCGTCGCCGACCTCGAAGCGAAGCCCGAGCGACCGCAGCTCTTCCACGAGCGCGCGGTTCGCCTCGTCGGAGAACCACTCCGCAATCGACTCGGCACGGTCCGGCCCGATCCCGTCGACCTCCTGGATGTCCTCCTGCGTTGCCGCCAGCATCCGGTCGACGCGCTCGAAGTGCCGCGCCAGGTTCACAGCGGTGACCCAGCCGACGTCGGGGATGTTCAGGCCGAAGAGCACGCGGTTGAACGGCACCTGCTTCGACGCCTGGATCGACTCGATCGCGTTGGTCGCCGAGATCTCGGCGTAGCCCTCGAGCTCCATCAGCTGCTCCCTGGTCAGCCGGTAGAGGTCGGGGATCGAGCGGACGAGGCCGAGATCCCAGAGCCGCCGCACCGACTGCTCGCCGACGCCTTCGATGTCGGCCGCCGCCTGCACCCAGTTGATCAGCGACTCGAGCCCGCGCGAGGGACACGCGCGGTTCGGGCAGCGGTGCATCACTTCGCCCTCCGGCCGCACGACTTCCGCGCCGCAAAGGGGGCACTTTGCAGGCATTTTGAACGGCTTCGTCCCGCGTTGATGCTCGCCCGCGGGGCCGACGATCTGGGGGATCACGTCGCCGGCGCGCTGGACGATCACGACGTCGCCCTCGCGGATGTCCTTCCGGTTGATGTCCTCCTCGTTGTGGAGCGTCGCGCGCGAGATCGTGACGCCGCCGACCTCCACGGGTTCGAGCAGCGCCCACGGGTTGAGCGCCCCGGTGCGGCCGACGCGGATCGCGATCTTCAGCAGCTTGGTTTGCGCCGTCATCGGCGCCCACTTGTAGGCGCGCGCCCACCGCGGCCGTTCGTGCAGGGCGCCGAGCCGTCGCTGCTGGTCGAACGAGTCGACCTTGATCACGATCCCGTCGATCTCGTAGTCGAGCTCGATCCGGCGCTTCTCCCACTCCCGGCAGGCCTTCGCCACCGACGCGACGGACTCGTGCCGCTCGGCGAACGGATTCGTGCGGAAGCCGTGCTCGCGCAGCCACTGGAGCGCGTCCCAGTGCCCGCCGACCGGGAGCCCGTCGCGGGCGCCGAGGCCGTGGATCCAGATCGACAGCGGCCGCTGCGCAGTGATCGACGAGTCCTTTTGGCGCAGCGATCCGGCGGCCGCGTTACGGGGGTTCGGGGTCGGCTTCTTCCCCTCGGCGATCAGCCGCTCGTTCAGCTCGTTGAACCCGCTGAGAGGGAGATACACCTCGCCCCGGACTTCGAGCAGCGGCGGTGGGACGTCGCCGTCGCCGAGCTGCATCCGCATCGAGATCGCCTTGATCGTCCTCAGATTCGGCGTCACGTCTTCGCCGCGCCGGCCGTCGCCCCGCGTCGCGCCGCGCACGAAGACGCCGTCCTCGTAGATCAGGTTGATCGAGAGCCCGTCGATCTTCGGCTCGGTCACGTAGACGACGTCGCTGGTGCCGAGCCGCTTGCAGACGTCCTCGTGCCACTTGTCGAGCGCTTCGTCGGTCGCCACCTTGTCCAGCGAGCCCATCGCGGTCGGATGCTCGACCTTCTGGAACTTCTCCGAAGGCGGCGCGCCCACGCGTTGCGTCGGCGAGTCTGACGTGACGAGCTCAGGGTTCGCCTCCTCCAGGGCGACGAGCTCGTCGTAGAGCCGGTCGTACTCCGCGTCCGAGATCTCCGGATCGTCGAGGACGTGGTACCGGTAGAGGTGATACGTGAGCAGGTCGCGCAGCTCAGCCGCGCGCTTCTCGTCCTGAGAGGACGTCACTGAGGCGCCGCTTGCCGGCGCCGTCTTGGAGGAGGTGCGGGCTCGGCCCGCGCCTCCGTTCAAAACAGCTCCCGGGAGTCGATCACAGAACGACCCTCCTATCAGAGAACGCCAAGCAGCTCCTCCGCGGTGTCGACGATCGCGTCCGGCTCCTCGCGCTCGAGCAGCTCGCGCGCGTGGATGCCTCCCCAGGTGACGGCGACGGCGTGGATCCGGGCGGCCTTCGCGGCGCGGACGTCGAACGGCGCGTCGCCGACGTAGGCGGTCTCGTCGGCCCGGGCTTCAAGCCGCTCGAGCGCGAGCAGCAGCGGCTCCGGGTCGGGCTTGTGCCGCTCCGTCTCGTCTCCGCCGACGATCGTCTCGAACAGATGTCCGAGCGGGACTCTGGCGAAGGCGAGCTCGACGGTCACGCGCCGCTTCGCCGTCACGATCCCGAGCCGGCGGCCCTCGTCCTTGAGCCGGACGAGGAGGTCGTCCATCCCGGGGCAGCAGACAAGGCTGTCGTGCAGCGGCTCGTTGTGCTCGCGGTACACGGTCACGAGCTCCTCGACGTGGTCAGGCGCGAGCGCGTGCATCTGCGCCTCGAGCCCGGGGCCGCCGACGGCGGCCATCAGCTCCTCGTCCGGCGGCGCAGTGCCGAGCACCTCCTTCGCAGCGTGCCGCATCGACGCGAGGATGATCGCCCCGGAGTCGATCACCGTGCCGTCGAGGTCGCAGAGGACGACGGGAAACCGCATGTGATTGATGCTAGCGAGGCCTACGATGAGCCCCGTGCACGTGCTGCTCGCCGCCGCCGCGATCGCCGCCGGAGGACCGTCCGCCGCGCAGGTAGACGACTTCCTCTTCTCCGGACGCCGTCCCGCAACATCGTCTGCGTGCAGCGAAAAGCCTCCGTGAGCAGGTCTTTCCTGCGCTGCGACATCCTCTCGCGGCTACGGCCACTCCCTCCGCGCCCACGGGGCTGCAACCTCGACTGGGGCTTCAGCTTCGAGTTGCGCGGCAAGGGACGAGCGACGGTGACGTGCGCCGGCGACTCCGCGAACTCACCGACTGCGAAGACGATCCCCTACGGCGCGACGTGGCGGCTCGGGCCGTTCCGATGCACGTCACGGCGGATCGGACTGCGGTGCCGAAACCTGAGCGGCCACGGTTTCTTTCTCAGCCGTCCGCACTCGTACCGCTTCTAGAAAGCCGAGCGAAAGCTCACGCTTTCGCTCGGGTCCGGGATCGGCCGCTTCGCGGCGAAACGCGCACGGGCAGAGCCCGCGCGCTCCTATGACTGGTGGTCGGCGAATGTTCGCGTCCGTGCGGGCGGTGGCGCTGCGCGTCCCCGCCCGCATCAGTCCGGCCGAAGGCTAGACCGGCTAACGCCTCCTCTAGCCTTCGGCCCTGGGTGTAGAGCTTTCGCCGCTTTATAAGTCGCGGCTAGGGTTGCGTGACCCCCGCAGGAGCCGGCTGCAATCTAGTACTCGACTGACACGAGGTAGAGGCCCCACGGCGGCGCGGTCGAGCCCGCCTCGGCGCGCGGGCGCCCGTTAAGGAGCTGCGCAATCCGCTCTGGCGGCAACTCGAGCATCGTCCCCACGAGTGTCCGCACCATATGGCGGAGGAAGCTGTCGGCCGTGATCTCGAACTCGAGCGCATCGCCGCGGCGGTGCCACGACGCGGACAGCACGTTGCGTAGAAAGACCTCGTGCTGAGTCTCGGTCGGCGTGAAGGCTCGGAAGTCGTGCTCGCCGAGTAGGAAGCGGACCGATTCCGTGAGGCACTCCTCGTTGAGCGGCCACGGCACCCACCAGGCGCGGCGCTGCTCGAACGGCGACGGCGCCCGCCGCCGGTAGATGCGGTAGCGATAGCTGCGGGCATGCGCCGAATGGCGCGCGTGGAAGTCGCCCACGGCCTCCTCGACGGCGATCACCGAGACATCGTCGGGCAGGACGGCGTTCAATGCTTCCGCCGCGCGATCGATCGGAGGCCCGCCGTCGACGTCGACGCTCGCCACCTGACCGAGCGCGTGCACGCCCGTATCCGTGCGACCGGCGACCGCGAGGGAGTCCCAGCGCGGAAAGACACGGTCGAACGACTCTCGCACGACACCCTCGATCGTCCGTTGCTCGGGCTGCGCCGCCCACCCGCGAAACGCCGCTCCGTCGTACTCCAGCGTTAACTTCAACCGCATGTCAGGCCGACCTGACCGTCGTTGTCAGGTGTTCCTTATGCTCTGGGACCTTGCGGGTTGATTGGTACACTCTACTGATGTCCGACGAGCATGCGTTCCTGCTCCAGCGGGTTCAGCCGGCGATGGTCGGTCTCATCGACGGCTCGCTGTCGACGCTGGCGCCGATCTTCGCAGTCGCGCTCGCCACCCACCGCCCGCACTACGCCTTCTTCGCGGGGCTCGCCACCGCGATCGGCGCCGGGGTCAGCATGGCGTTCTCCGAAGGGTTGTCCGACACCGGCGAGATCACCGGGCGCGGGAATCCGTTCGTACGCGGCGCGATTACGGGCGGCGGCACGTTCGTGGGCGGAATCCTGCACACGCTCCCGTTCCTGATCCCGCATTACAGGGCGGCGATCGTCGTCGCGATCGTCGTCGTCGCCTTCGAGCTCGTGATGCTCGCCTTCCTGCGCTGGCGCTACTTCGAGGACAGCTTCGTCAAAGCGCTGGCCTCGGTGACGCTCGGCGGGATCATCATCGCCACGGTCAGCGCGGCCCTCGGCTCCGCCGCCTGAGAACTCGTTTCAAAACGAAGCCTTGTGCCGCCAGGCCGCGCTGGACGGCGCGATGCCGCGTCCTCGGCGCGCCCATATCGCTGATATGGCCGCTCTCGTGAGCGCCGGAGGCGCAAGCGCCATTGCCTCGCACCGCCCATCGCACCCCGGCGACGAAGCGTCATTCTGAAACGAGTTCCAACGCGAAAGATTCAGGGCCTCGTTCGCGGTGCTGACCGACAGGCCAGGGCGGGGTCCTCCGCCGATCACGTAGATGGTCGAGCCGACGCCGACGACCGCGAGGCCGTGCCGCGCCGTCGGCAGGCTCGGGAGCGTGTGCCACGCATCACCGGCGGGGTCGTAGGCGTAAACGGCATTGCTCGTGCCGGCGCCCGATTCCGCGCCGGCCGAGATGATCCGCCCGCCGGCGACTCCGGTCGCCGTCCCCCCACGCGGCTCCGGAAGCGGGGCACGCGCGCGCCAGCGCCGACTCGTCGGGGTCCACGCCTCCACGAGCGAGAACGGCTGTCCGGCGACCCGGCCGCCGACGACGTAGATCGCCCGGCCGATCGCGGTGACGCCGAGATGCTCGCGCGGCGTCGGGCCGGGGAGCGTCCGCCAGCGTCCACGGGACAGGTCATACGCAAGCATCGTCCGCGCGACGCCGTTCGGGCCGACGCCGCCGACGACATAGATCGAGCCGTCAACGACGGCCGTGCCCGCGGCTGCGCGGCTGGATGGAAGTGCCGGCAGTCTGCGCCAGCGGCCGTCGCGGAGGACGAAGGCGGTCCGCAGAGGCGTGCCGCCGAAGACGCGATAGCCGCCGAAGACGTACAACCGTCCGCCTGCCCCTGCCGCCATCGCATGGTTCACGCGCACGGGAAGTGGCGGCAGACGCGACCATCGGTTGCGGCCCGGAGAGTAGAGGTCGACGCGGCCGGAGTTCCGGCCGTCGGCGAGGAATCCGCCGACTACGGCGATCGCGGCGCCCACTCGCGCGCCTGCGACCTCCGAGCGCGGGACGGGCAGCGGTGCACGCGCCTCCCAGCCGCCCGCGAGAACGAGAGCGGAGACGAGGGCGCCGAGCGCTCCCACGGAAGGCGGCTAGCTCGCGGCGGTCGCCGTAGGCCGCGCGCCGGCCGGCTCGTAGTCGACGAGCTCGAGGTAGACCATGTCCGCCGCGTCGCCCTGGCGCGGGCCGAGCTTGACGATCCTCGTATAGCCGCCGGGACGGTCGGCGAAGCGGGGCGCGACCTCCGCGAAGAGGACGTGGACGACGTCCTGCGACCGGAGCTCGGCTAGCGCGAGTCGCCTCGCATGGAGGTCGCCGCGCTTGCCGAGCGTGATCATCTGTTCCGCGAAGGGCTTGACGGCCTTGGCCTTCGCCTCGGTCGTCTTGATCCGGCCGTGCTCGATCAGCGAGCCCGCGAGGTTGGCGTAAAGCGCCTTCCGGTGCGAGGAGTCGCGGCCGAGCTTCTTCCCTGCGCGGTGGTGGCGCACGTTACGCCCCGAGACCGCCTTCGTCGCCTCGCAGCGTCAGTCCGTGCCCGGCGAGGGTCTCCTTGACCTCCTCGACCGACTTCTTGCCGAAGTTCGGAATGCCGGCGAGCTCGGTCTCCGTCTTGGTGACGAGGTCGCCGATCGTCTCGATCCCGACCCGCTTCAGGCAGTTGTACGAGCGGACGCCGAGCTCGAGCTCCTCGATCGGGAAGTTCTCCATCCCGTGCGCGAGCGGCATCTCCGGCTGCGCGCCGTCTCCGGCCGCCGCCTCGCCGAAGCCCTCGATCCGGTCGAGGTCGGTGAAGATGGCAAGCTGGCGGATGAGGATCTCGGACGCCTGCGCGATCGCGTCCTTCGGCGAGATCGACCCGTCGGTGGTCACGTCCAGGCGCAGCTTGTCGTAGTCGGTGCGCTGACCGACGCGAGCGGCCTCGACGTCGTACGCAACGCGGCGAACCGGCGAGAAGATCGAGTCGATCGGAATCACGCCGATCGTGTGCTCCGGCCCGCGGTTCAGCTCCGCCGGCACGTAGCCGCGGCCGCGGCCGATCGTCAGGGTCATCTCGAGCTTGCCCTTCTCCGACAGGTGCGCGATCTCGAGGTCCGGGTTGAGGATCTCGAGCTCGGCGGGTGCCTCGATGTCCGAGGCCTTCACCGTGCCGGCGCCCTTCTTGACGACGTGCACCTCGATCTCGGGCGAGTCGCCGTGCAGGCGGCAGATCAGGTTCTTGAGGTTGAGGATGACGTCCGTGACGTCCTCGCGGACGCCCGGCAGCGTCGTGAACTCGTGCGAGATGCCCTCGATCTTGACCGAGGTGACCGCGGCGCCCTCGAGCGAGGAGAGCAGTACGCGGCGCAGCGAGTTGCCGAAGGTGTAACCGAAGCCGCGGTCGAGCGGCTCGATCTCGAAGACCCCGCGCTGCTCGTCCACTTCCTCGTGGACGATCTTCGGGATCTGGAATTCCATGAGAGAAGTACGTGTTGCCAAAGCGTTCCTTTCCTACTTCGAGTAAAGCTCGACGATGAGCGATTCCTGGACCGGCGTGTCGATCTCCTCACGCTCGGGCCATTTGAGGATCTTTCCGGTGAGGCCGTCGTGGTCCGCCTGCAGCCACGGCGCCACCGACGCGGTGAGGTCGGTCGCGTCCCGGATCACCTGCTCGGCGGAAGAGCCCGACGAGACGGTGATGATGTCGTCCGGCTTGACCTGGTAGCTCGGGATGTTCACGCGGCGCCCGTTGACGTGGAAGTGGCCGTGACGGACGAGCTGGCGAGCCTGTGCGCGGGACGCCGCGAAGCCTAGACGGTAGACGACGTTGTCGAGGCGCGTCTCGAGCATCCGCAGCAGGCTCTCGCCGGTGACGCCCGTGCCCTTCGCGGCCTTTGTGTAGTACGTGCGGAACTGCTTCTCGAGCAGTCCGTAGTAGCGGCGAGCCTTCTGCTTCTCGCGCAGCTGCAGCAGATACTCGGACTGCTTGATCCGGCCGCGGCCGTGCTCGCCCGGCGGATACGAGCGGCGCTCGATCGCGCACTTCTCGGTCAGGCAGCGCTCGCCCTTGAGGAAGAGCTTCATGCCCTCCCGGCGGCACTGCTTGCACTTGGGACTGCGATCGCGGGCCATTAGTGGCTCTCCCGGTGACATTGGTGGATGCCTGGGTCGCGAGCACCAAGCGATGCAAGGACGCAGGGAGCGCTCGGGTCTGAAGACCCGAGCGCGACTGAGGACGCGGCAGCGCGCCGTGTGATCGCGGGCCAGGCGCCGCCGAATGTTGCCGGGGGAGCCACTAAACACGCCTCCGCTTCCGGGGACGGACGCCGTTGTGCGCCTGCGGGGTCACGTCCTTGACGCCGAGGATCTCGAGCCCGGCCGCCTGCAGGGAGCGGATCGCCGTCTCCCGGCCCGAGCCCGGGCCCTTGACGAAGACCTCGACCTTCTGCAGGCCGTGTTCCATCCCCTTGCGCGCGCACGCGTCCGCGGTCACCTGCGCGGCGAACGGCGTCGACTTGCGGGAGCCCTTGAACCCGGCCGAACCGGCGGATTCCCACGCGATCACGTTTCCGTCCTTGTCGGTGAGCGCCACGATCGTGTTGTTGAAGGACGTCTTGATGTGCGCCTGGCCGATGGCGATGTTCTTCTTGACGCGCCTACGCGTGCGGCCCCTGGCCGCTTGTCTGCGAGGTGGCGCCATCTACTTGCTCTTCTTCCCGCGGCCGACCGGCTTGCTCGGGCCCTTGCGCGAGCGCGCGTTCGTGCGCGTGCGCTGGCCGTTCACGGGCAGGCCGCGCCGGTGGCGGATCCCGCGGTACGAGCCGATCTCCGAAAGCCGCTTGATCGCCTGCGACCGCTCGCGACGGAGGTCGCCCTCCACCTCGAGGTTCTCGTCGATGTACTGGCGAAGCTTCGTGACCTCCTCGTCGGTGAGGTCGCGGATCTTCGTGTCGGGATTCAGCCCGAGCGAGGCCGCGACCTTGCGCGCCGTCGGCTGGCCGATTCCGTAGATGTAGGTGAGCCCGATCTCGAGCCGCTTCTGGTTGGGGAGATTGACTCCGGCGATGCGTGCCAAACGGTTCTCCTATCCCTGGCGTTGCTTGTGTCGCGGGTTCGTGCAGATGACCATGGTCTTGCCGTGCCGCTTGATCACGCGGCACCGCTCACACATGGGCTTGACTGATGCTCTGACTTTCATGCTCTGACCTTTATCGGTGTCTGTAGGTGATTCGGCCGCGCGTCAGGTCGTAAGGGGACAGCTCCACCTTGACCTTGTCGCCCGGAAGGATCCGGATGTAGTGCTTTCGCATCTTCCCCGAGATCGTGGCGAGGACGGAATGACCGCCGTCGAGCTGCACCCGGAACATCGTGCTCGGGAGCGCTTCGGTGATCTCTCCCTCTACCTCGATCTTCTCTTCTTTGTTTGCCATTCGCCTTTCTGTTACGTGCGCACGAAAACACGGCGGAGCCAGCCCCGCCGAGCCGGTCATGGTAGCAAACCGGCTTTTTCTCGCGATTTCGCCGCGGTGAGGATCCGAGGGCCGTTCTCGGTGACCGCCACCGTGTGCTCGAAATGCGCGGCCAGCGAGTCGTCGGTAGTGGAGATCGACCATTCGTCGTCGTGCAGGTAGACGTCGGAGCCGCCGGCGGTGATCATCGGCTCGATCGCGATCGTCATCCCCGGCTGGAGCAGCGGACCGCGCCCCGGCTCGCCGAAGTTCGGGACCTGTGGATCCTCGTGGTAGCTCCTGCCGACACCGTGGCCGACGAGCGACCGCACGACGGAGAAGCCCGCCCCCTCCACGACCGACTGGACGGCATGCGAGATGTCGCCGACGTGGTTGCCAGCGCGGGCCTGCGCGATTCCTGCGTCCCGCGCCTCCTCGCAGACCTCGAGCAGCCGCTGCGCCTCCGCGTCGATCTCGCCGACAGCGAATGTGTACGCACTGTCCGCGATCAAGCCGTCGAGCGTGATGCCGACGTCGACGGAGATGAGGTCGCCCTCCCGCACCTCGTACCGGCCGGGGATGCCGTGCACGACCATGCTGTTCGGCGAGATGCAGAGCGCGGCCGGGAAGCCGCGGTAGCCCTTCGAGGTCGGGACGCCGCCGTGCTCCCGAATGAACTCCTCGCCGATCCGGTCGAGCTCGCCGGTGGTGACGCCCGGTTGGATGTGCTCGCCGACGAGCGCGATCGTCTCGGCCACGAGCTCGCCCGCGCGCGCCATCCCGTCGATCTCCGCCTGCGACTTGCGCACGATCACGCCGGCACCTGCTCCAACGCCTGCTGGATCTCGGCGAACACCTGGTTCTCGCTGCGGTCGGCATGGATCGGGACGAGGCTTCCCCGCGTGCGGTAGTACTCGATCAACGGCGCCGTCTCGCGGTGGTAGTTGTCGAGGCGCCGCCGGATCGCCTCGTCGGTGTCGTCGGCCCGCCCCTCGGTCTCGGCACGCCGCCGCAGCCGTTCGAGCGCGATCTCGTCCGGGATCTGGAGCGCGAAGACGACGTTGAAGTTCCGGCCGATCTCGCTGAACATCGCGTCGAGGGCCTCGGCCTGGACCGTCGTCCGGGGGAAGCCGTCGAGGACGAAGCCGCCCTCGGTATCCGGCTGGCCGAGCCGGGTCCGGATCAACTCGATCATCAGGTCGTCGGACACGAGATCGCCGCGGTCGTAGACCTGCTTCACGCGCCGGCCGAGCTCTGTGCCCGCGGCCATCTCTGAACGGAGGATCTCGCCGCTGGCGATGTGCGGGATTCCGTATTCGACCGAGATCCGCTTCGCCTGCGTGCCTTTGCCGGCCCCCTGCGGCCCGAGAAGAAGGACGTTCAGAGCTATTTGAGGAAGCCCTCGTAGGAGCGCATCATCATCTGCGACTCCATCTGTCTCATCGTGTCGAGCGCGACGCCGACGACGATCAGCACCGAGGTACCGCCGAGTGCGCGCGCGGTCGCCTGGGAGAAGTTGAAGTAATGGATGAAGATGCCGGGGAGGACGGCAACGAGAGCCAGGTACAGCGACCCGGGTAAGGTCAGTCGCGTCATGACGCGGTCCAGGTACTGCGCCGTCGGCGGCCCGGGGCGAATCCCAGGGACGTAGCCGCCGTACTTCCGCAGGTTCTCCGCCTGGTCGACCGGGTTGAACTGGACCGCGGTGTAGAAGTACGTGAAGACCACGATCAGGAACGCCTCGAACGACAGGTAGGGCAGGCTGTTGAACTGAAAGTGCTGGTTGACGAAGCTCTGCGTGCTCGGGAAGAAGCTTGCGACGGTCGGCGGCAGCGCCATCACGGCCGCGGCGAAGATGACCGGGATGACGCCGGCCATGTTCACGCGCAGCGGCATGTAGGTCGATCCACCTGCGGTCTGACGTCTCCCCACCATCCGTTTCGCGTACTGGATCGGGATCCGCCGCTGGCCCTCCTGGATGTAGACGACGGCGACGATCACGCCCAGCGCGATCAGCGGCAGGAAGAGGCGCTCGAGCGTGCCCCCGTTCAGCCATGCCGTGATTCCGGTCGGGATCGAGGAGAGGATCGACGCGAAGATCAGCAGGGAGATCCCGTTGCCGATCCCGCGCTTCGTGATCAGCTCGCCGAGCCACATCAGCAGCGTCGTTCCGGCCGTCAGCGTGACGACGATCAGGACGAGGCGGCCAGTGTTCGCGGTGAGCGCGCCGGAGCGCTTGAACAGGATCGCGTAGCCCGTGGACTGCGCCGCCGCGAGACCGACGGTCAGGTAGCGCGTGTACTGGTTGATCTTGGCGTAGCCGGCCTCGCCCTCCTTCTGCAGGCGCTCGAGCGTCGGCACGACCACCGTCATCAGCTGCAGGATGATCGAGGCCGTGACGTACGGCATGATCCCGAGCGCGAAGAGCGAGAAGCGCGAGAGCGCTTGGCCCGAGAATGTGTTCAAGAGCCCGAAGATGCCCGCGCCGCGCCCGCCCGAGGAGAAGAAGTTCTCGATCGCGTCCTGGTCGATGCCCGGCGCGGGCACCCAGGAGCCGAGCCGGTAGAGCGCGAGGATCAGGCCGGTGAAGAGAACACGCCGGCGAAGCTCGGGGACGCGCCAGGCGTTCGCGAGCCAGGTGAGCACTACGCCTCCGAACCTTCCGTTTCGGAGAGGTCAGCCGCTTCAGGCGCCGCCTCAGACGCCGCTTCAGGCTCTGGCGCCTCGACTTCCGGAGCAGGTTTCTTCCGCTGCTTCGGCTTCTTCTTCTCGACGGGCTCCCCACGGAGCCAGTTGACCGTGCCTCCGACTGCCTCGATCTTCTCGCGCGCGCTCTTCGAGAAAGCGTGCGCGGAAACGGTCAGCTTCTTCTTGAGCTCGCCGTTGCCGAGGATCTTCACGTCCGTCTTCGTGTTCTTGATCACGCCGGCCTCGACGAGCGCCTCGAGGGTCACCTCGGTGCCGTCGTCGAAGCGGTCGAGCTGCGAGACGTTGACGGGGATGGTCGAGGTGCGGAACGGGCCGATCGGCATCGCGTCCTTCGACGTCGAGCCGCGCTGCTTCGGCATGCGCATGTAGATCGGCATCTGGCCGCCCTCGAACCCCGCGCGCATCTTGTGCGAGCCGGAGCGTGACTTCTGGCCCTTGATCCCGCGGCCTGAATAGCGGCCTTTGCCCGAGCCGAGGCCGCGCCCGACCCGCTTGCGGTCCTTGCGCGCTTGCGCTGGCTTCAGGTTGGAGAGGTTCAGTTGCTCAGGCATCTTCGACCCTCACGAGGTGGCGCACCTTTCGAAGCATGCCTGCCAACACCGGGCCGTCGTCGTGCTCGGCCGTCTTGCCGATCTTGCCGAGCCCGAGCGCCCGCAGCGTGCCGCGGTGGCGCTCGCTCTGGCCGATCTGGCTACGAGTCTGGGTTATCCGGACTCTCGCCATCCTGGTTCTCCTGGGGTGCCTGCGCCTCGGTCGTAGCGGAGGAACCTCCCGGTTCCCCCGAGACCCCCTCCCCTGGTCCGCTTTCGCGGACAGGCGGCTCCGCCTCTGGCTCCACCGCCGGGTGCTTGTACGGCAGAACCTGGCTGATCGAGAGACCGCGCGTCTTGGCGACCTCCTCCGGGCGGCGAAGCCGCTTCAGACCGTTGACCGTTGCCTTTGCCATGTTGATCGGGTTGGTCGTGCCGAGGCTCTTGGCGAGGATGTCGCGGATACCAGCGAGCTCGAGCACGGCGCGGACACCGCCGCCGGCGATCACACCCGTTCCCTCGCTGGCCGGCCGGAGCAGCACGCGCGCTGCGTCGGCGCGGCCGAGGATCTCGTGGGTGATCGTGGTCCCGTGCTTGGGGACGGTGAAGAGGTTCTTCTTCGCGTCCTCGACGGCCTTCGTGATCGCCAGCGGAACCTCGCGCGCCTTCCCGTAGCCGACGCCGACGCGGTCGACCTCGTCGCCGATCACGACGAGCGCGGTGAAAGAGAACCGCCGGCCGCCCTTGACGACCTTGGCGACGCGGTTGATCTCGACCACGCGCTCCTTGAGCTCGCGGCTCTCCCTCTCCTCGCGCCTCATCACTTCACGCTCCACGGAAGTCAAAGCTTCAGTCCTCCTTCACGCGCCGCCTCTGCGAGCGCCTTGACGCGGCCGTGATAGAGGTAGCCGGCGCGGTCGAAGACGGCCGTCTCGATCCCGGCCTGCTTCGCGTTCTGCGCCAGCAGCTTGCCGACCTCACCGGCCTGTTCGGTCTTGTTTCCCTTGAACGACTTCTGCAGGTGCTGCCAGCTGGCGGCGGCGAGCGTGCGGCCTTCGGTGTCGTCGACGAGCTGGGCGGCGATGCCCTTGTTCGAGCGCGAAACGACGAGGCGCGGCCGCTCGGCCGTTCCCTGCACCTTGCCGCGGACGCGGCGGTGACGGCGCTGGCGCGCTTCCCTGACGGTGAGCACGGGCATTACGCGCGCTTCCCAACCTTCCGGCGCACGTACTCGCCCTGGTAGCGGATCCCCTTGCCCTTGTAGGGCTCGGGCGGACGCACCTTGCGCACCTCTGCAGCGATCTGCCCGACCTGCTGCTTGTCGACGCCCTTGACGAGGATCTCGGTCGGCACGGGCACTTCGAAGGTGATCCCCTGCGGCGCCTTCATCACGACCGGATGCGAGTAGCCGACGTCGAGCCGAAGGTCGGCGCCCTGGAGCGCAGCGCGGTAGCCGACGCCCTGCAGCTCGAGCCGCTTCTCGAAGCCCTTGGTGACGCCCTCGACCATGTTCGCGATCAGCGTCCGCGTGAGTCCGTGCAGCGCTCGGTCTTCCCCGCGCTCGGTCGGACGCGTGACCGTGATCTCGCCGTTGGACTGCTCGATCTTCATCCGCGCCGGGACCTGCTGGGTCAGCTCGCCGAGCGGCCCGTTGACCATCACGCGGCCAGTCAGGATCGAGACGTTTACGCCGCCTGGGATCTCGATGGGTTTTCTGCCGATTCGACTCATTTCGCTACCAGACGAAGCACACGACTTCGCCGCCGATTCCTCTCTCCTCTGCGGTTCGGCTCGTGACGAGCCCGCTGGACGTGGACAGGATCGCCACGCCCATGCCGCCCAGCACGCGGGGCAGGCGATCCTTGCGCGCGTACACCCGGCGGCCCGGCTTCGACACACGCTTCAGGTCGGTGATCACCCGCTCGCGACCGCGGCCGTACTTCAGCTGGATGACCAGGGTATCGAAGCTCTCGCCCTTCTGGACGTGAAAGTCGGAGATGTAACCCTCCTCCTTCAGGATCCGGGCGATCTGCTCCTTCAGGCGCGAGGTCGGCATTTCGACGCGCTCGTGCAGCGCCTTGTTGGCGTTGCGGATGCGGGCCAGCATGTCCGCTACCGGATCAGTGAGCATGACCGTCTCCTCTCGCGACGCGGACATGCTGGCTAGCTAGGGATGACGGAAAGGTCACCATGAGCTTTTCGTCATCCCTGGGATCACGCCCTGGTGCGCGAGGTCGCGCAGGCAGATCCGGCAGAGGCCGAATTTCTTGAAGACCGAGCGCGGGCGGCCGCAGCGGTTGCAACGCGTGTAGTTGCGGACCTTGTACTTCTGCGGTCGCTGCTGCTTGATCCGGAGCGATGTCTTAGCCATGCGGTCTTACTACTCCCTTCCGTCCGCCGCGAACGGGAGGCCGAGCCCGCGCAGGAGCGCGAACGCCTGCTCGTCCGTCTTCGCGGTGGTCGTGATCGCGACGTCGAGGCCGCGAACCTGCTGGATGTCGTCGTAGTTGATCTCCGGGAAGATGATCTGCTCCTGGATCCCGAGCGAGTAGTTGCCGCGTCCGTCGAACGAGCGCGGGCTGAGGCCGCGGAAGTCGCGGATCCGGGGCAGCGCGATCGAGACGAGCCGGTCGAGGAACTCGTACATGCGCGCTCCGCGGAGGGTCACCTTCGCGCCCACCGGCATGCCCTCGCGGATCTTGAACTGGGCGATCGACTTGCGGGCGCGGCGTACCTGCGCGCGCTGGCCCGCGATGATCGACAGCTCTTCGATCGCGGAGTCGAGTTGCTTCGCGTCGGTCTTCGCCTCGCCGACGCCCATGTTGAGCGTGATCTTCTCCAGGCGCGGCGCCTCCATGACCGTGCGCAGCTCGAGCTCCTCCTTCAGGTGCTCGCGGAGATCCGTCTCGTACAGGTCCTTCAGGCGGGGCGTGTAGCCGTTGGCGCTCACTTGTCGATCTCCTGGCCGCAGTCGGCCCGCTTGCAGACGCGGATGCGGACGTGCTTGTCGTGTTCCTCCCGCTCGACGATCCCGACCCGCGTGGGCCGGTTGCAGCTCGGGCAGACCACCATGACGTTGCCGACGGGGATCGGGGCCGCCTTCTCGATCACGCCGCCTGGGGTCATCGCGGAACCGCCCATCCGGCTCGTGTTCTGGATCGGACGCGGCTTGGTGTGCCGCTTGATCACGTTCAGGTTCTCGACGATCACCTTCCCGTCCTTCGGGCGCGCGTCGATGACGCGGCCCTGTTTGCCGCGGTCCTTGCCGCTGAGGACGTGGACGACGTCGCCCTTCCGTACCTTCATTGGCATTTCAAAATCCTCCCGAGCGAAGCGAAGGGACAAACCAGACAAGTGAAAAATGCGCAGCATTTTTCACTTACAAGACCTCCGGGGCGAGGCTGACGATCTTCATGAAGTTCTTCTCGCGCAGCTCGCGGGCGACCGGTCCGAAGATGCGGGTGCCGCGCGGGTTGCGCTGGTTGTCGATGATCACCGCGGCGTTCTCGTCGAACGCGATCGTGGTGCCGTCGTCGCGGCCGAACGGCTTCTTCGTCCGCACCACGACCGCCTGGACGACCTCGCCCTTCTTGATCGTCCCCTGCGGCGTCGCCTGCTTGACGGTGCCGACGATCACGTCGCCGACGCGCGCATAGCGGCGCTTCGATCCGCCCTTGACTCGGATGCAGAGGATCACGCGGGCGCCGGTGTTGTCGGCCACACGGAGTCTTGACTCCTGCTGGATCATTACTTCGCAGCCTCCACGACCTGTGCGAGCCGCCAGTTCTTCGTCTTCGAGAGCGGCCGCGTCTCGACGATCAGGACAACGTCGCCGACCTTCGCCTGGTTCTGCTCGTCGTGTGCGTGGAACTTGACGCTGTGCCGGACGACCTTCTTGTAGCGCGGGTGCGCCTTGATCGTGTCGACCTTGACCACGATCGTCTTGTCCATCGCGTCCGAGACGACGACGCCGCGGCGCTCCTGACGGCGGCCGCGCTCGGACTCCGGCTTCGGCAGGCGCGTGATCGGCTTCCGCTCGGCCGGGCGCTCGCGCGAGACCTTTGGCCGCTGGCGCCGCTGTGCACGCGGTAGGCGCTTGCGCTTCTTCTTCGGCTCGGGTGCCGGCGGCGGCGCAGCCTCGGCAGCAGGCGCGGGCGCCTCGGCGGCAAGCTCGTCCGCCGCGGCCTCTTCGGCACGAGCTTCCTCAACGGCGGGCTCGACGGCCTCCGCCTCCTCGGCCGGAGGCTCCTCGGCCACGGGCTCGGGCGCCTCCTCGGCGGAAGGCTGCTCGGGCGCGGTCGCCTCCGCAACCGCCTCCTCGCCAGGCGTCTCGGCTGCCCCTTCTTCCACCGGAGGGGTCTCCTCGGCCGCCGCTTCCTCGGCCACGGTCTCCTCGACCGCCTCTGGCGTCTCTTCTGCGTTCTTCTGCTCGTCGGCCATCACGCCGTCTCCAGGTGCCGCTCGTTGCGCACCGTCAGAATCTTTGCGATCTCGCGCTTCGCCAGCCGCAGCCGCGCCGAGTTCTCGAGCGCGCCGGTGGCCGACTGGAAGCGCAGGTTGAACAGCTCCTGCCGCCGGTCCGCGAGCGCGTCGGCGAGCTCCTCGTCCGTCATCGCCCTCAAATCGCTAACCCTCAAAGAGATCCGCCTCCCGCTTCACGACTTTGGTCTTGACTGCAAGCTTGGTGCCGGCGAGGCGGAGCGCCTCCTTGGCAAGGGGTTCGGGAACACCCGCGAGCTCGAACATGACCCGGCCGCGCTTGATCACGGCGACCCAGTGCTCCGGAGAGCCCTTGCCCGAGCCCATCCGAGTCTCGGCCGGCTTCTGCGTCACCGGCTTGTCCGGGAAGACGTTGATCCAGACCTTGCCGCCGCGCTTGATCTTGCGCGTCATCGCAATTCGAGCGGCCTCGATCTGTCGATTGCTGATCCAGCCTGTCTCGAGTGCCTTCAGTCCGAAGTCGCCGAACTGCACCGCGGTCTGGCCTTTCGAGACGCCACGCCGGCGGCCCCGCTGGACCTTGCGGAACTTCGTCTTCTTCGGGAGCAGCATCGGTTAGCTCTGGCCTCCCGTGTCGTCGAGCTTGGTGGGGTCCTCGGTCTGCTGCGTCGGCGTGGTCGAGTCGGGTGCGTCCGCGACCGGGGCCGGGGTCGTCTCGACCTGCGGCTCGATCGGCGGCTGCTCGCGGCCCTCGGCGGACGTCGCCTGCTCGTCGGTGCGCGGACGCTCGACGTTGTCCTGCCGGCCGGCACGGTCGCGCGGCGCGCCACGACCGCCACGGCCGCCCTGGCCGCCCTGGCCGCCGCGGCGCCGCTGCGGCCGCACCGGGCCGAGGCCCTCGCGGTCGCGCTGGCGATCGCGGCCGGACTCGCGCGAGGCGCCGAGCCCTTCCTGCGCCCCTCCGCGGCGGCGGCGGGCCTGATCCTGCTCGCCGAGCCGGACGTCCTTCTCCGTGTCGAGACCGCCGTAACCCTCCGGCATGATCTCGCCCTTGTTGATCCAGACCTTGACGCCGATCCGGCCGAACGGAAGCTTCGCCTCGACGAAGCCGTAGTCGATGTCCGCGCGGATCGTGTGCAGCGGGACGCGGCCCTCGGAGTAGGCCTCCGACCGGCTCATCTCAGTGCCGCCGAGGCGTCCGCCGCACTGGATGCGGATGCCCTTCGCGCCGGAGCGGATCCCGGACGCCAGCGCGCGCTTCATCGCCCGCCGAAAGCTGACGCGGTTCTGCAGCTGCTCGGCGATCGACTGCGCGACGAGCTTCGCGTCGAGCTCGGGGCGCTTGATCTCGTTGATATTGATGTGGACGTTCTTCTTGGTGAGCGCGTGCAGCTCGCGCCGCAGCGCGTCGACCTCGACGCCCGACTTGCCGATCACGATTCCCGGCCGGGCCGTGTAGATGTCGATCGTGATCCGCTGCTTGTCCTTGCGGATCAGGATGTCGGACAGGCCGGCATGCGAGAGCTTGTTGTTGATGTGCTCGCGGATCTTGATGTCCTCGATCAGGTACGCGGGGAACTCCTTCTTGCCCGTGTACCAGTTGGACTTCCAGTCGTGGATGACGCCGACGCGCATCCCGCCGGGATGGACTTTTTGGCCCATTAGGCCTTCGCCTCCTCAGGCTTCTTCTTGGCCGGCGCCTTCTTGGCAGCCGTCTTTTTGGCGGGCGCCGCGCTTTCCGCCTTGGGCTTCTGCTTGGGCTTCTTGGGCGCGGGCGTCTCCTGCACGGGAATCTCCGCGAGCTTCACGGTGATGTGGCACGTCCGCTTGTGGATCCGAGCGACGCGGCCGCGGGCGCGGGCTCGCCAGCGCTTCATCACCGGCCCCTCGTCCACGTATGCGGCCGAGACGTAGAGGCGGTCGTCCGCAAGCTGGTGCTGGGACTCGGCGTTGGCGACGGCCGAGCGCAGCACCTTGTCCAGCTCGCGCGCGGCCTCCCGTGGCGTGAACGCGAGCACGCTGCGCGCTTCGAGCACGCTGCGCCCGCGGATGTGCTCCGCCACGAGCCGGGCCTTGCGCGGCGAGATGCGCACCCACTTCGCTTCAGCGCGGATTTCCAGGGGTGTCTCCGTCGTCGCCACTACTAGCGCCTCTGCACCTTGGTCTGGCGGTCACCGGCGTGACCCCGGAAGGTCCTCGTCGGCGCGAACTCGCCGAGCTTGTGACCGACCATCTGCTCCGAGATGAAGACAGGCACGTGCTTACGGCCGTCGTGGACGGCGATCGTGTGCCCGACCATCTCAGGGAAGACGGTCGAGGTCCTGGACCAGGTCCGGATCATCCGCTTCTCGCCGGAGGCGTTCATTGCCTCGATGCGGCCCATCAGCCGCTCCTCGACGAAAGGCCCTTTCTTGGAACTCCGGCTCACTGGCGGCTCTCCTGGTGACGGTTTCGCGTCTCTGACGTTCGAGACGCAAGCAGTGGAAGGACGCAGGTCGCGCTCGGGCTAACCAGCCCGGGCGCGACTGAGGACGCAGCAATGCGCCACGTATCGGGCGTCAGAGACGCACTAACTGTTGCCAGGTGAGCCACCTAACGCTTCTCCTTCCCACGACGCCGGCCGCGGACGATCAACCGATCAGATTCCTTGTGCTTGCGACGGGTGCGCTTGCCGAGCGTCGGCACGCCCCACGGCGTCACCGGGTGCCGGCCGCCCTTCGACTTGCCCTCGCCGCCGCCGTGCGGGTGGTCGACGGGGTTCATCGCGGAGCCGCGCACCGCGGGCCGCTTCCCCTTCCAGCGGCTGCGTCCCGCCTTGCCGACCGTGACGTTCTCGTGGTCGACGTTGCCGACCTGTCCGATCGTCGCGCGGCAGGTCAAGGCCACCCGGCGCATCTCGCCCGAGGGAAGGCGCAGGACGCCGTAGCCTTCGTCCTTGGCGACGAGCTGGACGCCCGACCCCGCGGAGCGGGCCAGCTGGCCGCCACGGCCCGGCTTGAGCTCGACGTTGTGGACGAGCGTGCCAGTCGGGATGTTCTCGAGCGGCAGCGCATTGCCCGGGCGGATGTCGGCGGTCGGGCCCGACTCCACCTTCGCACCCACCTTGAGGCGCGCCGGAGCCAGGATGTAGCTCTTCGCGCCGTCCGCGTAATGGAGGAGCGCGATCCGCGCCGACCGGTTCGGGTCGTACTCGATCGCGGCCACGGTCGCCGGAACGCCGTCCTTCGTCCGCTTGAAGTCGACCATGCGGTAACGCCGCTTGTGGCCGCCGCCCTGATGGCGCGTCGTGATCCGGCCCTTGTTGTTGCGGCCGCCCTTCTTCGTCAGCTTCTCGGTCAGCGACTTCTCCGGCGTCGTCTTCGTGACCTCCTCGAAGGTGGAGACGGTCATGAAGCGGCGACCCGGGCTCGTCGGCTTGTAGCGGCGGATGGCCACGGCTAGACCTGCGCTCCCGCGAAGATCTCGATCGTGTCGCCCTCGCGCAGCTGCACGACGGCCTTCTTCCAGCCGGGCTTGGTGCCTTTGTGCAGCCCGCGCCGCTTCGGCTTCGGCTGCACCTTGGAGATGTTCACCCGCTCGACCTTGACGTTGAACAGCTCCTCGACCGCCTGGCGCACCTGCGTCTTGTGCGCGTCCGGGTGGACGTGGAAGGAGTACTTGCGGTTGTCGATCTGCGCGTACGCCTTCTCGGTCACGACCGGTGCCAGGAGGACCTCGTTTGGGTGCAGGCTCATTCGGACGCCTCCGCCGGGGGAACCTCCCGGTTCCCCCGGGCCCCCTCCACTGATCCGCTGGCGCGGACAGGCGGCTTCGCCGCCCCCTGCACGGCCTCGAGCGCGGCCTCGCTGACGAGCAGCGAGCGCGCCCAGACGACGGCGGAGACCTCGAGGTCGGACGGGACCATCACAACGACGCGCTTCAGGTTGCGGAACGACTTGAGCACGCCGTCCTCGTCCTCGTTGGCGACGACCACGACCGGAACGTCCATGCCGCCAGACTCGAGGAGTCTGGCGGCTAACTGTGTGGAAGGTTTGTCAAACCCGCTCGCATCCAAGAGGGCGATGGTCCCTCTCGAGGCGTGAGCAGCTAGCGCGCCGCGCAGTGCGGCGCGCCGCGCCTTACGGTTCACCTTGACCTCGAAGCTGCGCGGGGTCGGTGGGAAGGCAACGCCGCCGCCGGTCCAGTGCGGCGCTCGGGTAGTGCCCGCGCGGGCACGCCCGGTGCCCTTCTGGCGCCACGGCTTCGTGCGCCCGCCGGCGACGAGGCCGCGGCTCTTCGCCGCACGAGTGCCGGCCCGCGCGGCGTTCTGCTCGGCGCGCACCGTCTCGTGGACGAGGTGCGGCTTGACCTCGGCGGCGAAGATGGATTCCTCGAGCGTGACGTCCTTCGACTTCTTGCCCGCGGAGTCCAGGAGGGGTGCCTTCGGGGCGGCCACTATTTGATCTCCTCGCGGACCTCGACGAAGCTGTTCTTCGGGCCGGGAACGGCGCCCTTGACGAGCAGGAGGTTCCGCTCCGCGTCGACCTGGTGGACGACGAGCCCGACCTGCGTCACGCGCTTGCCGCCCATGCGGCCGGCCATCTTCATCCCCTTGAACACGCGCGAAGGCGTAGCGGAGGCGCCGATCGAGCCAGGCTTGCGGATGTTGTGCGAGCCGTGCGTCTTCGGTCCGCGGTGGAACTTGTGCCGCTTGATCGTTCCGGCGAAGCCCTTCCCGTGCGAGATCCCGCTCACCTTGACCTTCTCGCCGGGCGCGAACACCTCGACGGTGACGTTCTCCCCGACGATGAGCTCGCTCTGGCCGCGCAGCTCGACGAGGTGGCGGAACGCGCCCTCGACGCCGTTCTTCTTCAGGTGCCCGAGCTCCGGCTTCGTGATCTTGCGGTCGGCGACGGAGTCGTAGGCGATCTGGACCGCGTCGTAGCCGTCCGCGTCCGCGCTCTTCACCTCGACGACGGGACACGGCTCGGCCTCGATCACGGTCACGGGCGTGACGGTGCCCGTCTCCGGATCGAAGACCCGCGTCATCCCCAGCTTTCGGCCCACAATGCCTTTCACGCTTCCTGCCTCCACTCGGCCGAAAGCTCTAGCTGCTCTCCATCCAACCGCTGAGTCGGACCCGAGCAGTTAGAAAATCGCGCAGCGATTTTCATAGCTTGATCTCGATGTCGACGCCGGCCGGGAGATCGAGCCGCATCAGCGAGTCGACCGTCTTCGGCGTCGGCGAATGGATGTCGATCAGGCGCTTGTGCGTACGCACCTCGAAGTGCTCCCGCGAGTCCTTGTCCTTGAACGGCGAGCGGATCACGCAGTAGACGTTCTTCTCGGTGGGCAGGGGCACAGGGCCGGTGATGGTGGCGCCGGTTCGCTGGGCCGTCTCGACGATCGACTGCGCCGACCGGTCGAGCTGCTGGTGGTCGTAGCCCTTCAGGCGGATACGGATTTTCTGAGCCACGAACCGGCGCCTCCGTTATTTGATGATCTCGGTGACGACGCCCGCCCCGACCGTGCGGCCACCCTCGCGCACGGCGAAGCGGAGTCCCTGATCCATGGCGATCGGCTGGATCAGCTCGACCTCCATGTTGGTGTTGTCGCCCGGCATGACCATCTCCTGGCCCTCCGGGAGATTGATCGAGCCGGTCACGTCCGTCGTCCGGAAGTAGAACTGCGGCCGGTAGCCCTGGAAGAACGGCGTGTGGCGGCCACCCTCGTCCTTCGAGAGGACGTAGACCTCGGCCTTGAACTGCGTGTGCGGCGTGATCGAGCCGGGCTTGGCGACGACCTGGCCACGCTCGACCTCCTCGCGCTTGATGCCTCGAAGCAGCGCACCTGCGTTGTCGCCGGCCTGGGCAAAGTCGAGCGTCTTCTGGAACATCTCGAGCCCGGTGACGACGGTCTTTTCGACCTGCGGGTGGATGCCGACGATCTCGACCTCGTCTCCGGTCTTGAGCTTGCCCTGCTCGATCCTGCCGGTGACGACCGTGCCGCGGCCGGTGATCGTGAACACGTCCTCGATCGGCATCAGGAACGGCTTGTCCACGTCGCGCTCCGGCTCGGGGATGTAGTCGTCCACGGCCTGCATGAGCTCGAGGATCTTGGGCGTCCAGTCGCCGTCGCCCTCGAGCGCCTTCAGCGCCGAGACCTGGACGACCGGGATGTCGTCACCCGGGAACTCGTACTTCGACAGCAGCTCGCGGACCTCCATCTCGACGAGCTCGAGCAGCTCGGGGTCGTCGACCATGTCGGCCTTGTTGAGCGCGACGACGATCGCCGGCACCTCGACCTGGCGGGCGAGCAGGATGTGCTCGCGGGTCTGCGGCATCGGGCCGTCGGCGGCCGAGACCACGAGGATCGCGCCGTCCATCTGGGCGGCTCCGGTGATCATGTTCTTGATGTAGTCGGCGTGCCCCGGGCAGTCGACGTGCGCGTAGTGACGATTCGCCGTCTCGTACTCGACGTGCGCCGTGTTGATCGTGATACCGCGCTGCTTCTCCTCGGGAGCCTTGTCGATCTCGTCGAAGCTCGTCGCGGTCGTATTGGTTCCCTGCTCGGAGAGCACCTTCGTGATCGCAGCGGTCAGCGTCGTCTTCCCGTGGTCGATGTGACCGATCGTGCCGACGTTGACGTGCGGCTTCGTGCGCTCGAACTTCTGCTTGGCCATGCTTTTTACCTCCGGTAAAAATCTAGTTGCTGATCTCTAAGCACTTTCGCTAGCCACAATTTCGCTAGAAATTGTGGCTGGGACTTCCTCGTAGCGGTCGAACTGCATCGTGAATTCAGCGCGACCCTGCGTCATCGAGCGCAGATCGGTCGCGTAACCGAACATCTCCGCGAGCGGAACGCTCGCGCGAATCACCTGGGCGTTGCCGACGGGCTCGAGGCTCTCGACGCGGCCGCGGCGGGAGTTGAGGTTCCCCATCACGTCGCCGAGGTAGTCCTCGGGCGTGATCACCTCGACGGCCATCACCGGCTCCAGCAGCTTCGCCTTCCCGCGCTTCATCGCCTCCTTGAACGCCATCGAGCCGGCGACCTTGAACGCCATCTCGCTCGAGTCGACTTCGTGGTAGGAGCCGTCGACGAGCTCGATGCGGATGTCGACGACGGGATACCCCGCGAGCACCCCGGACTCCATCGCCTCCTGGATGCCCAGGTCGACGCTCGAGATGTACTCCTTCGGGATCTTCCCGCCGACGATCTTGTCGACGAACTCGTACCCGTCGCCCGGATCCATGGGCGTCGCGTTGATGACCGCGTCGCCGTACTGGCCGCGGCCGCCCGTCTGGCGGACGAACTTCCCCTGCACCTTCTCCACGGGCTTGCCGATCGTCTCGCGGTAGGCGACCTGGGGTCGGCCGACGTTCGCGTCCACGCTGAACTCGCGCTTGAGCCGGTCGACGATGATCTCGAGGTGGAGCTCGCCCATGCCCGCGATCAGGGTCTGGCCGGTCTCCTCGTCGGTGTGCACGCGGAAGGTCGGATCCTCGTCGGCGAGGCGCTGGAGCCCGGTTCCGAGCTTGTCCTGGTCGGCCTTCGACTTCGGCTCCACGGCGACCGAGATCACCGGGTCCGGGAAGGTCATCGACTCGAGCTTGATCGGGGCCGTGTCCGTGGCGAGCGTGTCGCCGGTGGTCGTGTCCTTCAAGCCGACGCCGGCCGCGATCTCGCCCGCGCCGATCTCCTGCCGCTCCTCCCGGTGGTTCGCGTGCATCTGGAGGATGCGGCCGATCCGCTCGCTCTTGCCCGTCGTCGTGTTGAGAACGCGGTCGCCGGCCTTGATCTGGCCGGAGTAGACGCGGAAGTAGGTGAGCTTGCCGACGTACGGGTCGGACATGACCTTGAACGCGAGCGCCGAGAAGGGCTCGTCGACCGCCGGGCGGCGCGAGAGCTCGTGCTCGGTGCGCGGGTCGATCCCGTGCACCGGCGGCACGTCCAGCGGGCTCGGCAGGTAGTCGATCACCCCGTCGAGCAGCGGCTGGACGCCCTTGTTCTTGAAGGCGGAGCCGAGCAGGACCGGCGTGATCTTGCCCTCGAGCGTCCCCTTGCGGAGCGCCCGCTTGATCATCTCCGGCGTTACCGATTCCTCGTCGAGCAGGTACGTCTCCATCAGCTCGTCGTCGAACTCTGCGATCGAGTCGATCAGCTGGTGGTGGTACTCGTGCGCCTGCTCGGCGAGCTCAGCCGGGATCTCGCCAGTCTCCATCTTTGTGCCGAGATCGTCCACGTAGGTGATCGAGCGCATCTCGACGAGATCGACGACGCCGCGGTGGTGCTCCTCCTGGCCGATCGGGAGCTGGACCGGCACCGGATGCGCGCCGAGGCGGTCGACCATCGACTGCACGCTGGCGAAGAAATCCGCCCCCGTGCGGTCCATCTTGTTCATGAAGGCGATGCGCGGCACGCGGTAGCGCTCGGCCTGCCGCCAGACCGTCTCGGACTGCGGCTGGACACCGGCAACGGCGTCGAACACGGCGACCGCGCCGTCGAGGACGCGGAGGCTCCGCTCGACCTCGACCGTAAAGTCCACGTGGCCGGGCGTATCGATGATGTTGATGCGGAAATCGCGCCAAAACGCCGTCGTCGCCGCCGAGGTGATCGTGATCCCGCGCTCCTGCTCCTGCGCCATCCAGTCCATCGTCGCGGCGCCTTCGTGCACCTCGCCCATCTTGTGGGTGCGACCGGTGTAGTAGAGGATCCGCTCGGTCGTCGTCGTCTTGCCAGCGTCGATGTGGGCCATGATCCCGATGTTCCGGACGCGCTCGAGCCCGGTACGCGGCGTGGTTTCGGTCGTCGCCACGCTTACCACCTATAGTGGGCGAAGGCCTTGTTGGCCTGCGCCATCCGGTAGACGTCGTCCTTCTTCTTGAACGCGCCGCCCTGCTGGTTGAGGGCGTCGAGGATCTCGGCGGACAGCTTGTCCACCATCCCCTTCTCGCGCCGGTCGCGCGCGAAGTCGACGAGCCAGCGCACGGCGAGCGTGCGCGCACGGCGCTGCGGCACCTCGACGGGCACCTGGTAGTTCGCGCCGCCGACGCGGCGGGACTTGACCTCGAGGACGGGCGTGACCGTCTTCACGGCCTGCTCGAGCACCTCGACCGGCGGCTTGCCGGTCTTCTCGCCGATGCGCGTGAGCGCGTCGTAGACGATCTGCTCGGCGGTGGACTTCTTGCCGTCGGTCATCACCTTGTTGATCACCTGGGTGACCAGGGGCGAGTTGAAGACGGGATCCGGCGCGATCGGCCGGGCCTGGATCTCAGCACGGCGAGGCATTAGTGGCCTCCCCGGTGACGTTCTCGCGTTCCTGGCGTGCGAGAAGCAAGCCAGGCAAGGACGCAGGGAGCGCTCGGGTCTGAAGACCCGGGCGCGACTGAGGACGCCGCATGGCGCCGCTTATCGCGCGGCAGGGACGCACTGAATGTTGCCGGGGAGGCCACCACCTTCACGAACCCTTCTTGGCGCCGTACTTGGAACGGCCCTGTTTGCGGTCGGAGACGCCGGCGGCGTCGAGCGCGGCACGGATGATCTTGTAGCGGACGCCCGGCAGGTCCTTGACGCGGCCGCCGCGGACAAGCACGACCGAGTGCTCCTGCAGGTTGTGGCCCTCGCCCGGGATGTAGGTCGTGACCTCCATCTGGTTCGTCAGCCGGACGCGCGCGACCTTCCGAAGGGCCGAGTTCGGCTTCTTCGGGGTGTGCGTGTACACGCGCGTGCAGACGCCGCGCCGCTGCGGGGCGCCGGCGAGCGCAGGGGTCTTGGTCTTGCTTTTCTGAATTTCGCGACCCTTGCGAACTAGCTGATTGACGGTGGGCATGGACCTCCGTGATGTCCCAAAATGAGTCTTCTCACACAGCAACGGTCGGCGGGGCCGCTGGCCCTGCCAACCGGACGAAGGATGGTACCGGAACTCGTGACACCCCGCAAACAGCGCGAAACCGTTTGATCATGCGAAACTCGTGCCGCGTTTTTGGGCGTTTTGTGCCAGTCTGGGGACCGTCTTTTTTCTGATTTGCAAGTAGTGGAGAGAGGGGGAGAACGGCACTAGAGTGAGTCTGGGTGCCTTCGGGCACCTCCTGCGGCGACATGACAACCAACGTGCTGATCGGGATCTCGGCTGGGCTCGGGACGCTCGTCGTCCTCCTCTTGATCCTGCTCGTCGTCCGGCGACGGGGGGATTCTTCCGCGGAGGAGCGGGTCGCCGAGGTGGTCGCCAGCCTCAACGCGCGCATGGACGCGCTCGGGCGGGAGCTCGCCGTTGCGCTCGAGCGCGCCGAGGAGGAGGGGCGCCGCAGCCAGGTCCTCGGTCAGCTTGCCGGATCGATCGACCTCGACGAGGTGCTGGCGCGGATCCTCGAGACGGCCGGCAAGCTCAGCGGCGTCGACGCGGCGCTCGTGATGCTTCCCGATCCTCACGAGGGAAAGCCAGTCGTCGCGACCCTCGGGCTGTCGATCGAAGAGGCGGAACGGCACGCGATCACGGGTCCGCCGGACGGCCGCCTCGCGCGGTCGATCACGATGAACTACACGTACCCCGACCTCGAGCGTGACCCGGCGGGCGAGGCGAGCATCATCCACGGCGGGCTTGCCGTGCCGCTCCCGGGCGAAACCTCGAGCGGCTATCTCACGATCTTCACGCGAACGCCGGACCGGACCTTCGAGGAGGAGGACGTCCGCGAGCTCGAGGCGCTCGCAGTGCGAGCCGGGCCGGCGATCGAGAACGCGAGGCGCTTTCGCGAGGCCCGGCAGCTCGCCGACCTCGACGCGCTCACGGGCCTCCACAACCGGCGCTTCTTCCACGAGACACTCGCTCGCGAGGTGGCGCGCGCTCACCGCTACGAGCGCAAGCTGGCGTTGATCGTCTTCGACCTGGACGACTTCAAGGAGATCAACGACCGGATCGGCCACCTCGCCGGCGACGCCGTGCTCGCCGAGGCGGCCGAGCGTGTGCGCGACGTCGTCCGGAGTGCGGACATCGCGTGCCGCGTCGGCGGCGACGAGTTTTCGGTGATCCTGCCGGAGTCGAAGCTCGAGGACGCCGATCAGCTGTACCGCCGCATCCAGCACAACGTCTCGGCGCGGCCGATCAGCCAGGCCGGCAAGCTCCACCTCTCGGCGGGAGTGGCGGAGCTCCGTCCGGACGACGACGCCGTCACGTTCTTCCAGCGCGCCGACGATGCGCTCTACCGCGCGAAGGACGCCGGCAAAGGGCGCGTGGTCGCGGCGAACTCCCCTGGTCTGGGTCCAGCCTGAGTAGCGTGTCGGCCGTGGACGACGGCCGGCCCGCGCTGCTCCTGAGCTTCGACGTCGAGGACTGGCACCAGCTCGTCCACCGCCGCTACGGACGACTCGACTGGGATCGCCCACACCCGGCGTTCGAGCGGCAGGTCGAGGCGATCCTCTCCCTGCTCGACGAGCTCGGCGCCCGCGCGACCTTCTTCCTGCTCGGGATGACGGCGGCGCGGTACCCCGACGTCGTGAGCGGGCTCGCCGAACGCGGCCACGAGATCGCGTGCCATGGATATGAACACGCGCACGTGTACAAGCAAACGCGCGACGAGTTCCGCACCGACCTCGAGCGCGCGCTCGAGACGATCGACGCCTCGACAGGTCGGCGGCCGGTCGCGTACCGGGCGCCCGCCTTCTCGATCAACCGCCGCACGCCGTGGGCGTACGAGGTGCTCGCCGAGCTCGGCTTCCGCTGCGACTCGAGCCAGTACGACTCGCCGCGCGTTCCCGACCGGATCACACCGGTGCCGGCCGAGCCGTTTCGCCTGACGCTCGCGAGCGGCGACTCGCTCTGGGAGCTGCCGATTCCGGTCTGGCGGGGAATCCCGATCGGCGGCGGCAGCTACTGGCGGATCCTCCCCGCGCCGCTCCTCGAACGCGGCTTCGGCGCCCTCCAGGCGCAGACGGCGTACCCCGTCCTGTACTTTCATCCGTACGAGTTCGACCCGGAACCGCTGCACGCGACGCTTCCGTCCCCCACGCCCCGCCAGCGGCTGGCAGCCGCCGGAAAGAGCCTCTGGCGAAACGCGGGACGGCCGCTCGTCGCCCGCCGCCTCCGGGCGATCGCCCGCCACCACCGCCTGCTGAGTTACGACGAGGCCTATGACGACATCGCCAGACGCTACGGGTCGCGTACGCGAGCACTTTCGCCGCAAGGCGTTCTCGTTTGACCATCTCTACGATGAGGAGCACGCGCTGCAGCGCCTCCTCCGTCCGGGCCTCTTCAACCGCCGCGCGCTCGCGCTCGAGGTCGCACACGAATACGACGCGCCCTCGGTGCTGGACGTCGGCGGCGGCTCCGGGAGGATCGGCGAGTTCCTCCTGGCCGAAGGCGCCTCGCGCTACGTGGACGTCGACCTCTCCGACACGATGCTCGACCTCGCCCGCGACCGGCTGGCGCGCTTCGGGGACAAGGTCGAGCTCGTCCAGGGGGATTTCCTGGCGACGCCGCTCGACGGGCCGTTCGACGTCGTGCTCGCGCTCGGCTACTTCGACTACATCGAGGATGCCGGAGCGCACACGCGGCGGATCGGCGATCTCTGCTCAGGATCCGCGATCGCGAGCTTTCCGAGGTGGTCGTGGACGAAAGGGCCGATCCGGAAGCTCCGCTACGAGGTGATCAACAACTGTCCGATCTTCGATTACGACCGTGAGGGCCTCCGCGACCTTTTCTCGGGCGCAGGCTTCCACACGATCACGATCCGCCAGGGACGCAGCGGCTTCCTCGTTCGAGCCGACCGCTAGTTCCTAGAGCTCTAGAAACGGCAGATACGCGGTCAGGTCGACCTCACCCGGCTCCGGGAACCGATCGCGCCAGCAGGTCCCTTCGGGGAACGACCGCAGCTGCTCGGCCGTCAGCCATTCCGGGAACCGCGTGTCGCGGGCCTGCGCGATCAGCGCAGCGCGGATCGACGGCCGCGCGCCGGCCAGCGGAATTCCGGCGAGCGGCTCGGGCGGCGCGAGCGGCCGCACGCGCATCGCACCGAAGGGCGACCAGACGGACGACCATCGCTTCGTCGGCAGACCCATCAGCGCGCCAGGAGCAGTCGACTCGAGCCCGTAGCCGACGCGGCGGCCGCCAAGCCATGACGCCACGGCGCTCGTCTGGACGAGTCTGGCCTGGAGATCCCCATAGCTGTCCTGATAGTCGGCGATCTGCTGCGGCGACGGCGTCGAGACACGCAGGCGCAACGCGATCCGGGCTCGGCGAAGCTGATCGCCGATCACCGCCCGGGCGGCGGCCAGGTTCGTGCGTGCCGCCGCAATCGCGGCAAGGTAGGCGCCGCGTGAGCCGCCGAAGCGCCCGGAGATCAACGAGCGCTCTGCAGCGAGGATCTCGGAAGAGGTGACGTGCGCCGTCCGCTGCTCGATCGCACGAGCGAAGGCGGCCGAGAACGCGAGCTCCGGATCGCCGCTCAGCCGGACGACCGGGTTGATCGCAGCCCATCCGACCGCTGCTCCCGGAAAGCTGCAGCGCAAGCCGGCTGCGAGCGTCGGCTGGCCCTCGGCGAGGGAGCGGACGAATCCTTTTCCGGCTGCGGCAGGGCCGTTGCACAGGTGCGGGTCACGTGTCCAGAGGTAGACGCAGGCGGCGATCCGCTTTTCCGGGTCGTGCTCGCCCGGTGTCGTCTTCCACTCGGCCCAGCCCCACGACCAGATCGAATGGACGTGCATCTCCCGCGCGACATAGCGCGCCGCGAGCACCTGCCATTTGACTGTCCGAAACCACGGCTGCGCTGCGAGCCCTTCGCGGCCTCCAGTCCCCTTGGTCGTCTGGAAGCCGAGGTAGATCCCGAGCTTCGAGACCGGTACGCCGATCCGCGTGAAATCGAGGATTCCCTTGCGGAAGGACTGGCGCAGTGTCCGGCTCGCGAACACCGGCCCGCGCTGGTAGAGCAACGGCGCCGGGAAGTAGACCTCTCGCACGATCCCCGCCACGTCCGTGACTGCTCGCCACCAATCCCCGGCCTCGCCGGCTGTGTACGGCGAGCTGTTCACGAGCAGCCACGGCTGGGCACCTCTCGCCCGCAGCGTCTGCAGGAAGAGCAAGACGTTCGCGCGGTACTGCGCCATCGTCGGCGACCAGGGCGTCGCGGTCCAGGCGCCGAAGAGCTCGTTCTCTGCGATCACCGGGTTGGAGCAGTCCATCGACTGCGCCGCGTACTCGTAGAACTTGTTCGCCTTTCCAACGATCCCCGCGGTGTCGGCGGGTGCGCTGGGCGTGCCGACGCGCTTGTTCAGGTGGAGGTCGAAGTAGACCGTCTGCGCTCCGCCCGCGCGCAGCCTGGACGGGTAGATCAGGTTCGACGCGGCAGCGACTACCCCCGGCTTCGCGAACATCTGCCAGAACGGGACGGAGCCGTCCGCGAAGTCGACCCACACCGGGGTCCTGGAGGAAAGGGTGCAGTTCGCCTGGAGTGGCTTCGCCCCGACGCTCGAGCCACCGGCGAGCGCGAGCAGGCCGACGACGGCGGAGAGAACCCCGAACCTCCTCACTCGTATAACAGTAGCCTCGTCGTCGGCTTCCGCCCACGGCGCTTACGAACGCTTTACGAGCAGGTGACAGAAGCCGCGAGGCCGGGCTTTGCCCGGCCTCGCTCACTAACGCAGTTCGTTAGCGCGAATCGTCATGCCGCCGAGGGCGGCGGACTTCGCGCTACTCATCGAGCGGGGAGTCCACCTCGGGAACCTCCTCCGCCTCGCCAGCCTCGTGCGACGTCGTCACGTCCGACCCCGGCTCGCCGCCGAAGTCCAGGCCGAGCGAGCCCAGATCGAGGCCGTCGCCGCCGTCGGAGCCGATCTCCTCCAGCGCCGCCAGCAGCTGCTCCTCGGTCTGCGGCCGCGTGTAGGCCGACACCGGCACCTTCTCCGACGGGCCGATCTCGATCCCCCGATACCGCTTCAGCCCCGTCGCCGCCGGGATCAGCTTCCCGATGATCACGTTCTCCTTCAGGCCGAGCAGCCGGTCGACCTTCCCCTCGATCGAGGCGTCGGTCAGCACCTTCGTCGTCTCCTGGAAGGACGCGGCCGAGAGGAAGGACTCGGTGGCGAGCGACGCCTTCGTGATCCCGAGGATCAGCGGCTCGAACGTCGCCTGCTCCTTCTTCTCCTTCTTCACGCGCGCGTTCTCCCGGTCGAGCACGTTCTTGTCGACAAGCTGACCCGGCAGCAGGTCCGTCTCGCCCGCGTTCTCGACGCGAACCTTCTTCAGCATCTGGCGGACGATCAGCTCGATGTGCTTGTCGTGGATCTCCACGCCCTGGGACTTGTAGACCTTCTGCACCTCGCCGACGAGGTACAGCTCGGTCGCCGTGTAGCCCTTCAGGCGCAGGAGATCGGACGGGTTGAGCGAGCCCTCGTGGAGCGCGTCACCCGGCTCCACCTCCTGGCCCTGCGTGACCAGCAGGCGCGTGCGCCGCGGCAGCTGCATCGCCTTCGCGTCCTCGTCGTCGGCTGACTCGTCCGTGACGATCGTCAGCTTCGGGCCGCGGTCGGTCTCTTCGACGTGAACGCGGCCGGCTTCCTCCGCGAGCGTCGCCGCGCCCTTGGGGTTACGCGCCTCGAAGATCTCCGTGACACGCGGGAGGCCGTGCGTGATGTCCGCGCCCGCGACACCGCCGGTGTGGAACGTCCGCATCGTCAGCTGCGTGCCGGGCTCCCCGATCGACTGCGCGGCGATGATGCCGACCGCGTCGCCGATGTCGGCCGGGTGCCCGGTCGCGAGGAAGGTGCCGTAGCACTTGCGGCAGACGCCGAACTCGCTCCTGCACTTCAGCACCGACCGCACCGGGAGCTTCACCTCGTCGACCGCCTCGCCCAGGCCCTCGATGATCTCGTCGAGCTTCGGGCCGGTGACGAGCTCGCCCTTCTCGGCGACGACCGTCTTCCCCGGCTTGCCGGAGGCGAGCGGCTTGTGGACCTCCTCGGCGAGCCACCGGCCGAGCAGGCTCTTGTTCAGCCCCTCGGGAACGTGGATCGGGAGCTCGATGAAGTCCTTGGTCTTGCAGTCTTCCTCGCGGATGATCACGTCCTGCGAGACGTCGACGAGACGCCGCGTCAGGTAGCCCGAGTCGGCCGTGCGCAGCGCCGTGTCGGCGAGGCCCTTGCGGGCGCCGTGGGTCGAGATGAAGTACTCGAGCACCGACAGGCCCTCCATGAAGTTCGCCTTGATCGGACGCTCGATGATCTCGCCCTTCGGATTCGCCATCAGACCGCGCATGCCCGCGAGCTGACGGATCTGCTTCGAGGATCCCCGGGCGCCGGAGTTGGCCATCATGTAGATCGGGTTCAGCTCGTAGAAGGTGCGCTCCATCGCGTCCGCGACGGTGTCGGTCGCCTCCGTCCAGATGTTGACGATCGACTCGTGCCGCTCCTCCTCGGTGATCAGCCCGCGCTCGTACTGCGCCTCGACGCCGGAGACCCGCTCCTCGTACTTGGCGAGGATCTCCTCCTTGTCCGGCGGGATGACGATGTCGTTCTTCGAGATCGTCACACCGGCCTGGGTCGCGTAGTGGAACCCGAGGCTCTTGATCACGTCGAGCACGCCCGCGATCGCGTGGGCGCCGTAATGGTCGACCAGCTCGACGATGAAGCCGTCGATCTCCCGCTTCGTCAGCGTGCGGTTGATGAAGCTGTGGACGCCGACCTCGCCGGTGGTGACGTGCTCCTGCAGGGCACGCCCGACCTCCGTGTTGAAGATCACGCGGCCCGGCGTGGTGAGGGTGACCTCGTCGCCGTGACGATATTCGATCGGCTGCTGCAGGTTCACCTGCTTGGAGTCGAGCGCGAACTCGACCTCCTCCTCGCTCTGGTACCGCCGCGGCCGCGGCTCGAGGTCCTCGGCGGACACCGACGACAGATCCTGGTCGCAGTAGGTCAGGTAGTACGTCCCGAGCACCATGTCCTTCGTCGGCGTCGCGAGCGGACGCCCGGACGCGGGCGAAAGGATGTTGTTGGCCGACAGCATCAGGATCCGCGCCTCGGCCTGCGCCTCCGCCGACAGCGGCAGGTGGACCGCCATCTGGTCGCCGTCGAAATCGGCGTTGAACGCGTGGCAGACGAGCGGGTGTACCTGGATCGCCTTGCCCTCGACGAGCACCGGCTCGAAGGCCTGGATGCCGAGGCGGTGGAGCGTCGGCGCCCGGTTCAGCAGCACGGGATGCTCTGCGATCACCTCTTCGAGGACGTCCCAGACCTCCTCGGTCATCGAGTCGACGTACTTCTTCGCCGCCTTGATGTTCTGGACGGACTTCCGCTCGACGAGCCGGCTCATGATGAACGGCTTGAAGAGCTCGAGCGCCATCAGCTTCGGCAGGCCGCACTGGTGCAGCTTCATGTTCGGCCCGGAGACGATCACCGAGCGGCCGGAGTAGTCGACGCGCTTGCCGAGCAGGTTCTGGCGGAACCGGCCCTGCTTGCCCTTGAGCATGTCGGAGAGTGACTTGAGCGGACGGTTGCCCGGTCCGGTAACGGAGCGGCCGCGGCGGCCGTTGTCGAACAGCGCGTCGACGGCCTCCTGCAGCATCCGCTTCTCGTTGTTGACGATGATCTCCGGCGCGCCCAGGTCGAGCAGCCGCTTGAGGCGGTTGTTCCGGTTGATCACGCGCCGGTAGAGGTCGTTCAGGTCGCTCGTGGCGAACCGGCCGCCGTCGAGCTGCACCATCGGGCGCAGCTCCGGCGGGATCACCGGGATCGCCTCGAGGATCATCCACTCGGGACGGTTCTCGGACGTGATGAACGCGTTGACGACCTTCAGTCGCTTGATCGCGCGCTGCTGCTTCTGGCCCTTGGAGGTGCGGATCGTCTCCCGCAGCAGGGCAGCCTCGCCCTTGAGGTCGAGGTCCTTGAGCAGGTCGCGAATCGCCTCCGCGCCCATCCCGCCGCGGAAGTAGACGCCGAACCCGTACGGGGAGCCGAAGCGGTCCTTCAGCTCGCGGAAGAGCTGCTCGTCGTTGACGATCAGCTTCGGCTCGAGGTCCTTGAACAGGAGCCACGTCTGCTCGAGCCGGTTGACGGAGTCGACGGACGCTTCGCGCGCGTCCTGCCGGCGCGACTCGATGTCGAGGTACATCTCGCGCACCTTCAGCGACCACTGGACGATCGCGTCGAGGTCTTCCTTGCGGATCTTCCCGTCGGTGCGGAGGCAGAGGTCGTTCGCGAGCTCGCGGATACCGACTGCGTCGGTATCTACCTGTGCGGTCTCGATCAGCTCGCGGAGGATGCCGTTCCCAAGCTCGCGCGTCCGCTCGACATTCTTGACGTCGACGCCCTTCACATACGCCTCGTCCTCGGCAGCTAGAGGCTCTCCGGTCAGGAGAGCCTCAATGATCTTGTTGATGTGCTTCGAGACCGCGCCCTTCTTCGAGCCGGTCGCCTTGTCCTGCTCCTTGCGCAGCGGCTTCAGCCCGTCGCGGATCTGCTCCGCCGCCACGGCGACGTTCTCGAGCTCGCGCGGCGTCAGCTTGCGGTCCTCGCGGATCGCGGCGTTGCGGACGAGCTCGCGGATCTTCTTCGAGTCCTCGGTCGTGATCTGGCCGACGAGGTCGGGGAACATCCCGCCCGCGAGCGTGCGCGCCTCCTCGAGGGTCGGCATCGCCTGCTCCTCGGCCCAGTTCGAGAGGCCGCGGGACCAGAAGTCGTCGTCCTCGTCGAAGTCCTTCTCCTTGCCCTTCGCGAAGTAGTCGCGCCGACGGGCGAGCCGGCCCTCGAGCGCGGCGAGCGCCTCGTCGCGATCGACGCCGATCCGCTCGGACTCGGCCTTGACCTTGTCCTCGAGGTCGTTGAGGTCCTTCTGCCGCGCCTCGACGTCGACCTGGGTGACGATCGAGGCGGCGAAGTACAGGACCTTCTCGAGCTCGCGCGGAGCGATGTCGAGCAGGTAGCCGATCCGGCTCGGGACGCCCTTGAAGAACCAGATGTGCGAGACCGGCGCGGCCAGGTCGATGTGACCCATCCGCTCGCGCCGCACCTTCTGCCGCGTCACCTCGACGCCGCAGCGCTCGCAGATGATGCCCTTGTAGCGGACGCGCTTGTACTTGCCGCAGTAGCACTCCCAGTCCTTGGTCGGACCGAAGATGCGCTCGCAGAAGAGGCCGTCGCGCTCGGGCTTGAGCGTGCGGTAGTTGATCGTCTCGGGCTTCGTGACCTCGCCGGACGACCAGTCACGGATTTGCTTCGACGACGCGAGACCGATGCGGATCGCGTCGAAATCGTTGATGTCGATCAAGTGTTTCCTCAGCTCCTTAGTTACTTAGTCCTGGTCGCCCGTCTTTAGCTTTCTTCGACCTCGACGTCGGCGAGGTCGACCGGTGCCGCCGGTTCCTCGTCCTCCTCGTCCGTCGCGACGTCGACCTCATCGAGGTCGCCGAGCTCCTCGTCGTTGGGAAGCGCCATCTCGCCGTCCAGGTCGACGCGTTCCTGGCCCTCCTCCTGCTCCTCGGCCGTCGGCTGGCGCGCGGCCGCACGCAGCGAGCCGGGCGAGAGGTCGATCCCGAGCTCCTCCGCGGCGCGGAGCAGCTCATCGTCCTCCTCGCGCACCTCGACGGTCGTGCCCTCGTCGGAGAGGACGTTCACGTCGAGCGCGAGCGACTGCATCTCCTTCAGGAGCACCTTGAAGCTCTCCGGGATCGACGGCTCGGCGATGTTCTCGCCCTTGACGATCGCCTCGTACGCCTTCACGCGGCCGACGGTGTCGTCGGACTTGATCGTGAGCATCTCCTGCAGCGTGTAGGCGGCGCCGTAGGCCTCGAGCGCCCAGACCTCCATCTCGCCGAAGCGCTGGCCGCCGAACTGCGCCTTGCCGCCCAGCGGCTGCTGGGTGACGAGCGAGTACGGCCCGGTCGAGCGCGCGTGGATCTTGTCGTCGACGAGGTGGAGCAGCTTCAGGATGTACATGAAGCCGATCGTCACCTTCTGCTCGAACGGCTCGCCGCTCTTCCCGTCGAAGAGGCGCACCTTGCCGGAGGCCTTGCGGCCCTTCGGCCGCTTCTGGTCGACGAGGATCTTGATCGGCGACTCGTTCAGCTCGGCCCACTTGACGAGCGCCTCGTCCACGTCCTCCTCGCTCGCGCCGTCGAAGACCGGCGTCGCCACCGCATGCGGGTTCGGTGCCGCGATCGGCTTGCCGGCGAACCCGTTCGAGCCCTCGCCGTCCTCGCTGAAGACGCCGTGCGCCGCGGCCCAGCCGAGGTGCGTCTCCAGGATCTGGCCGATGTTCATCCGGCTCGGCACGCCGAGCGGGTTGAGCACGACGTCCACGGGGCGGCCGTCCTCGAGGAAGGGCATGTCCTCCTCGGGGACGATCTTGGCGATGACGCCCTTGTTGCCGTGGCGGCCGGCGAGCTTGTCGCCCTCCGCGATCTTGCGCTTCTTGGCGACGTAGACGCGGACGAGCTCGTTCACGCCCGGCGACAGGTCGTCGCCCGCGTCGCGCGAGAACGTCTTCACGTCGATCACCTTGCCGCCCTCGCCGTGGGGGACCTTGAGAGAGGTGTCGCGCACCTCGCGCGCCTTCTCCTTGAAGATCGCGCGGATCAGCTTCTCCTCCGCCGTCAGCTCGGTCTCGCCCTTCGGGGTCACCTTGCCGACGAGCAGGTCGCCGGAGCCAACCTCGGCCCCGATGCGCACGACGCCCCGATCGTCGAGGTCCTTGAGGGACTCCTCCGAACGGTTCGGGATGTCGCGGGTGATCTCCTCGTCGCCCAGCTTCGTCGAGCGCGCGTCGATCTCGTACTCGTGAATGTGGATCGAGGAGAGCACGTCCTCCTTGACGAGTCGCTCCGAAATCACGATCGCGTCCTCGAAGTTGTAGCCCTCGAACGGCATGAACGCG
>WNGE01000512.1_pt1 | contig 150099 bp, 119 predicted proteins | sample 5400651 | NCBI WGS metagenome assembly WNGE01 (sample SAMN13153370, study PRJNA577476) | soil metagenome | isolation source: 60 cm soil or saprolite under grassland replicate 2 | place: USA:California | collected 2016-06-15
GTCTTCACCGAACTAAGCGACGACCTCAAAGAACGGCTGGTTGACTTTGAACAATCCAAAGCCGAATCTCCCCAAAACTGCTGGTATCTAATCCGCCTGCACGGCGGTATAGAACCCGAAGTTATCGGACCGTTCCCCACCGAAATTGAACGCGACGAGCGCGCACGAGAACTGCGAAAGGAAAACGATGAGGATGTTATCGTCCAATTAAACTCGACAGACCCAAACGTCGCCGTCAACGCATACAGCGCCGGATACTTGGCAAACGAAGCAGATCAATAACCCAACTTCATGAGCAAAGAAGAAGTCTTAGCCTTCATCGAAAGCTGCAACAGCAACGATGACTGCGCTGAAATTCAAAGAGCAGCCAGAGATCGCGGAGCGGCCATCCGCAACGCTGCCTACAGAGCACAGGTCGACGAATACTGGAAGCGAGCAATCTTCTTTGGCGAAGGACAAACTCTTTACTGTGCCGCAGAAGGAACTTTCATCGGTGGCCCTTTACAGCGCGGCGACAAATGCACCGTTCACGAAGTTGAAGCCGGAAGAAGAAAGTTTCTATGGATAAAAGTCCGTAAGGACATAATCGGACTCCCGCCAAACGAAGTCTACCGTTACCGTCTCCAAACGAAGCGGCCTGAAAAGCCAACATTGCTCTGCCTTCCGCACCCTGCCTAACCCGTTACCCGGATAAAGAAGCGGAACGCAACTCATTGCGCTCTCGCAAAAAGGTTCTACACAACGCAAAGACCCTCAATAACCCAATCGCATAGTGAAGCACAGAGCCGCCTGTCAACTTCTAACCGCCATCGACGACGGGAATGAAGCCGCCGCCAAACTTCTCGATCCAAACTATGCGGTTCAGCAAAAATTCGATGGCAAGCGCATCATGCTGCACATCGAGCCTTCGTCCATTACAGCACATAACCGAGAAGGCCTCACTTGCAGCGTCTCGCCTAACATCATTGCCGAAGCACGACAATTCGAGCCCATCGCTCCCATCATGTTCGATAGCGAGTGGATCCGCGAAACAAAAACTCTTCACGCCTTCGACCTACTGGAAATCAACGGCACGGACATCCGCTCCTGGAAATTCATCGACCGAAACAGCCAACTACTCGCAGCCCTGAAGGCTGCTCGGACTAGTTCGATTCAGATAGCCCGGACTGAATTTGAACAGGCAGGCAAGATCGACCTATTGCAAGAAGTTCATGCGCGTAGCCTCGAAGGCATCGTACTGAAGAAAATTGACTCTCCCTATCGCACCGATCGACAGCCTGACCAATTCAAACACAAGTTCACGGTAGTCAGCTCATTTGTAATCACTAAAAAGAACGAAAAAGATTCCGTTGCATTGGGTCTCTTCAACGACAAGGGCCAGCTAATCGAGTGCGGCAACGTCAAAATTCGGAGCAAACACTTTCGCGTTAACGAAGGAATGGTAATAGACGTTCGCTATCTACACGCGTTTCGCGATTCGAATCACGTTTACCAGCCCCGGATGGTTGCCATCCGCGACGACCTCCAACCGGAACATTGCCTGATCTCGCAATTGAAATACAAAGGGCAGTGAGCAACAAATTAACTAACTAAATTAGGAGCACACCATGCGCAGCATCTGGAAAGGCAGCATAACGTTTTCCCTCGTCTCGATCCCGATTAAAGTTTTCAACGCCATTGAAACCAGCGAGAAGATCTCCTTCAACCAACTCCACGCCGGCGACTGCCTCGGACCCATCGGCCAGAAGAAACAATGCAAGAAATGCGACGTCACCGTAACCAATGATGAGATCGTCAAAGGCTACAAAGCGGAAAAAGAAAAATACGTGGTAGTCACTCCGGAAGAGATCGCCAGCATCACGCCAGAATCAAATGAAGCAATCGAAATCATCGGCTTCATCAAGCCGGAAGAAATTCCGACCACCTACTTCGACGCTTCTTACTTCGCCGCCCCCAACGGCCCGGCAGCCGAACGATCCTATGCCCTGCTGCGCGAAGTGATGAACCGAACCGGAAGGATTGGAATAGCCAAGGTAATTCTACGGGAGCGTGAAGACCTGATTGCCATCTCCCCCAACGGCGATGGCCTGATGATCCAAAAGCTGCACTACCGGCACGAGGTACGGAGTGTGGCCGAGGTGCCCGGAATAATTTCCACGCAAGCCACGCCGCAAGACAACGAACTGCAACTGGCCACAACGCTCGTCGAACAGATGGTCACCACGTTTAACCAAATCGACACCACGGACCACTTTCACGCTGCCTTGAAACAAATGCTCGATGCCAAAGTCGCCGGAGAAACGATTACCACCACCGGCGAAGTACGAAAGCCAGCTCCGGTGATCGACATTATGTCCGCACTGCAAGCAAGCCTGAAGGTACAAGCAACCCGGGTAGAGCAAGAAACAACTGCTTCCCCGCTAACACTCGTCGCACCTGACAGCGCCACACCTAAGACACGTCGAAAGCGCCCAGTCGCCGCGTAACGATACCTTCACGATCCAAGCCAACCGTTCGGGCCGCTTCAAGCAATCCGAATTCCGCAATTACAAAGGAGACTCCACCTAAAATATTTGGCGGGCAGCTTGGTGTGGGTATAGAATAAATCGAATCGCAATTCGGGAAAGGGAAAAGCTAACATGCAAGACGCGAAGGAGATTTATAAAAGCACCGTTTCCCATTTATCCTCCGAAGAACGGCTTCGTTTAGCTGCCCTCATTCTGGACGATTTGGCCGCAATCAGGCCCAACGGCAAACCGAAATTGTCGGCCGTAGAATTGATCAACTCTTTCCCTCGTCATAGAGGTTTCAAGACCTCCTCCGAAGCTGATGCATACCTGCGCCAGGAGCGCGATTCATGGGATCGCTGACTATCACCGGATCAGGAATTATTTACGTCACGTAAGCATTGACATAGGTTCCGCATGGACGTATAAACCAGTCACTGATGGAGGAATGCTATGGATGCCTTCGAGTTTCAAACCAAGCTCAATAATGGCCGCATTGAAATTCCTGCCGAATATAAAGATAAGATCACAGGAACCGTGCGCGTAATTGTCTTAGCGCAAGAGCGAACTGCGGTCGCTGTTGATATGATAAATCGGCTGCTTGAACATCCTCTTCAAATGGAAAGCTTTGTGCCCATGAACCGAGAACAAACCCATGAGCGCTGAGCCGACGCTTTGCTTCATTGATACTAACGTCTGGCTCTACGCTTTCATCCAAGCGCAAAATCACGACAAGACCGCGACTGCTAAAACAATCATCGAAAGCAGCAGAATCGTTCTCAGCTCTCAAGTTGTTAACGAAGTTTGTGTCAATCTAATCAATAAAGCCCATTTCGATGAAGTAAGCATCCGTAATCTTGTTGAATCGTTTTACAATAGGTACCACGTGGCGCTGGTTACCCAGCCGACGTTGCTCCGGGCGTCTCAATTACGCTATCGTCATAGCTTTTCATATTGGGACAGCTTAATCGTGGCCGCCGCTTTGGCTGAAGGGACAACCATTTTGTACTCCGAAGACATGCACTCAGGCTTGACCGTCGATAACAGCTTGCAGATTATCAATCCGTTTGCTGGTTGAGCGCGGATCCTCCTCGATTCCACCGCCACTGAAGATATCACCCGCTCGCCGGACGGTATCTTTCCCATTCAATTCCGACAAATCAATTTTCAAAAAGCATTGGTTTCTAATTCGCAATTCGAACTTCGCAATCCGCAATTCTTGAGGTCTGCTTTCTGCCTTTACCCCGTGAGATAATTAGTACGTATCTCACGGGGTGAACTGCCTACTGTTTTCTGACCCTCGATCTCTGGCCTCTGTGTTTTCTATCTACGTTTTTGATCGCCATGATATGATCCCTTCGTTATGACACAACCACAGGCAACCGCAGAGATCTTTTGGACCGCATTTCAGGCAATGAAGCCTTTGGAACGCGAAGCCTTCCTTGGCAAATTGATGAAGGACAAAAACCTCGCCGAGGATCTGCGATACGCCGCCGTAATCGAAAAGCGAAAAAACGAACCGACAGTCTCACTCGATGACTATCTTTCGCGGCGTGCAAAGAAAAAGTAATGCCGTACCGGGTCGCCCTCACCAAATCAGCCGTCAAGGAGCTTGATCGGCTGCCGCTGAAAATTCACGACCGCGTAGTAGAGCACCTTCGCCAACTCGAATAGAATCCCAGAACCCCTGGAGCCGAAAAACTCACCGCCTTAGACACCTACAAGTTGCGTGTCGGAAATCATAGAGTCGTCTATGAGATCGACGATGCCGCAAAAGAGGTCAGGGTCGTAATGGTTGACGACCGAAAACAGGTTTATAAGAGGCTTCGTCGAAAAACATAGGCTTCTTAAACCCGGAAATACTTTTATTTCAAAGATCAATGCCTAAAGTAGCTTGAATTCACTTCCGACAAATCAATTTTCAAAGAGCATTGGGTTTCAAATTAGCAACTCGAATTTCGAAATCCGCAATTCTCAAGGTCTGCATCCTGCTTACTGCCGTCTGCCTACTGCCGTCTGCCTACTGCTTCCTGTTTTCCCTTTTGCCCTTTGCTCTTTGCCGTTTGCGCTCACTACATCGCCATGTGCGAGCTGGGATCGCTCCAATCCGATTGACCTGTCGATCCGCCCAGCGCGCGCACTTGGATTGTGTAGGTTGTGCCGGGTGTGAGGCCTTCGAAAGTAATGTGCTGTGAATCGCCGGTGAAAATACTTGGCAGCCAATCGCCAGTCGTTCCTTTGATTCGTCCTTCGTACATGCTGGTGTTCTTCACTGGATCAACACTGGCCACCAATTGTCCGCTTGCGCCATTCTTGATCACTAAGCTCTGCGGTTGGTCCAGCGGGGTCTGTGCACGATTAGTGCTCATGGCTTGAAATCCAGAACTGAGTAAAACAGCCATGTCGTTATTGCAGTTGATCTGAACATAGCTCGCCTCCTGGCGCAGCAAACCGAGCAGTGTCTGGCGCGAATTGTTCTTCGCCGCCGTGTCAGGTGGACCACCAGATTGAGCAGTAGCAATCTTGGCTGTGAAGTCATCCTTGGCCGCTTGGAGATTAGCCAATGTGACTGGTGGCGCCGGATAGGCGGTGTTGCCCGTCATTGCATCGATGATGCTTTGGGCAAAGTTATCTAATTCAGTATCTGGGATTCTGGCGAAGCTCAGTGAGACTCTCAATTGCATTGTCGCTTCCTCTCTTTGTGTTCTCTGAGGTTAATTTTCACAGCGATGGATCGTCGTCTTGCAGTGCTGCCTTGTCGTTCTGTAGCCATGCTTCGTGATTTCACATGCCTGGTTTGGCACTTCTCAGCGCTACTTGGTCGTCTTACAGCGATCTGGCGTCGTGTTGCAGCGCTACTTCGTCCATTCCCAGCGCTGCTTTATGGCTTGACAGTGCTGTTTCGTCGTTTTACATCGCAGCTTGGTGGCGTTACCGCGCTGCTAAATCACGGAGCATGGCTGCTTAGTAGCAAAACATCGCTGCTTGGTCGTTTTGCATTGCTGTTTCATCTCTTTGCATTGCTACAAAGTGCCACCGTGTGCGTCCGGCCTTTTCCAGTCCGCAATCCGAATTCCGAAATCCACAATCTAACTGGCCCTTTCCCCTTTGCCCTTAGCGTTTTACTGCTTCACCCACGGATGCGACTTCAACTCCATCTCATTGAGCCTCACGAATGGTGTCGCGGCGTCCTTGAGGGGTGGCGCAACGTCGTTTGCTCCATCGAGGATGAGGTCCGCTTTGGGGTCTTCAACTTCTGATCAAACCACTCTATAACGCGGTTGAGATAGTCCACCTGGTTGGCATAGCTCCAATCGCCTTCCCAGTGAAACTCACCTTCATAACTCGCATACACTACTTCCTTCCCTAAGCGACGTAGGCCCACAAAGACCTCATCGGCCTGAAAGGAACCGTAATCCAAAGCTCCGTAAATAAGCAGCAGTGGTGTCTGCACCCGATCCAGATAGAAGGTCGGCGAGTTCTCTATGTACTTATCTCTGAACTCCCATAGGCTGCCACCCATCTTTGCGGGAGCTCTCTCAGCAAACGTAACGAACGGGTTCGTTCCGTCTCGTAACATCATGCCATATACACCAGTCAGGTTGGGGACGCGTGGCGCGCTACTGATCGCGGCCTTGAATCTATTGGTCTGAACGATAAGGGAAAGGGCCGTATAGCCTCCGAGACTGTGGCCCATTATTCCGAGTCTCTCAGGGTCGGCAACACCCATTTCTACTACCTTGTCCACACCAGGCATAATTTCCTTCGCAAGGTCCCGCATCCGCGATCCTCCTTCGCGTAAGGGCGTGTCGGGTAGCAAGACTGCATAACCCCGCGTTGCCAAGAGCTGCATATTGCCTGGCCCTGCCGCATTAAATGCGCCGAATCTGTTGACATTATTCGAAATATATTCGGGGTATGTGTAGACAATTAGCGGGTAGCGTTTGCCGGCCTCATAATTGGAAGGAAGAAGTAAAGCGCCCTGCAGTCTCTCGCCACCTACACTTCTCCACTCGATAAGCTGACTCTTGCCCATTTGGTAGCGATCGAGTTGCGGATTGCTCCTGGTTACTCTATGTGGATTGCGAAAATCAAGACTAGTAGCCCAGACATCAGCAGGAGTTTCAGCATCCTCCGCGACGTAAACAAGACCGTTCCCAGCGTCTGAAATATCAACACCGCCAAAGGATTTATCATCTTCTAAGAGCCTAGAGGACTCGCCCGTTGTCAAATCAACCTTATAAAATCCTGCTTGCTTTGTCTCAGCGTCCCGCGTGGACAGGTATACGGATCTGCCGGTGTCGAGAAACCAGACTCGGGCTCGATCCAATCGCGCTACAACGCCTATAAGTTGTCGATGCGGAACTTGAGCCACCCTCGCTAGCGTTCCTTCCGCCACAGAAACTCGCCATAATGCGTTGTCACCAACTAAGTAGATCGAATCTCCCGTAGCGTTCCACAGTGGAATCTGCCCACTAAAATTCGGATGAGGTAGCTGAGTTATATTGCGCGTCCCGCCCTCTATCGAAGCAACGAAACAATCTCCCTTCGCCAATCGCCCGTCCGTTGTATAGCTCAACAGTTTGCCATCAGGAGACCAACTAACGTTTGCGCCGCCCGTTCTTAGATTTTCGCCGACGATGTGGGTCCCGGCTCCTGCTATCGATGTGACGACCAAATCGCAAACCGCTTGCTCCGCACCCGCCGACACGGCATCTTCGTACCCCTTTAATTTGCTGTACGCGATACGGATGCCGTCCGGTGAGATCCAGTACCCAGCCGAATGTATTCGTCGTGCGATCCGTTCGACCTTTCCACTAGAGAGATCCATCAACGCAAGATCAGCAAGCGTTGCCCTGTCAAAGACATTGAATCGTGAACCATCAATTTGCTGTGTAGAGTCCCTCTGGTTTGTGGATGCCTGAGAGCTGTAAATAACGACCGTTGACCTGGTCTCATTTTTCTGAATACCTGCCTCCCTTGGGTTGCCGTTGATAGAGAGCGCGAACTCTTCAACAGTCATCCCCTCGGGCAAAGCTTTAGTGAGAATCGCTCTACTATCAGGAGTCCAGCGAATTAAATCGCGATTATAAATAGCTAGAACAGTCACTTCCGAAAGCTGCCGCACCTTTCCAGATCTCCTAGCCCAGACCCAGAGCCGTGTTGGACCATTGCGATCCGAGTAAAAGGCAAGGTAGTTCCCGTCTGGGGACCAGACGGGTTGCCAACTCGATCCTTCGCTCTCACTTATTAAGTTTTTCGATTTCGCGGACACTGTATTCGCGATCCAAACACTGCACCCGACTGAAGAACGAGGAACGCCGTTACGATCAAAGAAAAGATAGAGATCAGCGCGATCAGCGGTGACCGGCTCTTTTCTAGCAGCGCTACAGAGCGTGTAGGCGACCCATTCTCCGCCTGGTGAAAGACTAATCGATCCAGTCAAGTAGTGTGCCGACAACGCCTCTTCGATCGGTATCGGGGCTTGCTCCTTCTGGGCGTAGGTCGATGTAATTGCGGCGTACAAGATCAGCAAAATGCTTCCCATTCGTTTCATTGACCACGTTCCTCATTTTTGAGCCGCATAGATGTCGCGGTCGCCAGCGGTGTTGCTTGCTTAAAGGAGATAGACTGTAGACAATCGCGCTACCACACATCAGGATCGTTCGCCGTTGCCCATATCAGAATGTGAGCTTCAGACCCACCTGACCGGATCTGGGCCCGCCAATTTGATAAAGAGGATTCAGCCCACCCAGGCCACGCGACAGCATTTGGTTAGATACATTGCTCCCTGCTGTAAAACCAGTGGGATTCGTGAAATTTGGATGATTGAAGACGTTGAAGAACTCCAATCTAAACTGCAATTTCACCTTCTCCGTTAACCCAAACTGCCGACGTATCCCAAGGTCAAGTTGCGAGGCATTGAAGAAGCGCAAACCATTCCTTGGAAAATTCCCCTGCGTATTCGCGGGAGGCGCGACAAACGCTGCCGGGTTTACTGCCTTACCGCCGGGATATTGCGGACCGGAAAGAACCTGCGGCACACCGGAAACCAAGTTTGGACGAGCAGAGACTGTAATTGAACCGAACAAGACAGACGTAGTAAGGGTTGTTGGCAGAGACGTTCGGAATCTCACCAAGCCGTCAAGGCCCCATCCTTTGGTGATGAGATTAAGCGCATGCGGCGCCGATACTGGAGGAAGGTCAATGGTAAGCGCCCCGCTTAGGCTGTGACGCACGTCAAAATCAGATGGCGAATACTCATTACCCAAAGTTGAGAAGAATTGGGGCGGATTCCCGAAGTTAATGTCATCTGAAACGTTGTCGTAAGACCGGGCCAAGCTGTACGACAGCAACCCTTGGATACCTCTCGAAAGCCGGCGCTGAAATTGGAGTTGCAGGGCACTATAGTTTGACCTGCCTTCATTATTCGTTAGCCTGTAAAAAACCGGACTTGATCCGAAACCGGCGATCAACGTTCGCGCGCCGGATACTCTCAAGAGTTTCCGACCCGCTGCGCCGACGTATGATGCCGTCAGGCTCTGACTGCGGCCTAGCGATTGTTCCACAGCCACGTTCCATTGCACCGTATATGGAGTTTTGAGATTCGGATCAACCAAAAAGGGATTCGTTGGTGGGTCTGTCAGCGTCGGCGGTTTTACGATGCTCAGATCTAGCGGATAGGTAACATTAGCGTAGCTCTTGCTTAGGAAGTAAGGGTAAACGTGGTCAAATGCGATCGCGACAGCGCCGGTACCGAGATCATAGAATACACCCGCCCCTCCTCGAAGAACCGTTTCTCGCCCCGACCGTTGTGAAAGCTGATAAGCGGCCCCAAATCGTGGAGCAAAGTTGGAATATCGGGTCTTATACAAAGGGGCGTCTGGAAGGACCAAGGTTGCCGGGCTAGTCCCGTCAATGCCCAGGAGAACAGCGGGCGGATGACCGTTAGTAGAGCGGGGAGCGGGATTTACCTCCCACCGCAAACCCGATGTTAGCGTTAGCCTCTTATTGACATTCCAAGTGTCTTGCGCAAAAGCCGAAAAATTCGTGAAAAGCACTTTGCTCTCCGACGTGTCTACGCCGAAATTAACTTGACGGAGCGTTGGCTGGGCTGAAATGTTGAAGAGAAGCGTAGTAAAGCTCCCACCCGCCCTGTTAAATACCGGAGAGATTCGGCGGTAGTCCACACCAAATTTCAGTTGATGCGTTCCTTTCACCCATGAGAATGTATCCACTAGGTTTATTTGGCGTTCGAAATTATCATTCCCCGTCCCGAGAGCGTTTAGCGTCGCGAGTTGCGAGCCATTGAACACACTCCACAGCAATAAGGCGTTACTGCGACTTTGAGGTGACGTGAAGAATAACGAATCATCAGGAACTGCGGCTCCGCCAAACGAATCAGCAGTAACCGAATTAGTCGCCTGAGCCCGACTCCAGTTAAATCTCAAGTCATTCGTCGCCGAGGCCGACACCAGCCAAGTCGATCCTATTGTCACTGCATCGTTTCGAAGGATAGAGGCACTTATTACGTTGAGTGCTCGTGTCCGCTGCTGCGTTTCAGATGGAGAGTGTTTGTATGTACCAAAAAGTGTCATCTTTTGCTTCAGCGAATGGTCGATCCTTATGCTGTAGGCGTCTGTTGTTCCCGGGTCACTATAGCTTCCCACGAATTGCGCCAGCCCGGTTGCCACTTGTGGAAGATTAGGGATAGGGAATGCATTGAAGAATGGCTTCACGACGTCGGCGGCTTGCTGTCTTGCCTGAATGGAGGGAACTGTGGCGATTGATGTTAACGGCTGACGTAGCCGCAGGCCTTCGTATGAGAAGAAGAAGAACGTCCGGTTCTTAATGATAGGCCCTCCAATCACTCCGCCAAAATCGTTCTGACGTTCCTTTGCTCTCGGCAGTCCGCTGCGATTATTGAACCAGTCGTTGGCATCCAGGACGTCGTTTCGGAGGTAATCGAAGATGCTACCGTGAAAATTATTCGCCCCAGAGCGCGTAAGAAGCGAAATCTGTCCGCCGGGAGTGCGGCCAAACTCGGGTGCAAAGCTGGAAGTTTGAATTTTGAATTCCTGCAAGGCGTCAATGGAAACGAGGCTGTTGGTTCCGCCCAAGGCAGTTAGGCCAGGTTGTGACCCCGAACCAGATTGACCGGCGAAAGTTAGAGTACCACCCGCAATGCCATAATTAGCGCTGACGCCGTCGACCGTAAAATAGTTAGCGTTCGTTCGCTGCCCATTGACACTAAATTGTCCGCCTTGTTGGCTTGGACCCGCAGGTACAAACACCACTCCGGGTGTTAACGAAATCAGCGATTGAAAACTTCTGCCATTGAGAGGAATATTCGCAACGAATTGGCGATCCACCACCGTACCGACGCTGCCATCTGTCCTCACCGTCTCAGCATTCGAATCTACGGTCACAGTCGCATTCACATCACCCGCCTTCAACTGAATCTGAAGCGCCTTCTGATCGCCAACATTCAGCACCACATCTGTGACTCGCACCGGAGCAAATCCCTCTCGCCGTGCAAGGATGGTATATGTCCCGGGCTGAAGCAGCGGGATCGTGAAGTTGCCCTCATCGTTTGTAGTAATCTCTCGGCGAAACGTCGTGCCATTGTTTTCGATCGTGATCTGCACACCGGGAATTACCGCACCGTTCGCATCGACGACGGAGCCGCTGAGAGTGGCCGTCGCGGACTGCGCGGCGACGGTGAACAGTGAGCAGTGCGCGGTGAGCAGCAAGACGACAATTGTCAGTACCGCGAGCGGTAGCGACCGGGTAGGCAGTAAAGAGCGAAGGGCAAAGGCAAAGGGGCGTCGGCGGTTCATGGTGTTATCCTCCAAGGCAATCAGAAGTCAGCAGTCAGTCGTCAGAAAATGGCAAATGAAAAATGTCAAATGACATATGGAAAATGATCCGGTCGCTACCGCTCGCGGTACTGACACTAGCCCACCCGCTACCGCAGGTGGTACTGACTTCCTACTTGATCGCCGTGATCTTTGCGGCCAAGCTTTCCGCGCTAGCCAGTGAGCGCCAGAATTGCGCGGTTTCCAACGGCGCACTTTTGTTGCTGTTCACACTGATAGAAAATGACTGCTGGACTGCTTCATTGTTTGCCGCAGCAAGCTCAATCAAGCGCTTGACTGCGCGCACGAGGTCGTCATCGCTCGCAACGTCTATGTCAGCACTCGATCCAGCGGCAGCCCCCAGCTTAGGGAAAACAGGCTCCAACTCCCGGCGCAGCGCGCCAGTCTCAAGCGCGAACGCACGCACATGCTCGAAGATGATTGCTCGCCATTTAGCGCGCGCTTCCGGGCTCAGTGACTGCAACTCCTCCGGCGAGAAGCGGTCGATGACCGGCTTCAGTGCCAGGGCGTGCAGCCGCGCCTGATTTGAACGCGCCAACATCCGCTCGGCGAATTGCCTCACTTCCGCATCAAGCTGCTGAGTCGGCACTCCCTTCGCACTCGCTAAGTACTTGCGCAACTCCGCATCGACCGGAATGTTGGATTCCGTAACCTGTACTCCCTGAACTGTGACGGGTTGCGATGCGGCTCGCGCCTGCTGCCGCTGCAAAACTTCGGCGACGGTTTCAATCTCGACGCGCACAGGACGCTCTCTTGTGATGGGAGCGAGCGCGCCGGCAATCTGTCTTTTCCGCTCATCCGTTTCGACGATGCCGCCAATAATTAGCTGACCAGCCGGAGAGCGCACGACACTTACTTGATCATGAAGGAACACTCCAGCCTGATTTAGCAAGCGAAGCACTTCGACCTCATCTTCCTTGGTGGCTGCGACAGTTGGCCGGGCGCTAGGGTCCAGGGCGGCCGTTTCGGGTTTCGAGTTTCGAGTTTCCGGCTTGGACGAAGAGAGCAATTCCGGATCAGGCTCGAAGGTCTTCGGAGGGACTGCATTTGTCGGCTGGCGCTCGAAACTCCTCTCGGTGAAGCGATACTCGCGCACGTCACTTCCCTGTCTGACCACGAAGGTCTGTTCCACAGCACGAAGATCCGAACGAGTAAGTTTCAGGGTCGCCCTGATCAAGCTATTCAGACCAGTTGCATCATCACTCTCATAGCTGACTACATAAACGTCCGGTTGCTCTTCGACGCGCGCTCTTTCCGCATGGCCAATTGCCAAGGTAAACTCTCTGGCCGCAACATCGGACAGCCACACGTTGTCGAAGCTAAACATTGAACTGCCGCTACGCTTTTCTGGCGAAAGCTGAAGCTGAGGCCGTGCGCCATGATGGTAAATTGTTTGAACTCCATCGCTCCGCCGCCAATCACCGGCGACGAGTCGATCCTTTTCATCGTAGAGTCGCCGCGCCGTAACACCTTTTTCGGCGCTCTGCCACACTTCAATTCGACGGCTGGCGATTAACTCTCCCGTTGCAGCTCTCTCTTCCAGCCGCAGCGTTCGATGTAATACCTGGTCCTTATTAACAACGGAGGTTTCTTCGGCGACGGAAGCTTGTCGAAGCAGGTCCGCAGCCGAGAATGTAGGATTGGGCGCGCGCCGATAAACGAGAAGTAAAGATGCAACCATGAGCAAAGCCGCGAGCGCCGTCACGGTACCGGGCCGGAGCCAAAAGCTCGGAGCGATCAGCGCGCGCAGCGACTTAGCAAGTAATGCGAAACGACCGCTCAATGCGTCGCCGCTCGAAAATGTTCCTTTTCGATCGAGCAACGGAAGCGGGCGCTTATCCACCAGCTCTTGATCCGTATTCTCGTTTTGGGCTGCCGGTACCAGGCGGAAAGTCGGATCACAATAGGTGACGTTTATCTGGGGCCGGCTGTCGGCAAAATCGACGTTCACTTCCAAGCGACGTCCATCACTCAACTCAACAGCATTTCGATACTCAGCCTGACCCTCGGGCGGAGGCTCAACCCCGCAGAAAAGCAGACGGACTTCATGCTCGCTGAAGACTTCGACAAAGCTGACCCGCTCTTCCAGGTTTACACTGAGCGCCTGGTTACTCAGCTCCGACGTCACGCTCTGCGTTCCGAGCACGAAACCATTCACGGCGATGCGCAATTCCTGCGGCCGGTGTTCCAGCAGGTCCTTTAAGCGTCGATGGTGGTTGGCAACAAAATTATCGTCGTCGCCGCCGCCGCCACTGACGGCGCCACCACTATCAGGTGGACCACCTCGGCCTCTCTTCGAGCGCGTGTCCTTATTTAATGTCTTAGTAGGATAACGGGCTGATATCAAAGGAAGACTTAGCAACTGATTGACCTGATCCAGGCAAGTGCGGCAACTTACCAGGTGCGCGAGCCGCAGGGTGTCAACCTCGCCATCGCCACCCGGCCGAAACAAACACGTCAACTCATCTTGCGGCAGACAATCACCACTCGGCGATGAGAAGATTGAACCACGCAAATCCAGCAAGAGATCTTCGGTGGGCACGTCCGATGCTTTTACGTCATCCCCGAGCTTCTCTTTCTCCGCCCCTTGGGCCATAAAGGCCAGCGAGTTCGGATCGGCGATGTAGGCTTTAGCTTCTGTACGGGCACGACTCAGCGCTTGATCGACTGCGCCGCGACTCTCGCGTAAGATCTGGGCAATTTCGACCGCCCAGTAACCATGAAAAAAGCGGAGGATCAAGACACTGGCAATCTTCGAAGTTTTCTTGCGCACCAGCGCGTATTCGCAGATGCGGCGCAATTCGTCGCGCGCTTGCGCTTCAGTCTCGCGCTTCAAGGTTTCCAAGCCGGCACTTGCCGACTCGTAGTCGAGGAGTGAGCGGGTGGCCGCAGTCATGCGGGCCAGTCGGCGCAAATGCGAGAGGTGCATGTTGCGCAACATCGTATGCAGGTAACCGTCCAGGTTCTCGATTGTCTTAAGGTCGGGATGGCTGACCGTAAACTGCAGGAAAACGTCATGTAGGAGGTCTTCGGCTTGCTGGGGATCGTTTTGGACGAGACGCCGGGCCCACGAACGCAGGCGCGTGTAGCGCTGGAGGAAAGCTTCGGAGTGATCCGGCTGTCTAACCTGAGTCTTCAGCATGTTACATTTATATGACGCGCGCTTTGACTATTTCTCACACTCCCGACAACGCTATTTTAGCGATTTTGTGGGAACTACCGGGAGCCATTAGGCGCAAGTGTAGTTAGGTGGGCGACGCACAGGCACCAATGACCACCAATGACCACTTCAAAGCGGCCAAATGCTCCGATTACGGTACGCCGCCAGCCAATTAGAGGCGGCTGTATGCCATCCGGGTGCAGGAGCCGTTCCCAAGATAAAGGAGCGGAACGCAGGCGCGTTCAATCACTCTCTTTGTGAGCGAGGCCATCCTTCGGGAGGTCTGTGACGTGTTGAGCCGCCCGGAAGTTCGCCGCCGACATCATCTGCTATAATAAAGTGTCGAACCTGAAAGGCTCGTTATCAAGAGGTAACCCTAATGAGCGCACAGCACATAACGATAACCATCGATTTGCCAAAAGACGTTTACGAACGAGCCTCGGAAACGGCATCCCAACGAACGACGCTCTCTTGAAGAGATGTTGAGCCGATTGATCGACGAAGGCTTGAATGTCCACGCTTCTCTACGAGAACTGTTTGAGAGCGCCTCCAATCAATATCGCGCTCGTCTAAGCCTCGAAGGCAGATTGGACAAATCTCCCGACGTGACATTGCAAGAGTTACGTCAGGTACGCCAATCGTAATTTGCGGGACTTCGAGCATTGCGCTATTGGAAAGCGTCTTAACGTTGTTCAGCACTCGCCAATTCGGATGACGCGTCCGTAGTTTTTCAAAAACCGAGCGGGTGAGAAAACTCGCCGCCCGTTCCGCGGGTCGTCCGTCGCTAATCCGTCGGACCACGTCTTCAGAGACTCGTCGCCCCGGTGTCGAATAGGAAATCAATCGTCTCGCCGTCAATCTGGACTGGGACGCGGACGAAGTTGGTCTGCCCCTTGCCGGAGGCGTCGGTCATAAATCCTAACTTGACCTCGTGTCTCTTGTCGTGGGCGAGCATGTCGTCAGGGTGTCCGCCACAGCAACTTCTGCTTCGGATAGTCGAAAGTCCACACCCGTCCGCCAAACCATTGTTGACCCAGCATGCCATCGCGGGCCGACAGTGTTCTGGTAACCTTGTCTTGTGGACGCGAAAAGACAAACAGACGCTATCCATTCCTACCGAGAGGCGACGGAATCCCTGCGAGCAACTTGAATTCAGGCAAGGAGACTGCGCGCAGGGGCCCGTTATCGACGGCGCCGGGAAGCGCAACCGGAGACAACCCAAGTCGGATTGCCACTCCCTCGTAGAGAAACAGACGCCTCTGCCGAATCAGTGAAGAGGAAAAGTGTGACATTGTCCTTGTGACCGGCGTCGCCACAAAAGTATGTTCGTTATAGCGAGTAGGAATGACGATCGGTTTGCCAGGGCGAGGGCTCGGAGGCGGCGCTTCCGACACGGCGATCGGCGTTGGACCGAAGGTAGACAAGACGACAAGTGCGAGCGCGAAAAGTACGATTTTCAGTGCTTCCTGGAGGGTGTAAAAAGTTTTGTGTAAATGGTCATCGATGAACTAACCGAGTAAGGTTAGGAGAAGGAGAAAGATGACCATAGAGAACGAGCTGATAGACAATCTGCTGAAGAACTACAAAAAGCCCGAAGACCTCCTTTGTCAGTTGCTTCAACAGTCCGTTCTCGCCGATTAGGGACCTTCAGTCGGGCATTGTCGATCTACGCAGCAAACAGCGACGAGCCAATTAGACATGCCGGGTCAGTTCTTCACCGGCGGGCGTGTCGGTTATTGACGTCAAGATTGGTTCCGACCGGGTCTGCCCAAAGTCAGGTAATGGCGTAATGTCCACTGCGACCTTCGTCCTATTCCGCGCCCGCCTGCCGCAGAGCGGCGTCCACATCCGCATGACCCTTCTTCCGTGCCCATGCGAGCGGTGTCGCCCAGGGAGCGCCGGACTTGTTCGGATCCGCGCTGTGCTCCAAGAGAAGGTTGACAACATCAAGACGGCCCCAGCGAGCAGCGAAACCGAGCGGAGTAGAACAATACTCTTCGTCGATGGCGTTGATGTCAGCGCCATGGTCGATAAGCAAACGGGCCTTAGCTACATCGCCTACGAATGCCATGTCGTGCAGCAGCGTGAACTGACGCCAGTTCATATGGTTGGGGTTCATCCCGTTTTCCATTAGGAATACAGCGATCTCGTAATGCCGGAAGTAATAGCGCGCCCCCCATTTAGAAATATCGGGAACGCGAGCACCGTAACGCATGAGTAGTTCCAGCATGTGCCGATCTCCATCTTTGGCAGGCATCGACAGAATCCCTTCTGCCCAAAATGCGAGTTCGTTCAGAGCCAGCTCCGGGCGCTCAGTTAGCAGCGCTTCAACCTCCGCGTGCTTGTTCTTGTCCACCAGATCTTGAAACCGGCGCTGAGTTTCGTCCTGGCCGTAATCGGGGCCACCGGTGTCGCCCCAGGCGCGAGTGAGCTTGGCGTCAATCAGGCTCTGCTTGAGGAATTGCGCTATCTCATCAAGGCCGCGATCTTCCGACACCGTGACAAGTGAATCCCTAAAGGGATGGGTCTCATAAGTTGGATCAAGCGCCCCGAGCCCCACCAGATAACGCACGATGTCGAGATGGCCTTCGCGAACCGCCAGGTGCAGTGGCGCCGTGTAATCATATTCGCAGGTCATCAACCCCGGACACCGTTGGACCAGTTCCGTCACTCGGGCCAAGTCGCCGTGCTGGCTTGCACTGAGCATGTTCCAGACATCAGTGGTGGTAGAAATCCCCCCGTCGTGAATCTTGATGGGGCGCGTCTCTTTCATTTCAACAGGTTGAATCATCAAATGAAATTCCTTTTCGCCGGCATCGTTCTGAAACCCGCGTCAAGCAGATGACTTGGCACTGGCCCGCTAGCCGATTCACTCCAGTCCCTCGGATGTCTCCGGCGTCATCGCTTGAAACGCTGGGTGACAGGTGAACGACCAATGGGAATGGATCGCTTTCCAAGCATTACCGCGGCGCTGATACACGGTCGATGAATTCCAGCGGCTCCCTACCGACTCGACACCATTTGCGTCCCGGATGTAATTCACCAGGTTATAAGTCAGCAAGGCGATGTTGCCGCCATCGATAACTACGAGCGGATTGAGCATCTCGTAACGCGCGATGTGGATCTTGTCGGCCCACGGACGGTAGTAGTTTTCCATCGCTTCATGACCGTCAATGCGCGTTGCTACGACCGGGTCGAAATAGCTGATATCGGCCGCATACAGTTCCAAGAAACCGCCAGGATCGCCCTTGCCCCAACGGTCAAGAGCGCCACGTTCTAGCATGACGATCTGCTCAGAATGTATTTCAACGTCAACTGTCTGGATCATGCGTCACTCCCTTCACAGCGATGGCGCTGCTTCCTATGATGTCTGCGGTCTGAACAATCGTCTGCGTACCTTTAACGCGGTGTTCCGATCAACTCTATCAACCCGTCGGCCAATGAGCCACGCCAAGTCAACTGATCGTGGCCGCCAACGAACTCCCGGTAACTTACCTCATATCCTCGGGCGACCAAGACATCAGCTATGGCAAACGACCGCGGGATTCCACGCGGTGTTGAATCTCGTCAGGCAATCTGTGGCGTTCGTGTTCCGGTGAGCCATGAGAAATTCCAGCGGCCCACGAACAATGATCATCGTCTTACCTTCCCTTGTGACATAACCAGCCACGTTCGCCCATTGGCCGTCAGGACAGTTCTCGATCAATCGTCTTGAGCGCATCCGTTTGCCGCCGATCCAAGGTCCGCGGTTTTTGGCCTTGCTTCCCATATCGCAACAGCCACTCAATCGCCCCATGAATACCAGGGTCCGGATCATACCGATACCAAGACAACCTTACAGTCAGAGGGTGTCGCAAGAAGTAGGGTAATTGGTCGCTGGTTTCAAGGTTGCGTCATCATAACCATTAAATAGCAGCCGGGCCCAGCGTCGATTAGCGAAGGCAAGAGTACGGTAGAGTCTCTTATCACCAAATTTCGTTGCTGGAATAAGCCCCGCCTGAATCTAAGATTAGGTACATATTAAGCAGGTACTTCCGGATTGTCATATGTCTCAAGTCCGGTAACTTGTATCGCTTGTGTCTCGCTTCCTAATCCAGGCTCCTCATCGTACAGAAGAACCAAGGCGACACTTAATAAGTCATCATCGGCTCAATCAGCAGATCACAGAGAAACTCTTGTCACAAGTCCGAGCGCAATCCGCCGCGCTCGGGGATCCAAAGCGATGTGAGCTCCAACCGCCAAGAACCCATCGCCATCGCCGACATTTCGCTATCTTGTCGGTCGCATCAGCGAATATTTGTAACGCCGTCGGAAACATTCACCTTATGGTCGAAAAATGTAAGACCTAAGCACTTTATGCCCGAACGTTTTTTCACTTAATGATCGAACCGCGCCTGTAACTTATTGATTCTGATAAGGAGGCATTTTCACTCAATGACTGGACCCACACTACTACTACTAACTGGCCACAACCCTCGTCGAACAGATGGTCACCACGTTTGACCAAATTGACACCACGGACCACTTTCACGCTGCCTTGAAACAAATGCTCGATGCCAAAGTCGCCGGAGAAACGATCACCACCACCGGCGAAGTACGAAAGCCAGCTCCGGTGATCGACATTATGTCCGCACTGCAAGCAAGCCTGAAGGTGCAAGCAAACCGGGAACAGCAAGAAACAACTACTTCTCCGCTAACACTCGTCGCACCTAACAGCGGCACACCCAAGACACGTCGAAAGCGCCAAGTCGCCGCGTAGCGATACGTTCACGATCCAGGCCAACCCGTACGGACCGCTTCAAGCAATGTGCCTCACACAAAAATGAAGCGGGCCGTATTCGGCCGCATTCACGCAAAGCCAAACGATGTAAACCAAAGAGTCACTATTCATCTAGTGCTCACCGAACTGTCAACGCTGGATAACGAGAACTTTCGACGATGCCAACCAACAGCCGCCCTGAAACAAGCGACCAGCGCAGTATCCCGCAACTTCTTTCCGGAACCGGCGACCTTATAGAAAATCTTCGCGCAACCTTAACTTCCGGAACTTCGCTCTCAACCAAGAGCCTGCTGGCCAGAGCCAAACACTATCTCGGCTCTCCAATCAGCGAGGGACGCTACGACTTCCGTTACCTGTATGACGCTCTCGAAGTAGCCCTCCATCAAATAATCGAAGACCGTGCCGCAACCCTCCGCGTGCTTGAACCTGGAGACGCCATCGATCATCTCGAAAACCTCATCGCCTTACTTCCCACCCAACGAATTCGCACCAGCGAACAAAGCCTCTTCCAGCAATTCTCAAGCCCGGCCCCACTCGCATTCGTCGCCGCCTACCTTGCCCTCCCGGAAGAAGACACAACCGCAAAGATTCTACTGGAACCATCGGCCGGCACCGGCGCACTCGCTTGCATCGCCCGCGCCTTTGGATCACAGGTCCACACCAACGATCTTTCACCGGCCCGCCGCGGATTTCTTCACTATCTGAAATTCCCGGTGCACAGCGTCGACGCCGAAAACATCAACGACCTGCTCCCCCACGAACTCAGACCGGATATCGTTTTGATGAATCCTCCCTTCAGCTCAACCGCGGGAAGACTTTCCCGAAACGATAATCAACACGGCGCCCAGCACATCGAATCCGCTCTCTATCGACTTAATCAAGCAGGACGCCTAGTAGCCATTACCGGCTGCGGCATGGCTCTCGACAGACAGAAAATGACGGAATTCTGGAAACGCGTGGCCTCACGCTACTCAGTGCGAGTTAACCTTTCGCTACCAGCTGCCACGTTCGCCAAGTCCGGGACCGCCTGGGAAACACAACTAATCGTGATCGACAAAACCGGCCCCACTGCCGGCGCCAACTGGGCCGAGCAAGTCAAAAACATCCGTCACGGCTCAGCCACACTTCTCGAAATACTGACCCTGGCCAGAGAAAATAAATTGCTGCCTAATCCAGTTGCGCCGCCTGTGGCTGCGTCTGCGCCCGAAACAATAACGGGCGAAACACCTGTCGTCCTTACTAGCCAGACGCACGAACTCTCAGACCCCGCCGTCGCCGTCGCATACGAGGAAAATGAATCTAGCCCCTCCGACGACGGCTTTGTACCTTACATCTCGACCAGACTAACTGGCGGCATCGATCACCCAGCCCCACTCGTCGAAACTGCCGCGATGGCTGCCGTGGTACCGCCGCCAATAACCTACCGTCCACACCTCGATCCGCAACTGGTTGTAGATGGAGCACTCTCCACCGTCCAGCTCGAACGAATCTGCTACGCCGGCCAAAGACATTCCCAGCGTCTTTCAACCGGAGCGCGCGCTGCTTATCTCCTCGGTGATGGAACTGGCTTTGGTAAAGGACGCTGCCTCGCCGGTGTGATAATCGACAACTACAACCAAGGACGCACCAGAACCCTGTGGCTCAGCATCAGCAACCAACTGCTTGAATCAACTCGCCGCGACCTGAACGACCTGAATGCATCACACATCGCCCTGCACCAATTGAACGAATGGGACGTAAACGAAACAATCAATTTCGGTGACGGCGTGATCTTTTGCAGCTACAACACCCTGATCGCCAAGAGCAAGATCAGCGAAAAGACCCGCATGCAACAGCTCATTGAATGGCTCGGCGACGAAGGAGTAGTCATCTTCGATGAATGCCAAAGAGCACAACACGCTCTGGCCACCGCCCAGGGCGAAGCTACACAAACCGGGAAGGCGGTCCTGGAACTACAAGATCACGACGAACGCCCGGACCTCCGCTTTGTCTATTCATCAGCCACGTCGGTCGTAGAAGTAAGCCACATCTGCTACATGAGTCGCCTCGGACTCTGGGGACCCCAAACCAGCTTCCCCAACGGCTTCGAGGAATTCATGAACGAAATTGACGCTGGCGGTCTGGGCGCGCTCGAGATGGTCACCAGATCCATGAAGGCCTTCGGCATGTCGCATTGCAGCACCCTGAGTTATGGACGCGATCCGATCTCAGGCCTGGCCGTCGAATACGCCGAAATGTTCCACGAACTGACTACCGAACAACGTGAGATCTACAACAACGCGGCAGCCGCTTGGCAAATCGTCCTCCAAAACATCGAAGCCGCACTTGAGATAACCGACGCCGGCACTCGCAAACGCGCCTTTGCCCTTTCCCACTTCTGGGCCCAGCACCAGGCTTTCTTCCGCCAGGTCATTACCGCATTCAAAGTTCCCGAATGTATCAAGCAGATCGAAGCTGCGCTGAAGCGAGATGAGAGCGCCGTTGTTTCAATCATCGGAACCGCCGAGGCCAAAAGCAAAGTCCTCGTCGCCCGCGCCGCCGCACAAGCCGAACGTCTCGAAGACCTTGACTTTTCACCACGCGCGACCCTGTGCGCACTCGTCGAAAGAGCCTTTCCAGTCGATCTCTACCAACAAGTCGAAGACCCGATTAGTCACAGCATAGTCACCGTCCGTGTCACAGATGAACAAGGCAACGCCGTACAAAGCCAGGAAGCGCTCCGCATGCGCGACGAACTGCTGGAAAAGTTATCCGACCTGGTTCTCCCGGAAAATCCGCTCGACCAGATTGTCAATTACTTCGGACCAGACCAGGTAGCGGAGATCTCCGGACGCCGCAAGCGCCTCGTACGCGACACCCGAAACGGCGAAGTACGCTATGTCTCTCGCGCGCCGAAAGGCGTGCCGATGAACAAAATCAACGTCCACGAAAACGAACAATTCCAAAACGGCGCGAAGCGCATCGCGATCATAACGGCCGCAGGCTCTACCGGAATTTCACTGCACTCGTCACTCAATGCCATCAACCAACAAAGGCGCTGCCAGATCGTGTTGGAACTCGCATGGTCCGCGGTACTCCAGATGCAAAGCTTTGGCAGGACACACCGAAGTTTTCAAAAATATCCTCCCAAATATATCCTGCTTTCAACCAATCTCGGTGGCGAGAGAAGATTTTCAGCCACCATCGCCCGCCGACTCGCTTCACTCGGCGCTCTCTGCAAGGGAGATCGCAAAGCCGCCGATGGTGGAACTCAACTATCTCGCTATACCTTCGAAAGCCCGCTTGGCCGCGGAACCCTCGACCTCCTCTATCGAAGAATATTCGAAGGAAAGGAAATCCCTCATCTCGACAACCCGCGAGAAGCGCTCGAAGACATGGGCCTGCTCAACAAAGACGGAGAAATCAACGACCGCGACCGCTATCACATCCCACGCTTTCTCAATCGGCTGCTTAGTCTCGACTGCGATCGCCAAAACGCGCTGTTCGCCTATTACTCTGACCTGTTTGATCAATGCGTCGCACACGCAAAAGCCTCCGGCACTTTCGACGAAGGCGTACAGGACATCAAAGCCCTGTCAATCAAGCTGGCCAGTGAACCAGAAGTCGTATACATAGACGAAACCACCAAAGCCGAAACGCTCCACTACACGCTGGCCGTTGAAACACGCTCCACCCGTGTCACACCCGATCGTGCCGTCTCAATGCTCGAAGACAGTAACGGGGGCGGCTTCTATCGCCAGAGCAAAGGCAACGTCATTCTCGCAACCAAATCCGGCAACCATACCGACCACCAATCGGGTCAAACTTACCAGACCTACGCCGTGACCAAACCCGAGGAAGCCAGAGCCTACTACATCACCGATGCCGAACTTCGAAAATACAAGAAGGTACCAGCCAAGTCCGCATTGCCATGGTGGAAGCTCTACTGCGAGAACGTGCCGGAAACGACCATAAAGGAACTCCACCTAATCGCGGGCGCCGTGCTGCCGTTATGGCAACGGTTGAAAACCACTCAGGACGCCCAACTGAAAGTCGTTCGCGTCGTCACCGAAGACAACCAGCGAATTGTTGGCGTGAAAATCCCGACCAATCGCGTGCAGCAAGTCCTCCGAGCACTCGGCATCGCCTGTGCGATTTCCGATCCGGCCGACATCATCCAGGCGGTACTGAAGAACGACGACCAGATAGCCCTGGTAGCAGGACTGTCCCTTTCCCGGTCCAAAATCTATGGAGAGTCCTATGTCGAAATCCGCGGCGCCACTCATCACAAGTTCGGCGAACTCCGAGACATGGGACTCCTCAACATGCGCATCGACTATCGAGAGCGCTTCCTGCTACCCACCGATCAGGACGAAGCGATTGAGCTGCTAGACATGCTCCTAAAACGTTACCCAACGGTGACTCCAATCAACGAAGCCCCGCAGGAAATTCCTCTGCCAACCACCGAACTTCGCGCGCTCGCCCAAACCGAGACTGTCAACATCTTCGACTTACTCGACGCGCCACAGCCAACAATCCACCAACCTATACCACTCCCGCCAAGCAAGCCCGTCGAAAACACCTATACCCCAACCATCTACAACTCCGGCTTTGTAACGGCGCAACTTACTTTCTGGCAGGCACTCGACGAGGCTGCCTGAGTCAAGACAGTCGCGCGTGGTCAATAGAAAGCGGCAGAGTCGTTGGCTGGCAGAGTGAAAGAGATGGCAGACGAGCGACTGGACCATCTGACTTCTAATACACGTGCATACCGCGATAGCAACTCCCGCAACTTGGCGCCACGATGGAATTCAGCGAGTAGCACGTCGGTGGCTATCTTCAAAGCCTCGCCTGGCAAATGAATAATGACGCGGTAAGGGACGGCACTTCGGTTCAAGATAATTGGAACGCCAATAAAGCCTTCGCTCCCCAACAAACCAACATCGAGCGCTTCACCGTCTTCAGTGATGCCAAGCAACCAAGCCATGCCGTCATTAAGGAAATAAGCGCATTGAGCGCTGTCGCCTGACTCATACAGGAATCTGTTTCGGGTTAAGTGGACTGAACGCAAGTGTGGTCGAAGACGCTCGTACTCTTCGCGCGGAAGGGCTGCTAATAGCCGATTCCTTATTGTGTCGGGAGTTGACATGAATTAGAGCCGCATTGCTGCGAAGGAGGTCTTAACGCTGCGATAGCACTCGCACGCAGAGGCTTCCATCTGTTGGCGATCCAGAATGGTCATGCGGCCACGCTGGTGGCGAATAAGCCCTTTCCATTTCAGCATGCTTGTAGCGGTGCCCACTTGACTGCGATCCTTTCCCAGCGTGTTGACGGTGTAATCGTGCGTGATATCGAAAGAAGCCAATTGAACACAGTCGCGGGCCACACGAGATGGCGGCACGGTTCTGCTTGATGGAGTGCAGTAAATGGCACACCGCTACCACTTCGGATATGTCTCTCTGATTCGTAACAGAGACATTGAGCTCGTCGCGCTATTCTTGAAAACTGACTCTGGGCTTCTGCTCAGGTAGCGCGCTTAGGCCTTGTGGTTTTTTCAGATGGTTATCCAACCAGGCGATCAGGCGTTTCCAGTAATCCACCTGGTTAGCGTAAAGAATAAAGCCGTGTCCCTCTCCGGCGTATTTGGCATATTCCACTTCTTTGCCGAGCCTGCGCAGCCCGATGAAAACTTCATCCGCTTGAGAGGCAGGAACTGGATCCAAATCTCCGTGCAGAAGTAGGAGGGGGGTCTGTATCCTGTCCAGGTAAAAGATGGGCGAGTTTTCGATGTAGCGTTCTCGGTATTCCCAGGGGGAGCCGCCCATGCTACCTTGGCTATCCTCTGCCCATGCTACTGCCTCACTGGTCCCACTCTCCGACATCTTGGAGCCATAATAACTAACTAGATCGGAAATTCCAGCGGACCATACCGCCGCCTTGAACCTATTGGTTTGAGCGATCAGAGCCAGTGTCGTATAACCTCCGTAGCTATGGCCTGCTACACCGAGCCGCTCCGGATCGGCAATCCCCATCTCAATCAGTTTGTTAATCCCTGGCAGGATGTTCTTGGCTATGTCTAACATTGGCGTTCCGACGCTTACCGATGAATCGGGAAAAAACACCACATAGCCACGCGTTGCGAGCAAGTGCATATTTGTCCGCAACCCGAAGCCGAACTTATCGATTTCGTTTGAAAGTTTATTGCTGCCGTAGACCCAGACGATCACCGGATAGTGTTTCTGCTCTTCATAGCCAGCCGGCAAAAGGACCGCCCCTCGTCGCTTCACACCGTCGTCATTAAGCCACTCAATCATCCTCGGCTCGCCCAACACATACTGTTCGAATACTGGATTTGAATGTGTCAACTGACGCGAGTTCTTTTGACCGGGCTCGGCAATCCACAGGTCTTCCGCGTGTTTGGTATCTTCGTATTTATAGATAACGGCTTGTCCCGTAATAGAAGCTTCGAGGAAAGCCAGAGCGTGAGCGTCGCTGTCACCGCCGTTTCGTAACTCACTGTATTCACCGTTAGTAAAATTAACCTTATAAATTGCCTCGCGCCTGGTTCCATTATCAAGCACACGCAAATACACAAATCGTTTGTCAGGCGACCAGAATTGCCCCTCACTCTCGGCGGGCGTAATCAGCCGGATGCCGGTGTGGTTCGGAATTTTGACAATAACGCTGGGTGAATCAGAGCTTGAGACAACCTTCTTCAAGCTGTCACTGACTAGAAAATACATCTCCTGGGTTGAAGCGTCCCAAATTGGCAAGCCTCGTTCATTGTCGTAAGCCGGTGGTTGCACATCAATTAATTTGCGTGGGGCTCCTCCATCGCGCGAAACAACAAAACAGTTACTGTTAACCTGCGGACCGTCTATATATGCTAGAAGCTTGGAATCTGGTGACCATTTTGATGACATACCCAGAACGGATTGACTCACATCTGCGGCGAGAACATGCGGCCGCCCGTCCAATAAGGAGACGCTGATCAAATCAAAGAAGAATTTTGCTTGAAGATTGTTGATGCCCTTAGCTTCTAGATAAGCAACATACGAGCCATCTGGAGATAAATCATATCGGGTGGCATGCACCCTCCGCGCAACGCGCTGGACCTGACCAGTCAAGACATCAATTAGCCCAAGATCCCCAAGCATGACTTTCTGACGATAATTCCTCACCACTTCAGCATCTGTTTTGTTTGCGGTGATTGACTTGGTGGATGATCGATAGACCGTGACACTAGCTCCTTCAGCCAACGGCTTCTCTGGCTCACTCGAAGACGAATTAATGTACGCTTCGGCTTCTTCAATCGACATATCTTCGGGCAGAATCTTTGTCAGAACCTTCTTATTGTCTGGAGTCCACTGTAAAGCGTTCCAGGAGCGAAACTCTGCCAAGGGTGCGTACTGGCGAACGATGGCGTCAGAGACTGGCCGCATCCGTTGACTCGTCCTATCCCAAATCCAGAGCTGCGCCTTACCGCCTCGATCTGAGAAGAACGCCAGAGACTTGCCGTCTGGAGACCACGTGGGTGACCAACTTGTCCCCTTTCCTTCGGTTAACGAGTGTGACTCTCCGGTTCGAGTATTCGTGATCCATACGTCTTTCCCAGCAAATACAATACTAACGCCGGTCTGGGTGAAGCGTTTTCCTCCGTAAGATGGACTCTTACTCGTGTCGGACACGGTGTAGGCAAGCAATTGACCGTCAGGCGAACATCTAGGTCGATTATCCAATAGGTGTAGGCGCAGAGATTCATCAACAGGGAGCGGCATCAGCTTTCGTTGGGGCGTTGCTGATAGGGGCGAACTAAACAAGAAACATAGACAGGCTAACGCATGCTTGAGTATTGTTTTTTTTCTGGCCATAGCTATGGCACCCTCTGATTCGCCCGTGACGTGACCCGCCGGAGGACTTGGTTAAAAATATTATCGCGACCGAGATTCGCCCGCGCCTCAAAAATCAAGCTTCAGGGCTATTTGGATTGAGCGCGACCCGCCTATTTGATAAAGCGGGTTTAGCCCACCCAAGCTGCGCCCTAGCATTGATGTTGCCAGTCCGAAAGTTCCGCTGGTAAGTGAGTTATTTGGCGCCCCAAAGTTTGGGTGGTTGAAGAGGTTGAAAGCTTCCGCCCTGAGTTGCAGTTTGAGGCGCTCCCCAAGGCTGAACCGACGCCGAAGCGCCAAGTCCACCTGATTAAGAGGAAAGCCGCGCAGAACGTTGCGTCCAAGCGTACCCCGGCGGCCTACTAGAGGAACCGCGAACGCTGCAGGGTTGAAGCGCCGGCCTCCCGGAGCGTGATCATCTTTAATATAGAGCGGCACGCCCGGGTTCAGGTCGGGGCGAGCGTTCTCCCGAATGTTATCAATCGTGACGGAACTTCTGGCAATCAAATCAATAGGGGGAGCAGACTGCGCGTGGATGACAACATCTACGGCCCAGCCGCGCAAGATTGGGCCAACTAAAGCAGGGGCAGTCGGATAAGGTATGTTATAGGTCGTAGCTGCGGAGAAAGAGTGGCGCACATCAAAGTCAGAGGCCCCTCTCTCCGGCGAGAAACTGAAAACCCCATCCGAAATGTCATCGATAGCATGCGACCAGGTATAAGACGCCAGTACTTGCAACCCCTTGGAGAGTCGACGATTAAATTGGAGTTGTAGGGCCTGATAATCTGAACCTGAATCGTTTCGATAAATCGCAACGGTGCTAGCAAAGCTTGGATTCGGCTGAGGCCTTACCTCTCTGTGCAACAAACGACGACCCAGAGCAGCAACGTAGGTGGCAGTGATGGTCTGATTCGATCCTAAGGATTGACTGACAGCCAGATTCCACTGCAGCGTGTACGGCAGTTTGAAGTTTGATTCATAAACTGAGAAGGCGCTGCTGAAGGGTGGGTTAAAGTTTGTCGGGAACGCCGGTTTGGCGACTTGCGCTGCTGTTAACGGCAACAATAAATTGCTTTGAATTACGGTTGCGGTAAACGGAAAGTTACTATAACCAATTCCCACTTCATTGCTGCCCAGATCATAAAAGAGGCCGATACCGCCTCGAACCAACGTCTCTCGGCCGGATCTCAGTGAGAGCTGGTAAGCCAAGCCGAACCGTGGGGCGAAGTTTCCGTACGTCGTCTGGTAAAGCGGTGTTCCGCGTGGGGCCAGTGCGTAGGTGGCGGGGTTATCCAAGCCAGTCAGCGTGAGTGCCTCCTTGCCATCGGCTTCGTGCGGCGGTGGGTTTAGCTCCCATCTCAACCCATAAGTCAGGGTTAGCCGGCGCGAAGCTTTCCAGGCATCCTGTGCGAACACCGAAAGATTTGTATAGACTGGCCTCACCATTTCATTTGACCGTGTTACCACAGAGCCGACCTTGCCAGCGGGCGCGTCCGACGCATTGGTGAAGGTAAGATTCAGTCGATATTCCTGAGCGAAAACAATCGGGGATAACCGCCGATAATCGAACCCGAACTTGAACTGGTGAGCGCCTCTAACGAACGAAAGCGTGTCAACGACGTTTAGTTGGCGCTGCAGGTTACTTGAAGATTGTCCAACAGCATAAAGCGGGCTACTCGAATTGTATGAGAGCCCGACTGTTGCGATGGCAAGGCCAGAAGAAGTAAATGACGGAAAAAGCAGGGAGTCGGGCGGTACCACAGCCCCTCCGAAATCAGTCAGTCTAGACACTGATGCTCCACTGCCTCGGCTGAAATTAGCTCTTAGTTCGTTAATTGTGCTGGCTGAAAGTGACAGCGTCGCTCCGAGCGTCAAGGTCGTTGTGTCTGAGTCATTAGAGATGAGGTTATTTGGGGATGATAACAAGTGACTGGTGCTCGATGAGGGTGCCTTATTATATCTGCCGAACAGATTCAACTTACGGCTAATGGTGTGATCGATGCGAATACTCGCTGCATTAAGAGTGATCGAATCAGCATAGCTGGCGAAGAACTGAGCGAACCCGGTGGGTTGACCCGTCACAGGGTTAACCAAGTCGGGGCCATTGGGAATTGGAAAAGCGTTGAGATATGGTTGAACCGTAGCTGCGGCGTTGCGCCGCGTCAAGAGCGAAGGCACACTACTTATCGCGACTTGCGGTTGTCGCAATCGCAACCCTTCGTAAGAAAAGAAAAAGAAGGTCCGATTCCGACCATTGTAGCCAGGTTGACGACCACCTTCGCCAAAGCGCGGCAATAGCACGGGGCCTCCAAACACTCCGCCAAAGTCATTCTGCCGAAGCGGGGGCTTTCTTTGCCTGGTGGCGTTGGCGAACCAATCATTGGCATCCAGCGCGTCGTTGCGGAAGTAGTCAAAGAGAGTTCCGTGAAACTGATTCGTACCGCTTCGCGTGAGGATTTCCACCTGCGCGCCGGGTGATCTGCCAAACTCCGGCGCGAACGAGCTGGTTTGTACTCTGAACTCCTGCAAGGCCTCAACGGAAACGAGATTGTTTGTGCCGCCTGTTGCCGCCAGGCTGGGTTGAGCGCCGGAAAAACCTTCTGCGTTAGCAGAACCGCTATTGATACCGAAGTTAGCGCTGACGCCATCAACAGTGAAATAATTAGTGTCAGTCCTCTGACCATTCACACTGAATTGACCAGGTGCAAAGTTTGCGGGCACCTTGGCAACCACTACGCCGGGTGTCAGCGAAATCAAGGATTGAAAGCTGCGACCGTTAAGCGGTAGATTTGTCACAAATTGCCGATCGACAGTTGTCGCCACCGCCGGTGATTCGTTAATGAGCGGCGCATCGGCTGTTATCTGCACCATCTCGCTGATATTGCCCGCCTTCAAAGCTATGGTCAGCGACTTCTGATCGCCGACGTTCAGCACAACTTTATTGATCTGAACTGGCGCGAACCCTTTACTCTCCACCGTCACGGTGTATTCGCTGGGAGGCAACAACGGCACAGTGAACGAACCAGACTCGTTTGTCGTAACCTGACGCCTTAACCGTGTGGCGACGTTCTCTATTGTCACGTTCGCGCCCGGCACGACAGCGCCGTTCGTGTCCTCGACTGTTCCGCTCAACGTTGCGGTCGCTGACTGTGCGCCTGCGTGAATGTAAAGACAAACAACAAAGCCCAAGAGAAAGAAGATTCGGGGAACTGATTTCAGGTTCGACATTCTCATATTCTCCATTCTTGACATCGTTACCGATCCACAGTGAACGCAGGTCTTTACGAAGCTGTATGAACTTCCGCAAAACCGCTGCTAACCATTCTGCCTACTTGACTGCTTGTATTCGCGCAGCTTGCTCTTCAGCGCGTTTGAGTGACGCTTGCAGAGTTTGCGAAACGCTGACGGGCGAAACTGATCCGTCGGTCGATACGCTAAAGGCGGAGCGAATCGCTCCATCGTTTGCTGCTCCGATTTCGAAGAGCTTGAACACGGCTTGGACCAATTCAGAATCGTCAGTAATAACAGGGCCACTTGGACCACCGGCGACACCACCGGGAAAAAAGATAGGAGACAACTCCTGACGCAGTGCGGCGGTCTCTTGCTGAAACGCGCGGGCATGCGACCGAACCAGGTCTAGCCACTTGGCGCGCGCATCCGGCACAAGCGCCCGCAGCTCGGACGCTGAGAATTGGCTAACCAGACGCTTCAGCGCGGCAGCGTAACTCATCGCCCGCCGCGAGCGGCTGATAGTCTGCGCCGCAAAGCGGCGCGCTTCTTCATCGCTGCCGAAATGGCCACGCAGTTGTTGCTTGACCGGAAACTCCTCGCTGGATGTTTCCACGCGCTGAATGGTTACTTGGCCAGGCTTTGTCTGCTGGGGCTGGCTGCGACGCTCTTTAGCCACGGCCTCAGCGACTGTGAGAATGTTGATGCGCACGGCAGATTGTTTTGCGATTGGCGAAAGTGCGCGAAGCAGCTCCCCCTTGCGCATCTCGGTGTCCACCAGGCCGTCGATCTTCAACTGGCCTTCGCTGGTTCTCGCGACGCTTATCTGTTCACCAGTGTCCGCCCCCGCCTGATTGAGCAGTCGCCAGGCCTCGACTTCCAGTTCTGGAGTGGCAAGAGTAGGAGCGAACGGTTGAGGGCCTGTCGCGGAATCGACAGTTTCGAGCTTAGGGTTTCGGATTTCCGGTTGCGATGATGAAAGCAGTTCAGGATCAGGCTCGAACACTACCGGCGCTACGGCACCTGGTGGTCTCCGCTCGTAACTTGTCTCGACGAATCTGTATTCGCGCTGTTCATTGCCTTGCCGTATCGAGAGCGTTTCTTCAACCGCTCGAAGATCAGCGCGACTTAGTACCAGCGTCGCTTTAATCAATCCGCGTGAGTCATTCGCTGCACCATCATGAGTGATCACATATGACGTTGCCGTCTCTTCAAGACGCACAGCTTCTGGTCGTCCGATCAGTGAAGTGAACTCTTCTGCCGAAGGCGACAATTGCCATGCGTTGTCGAAACCGAGACCTGCGATCGGCCCTGGAACGGACTGAACTTGTGGTCGCGAACCGTGGTGATAGATTGTCTGAATGCCAGCTCGTCGCCAGTCGCCGGCGACCAGCGATCCGCGTTCGTCGTAAAGACGACGAGCAGTAAGACCACGCTCCGCACTCTGCCAGATCTCAAGCTTGCGTCGCGCAATTAGCGCGCCTGTGGAAGACTTTTCCTCCAAACTGATCGTCCGATGCAGAACTTGATCAGTTCTGCTGGCCATGGTTTTTTCCGCGGCAGCAGATTCACTAAGCAGCATTGCAACCGAGACACCGGGAGGTTGAACCCGTCGCACCCCAAAAAACAGCACGGCGGCGATCAGAATAACCGCAAGCAGCGCGGTGACTGTGCTTGGCTTCAGCCAGAAACTCCACTTATGCAGAGACCGCCAGAGCTGTTCTGCTGTTTGCTTGAATGTTCCACTTCCGGCCGAAGACGTAGCTGCTTGAGTTTCGCTCGCTGCTGTTGCGCAGGTATTCTCCTCGGCGATAGAGACGGTTACACTCTCCCCAACTAATGTTGGATCGTTGTACACAAGTTGCAGGCTTGGACAAGGACCGCTGAAGTCCAGAGATGCTTCGAGGCTGCGTCCTTCACTCAGTGCAATACATAAGCTCTGCTCGAACGCGCCGTCAGGTGGAGGATTAATATTGAGGAAAAACAATCTGACCCATTGCTCGCTGAAAATCTCTACGAACCCGATTCTTTCCTCGATAGCCAGGCTAAGAGTTTGCTCCATCCGATCTGAGCTGACCTTCTGCGAGACCTGAACGTAGCCATTGACGGCGATGAGCAATTCCTTCGGGTAATGCTCGAACGTCTCTTTCACTCGACGAAGAGAGCGTCTAACGCCGCGTTCTCCACCGCCACTTGTGCCGGTTGGACCTCCACCAGCGCCTCCCTTGGGAGTTGTATCTTTTCCTGCCATATCTGTTGGATAACGATCTTGTAAAAGAGGAAGACTAAGAATTTCGTTGACGTGATCGAGACAGCCTCGACAACTAACCATGTGCGCCAGATGTTGTCCGTCTATCGTGCTGGATTCATTGGGTCGGTAAATTTGCTGTAGTTGACTACGAGATGAACATTCTCCTTGCCGTGACGAAAAGATCATCCGGCGAAGATCAGTCAGTAGCTCTTCAGTCGTGCTCGCGAAGCCGATTTGCGGTTTGACTTCCGAATGACTCTCTCTCATGAAGGCGAGAGCGGTTGGGCTATCGAGGTAGAGCTTTGCCTCATTCCGGGCGAGTTGCAGCCACTTGCGTACCGCTGGCAAGTTGCTAATCAAGAGCTGCGCAATTTCCGACGGGTAGTAACCATGAAAGAAACGAAGTATCAGGACGCTGCCCGCTTTCGAAGTCTCTTTGCGAAGCAAGGCGTAGTGGCAAATCAGGCGCAACTCGTCTTGGACCTTAATCTGGTCACGAACATCGGTTGCACGCAGACCAATCTCGACCGAATCGAACTCAGCCGTTGAAACAGAAGCGGTGCGCACATAGGGCACCCGACGAACGTGCGACAGGTGCGAGTTCCGTAGCATCGCGAAGAGATAACCATCCAAGTCGTGAATTGAGTTAAGGTCTGGGCGACTCAAGGTGAACTGCACAAAAGTGTCGTGCAAGAGGTCTTCAGCCAGTTGCCGATCGTGGCCGGTAAGCTTCAGAGACCATGCGAGCAAACGCTCGTAGCGCTCAATAAATGAGTCCTCGTGACTGGCCGCTGCTTTCCAGAGCTTCAGCATAGGTATCTAAGTATAAGACGTATCGAAGAAGCCCAACGTGAAATGGGCCCGGCAGAGATTTTCAATTCGTCCCGAGGGCAGATCAACGGCGGTTAGAATCCGAACATGTTGAGCCGAGGGACTGTACGCCGTCAGCCAATAGAGGCGGCCTGTCAGCCAGATCGTTTGGTCCTTTACCGCCGAAAGGAAACTTTCGCCTATATATAAGGAGAGGCAAGTAAGCTTTCACCGGACGCAAAAGCCAGAAAACCCAAAGCAAAACGCTGCAAGTAAACTTTCACCCCCGTGCGATTCCGGTGGCACAATCGCACCCGTTTCCAAACAGCACTGCTCTCCCGCGTTAACGCCGAAGCCCAGATTCGACACCTCTAGTGTTCCTCCTCAGCTGCCGTCCTTCGCACGTCTAGCACTCACGACTTTCAGCCACTGCCAGCCATCGCAAAACACCGTCGAGTCCCTGGCCACACCGTCCCCGTACACGCTTAATCCGCGCAAGTGTACTTTCCAAATGAAAGTTTACTTGGCAAGTTTTCCACTTTCCGACGACCCGCTGCCTCTCTCCCGGCCATCAACCAAAGAGCCCTTCTACCCTTGCTACTACTATCACTTGCGGCCTTCTAAAATCACGCTCACGACGGCACATCTCTGATTGGCACGACCATTGTAATGAGGCGACGCGGGACAAATTCAAATCGCAGCAAAAAATATCTCAGGGAGTAGAACCAATGAACGCGACAATCACCCACAGTGACAATGCAACCCATTACCCCTTTGCGCGCTTCAAGCCTCAATCGAGCGATGAGGCAATCGTCGCCCGCATCATCCGGAAGATGCTTCACTACCACATCCTCCGCGTCCAGCTTGAAGGAGCACGTCCATGGATGCACGAGAAACAACGTGTCCGCGCTCGCCAGCAAGCCATCGAAGCACGCCGCAAGGGACTCGCTGAAGAGCGCGAAGCAATCGATTCAGGTATCCACGTCTCCTATGACGACGAACTTCTGCGCCAGGAAGGGACCCGTATCGCTTACTTGCTTTGTCGCGACCAGGTTGAAGAGGCAATGATGATCGAGGAAGAGATCATCACTATTTCAGTCAACCACTCCCTCTACGCCACAGACCTCGAAGCGATGAGAATCGCGGCCTAACGCTATCCGGAACTTACTCGAGAAACTGTTCTGAGTTGAGGAAAAGAATCATGCACACCGCAACCGCAAGGGAAGAAGTAAGCGCGCCAGCTTTGACCATCACCGAGGGCCTCGCCGAACTCGTACAGGCCTTCGCATCACGGAATGTCACCGCAGCCCGGGCGACCCTTAAACGGCAAAACCAGACCTACGAATACACGGTCGACGACAAACAATCTGGCATCCAGCGCCACATCGAAGGCCGCTTCACGAACATCCAAATCGTTGTCTCTTGCCTCTCTCCGATGAGCGCCGAATTAAACGCCGAACTTCAGGCGATCACCACCACGGCAGCCACCGCTGCTCAACACTGGACCGAGCCCGTCAACCGACCGACTCTCGTCAAACCTTCCCCCACCGATCAGCAAATGATCGGCATCAGCGCCGAAATGAAAGAGCTCGACGCAGACATCAGCCGCGCCGCCCGCTCCAGCCACGTGGTACTGATCATCGGCGAATCCGGAACGGGAAAAACGACCGCCGCCACCTTGATTCATCGGAGAAGTCCGAGAGCCGCCAAACCCTTCGTTGATATCAACTGCGCCGCCTTGCCGGAAACCCTGATCGAAAGCGAATTGTTCGGCTATGAAAAGGGAGCCTTCACCGGCGCCGTCGCAACCAAGAAAGGACTCTTCGAACTTGCCGAAGAAGGAACCCTATTTCTTGACGAGATCGGCGAGATGAAACTCGAGCTCCAGGCCAAACTTCTGAAGGCCATTGAGCAGCAAAAGATCCGCCGCCTGGGAGGTACCAAGGACATACAATGCAACGTCCGGATCGTCGCCGCCTCAGCCCGCAACCTTCAACAGATGGTTTCTGAAGGCAAGTTCCGCGAGGATCTCTATTACCGCCTTGCCGTCCTCGAAGTGCCCATCGCCCCGCTCAGACAAAGGCGCGAAGATATCGCCCTGCTCGTCCACGATCGGCTCGTGTACGAACAGCAACTCGCGTCGCTTCCAACACCCTTTGAAATCGAAGACAAAGCTCTCACAGAACTCGCCGTCTATGACTGGCCCGGCAACATCAGACAACTCCACAACGTTCTCTCGCGACTCGCCACTCGCACCGACGAGGGGATGCCCATCACCGCCGCCGCCGTTCGTTCCGAGATCGCCCGATTTCAGCCGGAGACTCCAAACAACCATTGCGCCGTCGCAAGCGAAAGAGCAGTTCTCCTCCCGGCAGATTGCCGCATGCTGTTGCCGGGAGAATCAATGCAAGATTTCATCAACCGCCTCAAGCGCACGGTGATCGAAAGCGTCCGCAATTCAACGGGCAGCATGACCCATGCTGCTAACCGCCTCCAATACGACCGCACTGCGCTCCAAAAACTTTTTGCGCGCCTGATCGCCAACGACAACGCGAGCGAGGAAGCCACCGGTCGAGAAAGCGCGTTGGCGGCCTGAAAACAAAAGCGGAGAGCCGATTAAAGGCAAACACATCATCAAGACTGTCATTAAGCGATGTACGACACCACTCCGATCCCAGGGCAGGGCGCGACTTACAACTACGGCCGCGACGACTACGGTGAATACGGATCTGCGCTTCAACCCGAAACAGAGTTCCAGGTGCCAGAGCCGCTCGATTTCACACCGAACAGCAGCCTTGAACAGTCTGCCACCAGCGCGTGAGCGCATAGTCAAAAAAACCAAGCGGCTGGTAGACCTGGCAACCTAGACCTAAACTAGCCCGCTTTGTTACGCGCTTTGGAAACCCGCCGAACGAAACGATGACTACCGCCGCGACCCAACACTCGCTCTTCATCGCCCCACGTTCGACTGCCGATACATCGAGCAAGCCATTTCCTGAAAAGCCATCCACCGAACCACAAACGAGTGAAAAGCCCAGACGACCGCCTATCACACAAACCACTGAGGAACTAATCGAACACATCTTTCAGAGCATGTGCAAAGGCCGGCGCTGGGAGCGCGAACTACTGCTCGGCGCCAATGATCAGGAGCTTGGGAGATCTTTTGGAAACTGTTGGTGCTCCGGACAAACAATCGAATTACAATTTCGCGCCGAGGACGAGCCGGCCCTACGCGCCGTCGATGTTGTTTTCAAAACCGAAATCCTTACCCTCTCTGCGCCCAAAATTGCTGTTCACATCCGCCGCATTGTGGGGATCCCTCAATTGAAGAGTAACGAGGATCGAAAAGCCGCACTCGATCATCTCTTCGATGACCTCCGCCTCAGCCTTCGCTGCGAATTACTTCCCTACGTACGAAGCCTGTTGGGAGAGAAAACTCCTCGCAAGACTAAAAAGACCACCGTTCCCAAGACGGGTCTAAGCGAAGAAGTCGCCAGTTTGCTCCTCACTCCGGACTGCCTCACTGAACGAGCCATCCGCCGAACTCTGGCACGAATCACTGTCCTCTTAATGAAGAAAGGCAATCACGACGCGCTCGCCGCCGCCAAGCACGCCGTCTCTATAATCGAAGCCGCAAGTGGCCGCTGGCGAAGCGCAATAGCCTACTGGCAAGACACTCACGAGCCCACAAGCTGTCAACCTTCAACGCCAGCAAACCATGAAGAGAGATAATCAGCACCTTTGACCGACATCAATTAGCGGGATGAAAGGCGTTGCTCCCAACATGGGATCATGCCATAATGGAGTTCGGATAATGAGGATCATTTCCCGCAAGACACTGCGTCTGTTTTGGGAGAAGCCTGAATATGCCGATGTTGAGCAGTCACTCAAGGCGTGGTTTAGAGAGGCGTCGAATGCGGACTGGACCAGCCCCGCAGCGATCAAAGCCGCATTTGGCACTGCCAGTATTGTGGCCAACAACCGCGTGGTGTTCAATATCGGCGGGAACAAGTACCGACTGGTGGTAAAGGTGAATTATCCGTACCGGGTGATGTACGTTCGGTTCATTGGGACGCACGCGCAATATGACCGAATCAACGTTGAAGAGGTGTGAGCATGAAAATCAGGCCGATCAAGAACAATCGCGACTACCGGGAAGCGCTTAAGGAAATCGACCGGCTGATGGACGCCCGGCCAAACACTGCGGAAGGCGACCGTCTTGATGTGCTGGTGACGTTGGTTGAGGCGTGGGAACAAAGGCACTGGCCCATCGACTCGCCGGATCCGGTCGAGGCGATTCTGTTTGCGATGGAGCAGCGGGGCCTTTCCCGGCGCGACCTGGAGCCATTCATCGGGAGCAGGGCCCGGGTGGCTGAAGTGCTCAATCATAAGCGTTCGCTCACGCTGCCAATGATTCGTCGTCTACACGACGGTCTGGGAATTCCTGCCGAAGTGCTGATCGGCGAAAGCGCGGCTGCATGAAATCACGTACGGTGTCAAAACCTGCATCACTCTACGAGATCCATTGTCTTCAGGATTCAAATGGCGTGACCGCTACTCCGGTTTAATTACAAAGCACAACCTTCTAAGCAATCCAGGCCCAGCACTCACCGGCGCAAGCCTTAAGAAAGACGCGCAGACGCGCCCTTGCTAGAAATATTCGCCCACACTGAAATTCCACCCTTGTCTTGAAGCCAGCCGCGTTTTTGCGCGGCAGGCCTCTTTTAGCCAAGTCTCGCAAACAACGATCGCCTGCTAAATCCAAAATCAGTACCCACCAAAAGAATCAAGCGGGCAGCAAGAAAATGACTTGCCAGCCCACTTGTTACCTGTCACGACTAAGGGCACGAGAATGATAACGATGAACCCCAAACAATCAACACCGAAGGCAACCAGCCACTTAAGCGTTCTCGTCAACGCGGACCGGATTCGCTCATCGATCAAACGACTCTTTCACAACAACATCGCCGAAGTCGTCGCGGAGATCCTTCAAAATTCGCAGAGAGCTGGCGCCAAGAACGTCGAGATCACAATTACGCCCGACGGATTTTCCATCACCGACGATGGCCACGGCCTTCTCGATGGCATCAACGGCTTTCACACACTACTCAAACTCGCCGAATCGGCATTCGACAATCCGACCGTCGAAGATCAGGATCCGATGGGCGTAGGCATCGTCAGCCTTATGACCCATGACAAAGTTGAAGAAATCACCTTCAGCTCAGGCAAACTGCAACTGACCGTGGATTCGGCCAGGTGGTGGAGCGATAAAGGCTACTACTCCACCTGGTTCGAGCGCGTCCGGCGAGTGAGAAAGGCTGTACAGGGACTCTCGATCTACGTCCGCTGCAAGGCTGAACTTATCACCGAATTGCGCAAGGCACTCGAACCCAAAGACCGAAAACCGGTCTTTTCCGACAGCATCTTCGATCTCTCCAGCCCCGCGCAGGGATACGAGGGCATTCTAAACATTACACTCGACGGCAAACCCGTGCGCACTTCGCTTCCTGCCTGGACGCGCTTTGATGACACGTTGATTACCACGACCTACAAGGGCGCCGCACTCACGATTGGCTACGACTCCAGCGCGCACACTACGAGATCCAGCCTCCGCTGGTACGGACAACTGATTCTCGTCAAGACGCCACACAACCGCTTCAAATTCCATCTCGACGTCACCAATGGCCGCCCCGTCAACCCGCTGTCGCCGACCCGCGCCGGCCTCATTCAGGATGCCGCGTATCACGAACTGCTCGCTTTCGTAAAGGACGAGATCTTTTCGTTTGTCCTCAACCCCGCCAACCGCGCAAAGATCACCGCTGCACACGTTGAAGAATGCTTCAGCATCGACGCGCTCCGCACAACCGAAGAATCTCCTTACATCACCACCCGAGCCATACTCCCGATTGTCAATCCGTCGTCCATCGACGATTGCGAGCCTGTCGGCAACAACGTCGAACTCTTCACATACGACGAAGCTCCACTTCTATTGCACCAGACCGTAATCGTTCTCCAAAACAACCAAACGCTAACGGCCGAATACGGGATCTCTTCATTCGCGCCTCTGCTCAAGAACCCTCATACGCTACGGCACGGCGACAGTCGCCGGCTCCGTATCAGGCGGCTTTGGTGGAAGCCCGGAAAGAAATCCAAGGCCCCATGGTTTTTCAAGCCCGGTGAATTCGGGATCTCATTCGGAGAGGGCCAACAGCCGAAGCGCTGGAAAGCTATTACAGAAACACCGGTATTTACCTTCAACGATACCGGCTCCTACAGCGTCGAAGATGTGGACTTCACCGTAGGCACGGTCGATCCGATGAGCTTTCTCAACGATCAGGTCTGGGTCGCATACTCCCCTTCTGATGACTCTGATTACGAAGTACAAGAAGGGTACTTCCGCGAGTCAGTCGACGCGCTAATCCGGTCGCTCATTGGCAAGTGTGTCCCGCGGGATTTCAAGCTTTGGGACTTGAGAGAATTCGTGAAAGACAGTAGCGCCGTCAAAACGGTTACCTATCACTATCCGAAAGGCACGTTCGCCCGCAACGCCCCGAGAAGCAGCCCGCACCCGATCCCGACAGCAATCACAGTCCACAGCGCCGACAAGCGAAGCGTGCGCCTCAAACTTTATTAAGAAAGGTCATCAATGACGGAATTCAAAGAACGCGTATTCTACGTTCCAGGAACCCCTACAATCATCGACAACGCCGTTGACCGTGCCGGCGTTCTAGTCGGCCACTACAGCGGAGAAACCCTCGAACAGATTCGATTACGCCATCCCGGTGCCGCCCTCGGCGAATGGGACAACGTATATGCAGAAACCGAAGCCTCTTGCAAAACAGAACCTGTTGAAATCACGGAAGACGAATTTCTGAAGGCACTTAACGTACTGCCACCAGTAAGGTGGACGAAACGGAGCGACTCGGAATCCTTCAAAATATCAGAACGTCTTTATGGCTCAATCACTGCTATCTATGCGCGCGTAGGAGATCGCTTCTACACCTCCTCAGACAACATCGCCCTCCCACACGACGACGTAATCTTCCGAATAAGACAAAGTCTCCAGCAACGTGAGAAGTGAGATAAGCGAAAAACTAATGAGGGGGGTCACTCCCAAAATAACGTGCGGAACGCAAACGACAACGATCCATGAAACGAGTAGTCTATCTACCAGAAGGCAGACAGGTCTCGCTCTCGACCTACGTCGAAGCCTGGAAAAAAGCTCTCGCAGCACCTCCCAAGACGCTATTCGAAAACGGATTTAATTGGTATCCCGAAAGCCGTGAGGAAATTCTCAGAGAATTTCGACGCGGACTGCATGATCGAATCAACAGACGAATCGACGGCTTCCCAGGAACACTTCGTCCCGCACGACTTCCCCAGGGACGAAAATGGACCTACCAATGGCAAATAGAAACCTACCGCGCAGCACAACAACTCAATCGGCCACGCCTCATAATTGACTGGCTTCCACCTTGGCTCAAGTCGCGATATCGCCATCGTCTAAGAGAAAACATTGCAATCTAAGATCAAGGCCTACAAAGATGAATCACCAGCTCTCGCTTGTTTGCCAACGATGGCGGGAGCACCGTTCTCTGTACAGGCCCGTCGGCGAACCTATCAATCCTTCAGAATTCGATGTCAGCCCCATCAATGTTACAGAGGCAAAATCATTTGTCTGTCTACACCACTACTCTTCTTCTTTCCCCGCAAGTAGGTTCCAATTCGGCCTCTTCCGCCACGGCATACTTTCCGGCGTAGCAATTTTCTCTATGCCTATGTCCTCGCGGGTCCTCACCAATGTCTTTCCCGGAAACCCACTCGACTCCGTTGAACTCGGCCGGTTCGTTCTTCTCGATTCCATAAAAGCAAATGGTGAGTCTTGGTTCTTCGCAAGATGCCGAGAACTACTAAGACGCGAACACATCCGAGGAATAATCGCCTTCTCGGACGATACGCCACGAACAACGATTGACGGCCGTGTCACTCTGGTCGGACATTTAGGAACAGTGTATTGCGCATCAAACGCACTGTACCTGGGTCGCAGCACGCCGAGGATCCACCGATTACTTCCCAACGGCGCAATTCTTAGCCCACGTTCGATTTCTAAAATTAGAAATGGCGAACGAGGCTGGCAGTACGCATCTCAAATCCTTGTCGACGCTGGTGCCACTCCACGCGCAGACAACCAAGACCTCCAATCATGGCTCGCACAATGGCTCACAATCATAACCAGACCCTTGAAACATCGTGGCAATCATCGATACGCTTGGTCACTTCAGCGCCGCATCCTTCCCGTTGGCACATCTTTTCCCTATCCCAAAAATGTCCGCACTGCGAAAGACCTTTCGCTATCAAAAGAAAAGACGGCCAACGAAAGACCGTCTCAATAAACGTCGCAAGCCTTTGATTGATTGCCTACCTTAAACAAACATGGCCACACCGATTGCGCTTCCCACCTCCCGCATTCCTCGCGCCACCGCCCTTCACGAGGCAGTTACCGCGATCATCAAGCTGACTCCCGAGCGAGCCTTGGAATTACTAGAACTCATGCGCGAAATAACCGCTAAAGCCCGCTACTCTTCCAAAGCCTTCAAAATCTCGACCTTTGAACCAAACGCGCTTTACGTGCCCTCCCACACTCTGATCAAACGTCCCGCACCAGGAGACTTCCTGATACTCGAAAACGACTTTCTCGTCACCAGTATCACCCCTGTAAAAGTCATCCACGCCGACGTCATGCCCTTTTACGTCACTTGGGAAGCCTACGACCTGAACGAAAGATTCAAACTCACTACGGCCGAACTCGACTGTGAAGTCTTAAAGGCCATTGCTCGCGGTCACATCCTTCCTCCGGATTCAACCAGCCAAACAATCAAAAACGCAACGCGCCTATCAAACGCCATCTTTAACATGACCAAAGACTGGCCCACCATTCACTAAGACCCTCACTTTCTTCTCCCGCTTTCTAACTAAAATCTTTCAAAACGCTACAAGCCAACACTCGCTTTTTCTCACGAACACGGCACACCGATTGCCCATTACCATGCTCAGGAAAGAGCCTTTTCCTGTCTTTGGGCCAGTGAGCCTCAGCAGAAGAGCCTATGACCAAGCCGTTAACAAGCCAGGATGATCACAACCAAAAGATCGGCACCCCCGATTCTGAATCTACTGATCAGCTCTTACTCTTTCCAAATCATCGACTCCATTCCGTTCCCAGCCGGCCTGTCGCGTCTAAACGAAGACCTATCAGACTCCCACGCTCTATCCTTGTAATCCTTCCCACCGAACAGCTTCACAATTACCTCAGCCGCGTTGCCGCCGCAGCGATGAGCGCCGCCACCGATTCATACGGATCGGCCGCACTCGCAGCACTTCGACTCGGGACTGCGGACAGTGAAGACCCTGAACCCACAGCACCAGCTCAAGCTGTTGGACCAAAACTCGCTCTCGCAGTCTCTGTGCGGCAAAATCAATAGGCCTCTGAGCTCTTAGCCACACCTAACGTGTGGTCATTCGGCAACACCCTGCCACGCTCGGGCCGCCTACCTCGTCAAAAGAAAGCGGGCAGCATACCAACGATGAGAAAAAGCCAGCGACCACAGCGACTGCTCAAGCGAGGCCTCGTCGCAACCGGAGTTCTTTCGTCCTCCAACAGCGCCGCTCTACAGGTGCAAGATGACAGAGTGTTTACTACCTGTCCGGAATGCGGCGCCGAACTACAGGCCGCAGTCAAAATCTATCTCTACGGAGTGGAAGTAAACAACGCCGGACTCGTTATCAAATATGATGGCGGGCCGCAGCCAGAAAACGAGGATGACATTCTCGAACTCTGCGATCTCCAAAACACAACCGTCTATTGCGCCAACGACCACGTCTTCAGCCCTGACTGCACCGTTCGCACTAAAAGTGCGCAGCCGCCTGACGCGCTCGAGGTTTTATGGCGCATCGCCGCCTGGCCTGCAACTCCAACAGCGAGCCCGACGTAATGGGAGACGCCCTCGACGAAATTCAGGAACTCGCCAGCCGTACCGTCGAGTTGCTTGCCCCTCCGAAAAGATAGGAAACCACTAATGACAGTAGCAACCGACTTGGCCAGCCACCCAAAGACCAGCGTCCGAAAATCACCCCAACCTGCGACCAAACTGGACGCGGCCGCGGCGCTCCATTCCCTCCGCGGCTTTATCGGTCAGAGCCAACTACACGCAATCGACCAGGGATGCTGGGGCGAAGAACGTCAATACTTCTATGACAAGCTGGTCGAGATGGCTGGCATAGTCACAACAATGCCTGAGACTTACGAGCAGGATGGATTAGGTGATAACGCAATCGCGCACCTGCACTACTTCAAGGGTTCGTGCGATTGGTACATAACAGAGAAAGACAGCGAGCCTGACGGACAACACCAGGCCTATGGACTCGCAAATCTTGGATACGGCGGAGAGATTGGCTACATCTCGATCGTTGAACTAATAGAACTCGACGTTGAGCTTGATCTGCATTTCACCCCCTGTACGCTTGCCGCAATCAAAGTACGGGAAACCGAATGAATAGTGACTCTAAACCTTCGCTTCTCGCCTTATTCAGTAAACAAAGCGGCCAGTAAGAACACTGATCGACTTCAAAAGCGAAGCGACCGCAGGGATTCCTCTGCGCGTATTTCCGGCTTTCTACCAAACATCGAACCGGTCCAAAAATGAGCAAACGCCACCGCCCCCAAAAGTTACGAACCCGGTCTGTAGTTACTTCCGGAATTACCGGCCGTCTTTACACAAAATGTCCCAAGTGCCGCGCCGAGCTCCAGGCAACCGTACCTTTCTACCTATCAGAAGTTCAGGTAGACCGAGACGGCTTCATTATCAACTACGCCCCGGCGTATGAGGACACGAAGGATTGCATCAACCTTGACGAGCCTGAGCTAACGCAGATTTATTGCGCAAACGATCACCCTTTCCTCCCGCCAACTGCGAAGAAGGCAAGACCACCCAAGCAATCTGAACGCAGTACCAAACAGCCACGAAAGAAGTAAACATGGACAACCCACTGCCGCGCATCGCCTTATCCCGCAAAGGACAGGTCACCCCAGAAGACCTCGAAGTGATCCGCCAGCGACTGCGCGGCAACAACATCGCTAACAAGCATCTCGGAAGGTTTCTGCGTTACGCCAATTCACTTCTCAGCACAAGCGAAAGACGTTGCAAATCACCGCACGACGAGCCCCTTGCTGAAGTGACCTACGGAAAATGCAGCTTCGTCTTCTCACGTCTGCACCAGCAAGAATCAGCAAGAGTGTAAAGATGCCCGCGAACCAATTTACTGTCTACGCACGACACGAACCAACCACCGATAGTGTCGCTATTCAATATCTTGACGCGAAGACACTGGCAACCTGCAAAGACGTAGTGGTCTATCACGACCAGCACTGCCGGAGCTTCTTCGCGACCTTCCCCTGGCATTACTACAAGTCGAAGCCCACAAGACGCAATCGCTACGTAATACTCAACTGCTTTCGCTACCGCCTCATCTGGGTTTAATCCAATACGCACAAAAAACAACAAGCGGCAGACAAGCACAGACACTTTTTCAAAAGCGCGATGCCTGATTACATCTGCCCGGACTGCGGCGGACTCGTTACGTGTCTGCCCTGCATCGAAATTCACGCCGGCCAGCTTCCCCATGGACCAGCTTTCGTCAATCAGTTGTACGACCCCGACTGGTATCGCAACCACTACCTGAGGCAATCCAACTCCGACCATAACGAAGAACGAGGAACCGAAGACTGCGCCGACGAAGAGCTTGAGACCATCGGTGTAAACGAATCTTTATCATTCGAGCTTTCTCATTTCACTGACACGCTCGAACCACATCACCAACACACAGCGGACTCTCAACCTCCTACTGCACCGTCCCAACAAAGCTTATTCGGCTAATCAAAGGACGAAAAAACGCTCTCCAGAAAAGTGATGATGATGACAACAACAACGACCAGACCGAACGCCCCAACCTTTAGTGAATTGTTGGTTGATGCAATCAATAAACCAGGATCGATAATGCAAGCCTATTCGGCTTTCCATCCCTACTCGATCGGCAACCAGCTTCTTGCCCTATTCCAATGTTACGTCCGCGGCCTGCCCACCGGGCCCATCAATACGTTTCCTGGCTGGAAAAATCTCGGGCGCTCGGTAAAGAAGGGCGAGAAGGCATTGATGCTGTGCATGCCAATCACTGTCAAACGCCGCGACAGCGCGAACACCGGCGAAGGGGAGATCGAATCAGACGAATGCTTCACTACCGGCTTTATGTACAGATCGCGATGGTTCGTACTCTCACAAACAGAAGGCGACGAGATTCGGTTACCTGACATTCCCTCGTGGGATGTACAACAAGCCCTTCTCAACCTTGACATCACTCAAATTGCGTTTACAAGCACCGACGGAAATTGCCAAGGATACGCACCCAGAGGCAAACGACAGATAGCAATTAACCCAGTCGCCCAACTGCCGCAGAAGACATTTTTCCATGAAACCGCTCACGTCATCCTCGCTCACAATCTTGAAGTAAGCTTCGAGGACGGCGAGCACACTCCGAAAACTCTTCGCGAAGTAGAAGCAGAGGCCGTAGCCCTCCTTTGCTGCGAAGCGCTAAACCTGGAAGGACCAGAATTCTGCCGCGGCTATATCCAGTCCTGGGCAAACGGAGAGTCTATCCCAGAACAAAGTGCCAAAAAGATTCTCGGAGCCGCTGACAAAATTCTCAAGGCCGGCGCCAGCGTCAAACAACCCACGATCCATTGAAAGAAGCGGCAACCACAAGCAGCCCGCCAGCAAAAAGGCAAAACAACATGGCGTATACAAAACTGGCACTCAAACGAGATCCGGACGTACCGGCAGGCCAACCAGCATCAATGCATCTCGACTGCCCCTGCGGACAGCAAGTTCCGGCAGACGACGATGTGAATCAATGTGCCTGCGGCGCGACTTACGACCACCGCGGCTACGTGATTACCCCATCGGCAGCCAGTAAGACGGAACCTTCACCACGGTACGCACCGATCGGCAGAATTATTCCCGACGCGTTTTGATATGCCACGAAAGTCTCCGCTAATAAACACCTTCCTTGATTACCTCGAAATCGAAAAAGGACTGTCTCGCAATACGATCCAGAGCTATGCTCTGGATCTGACCCGATTGCACGAATGGACCAGTAGCAACAACAAGTCGCTCCGAGGCCTTAACGAACGCGACATTGAACGCTGGGTAGGCGACCTAGCCCGAAAGACTCACAAAGCAACGTCAATTTGCAGAGCCCTAAGCAGCGCTCGAGGCTTCTTTCAATTTCTCGTCCTGGAAAACGAAACCGATATAAATCCCACAGACGACCTCGTTGGCCCTAAAAAGAGACGAACACTTCCGCGCGTTCCAACCGCTGAGGAAGTAAGCCGGCTGCTACGAGCCCCGGACCTCACAACAAAGGAAGGCCTCCGCGATCGCGCATTGCTTGAATTGATGTACGCAACCGGACTTCGCATCTCCGAAGCGATCTCTCTTACACACCGAGATCTCAATCTTCGCTCCCGAATCCTTCGTTGCCACGGCAAAGGAAACAAAGAACGGCAAGTACCGATATCGGAATCCGCCCTCCGCAGGGTTCAACAATACATTTCGACTCTTAGCCCGCGTCGCCAACCTGCATTAAATAGCTTTGTCTTTCTCAATCAAGATCGACCGCTCACAAGACAATTCACCTGGGCCTTAATCAATCAATACGCGACCAAAGCAGGACTCAATAACGTCACGCCCCATACCCTGCGCCATTCTTTTGCCACCCATCTGCTGGAAAACGGCGCCAGCACGGTGTTTGTACAAGCCCTGCTTGGGCACCAGCACATAACCACTACGGAGATCTATACAAGCGTCTCCACAAAACATTTGCACAGGTCATACGACCAGCACCATCCCCGCGCGCGCGCGCGCGCACGCGCCTCAGTAAAAAATCGCAAGGGGATAAATGATCCATGAAAAGACCAAAACAGATATCGCTCATGCAGGGGAAAACAGAGCTTCTCCGCGGCGATCGCGAGAGCATCACGATTATCTACCGCAATCTAACCGGCCAAAATCCGGTCAGTCCAAACTACCTGACAATGATGCAAGAGAAATTAGGTGTGACAATTGACCCGAAAAGACTACGGATCAAAGAGTAGGCCTATCTGGAAAAACCAGCGGACCGCAACAACCGCGAATTACTCAATCTTAGAAGTCCACACAAGCTAATGACAACAAAAACACCAAAGAAGCGCCGGCAACGCAGCTCCCCGAAAGCCTCGAACGAAAACACTTTCATCGTACGACTTGCAAAAGACCTGTCTGAATACGCCGACGTTGCCGTCGAAGCCGCCGACGCCAGCGAAGCCGAAGAAATCGTCACAGATCTTCTTTCCAAACCATCAATACTCGACGATCTTAGCTACGAAGCAGGCGACGATCGGGAAGGACCCTACACCTGCGATTCATGGGAGAGCGATGGCGCAGACCAAGTTGCTCTCACCATAAGAAACGGAGTGCCGATCTTCCCACCGGCGCCTACAAAACTCACCTGCCCTTATTGCAGCTACGATGGCGAGAAGCCCACCGAACACGGCGGCACTTTCCGTTATCTGGCCGATGTCACCACCTGGCGCGAAATCATCCGCCTCAAGAAAAGTAAACCCAACCCGACCTTGATAATCGAAGGACTGTCTGACAAATACGACGAAGACGAAGAAAAGAACGAACGCATCGAGTGTCGCGCCTGTCTGAGAGAATTTCCGATTCCCGCAGGTCTCAAAACTGATTTCCGATGATTACGGAAGCAAGACAGAGCGCAGGCACCCACTGCTAAAACTGATGCGGGAAGCAGGTTCAGATTCGAATCTATTCACACGCCAAGAGAGATCTAAATGCGACCAAACCTGGTAAAGACTCTGCACCTGAGCATCATCCTCGTCGTAACTAGCGTGGCATCATTATGCGTGCAGGCCCAAACACGCCCGCGCCGAGTCTCTCCAATCCGCAAAGACCACTCCGCAACCTTAAGCGAGACACGATCGCGCCGAGTGAAAGCGTCTGAAGCTACCAAGAAAACCCCGCAGCACTCACGAAGCTCGCGAGCAACCATAGCCAAGCCCGTGATTTCCTCGATCGCCTCTACCAACTAATCGACAGCTACCTTCAGAACTCCCGATACGGCCCGCCTTACTAAAACCAGCACCACTCGCAACACCTATGCAAAATCAACAACGATCGCGTATCAACGAAGCGATTGAAATTCTCCGAGCCACTCACGACGGCGAAGACTTAGACCCCAGCGACCTAGCCCTCGTACAGTCGGCCGTTAATCACAACCTGACAGAAGACGGCGTCCGGATCTTCGACGCGCTTCATCAGCGAGCCATCTCAGGCACGTATCAGAAGCCTTGGCTCTTCGACATCGAACATCTCACCATCGATCACATTGGAAACGTCCGCTGGCGCGATCACATAGTCGAGCATTACACCTTCTACGACGACGACTCCGTCGCCCGCCTCTGAGTCGAAGCGATCGAACTGGCACATCTCTGCGCTTTATTAGAGAAACGTCACATCACGCCCAGCATGGCCGCCGTTCTAAACGACGCTCTCTTTACCTAAACAGAACAAGGAACCATGCTTTACTACCATGACATCCAGGATCGCAATCACATCAGGCGCACTCCCGCAAAGCCAGTAGGAATACGCCGCGATGGACCACTAAACGCCTGGGGCCGTGTACTCAAGAACCGCCGCAGCGAAGTCTGGATCCCAGAGTACCTGCTCTACGGTGCAAGCCGGGCTTACTTCAACGATTTCAAAACACGTGAAGTCTACGCATAGGAAACACTCAACCCAACCGCCATGAGCGTCTTTCCGCGAATCTCAACAACCTCTATAGGCCAAAACAAAAATGCGCCCAGAGTCTGGATCGAAGGACGCTACTGGCTTAAAGCCGGCTTCGTATTCAGGTTGAATTCGCAAACCAAGAAATCCGCATCACCCTCGCGCAAGACGGACCAAGAAGAGTGTCCAGTAAGAAAAACGGCGAGATTCCCGTCTTTGTGATGGGCCGAGTCCATTACATAGTCGGCCGGTGTTTGCAACTCTTCCGCTAGCCGATCCAACCCCAAAGCAGAAACCGAACCTTTCCCACGCACCAGCCAGAATCGACCTTCCTGTCTGCTCTTGGCGTAAAGAACGAGTCGCCATATTCTCGAAAGAGTGGTCCCATTCCAAAACAACGTTCGGCGATGTGCCCGGGCGATCTCAAACTATTACCGAAGCGGTGCCTCGATTGGGTCGCGGTTCCACCAAAACATCTTTTCCAGCGGCCTTCGCGCAGGCCAAATCTGATCGAGCGTGTCGCCGAGATATAAAACACCATTTTTCATCACATAATGAACGGTGTTGCTGTTATGAATGTCGTCCAGCGGATTCTTATCCAGCACCACTAGGTCAGCGAGCTTGCCCACTTCTAACGATCCTAGATCTTGCTGTAATCCCAGCGCCTCGGCCCCAAAGAGTGTGGCACATCGTAAAGCTTCTAAGCGTGTCATGCCGCCGGATTGCAGATTCCACAACTCCCAGTGAGCTCCCAGGCCCTGCATCTCGCCGTGACTACCGAGGCAGACGCGGCCTCCGTGACGGACAATATAAGTACAACCTTCTGCGATTACACTTTGGCCGTATTCTTCCGGCAAGAACCACTGTGACCGACGCCTCGTGAGACTGTCCAAAACTTCGTGCGGAATAAAGCGACGAAGTTTGGCGTTTCCGTGCACATTCGTGTTTTCGAGGTAGTAGTTGAGATTGGGCGGAAACGGAGCGGCAACGAGTATCGTCGGAGTGTAGAACGTGCGGGTACGAGCAATGAACTCCAGCACATCCTTGTACAGCGGTTGAATTGGCAAAGCGTGTTCATTGCCCGGATAACCGTCGGCGATTTGATCCTTCAGCAGATTTGTGCGGTAGGCCTCCTTATATCGCCTAACCAATACGCGCGTCGCTTCCTCGTCTTCGAGTCCCTCTGAAGCGAACAAGCCGCGACCGGTTGAATAGATACGTGGCCCAATAATGTCGCCCGCTTCGACCAGATCGCTATAGTCGAACACGTCTGTTGTACTGCTCTGTGGATCACGTGTGGTAGTGACGCCATACGCCAGGTTAGCGAGATACTGCCACACCTGGTTGTCGTGCTCTCCCAGCGGCGGCCACATGTGCGCATGGACATCGATCAACCCTGGAATGATCGTCTTGCCAGCTACATCAATCGTTTTCGCGCCTGCCGGAATGGGAACTTTGCCCTTTCGGCCGATGCCGATGATGCGGTTACCGTCGATGAGAACGTCACCATTTTCAATAATCTGATCGCCCATCATCGTGATCAGTCGCGCGCCGCTAAGGAGCATCGTTCCCACTGACCGTGAACGCGGCACTTCGACGATCACGTCAGTGATTTCGGGATTGGTAGAGAGGGTTTTCGCTGATATCTCTTGATGATAAAACTTCGAACCCAGCGACCAGGTCACGTAGTTTCCGTCCGCTGACCAGCCGAGGTATTCGCCACCTTCCATTGACATTCTTCTGACCGGAATCGGAGCGTTACCGGCAAGCGTGAGATGGAACGTCAGGGGCTGGTTGCCGTTTTTTGGAATGGTAACAAGGTAGTGCCGATGCTGTATCTCCACGAACGCACGCGTGCCGTCAGGTGAGAGCCGGACTTCCTGAGCTGTCGCGTTTTTCTCGCCAGAGACTTTGAGAACAACGCGCTTATCCCTCCCGTCAAGTCCTAATGAGATAAGGCCGTCTCCCGTATCTAAGTACACTCGAGTGGAGTCATTCGTAAATTGCGGGTGAGCCTCATGGTACGAAATACCAATACTAGGATTGACCGAACCGATGCGTGTTGGCGACCCTCCATCTGCTGGTATCCACTCTACTTTGAGATCAGCAGGAATTGTGCGCGTTCCTCTTGGTTCACTGCTATCTTCAATGAAATCTCCTTCCGTTAGCGATCTCGCACTAGAGAAAGTCTGCGCCCGAGCAGTGCCGAGTAAGTAGCAGATTTTGGTTCCATTGAGGGAATACGTCGGTGCCGAATAAAATGCTGGCCGTCGGGTCAATTGCTGCGGTTCCGAGTTTCCGTCTACGATGATACGGCAGATTTGTCCACCGTCCTGTGACCAGGTTACATACAAAACGTATTTCCCATCAGGCGACCACGACGGATAAAACTCGCCTAAGGTCGACTTCGTCAAGCGTCTCGGCTTGCCCAATGGATACGACATGATCCACAAGTGAGACAGTGAAGAGAACACCAATGTCTTGCCATCGGGCGAGAGTGAAGGCCATCTAATCAAACGGGCGCGCACCGTCAGACTATCTTCCACGCGATATTGAAAATAGGCTCGCGGTGCGATATCAGCTTCGACATGTGCGTTGAAAGGAATCGCGATGGTTTTTCCAGTGGCTATATCGACGCGCTTGATCTTGCCGTTAATAGATACGAGCAAAGAGCGCCCATCAGGCATAAAAGTATAGCCGGGAAAAATGTCTTGTGCGCTAGGCCATTCCTGCTGGTCACGAGTAACTGGATAGATCAACCACTTAGCGGAATCCGAATCCAGGTCCAAAGCTTTTAGAGCCGTACCGTTTTCATAACGAGTCGCATAGATGAGAGTCTTGCCGTCAGGCGACAACACTGGCCGGGCGGCACCTCCAAACTCGTTCGTTATCCTGGTCGTCTCGCCAGTAATGAGATCGAACTTTGCAATCTGCCATCTGAAGATGGCAGGACTCGAGGTGAAGTTGACGAGATAACTATAGTAGAGATAACGGCCATCAGAGGAAGGTGTCGCACCCATTTGTGCTTCCCCGTCACCCGCGTCAAGGTTCACGCGCACGCCTGTGCCGCCATCCGTGTGATACATCCAAATGGAAGTGGCTCCGCCACCGATGGGGAGCTTGGTGACAATTATGTAGTGGCCATCAGCACTCCATTCTGGCGAGATAAACTGTTCATTCCTCTCGCAGGTGAGCTGAGTCGGATTGGAACCGTCAACATTTGCTAACCAAACATTTTCGGCGCCACTTCGATCGCTGAGAAAAACGATTTTTTGACCATCTGGGGACAAGCGCGGCTGGCTGTCGAATGAAAGGTCACCAATGACGCGTTTGGCCTCGCCGCCGCCAATCGGCAGTGTATAGATGTCGCCCAACAGGTCAAACAATATAGTTCTGCCATCAACGGATACATCGAGAGACATCCAAGTCCCTTCATCCGTGTTGATTTCGATTTTGGAATTTGATTTGAGCGGTAAAGAACCCTGAATGTTACTCAGGTTTCTGCTGCCCGCACCGCCTATGATTGAACGGCTGGACGACTGCGGAGCGGGCAGGAGTGTGAGGACCAATAACAGCACGACACTAGAGCTTACCCACAAACATTTCTGCGCTATCATAGCGTTTCCGATTGTATCCGCGCATCAGCGCATTTGGACCATGAGCTCACCGGTCTCAGAATTTTAGTTTCAGCGCAAACTGAATAGAACGTGGCCCTCCAATCTGATAAAGCGGACTGAGTCCACCGTTAAGACCACCACTTCCAAGTCGAGTATTGAGCGTGGCAATCGACCGTCCAAACTGGCCACTACTCAAATTGTTAACTTCGTTCGCAAAGTTTGCATGGTTGAAGAGATTAAATGCTTCTATGCGGAATTCGAGGTTGGCTCGTTCTCCCAAGCTAAAGCGGCGACTTAAGCTCAGATCAAACTGATTAAGGTTAAAGCCACGGAGTGCATTTCGCGATAGCGTTCCCTGTCGCTGAGTAGTAGGCACAACAAACGCGGCGCGATTGATTTGACGACCGCCCGGCACGGCCGGATTATCTAGGTAAAGTGGTACTCCAGTCACGAGGTCGGGACGAGCGCTGAAAAAGCCGAATCCGAGATTCCTGATCGACACGACGTTGATGGGAGTGGCCGAGCGAGCAGTAAGAATCCCGTCGATGGACCAGTCGCGTACCAAGGCTCGCGCGGTTCCTTCGGCCCAATGAAATGGAATATTGTAAGACACGGCAGCACTGAAGGTGTGACGAACGTCGAAATCTGAAGGTCCAAGATCGATCTGCGGATCGATTCGACCACCCGGTGGATTTGAGATTGAATCGTTGGACGCAGTGTCGAAAGAACGCGCTAGTGTGTAAGAGACTAGAGCCTGTAGTCCGCGGTCAAGCCGTCGGTTAAATTCGATTTGTAATGCGCGATAGTCGGACTTCGCGGAATTAGTTTCGACGTTTACCGTACTAAACCTGGGGTTAGGATTCTGCAATCTTTCCAACCTCAAGAGACGCCTTCCAGCCGCACCTACGTACGAGACCGAGAGAGCCTGGCTAGGCCCGAGCATCTGCTCAACGGACGCATTCCATTCATAGATTCGCGGTAGCTCTAAGTCAGGCACGGAAGCAAAAATGGTTTGGCCTAAAGGCGAAAGCGACGGTGCAGGCGGTGTTGCCTGGCTCACTGAAAGCGGAAAAGAGACGCCGAATAAGTTTGTGCTTCGTTGATGTGGAAAGCCAAACGCTCCATTCGCCAGATTTCCGCCGCCCAGATCGGAGAAGACACCAAAGCCGCCACGGACTATCGTCTCTCGACTCGATTTCTGAAGAAGTTGATATGACAGACCAGCGCGCGGGCCGAAGTTATTATAGGTTGTCTTATAAAGCGGAGTCCCTTGTGGGGCCAGACTCAGCGTCGCGAGGTTATCCAACCCGCCGACCGTGAACAGATCTTGCCCGTTCTGACCCTTTGGAGGCGTATTAATATCCCACCGTAGGCCATACGTCAGCGTAAGCCTGGGATTCGCCTTCCATGTGTCCTGACCGTAAGCTGAAAAATTCTGCACGAGCAGCGTCAAAGAGTCCTGAGCTCCAACTGTAACAATTGCGGCCTGCGCCGTCTGGGCCGTCGTCGGCACGTCATTGAAGCCGGCGATTTGAAAGTAATTCGCTGGTCCGCTGACAGGTGTAAGGCGACGATAATCAACGCCAAATTTCAGCGCATGAGAGTTCCATGTTAGTGAGAGATTATCTACCAGATTTACCTGTCGCTGTTTATTGTCAACATTCTTGCCGACAAAATAGGAAGGTAACCCGTTTATGAATATTCCTATCTGCCCGGATTCCGGCGCCGAAAAGGCGGGATAAAGGCTCGACGTAGCCGGCGGGATCGCACCTCCCAGCGAGTCCAATGTAAAAAGGCTACCTCCGTTAGTTAAACTATAGTTTCCACGGAACTCATTAATCGTGTTTGCCGTGAAGTTTTGTGTTGTGCCAAAAGTGAAGGTCACAATCCTGCTGTGACTATGTGTCAGGTTATTTGGGGTCGAGCTCAGATTGCCGCGCTCGACCCTGCTCGAAGGCGCGTAGTTAAACCTGCCGAACAGCGTCAACCTTGGTCCAAAGATGTGGTCAATGCGAAGACTGGTGGCGTTGAGACGTGACGGTATCGAATAGCTCGCTGCATATTGTGCGGCACCCCCTCCCAACTCTGGGCCGTTTGGCAATGGAAATGCATCGAGGATGGGACGAATCTGGGGCAAAGCTAACTGGCGTTGCGCGAGATTGGGAACCACAACAACTGCGGTTTGGGGCAGCAGCAAACGCAAACCTTCAAAAGAGAAGAAAAAGAAAGTGCGGTTGCGTCCGTTATAAGCTGGTTGATGCCCGCCCTCGCCAAACCTCGGGAGCAATACAGGACCACCCAACACACCGCCGAAGTCGCTTTGGTGCAGCGGTGGCTTAGCCAGCCTCAGCGCATTATTGAACCAATTGTTAGCATCAAGCGCGTCATTGCGGAAGTATTCAAATGCGCTGCCGTGAAACTGATTTGTACCCGAGCGTGTGGCGATCGAAATTTGCCCGCCGGGAGTGCGTCCGAATTCTGGCGCGAACGTAGATGTCTCGATTCTGAATTCCTGAAGGGAGTCGACGGAAACCAGACCGCTAGTGCCACCTTCGACACTGAAGCCGGGTTGTGAGCCGACCGCGGATTGCCCGATGACGTTGCCATTGATCCCGATGTTCGCACTAACTCCATCAACCGTAAAATAGTTTGCATTCGCTCTTTGACCATTCACGCTGAATTGTCCTTGTTCATTCTGATCGGCAGGCGTAAAAACCACACCAGGAGCAAGTCCGATCAAAGTCTGGAAGCTACGACCATTCAAGGGGATGTTCTGAACAAATTGACGGTCCACAACTGTGCCTACCGCGGGCGATACACTAATGAGCGGCGCGTCGCGCTTCACATCGACCGTAGCGCCCACTTGGCCCACTTTCAACTGAATGTTGAGTGCTACATTGTCGCCGACGTTGAGTGTTACATCCTTGATCTGTGCGGGCGTGAAGCCCTGATTCTCGACCAGCACCGTATAGGTGCTCGGTGGAAGTAAAGGGATAGAAAACGTGCCAGATCCGCTCGTGGTTGCTTCTCGCTTCAAGCCCGTTCCGTTGTTGGTCGCGGTAACGTGCGCACCTGGGACTACGGCGTTGTTTGGATCAGTGACCGTGCCGCTGAGAGTCGCCGTTGAGGACTGGGAGTGCGCGACGGCAAAGGGCAAAGCGCAGAGGGCCAGAAGTAGTAAAGAGCGAAGGGCAAAGAGCGAAGGGCGACAGTGGGCCAGCGAAGTTCGAATTTTGGATTTCGGATTGCGGATCATTGTTTTCGTATCCTCCGGGTGTTTGTGTCTTGTCGGTTCTTGGTTGTCAGCTCCGTCAGGAGCGCGATGTTTATAGATTTCACATTCCATTTGAATCCGAGCCCCGTAGGGGCGGCATGTTTGTGTTGTATTGCCGTCAACAGAACAAATGAAAATCTACAAATGATTCCACCCCTACGGGGCTGCTCAAAAAATAGGATCGGTTGGTTCTATAAATATGGCGTTCCTACGGAACTGTTCTTGCCCTTTGCAGTTCAACCCGGTCGCTACCGCTCGCGGTACTGACACTTCGCACTTCGCTCTTACCATTTCTCTTAGCGCGCTGCCCCGATCCTCGCTGCCAGTCCTTCGGCATTCTTCAACGATTGCCAGAATTGCGGCGTCTTGATGACCGTCGTCATTACTCCGCCACTCGACGACGTGAACGCCGATCGGACTACTCGGTCATTTGAAGAACCGGACTCGAATAGTTGGTTGACGAGGTGAGTTAATTCGTTGATGTCTGTGATTGCACTTCCTTCTGAAGCGATTCCGAGCGACTGAGTTCCGAAGAAAACGGGGTGCAGCTCATGGCGCAACGATTCATTCGTCTGCTGATACGAGCGCGCATGCGAGCGAATCAGCCTGATCCATTTGTTTCGTGCTTCGGGCGTGAGGGTGCGGACTTCTTCCAGCGAGAATTGGTTGAGGAGTCGTTTCATTGCCCAAATATGGTCCATCGCTCGACCGGAAAGACTTACCATTCGTGCCGCATATTGCCGGATAGCCTCATCAGTATCTTTGCCTTTGCCTGAGAAGTAGGCGCGCAAATCCGGTTCGGCAGCCATCGCGTTGCTGGTGATCTCCACCGCCCGGGTGGAAGGCAACGGCGTCGGTTTGTTAGAAGTTTGTTTCGCGACGGCCTCGGCCACAGTCTGAATGTCGATGCGCACGGAAGGATTGCTGGCAAGTGGAGCAAGAGCGCTCGCGATTTCGGACTTGCGCTTATCGGTTTCGACAATGCCGGTAATCTCAAGCAGCCCAGCCGAAGTTCTCTTGACAGAGACTTGTTCGCCGAGATCAGCTCCTGCTTGATTCAATAAACGCAGAGCCTCGACCTCTAGCTCCGCCGTCGCTACGCTGGGGGTCAGGGGTTGGGGGTTGGGGGCCAGGGCCGGAGTTGGCTGTGTTTCTTTCTTCGCGATTTCTTTTGGACTAGCGTTAGGCGATGGAGCGGCAAGTGGCTGGTCCATGAATACTGCTGGATTGATCTGAGCCAGACTCACGACCTCTGAAATTGTCTGAGTCAATTCGTAAACGCGGTGTCCACCTTCAGCGGCGACATCGAGGCGAAGTTCCGTTGGCAGCCAATCCGTGGCGCGCACGACCAACGTCGCTTCGGCAATTTGACCTACGTTCACAGGTGCGGGCGGAAAGGTGCGAAGCGTCAGAGCATCGCTACCATTAGTAAGTTTTGATCTTGTGATCTCGTCTCGTTGGTGCGGGAGCGTGTTGTGCCACGATTGGTAAGAAGCAGCAGAGAGCGGACGTGCCGGGTCCATGTGGTTGGCTCTGAGCACTTGCTCCAATTCACTTATCAGATCGCCTCCTGGAATTCCGGCTTGGTCTTTTATTGTCGATGCGCTCGCGGTAATTGGAATCGACTGATTGCCATCGGTAAGAAACTGGCGAACCCGTGAATTCCTGGTGTCATTCCAAATCTCCAAATTTACTGACGCTTCACGTGCTTGATCTTTCCGGCTAACCTGCAATCTCTGATGAACTACCGGATCGGAGGTCGTGCGCGTTTGTAATGCCTGAGCCTCGATAGCATTCGCAAGGAACTGGCTCGCGGAAACGGTTGGTTCATGTCTCAATCGGATTACTAGCATTACGATGAGAGCGAGCAACACTAGAACGGCTGCGCTTCGCACCAAATAGCGAGGCAGTATGAAGAGATTACTTGAAGGCAGAAAGCGGCCCAATGAACCAAACAATCTTGAACGAAAAGGTTGCTTGCCACTGGCTGCGACCAGTTGATTGAGTTTCCGATCGAAGTTGCGCCAGCCTTGAGGCGGATTCAGGCGCGGGGTGAGCACCTGATCGTCAAACTCGATGATGTCGGCAATCGCATCCTGAACTTTCTGGGTCTTAACACGGCACGGCCAGCAAGCTTCCAAATGCGCTTCCAGTTGGGCCGCCTCTTTCGCCTGGAGTTCGCCGTCAACAAATAGTAGAAGCATCTCGCGCGGCGGATGCTCGCTCTTTTCCCCTGAGTTATTTTGAAAAAGATTATCCATTGTTCTCTTGAGTAAGTTTGTCTATTACTCGGTAAAGCGTCTCGGCGATAGTGGTTGTGCCAAGATCAAGAACCTCAGCAATCTCTCGATAACGAAGTCCTTTGGTTCTCAGGTGCAAGCATTGGCGTTCCGATGGATTTAGTCGGGCTATAGCTACTCTCAGGCGATTGAACTTTTCCATTTGCAGAAGCCTTTGCTCTGGATTGGCCGATGCGTCTGCGAGTGTCTGCCGCAACTCGTCCCAGCCTTCGTCATCCAGTAATTCAATGAATTGCTGCGTCCTCATCCGGTTCAGCGCCAGACTGTGCGCGGCGCGGAATACCCAAGCACGAACGTTCGTAACAGTTTGGCCGCTGTGCAGCCGAGTGTAGAGTTGCAGAAAAGCCTCTTGCGTTATCTCTTCGGCCTCCACCGGATCGCCGAATGCTGCGACCACGTAGCGATTCACCGGATCGCGCCACTGCTCAAAATAGCGAGTGACTTTTTCTTCGAGCGTCAAAGTGTCCAGCTTGAACTCAAGGAGTTCGGCTTCAAGACAAGCTTCCGCCGCAGCGGCGTTCGTAGCCTTCTTCCGCAAGCGTTGAAGAAGCATGGTTCTGTGGCCCGTAAAATATGGCCTGACTGTCAGAGCCCGATCCAACCTTCAGCGCACTCGCTATGTAACCGGCGCGTCGGGTCGCTCAGGAATCGCCAAAAAATCTCTCCCTATATATAAGGCACTTGAGGAGGTCGTTTTTTCGGCTCAGACAGAAAAGTTTTTGAATATTTTTAGAGCAGGGAGATTTTTTGGGCAATCTGACCGACTTACGTAGGATCTTTATCGTTATCTGGCTGATCTCCGTCTTCGCGAACTTGCATCTCGTTGCCTGGCTTAAAGCGAACCGTCTTGCCAGACGGAATCCTGACCTCTTGACCCGTGCGTGGATTGCGTCCGACCCCTCGTTTCCGCGGCTTAACGGCGAAGACGCCGAAGCCTCGTAGCTCGATGCGCTCGCGACGCGTGAGCGCCATCTTCATGGAATGAAACAGCGCGTCCACAGCCCGTTCCGCTTTCAACCGGGATACCCCGGTTCGATCGGTTAGCCGGTTGATAAGATCTATTTTGATCAAAGGCTTTTTGGCCTCCGTTCGTTGTAGATCCCATTTACAATCCCCCGCCCCTGTGTAGAAGCGGCGATGATAGAGACCCGGTACGATGGCTGTCAATTATTTCACGCAAGCCGCAAAAATTAACCCACCTTGTCGAGTGCCATTAACGCGAACTCCGGGCCGCATGGCCAGGCCAACCTGGCATTCCATCGACTTCTGAAGAAAATCCAACCCAAACTCGAAGTATTAACAATTGCTAGTAACCGTCGCACGTTGTTCGACGGCTTAGAAGGCCACGCTTCAAACGCTTCGCACATACCGCAAGCGCGCGCGGTTCGAAGGAGACAGAATCAAATACAAAAGAGCGGGTAACAACGCCAGACGAACTGCGAGCGGACGGTGAGAAAGAAGATTATCAGTATTAAAGACATTGCCGATTGCTTTCAATGCCTAACAAGGAAAGAATCAATGCAAGGCCCACCACGATTTCTCGTCCAAACTGAAGACGGAGTTCTTCATGCATACTATCGCGAGGATATTTTGCGAATTGACATCGCAAAGAACCGGGAACACCCACCACAAGAAATCTTCCGGCTCCACGATCACTCCCTCACTCTTTCGTACCATCCAATCGGAACACAAGACCTGACCACCGCCACCATCGTCTCAACAGAACATGCTATTCCCGCAGCAGCATGAGAGGGCTTTGCCCTAAACGTAACGAAGACCCAATCGAACAATCGACCAGAGAGCATTGGCTATGACCACAAGACGAGTCACCATCGCTTCCCTGTCAATGACAGACGGCACGACAACGCGTTACGCGATTTACCGGGCCACCCTTCATTACAAGCTCGCAAGAAGCGAACCCTACATTGATCTAAATCGTGGAGCCCAACACGTTACCACCGTAACTAGAGACAATCGCGACAAAGAATCAAACTGGCACAACGACGATCTCGCCAGACGCTACCTTGAAATGGCCGAGCCATTCGCTACGCCTGACGCGCCGGCTTTCGCTTTCACCGATTGCGTTTTTTGCTACGGCACTGATCCTGAGTGCCGTTGTTGCACGCGAAGATCAAACACCCCGAAAACTGAATCCAGCTCCAGCTTTGCGGCCGAGCAAGCCCAAACTGGCCTGTACCCAAACGATTAAAAGTGACGACTGTAAATCAAAGTAATTGCAGGCAGGCACCCTTTCCGTTTACCACAAGGAACTTCGACGGAAGTTAAGGACACTCGAAAAGGGCGATGGGCAAGGATTCAGTTTTCTGAGGGGATCTAAAAGAAAGGAAAGAGGTAGATCGCCAAGACCTCTGAACCGCTATGTCAACACCTCGGCCAACATTCATCACCTGTACGGCCACTCCCTATGGCTATGAAATCTTCGTCAACCGGGGCAGAAATATCATCGACGACTACACCGCTGGAAACTGCGCGCACGACTCAGTTGAAGTCGTTCCACTCAACGATCCCTCATGCCTCAGCCTAGGCGAGCTCAAAAAACTCGCCCGCCGAACAGCAAGAGACATCGCCGATGAATACGGCATCTCTCGCAACCACATCGAATTCAGCAACTAACTCCGAGGACGAAATGAAACTGCCAACAAGAAAACAAATGATTGCAGCAGCGCGAAGCCAGTATCAATCAGAAGGTGAAGTCGAAATCGACGATAACGCCAAACTCAGCAGAGCTGAGGGCAACCCCGACGATGGCGCTTTTGTTCAAGCATGGGTTTGGGTTTCAGATGAAGAGGCCAGCCAGGAACCAGCTTAATTTTCACCCAGCCGAAACAACAGGGTTTTAGATACGACTGCACGTGGTGTTTTGTCCGGACATTTCTCGTTTCTTGTATCTGGGAGGCAGCACATGCAGACTCAATTTCTTCGTATTTACGCTCCAAACTCGCTCCACCTGCTCTATCATCCCATCGACACTGGCAGCCCCAGCCACGACATGAGCGAGCATATATCTCGCCATTCGGCCCACCGCATCGATATCGAGTCCACTCAACTGATTGGCGATCGCGTGATCGGCCGAGTAGAACAGGACCTCGGGCCAGCCAACGAAGCCGAACTCCAACACCGAATCCTCACTGTTCCCTACGCCGAAAAGCAACTCGGCTCAAACGCCGACGCCGTTGAATTCGTTCGCGTCATCAAGGAGGCTGTCTCCGCCGGCGCGGACCCCGATCCACGCTCATTCCAAATCTACGCTTCGTGGGCCTATGGCGAAATCAAACGACGATTGGCCGAGTACAACTCTGCTACCCACGACGTCTCCGTGAGCGAATACAAAGCCCAGGTCATCTCAAACGTCCTCAGCGAAATCGCCAAGATGGCGATGCAGCTCACAGCCATCACGGCAACCAAAGAAGACCGCCTGCTCGACGAACCGGAAGTCTACGAATACTTCGGCTCCCCTCACTACAGCGACGAACTGAACCCATCCCAACGACGCGAACTCTTCGAGCTGCGCTGCGAGCAAATCCTCGACAAACTCGATACTACTGATCCATTCACCGCCGAACTGCGCTCGATTTGCAGCAAGCTCTCGCGCGCCCACTCAACAGGCAACGTCTACGACGAAGAAAGCCAATTTCAATCATATCTCCGCGATCAAGCAGACGCCGGCGCCAGTGAGGAAAATCTCGAAGCGCTTGTCGACAGCCACGAGCGCATCACTGAGCAATACAGCGAAGGCGGCGTAGTCTCGCTCCACATGAGCGACGGAGAAAGATTCATCGTCGACGGAACTCTAGACGAAGACGTGGACGAAACGTACCTTCCCCACGAGACCGCCGATCTGGTTGCGGAAATCCGCAACATTTTCACCGATGGTGAAGACACGCAAACGATCGGCAACTACATCGACTTTCGCTTAAACCAAATCTACGGCGATCCGGCTGACAAAGACTCCCGGATCTTCAGAACAACAAGGGCAATGACCTCGACTCGAAAGGGTCTTGTCGAATACACCTATCGTGTCTCCGTTTACCCAAACCGCGAAGAGAGACAATACGTTCGCGAAGTACTCGAACAGATCCTCGACAACATGCACCGCGACTTCATGCTCCGAAGCATGAATCGTTCCGCCGCCTTCCGCAACTTCATTCGAAGAATTGAAGCCGCCACGGAAACACGCGCACTGATCGACACTATCCAAGACGCCTACCAAGCTCGCTTGAAAGGGACCATCTCGATCAAGATGTTCACCGCGCTAAACACTGCTTACGAAGTGAAGCGCGCAAACCTTGAATCCAGCCCCTTGCGCGAAACGAAACACGTTGACGGCCGTGCTCGTACTTTCATCGTCGCCACACCCGTCATCAAACTCGCGCGAACACTTCCAACCCGAGGACTACGCACTCTGGCGACCGCGATCCAAACGCTTCCCATCCAGGAACGAGAACGCGTAAGGAACATCCTTCGAACGGAAAGACAAGATCTTTACGTCCGGATTCAAGAAGGACTGCTCCAAATGATCAATCAGGCATCGGCGAGGAAGCTCATGTACCTACGATTCGCTTTTTACGAAGATCGCAAAACCGGCATTCCGAATGAGCCTCACAATATGATTCATTTGCTCACGGCGGCCGACAAAGCGGCAATCTGGGAAAGCCTGAAAAACGCTTCAGGACTTGCCAAACCCATGGCCGCGTAAACGAGCCTCTTAAACCTTACCAACCGAGTCTTCAGCCCACACAAGAAAAAATAGAAAGAAGCTGACGACACGATAAGTCACAGTCAGTCACCGGACAGGTGGACCGACTAACCCGAGCTTGCCGCGCCTCAAACGCAGTTCGCTCATCACTCAATGCAAAGTCACCAATCAAAGGAGAATTGAACATGTCCTTTTCGAAAGTAATCGTAGTGGGCAACCTCGGCAAAGACCCCGAACTCCGCTACATGCCTGACGGCCGTCCCGTCTCTTCGTTTTCGGTTTGCGCGAACGAACGCCGGAAAAACGGCGCCGGCGAGCCCGTCGAAACCCAGAGTTGGTTCACCGCCAACGTCTACGGCAACAGCGCCGAAGCCGTCTCGCAGCACCTGCAAAAGGGCGACCAGGTTTACATCGAAGGTCGCCTGAAGCCGGAACTGTGGAAAGGCCGCGACGGCGAAACCCGCCTGACCATGAACATCAACACCAGCGACGTCCAGTTCCTCGGAAAGAGACGCCGCAACGGTGGCGATGCCGCGGCAGCGGAAGCCGGCGAGGCTAAGACGGGCGCCGAGTTGTCAGACGACGACATTCCGTTCTGAAACGCCCAGCCACGCCTGAACGACCACAGAACGCTCGCGCGCTGGACGGCCACGGTCGCCCAGCGCGCAGCTACATTTTTTTGTGAGGAGGCCGGTAACACCATGTCAGCCACTACAGCAGAGAGAAAGCAAGTAACGATCACAACCGACGGTGCCTGCCTCGGAAATGGCCAGAACGAAACCCGCGCCGCCGCGGCTGCAATTCTCGAATACCAAGGCCACAAACGCGCGATAGGCTGTTACATCGGTCCGTCAACAAACCAACGCGCCGAAATCACTGCGGCCGCCTTCGCACTCGAGTCCCTAAAAGAACCATGCACTGTGATTCTCCGCACGGACTCTCGCTATGTCGTCGAAACAATGACCGGAAATTTCAAACGACGAAGCAACCTCGATTGCTGGCAACGCCTTGATGACGCAGCAACAACACACGAAATCACTTACGAATGGGTGCGCGGTCACGACGGAGATCCGGACCAGGAAGCGGCCGACAAGCTCGCACGAGCAACCGCTCGACTCGGCAAAGCCACCGAGCTAATGCTGACAGAAACCGTCCAACGACTGAACCACACCATCACACCAGCCCTCCGAGATGCCGTCATCCAGGGACTACGATACCTCGCCGGCCACTGCGACGGAGCGCGGCACCGAGACGGCGTCGGCTTCAACAAATTCGACGCTGAGTATGGCCACAGCCTGGCAGCCAAAGACGCTCTGAGCCCGATGCAGATCGCCGCCGGCCGTAAACTCCTGCGTCGCTACAGCAACCAACTCGCCATTTACAGCCCGGCCCTCGTAGCGATTCTTTAACAAGCGCCAAACAGAAGCGGCAAACACCTAACGACATCGACCACAAAGCAAAGGAGCCACCATGAGACTAATCAACTTCGGAAGCATCTTGTCGCTCATTATCTGCCCTCTCGTCCTCGTCCTAACTACAAGCGCGCTCGCATTATCGAGGTACAGCCACCCCAAGAATCTCACCAACCACGCAAGCTTCACCAACTATGCCACCAACACGGAGATCACACTCGCAAACTCATCCGCAGCAAACTTCGGATCCAACCTCCCGCGCGCTTTCCATGAAGACACTTCTAGCCTTGTCCCATCAAGGAGCGTATTCCACCAGCCGACCACGTACGCAACTACCAGGAACCTAAACTTCTCTCCGCCGATCCGCCGCGCGCCCATTCGAAGGAAAGGTCGAATCCAGCACTGAAAAATCGAGGGAAGGATTTTCGCTCTCAACGAGAACCTTCCCAAGCCACCAAGGCCAGCAACCGCGTGATGTCAGTGACACCTGCGCCTTCAACCATCAGACCTTAAACGGTCCCTCCAACTACGGGGATTCGATCCCTCTCTCTCAAAAAATACCTCCAAAGCTCAGCGCACCCCTCACCCCCGGTCACCGTTGCCGGCGACTCTTCCGCCCGCCTGAATCAATCGACGAAATAAAGCCACTTACCATTTCTGACGCAAACACACGGGAGAAGATTGACTTCAACCCCGAGCCTTAACACACCGTAAGGTCTGGTCCTGAAAGCAAAGATTTTAGACCGACCGCAACTACCTGATTCTGCTTGCGGGAGACTCTCTATGTCTAAGACAACGATTTTTGTTTCTGGATCTCGCTCGATCAAATTCCTGCCTCAACTTGCGCTGCAAGCACTTGATCGAATTATGGCCCAGGGATTCACTATTCTTGTTGGAGATTGTTTTGGTGTAGACGTGCTTATCCAGCGCTACCTATCGGCCAAAGGCTACCGGCAAGTCACAGTCTGTCACATCAATGCGCGTCCTCGACACAACCTCGGCTTTAACTCCACGCAAGTTCCTGGAACGCGCCAGACCGACAAAGACGCTTACATGGGACGAACCGCAAATTTCGGGCTGGCTATTTGGGACGGCGCAAGTCCCGGAACCGCAAAGAACATGGCGCGCCTCAAAACGAAAGTCATTGCCGTTAATTCAAATGACACAACTTGCATTCTCTGCAACACCACAAGTGAAATCGGCTTCGTCAGAATTCCTCTCACATTTCACGAACCATCAAACCCCAAAATCCCCACCTGCTTTAGTTGCTACGAGTCCGGTAAACTAAAGCAAGCTCTCGAGCTTCGAGGGATCAAATGCTGACGCAAACGACGATCAAATACGTCACAGGCGACGCCACCAATCCAGTAGCACAGGGAAAGCGAATCATCGGCCACTGTTGTAATGACGCTGGCTTCTGGAACGCCGGATTTGTGCGCGCTCTCTCTGAGCGCTTCCACCAACCGGAACGCGACTATCGTCGCTGGGCCCGAGGCCTCGCACCCGTTCCATTCCGCCTTGGCCAGGTCCAATTTGTGCGGGTCCAACCTGGGCTATGCGTCGCAAACATCATCGGCCAATCTGGAATCTGGTCTGCCTCAAATCCAAACCCCCTTCGCTACGATTCTCTCCGCGAAGGACTCGCTCGCGTCCGTCTGCTTGCACTCGAGCACGACGCAAGCGTTCACATGCCGCGAATTGGCGCCGGCCTTGCGGGCGGCGACTGGCAAACCATCTCCGCGATCATCGAAGACGAGCTTTGCTCTCACGGCGTAAACGTAACCGTTTACGACCTCCCTTAATACCTCGTCAGCAACAAAACCAGGATTTAGACCGACTGCAATCGTGCGATTTTCCAACATCAGGAGGCACACCATGATTCTTGAAATCCTGCTACGACTTGCAGACGAACTGAATCTTCCGTCCTGGACTGCTCGCAACCTCAAGGCAGCCTACGACGACGCAGCAAGCATTCCTGAAGATCGCGAGATCCAATACTCAATCGCCTGGAACGCTTACCATGAAATGCTCGACAACGACAGCGACCTAAGCCTGCTTTCAATGGCCTACGGCCTGAAAGTTCGAATGCCACTGTGTGAGCAAATCGACGCCACTGGCGCTTTCGTTTTCTAAGGCGAATTCCAGTCGAATACGACGGCGAAACTCCTCGACAATTCACCGGATCTTTTACTGAGTTCGAGACGCTCGATAAGGACGAAACCATGCTTATCTCCAAAATCACAACCAACCCGCTTCTCTACCAAAACAAGCAGCTAAGCGTAGCGGGCGTCGTCCGCGCCACTTACGAAGAGCCCTTCCCGTTCTTCATGCTCGAAGACCAGACCGGCACCTTGTTTTGCCAAACAAATAGCGAGCTACCAACCCCCGGCGCGCACATCAAAGTCGACGGCAAATTCTTCGTCGGAATCCCTGAGAAATGCTCCGTTCCCCTTGCACTTCTCGAAGAAACAAGCCGCTCGTACGTCGGCCACTCTAGACCATGCTCACTCAAAGCATGCGAACTCGCGGCATGAGAAAACCCTCAAGACTATCCAAGTCTACGCAGCTTCAATTTTGAAAAAATGCCGCCCACAAAGGGGGCGACATTTTTTGTTCCCCCGACTGGAAACTACCGAAGGACGCGCGACATGCTCCCGCAGTCGCGCTGCCCGTTCCCCTTATCCCGATAGGCATCTTCCCACGCCAACCAAGACGCCGAAATCATCCAGAACATCCATTGAACTTTTTCACCCCATTGGTTCTCGGATGCCGCAGAAAAACCACTGCGACTATCCTCGAACATTAAGGAACTCCGGCGGCGTGAACAACCTCCGCCTCCGTTAAGGACGGTCAACTGATAACAGAAGATTATGTCCTCCCAAACGCTCGCGCCTGGAGGACGAGGCGCGCCCGGACATAATCGCTGTTATCATCCGCCCGCTAAAAATTTATGCTCACAATGTAAGCGATGAATCTACCTTTAATTGACCAGACACTAAAAAAGGAACCGCCGCCGAACACCCCAGCAAAAGGCACGGCGGCAATCCCTTTTTCGGAGCCTCACGTTCGTCTGAACTACGACTGCGAAGAGGCTGCCGCGGGACTCGCAGCGGACAAAACACCGCGCTTCGCCCCACTCCCGCCACTCAGGAACTTCTGAAAAGCACTGTCCTTCTTAAAGGCGTATTCAAGACCTCGCTCAACCACCAGATTCTTGTCAGCCTTCTGTCCCGTAGTCTGTTCAGAGAAAGCCTGATACTTCGCAATCAGTTCGTGAACCGACCCCTTGACGCTGACCTTCAATTCCTTCGCCGAGTCAATCGACAAATCTAAGAGCGGCCCCGCTGTCGGTTTCTTGTTAGCCATATTTCGACGTGTCCTTTATCTGACAATCTCTGCGCTCGAAGCGCAGGTTCTCACTCTACAAAACCCGTGCCACAAGCCGCTTGCCGAAACGAAAAGATGGCCTAACTAAACGCCTGACACCTCATCGCGTTCGACGAACACCGACGGGTTTTAGATTGACGGCAATCATTCGATTTTCAGTTTCAACTCCGCTCTGTTTGAGGTTACTACCATGACTCCATTCAGCACCGATGGCACTATCCGGCAAGAGGACATCCAATCCCGAAACATCGCTCGGCAACGCATCGCCGAAGCCATAGCCAAAGAAGCCCAAAGAACAGGACTTCTTGTCACTATCGTGATCGACCAGGTTGCCAAAAACGGACTAGGCAGCAAATCTGTTGACGACCTTTGGAACGACATCCAGATGGATGGTCAGTTAAAGGCTATACGTCTTAAGGCTGATGCCAATGTCTCGGATTATCCAGGCTTTTGTGGTTGGCTGAATGGCCAAAGAATCCGGATTGAACACGCGCAAAAAACGCGCTTGGCAGACTCGATGAATATTCGAATAAACAAACGTCGATTTGCTAACACAGTTGGTTTCCGTCCTGCCTTCGTCTGACTCTTCCGTCACTGCCTTCCCTTCTTCTTGGTAACTGATAGGCGGCTACCTACCCACGCTCACGCGGTAGGCCAGCCGCCTATTCTTTTGCAGAAAGTACCCTCCCTATTCTCCCGACCTCTCCTTTATATATACCCAACACAAGACACCTTCGATTACTACCAATCTCTGCCACGACAACTGGCGTCAAAGCCCTATATAACGGACTACCCACTACTCAATAAACGTAGGTATGAAAAGTTGTAGACAGGATTGTACGAACTATCGCCTACCCGTACCGCTAACCGTCTTAAATGTGCCGCTTTACAGCTTAGGATTCCTAAGATGCGCGAGTTTAACCTTAGGCTCAGGGGATAAACACAATCGCAAGAGAATTTAGCTCTTATGATCTGTGGCGAAACGGTTGAAATCAGATCGTTGGCTCGTAGGGACGTGTTTCTTCCTAAGACTGATCCTTATCCCTTTCAGGCACAGCAGTTGCTCCCTAAGGTTGCGTTTTCTTCACCGCACAGCCGGTGGACCCCAGAAGAAGGACAAGCAGATGACCCGGAAGGCATACCCCCGCAGGCTCGGACTCAGCCGAAGACGAGAGATCGATTCCGAAACCGTAGGCACCAATTTGTTTGTTGCTGACAGGCGTCTCGTAGACGACGAAGTAGGCAAGAAGGACACCACCAGATCGGAACTGATCCGGCAAATTGTTCACCAGTGGGCCATCAAGAAAAGGCTCGCGCCGGATGCGGCCGACGACGCCCAGGAACCTTCGCTCGTCCTCCTGCAAAAGCAGACCGTCGCCGAACTCGGCGAAGCCCGCAAGGAACTTCAAACCCTCTTGGCACAACTCAAAGAAGCAGCCGCAAGGCAGACCGATTTGCTCAGTTTGAATGAGACCGAATTTAAGCGCGTTCTTGCGCTTGACTCGGCCCATTACAACCTCTCGGCACAGTCCTTCACCGCTGTCTGGGCTGTCCTCGATTTCCTGCAACGGTTCATGGTCGATCCCATCCTAGCCAACAGTCCGCAGCACAAATCTGACCCTCACGCGGAATCCGTCAGGCAACGGCGCGACGCGCGTGTGGAAGGACTGCAAATGGCCGAACGTATGGACGAACAATTTCAGTCACCTCAACCGATTCAAATGGTCCTCATAAGCCCGCCAGGAGAAGGGTAAAAAAGGAACTAAACAATGCTGCTGCGGCATGGTCCTTGATACCAGTGACCAACGTCAGGGGACCGGCGTCCGCGCGCTCTTCAAAACCAAAACCGGTAACCTGACTTCCGATGGGAAGAACCATAGTCGCCATCAAACCCTCAAGCTCTTCCACGGGCGCAAGCAGCGTCACCCGCTATATTGCCGAATCAAAACGAGACCCGGAAAAAGAACACCTCAAAGACAAAGAACCTCGGCCACTTTTCTCCGCTGAGAGAGACGGGTTAAGTTTCCAGCAGGCCGACGAGATCCTGGCCCAAGGCAAAGGTTGGCTCCCGGAAAAAGAGGACGTCATCCACCTGGTAATCTCCCTTGAGTCGGAGTCGTTTGAGCAGCTCGGAGACACCCATGAAGAACGTATCCAGGCATTCAAAGACATCCTTCGTGATACCGCGAGCGAAATTGAAAAAGAAGTCGACGTCTATGAACTCCGCTTCGTCGCCGGCATTCACCTCAACACCGATAACCCGCACGCGCACCTGGCAATCGGCCGCCAGGGAATTGACCGCAGCACATACGAACCGAAGCATATCGATCATTTGCCCAGAACACTGCTTCCTCACAATGAAAAAACGCCCGAAGGCGGTAAGGAATTTAAGGAAGGATTGATAGCCGAATCAGTCAATCGCGGGATCGACTTAACGCGGGAGGCGCTGCGACAACGTGTACATGAAATTCACCAGGAAGACAGCCAATCAAGAACCCGATCCGAACCGCAAACCGAGATCGCCGAACTAAATCTTACGGCCGTTTCCGAACCCGATCACACAATCGAAACGACCGCCTCTAATATCGAACGGTCCGAGTCTCCTGATCCCACCAACACGCTCGAACCATCTGCCGAACTTTCCGCACAACACCAACTCGCCCAACCGACTGAACTGCCTACTAGACTAATAGACCCGACCTCTCCAGGCATGGATCACACCGCGCCCGACACCAGCTTCGGATCTTTACAGGAAGAGCCTGAAACCGTCTTTCAACTCAATGCACTTGTCTCGGAACCACGCAGACCTGATTCGCAGGACCGCGTTCAAAAAGACCGCGAGACGTTAGGCCGCTCCATGCTGGCCCGCGCCGAAGTTGAGCGCCTGGAAGCGGACCTTCAGTCGCTAAATGATCACGGAGATAAACGCCGCTTTCGTGTCTTCGACGCTACCCACGGCCGCACGCGTCAGATATCAGAATTCGATATACATAGACGAGCCGACGCGCGCGCCGCCTGCGGCGTTCGCGAGCAGGCCATTACCGATCCGGACCAGCGCCATCTGGCCAGGCAGATCCATTACGAGCGTGACCTGCACCACCACGACAAAGCCATCCATGACCACCAGATAATTGTTTCCAAGACCATGAAGAAAATCGGAAGGGATTTGGAAAAAGCCGGCGCTTTGCATGCCGGTCTCAAGGCCCAGGTCCGCGCCATTCAAACCTACTACAAAGCTACGGGTCGTCAGATGGCGGTGCCGCTGCTTTCTCGTGACGAGTTGGCAAAACTGCAGGACCAGGCTATCGCCAGTCAGAACTCGCCGCGCGTCCGAACTCTCGAAAATATCAGACAGTCCCTGGCGCTCGAACACGACAAACCCACACGCACGGATAAGGAGATCGCCAGACTCGAAGGACAGTTACTCATGAGCCGCGCCGAACAGGCAGCACGGCACGAACGCGCCCACCAGTTCGAACGAAACAAACAACAGACACGATGGGAAATCGATGGTGAAAAATACTCGCTCGCGGAACTCGATCGGACCATTGCCGAAAAGCAGAACCGCTCGCGCTTTTTCGGCTCTCCCCTAAGAATCAAAACCATCCATCTCATCCCTTCCGAACGGCGCGCGGCAGCGACTGTCGCCGAACGTCTGAAGGAGGTGCGCGAAGTGATCCTCGCAAAAATTGACGAACGTAAACAGGAGCTGGCTTCGTCACTCGATCAGTCAGTGCGAATGACCCAGACGCTCACCCAAATCCACACACGGGAACAGGAGGGCCAGCGAGTCCGCAGCGGCGAGCGCCTCGACAAGATACTTACCCGCGGCGAAATCAGCCACCTGATAGATCATGCTTCGACGCTATCGGATCGCGCCATGCTGCAGCAGGCTTACATCCTTGAAGCGCAGTACCACGACCGCCAAAGCCCGGATAAACAACCGCCCCTGACCGAACAGTCCGCGAGAGCCGCCGGCCGAGAAGTAGTAAGCGAGATTATGGTCAGAGAGGGCAGCAAAAAAGTCGAAGCCTTTAACGAGCATAAGGATTTCGTGCCAGTGATCGTCACAGACCTTGATGGACGCGAAGTGACTGGACGCCTTGCCGATTTCCATGAACCACGGCACCCGATCAAATGGCTGATACATCGAATAGCCGAGACAAAGGACGAACGCCACCTAAGACAGCAAGTGACCAAAGCCGTCGATGCCGAAGCCGCCCAATTGCGGGAAGAACTCTCAAACGCGCGCCAGTGCCATCAACTGACAAAAGGCATCGCCGATTCTTATCGCGAACACTTACACACCGTCGGCGAAGCTGTGCCGGAACCTACGTTCACCACCAAGCAAATAATGCAGCTCGAGATCTACGCTGTCCGACACCCTGACCAGCAGGAACGGCAACGCATCGAATCGCTCATAAACCATGCCGAACTTAGCCACCATGTTTTCACTCCGGAAGCTTACGATAGCGGGCAGCGAACGATTCCCGAGGCTCCCAGGAGAAACGATCTTGGTAAAGATCAATCGCGCGATCATGACCAGTCCAATTTATCGATCGACGGCCATCAGCCGGCTACACCGGGCCTGCCGCAAAACCAGCCACGCGAACCTGCTACCAACTCGCAACTGAATCAGACAAGTCCCACTCAAGACAACCACGATCTCGACATCCTTCATTAGCCGAGAGCAGTAAATCCAATCATGACCGTTACCAAATCACGAAAAAGGAAAGCTGAAAGCGACTTGCGACTTCGGACCGAATCTTAGAAAATGCATTTCGAGGAAACGAACTATGGCCATTGACCCAAAGCGGAAACGCTACCTGAAAATACTCATCATTGTCCTCGTAATCTGGCTAGGTGTAATTCCGTTAAGCCTGGTAGCCATCAACGCTATCGTGGCAAGCAATCGGAAACCGGGGCCAGCCCGAACCACAGTCCCGCAACTGGTCGGACTGGATCAGAAGGCGGCGGATGCTAAAGCTCGCAGCGCCAAGCTAAACATGCAAGTAATGATGACGCGCTCGGATCAGGCGGGACCGCCCGGAATTATCCTGTTCCAAACTCCCGGCGCCGGCGAATCTGTCGAAGTGGGCACGGTCGTCGGCGTAAGCGTGGCGTTGGAGAACCCGGACGCTCAGGCTGGAGAAGACAAGCGTCGCAAGCTCCGACCTAATAAACCAAACTAATAGACCAAGCCAGACGGCAACACTCCTGACCTCGTCGAAGTGTTGCCGTTTGACCACACCATTCCTCGAAATATACTGACCTCCATTTAACAGCCCGCTTCGGGAACGAGCCTTTCCATCACTAGCCCTTGAGAGAACCTTAAGTAGGTACCCGCTTTTTCTCGCGCACAAGGTTTGCTTTGCCTTACACGTTGGAGTTCCGGTAGGCCGCTTCGTTTTAACGCCTGCCGCAGCATCGAAACGTGCCGAGATGAGCAAACACGGACGAGTTAACGCACGCTCACCCATTGAAGATCTGGAAAACATCCAGGTTGTCAACCGGCATACCTACGACGGGCCGCGCGATCGCTCCTACCTCTACATCGGACGAGGCACCCCGCTCGGCAACAACTGGTCTCACGTAGCCGGCACAACTGCTCAGTTCAAAGTCGAAACTCGCCTAGATGCGATAGCCGAATACCGCCGATGGCTGTGGACCCAAATCCAGTCCGCCAAGGGGCCGGCATTCGAAGCACTTCAAGAAATAAAAGACAGAATCACAAACGGCGAAAAGATTAACCTCGCCTGCAGTTGCCACCCGCAACCCTGTCATGGCGACGTCGTCAAAAGCGCCATCGGACACTTGGCCCAACGCGACCGCCAGCAACAGCTTCAACAGACCGCTACCAATCCGGAACATCATCCCCAAGCAGCTCCGACCCAGACGATTACCTCATCGCCCGCACTTTCACTACGAGCTGAGCAAGCACACGCAGATGTGCTGGCTCTCAGTTCGTCTGACGATTACCGCACACTCTATAACGTCGAAGAAGGACTGACACGAGGGGAACATACCGCGCGCCTTAACCTCACCGACCAATTAGCCCGCGAAGCTTTCGAACGCGGCGCCACCATCAACGACTCCATCCTATCAATCCCGAAGGACCCAGACGCGCGGCCAATAGATGCCTCGAAAGTAATTATCGGCACGGAAGCCCTCGCTATCGATTTCGTGCGCGGCTTCATCGACGATGCCGAAGCAGCGCGCGAAAAAGGACAAAGACTCTTTGAACTCGGCGACAAGGCCTGTGGGAAGTGGATTGACTCACACGGCAGGCTTTCAATCTTTACTCACATCTATGACCAAATACGCAAAGATGAAAACGGCGCCTATCGCAGCAAAGAAGATCGCGTCTCAGTCATAGACAAGGTACTCGACCAGACAGCTATCTGGGCCGAACAACTACCGGAACCGGTTCCCGAACCAACGCCCGAAGAAATCCATCAATTCACTATCGAGTTGGCTGAGGAAAACCGAGCGGCCGCACTACGCGAACCCGCGCCGGAAGAGCAAATCCAGATCGATCCAGGCAATCGTGAACAAAACGCGCACCTGCTTTATCTCCACGAACTCCACTCCAATTCTCAGGGACTTGCCAGCATCGGCGAGTTGACCGGCTTCTCCCCAGACGATTTCAACAATCACGATCAAATCGCGCTCGGCGACGAAAATCAGATCTATGCCGATATGTTCGAGCAAGGCATGCTTGACGAAATTGAATTCGCTACTCCCGAAGTAGACCATCTCGGCGTCGAACGCCAGCCTTCCGATCACCGGGCGCTCGACGCAACCTTTGAGCGAATCAATCTCGACGCTCTACCCCCGGGTGTGCCCGACACCTTGACCAGCGAAACCGAAACAAGACTGTTTCAGGAAATCCTCCCACGCATTGACAGCCAAATTGAAAACGGTCTTAGTAGAAAGGAAATACTCTCACCCATATACGAAGCAAACCGCACCCATGAGATAAATCGCGTCGAAGAACGCCTGGTCCAGGTTTTTCATTCCAGTGCTGAAAGCAATCCAAGGGCGCCTACGCGCGACGAAGAACTAAGTGCTCTTTCCTCGCTCCGACTGCTCGTCGCCGCCGAATATCGTCGCGAAACTAAATACTTCACCCGCGAAGCAGTCCAGTGGGCCAAAGAAAACTACCGCCTTAATCCCGACCGCTTGCGGTCAGCGGGAAAACTGCAAAAAGGCGAATACCAGAAGATCATCGCGTCACAGACAGAAGCGCGCAGCGCCTGGCTCGCCACCCGCTCAGGACAACAAGCTCCCACCCGAGCGCAAATAGCTCGCATCAACAGCCTGGAGAGCGCAGGGCACAAAATCAACGCTCGTCTCGAAGCGCTTACACCCAATCGCGCAGAACTTGTCCGTACACTTGACCACATTCAATCGCGAGTTGGCTCGGCCACGGTCAATATGGAAACTCTTCTCAGCGGATACGCAAGCGCTGAAAGCTGCGCAATTCACCTGGCTCACGCCGCTGAACAGTTTGCCGATCACGTGCGCACCAGCAAAGAATTCCAAACCCTCAAACAATCCCTGGATCAGAAAGATCGCGAACGAAGTCTCGGAGAGCGACAAGCGCTGACACGAGGCAACGATGCCCGCTTCGACTATCTCACGCAAACTGAGACGACCTCACTCGACACGAACGTGGCCGAAGCGAGAGAAGCTTTACATCCCAACCTTTCAGGACTCGGAAACCTTTCGACCATCGCCGACACCACCCGCGCACGACTCGGCCAGCAGGACGCACCGCAAATCAATCTCGAACTGAAACCAACGCCACTCTACGTTTCACTGACAAGTAACGGCAGCGTCCGCATTCCTGTCGCTACGCTTCCGGAGTACGAAGCCCTGACCGCGGCCGTCGAAGACTGCCGCTTGCAAACGTCAGCCTGGACCAGCCTCACCACGCCTTTCGAAATAACCGGGCGAGACGAAGAGCGAGAAGAGCTGAGTCGCTTCATCGGCCAGTACGTCGATTACCGCCTCGACGATCACGCGACCGCACAACTTGCCAAAAACCCTGTTTTCCGCGACTACTCCCAACGACTCGCCGACACGCGCAGCCCTGAAGAGCTAATCGAAACCGCCATCGAAATACGCCTGGAGAATTACCAGCTCCACGAGCAGTACGAAGCGCACCTGACCGATCGCGCCAATAAGCCAGACCGCGATAAGAAAGCACTCTCCGTCTCGGAAATGCGCGAACTCTTCCTTTCCGCATCGCCTCTGGCCAACAGCCGCGTCGAGCGCGAAGAGATGCGGGCAGTCCTTTATTCCATGACCGTGTTTGGAAAAGAGAAAGCAGAACGCGTCCAGCTACTCGCCGAAGGCAAACTGCAACCCTCACCTATGCTCGCGCGACTGCTCGACAACCTCGACGGGCGCAGCTCTAAGGCCGCGCTTAACCATTTTTACCTGAGCCTACGCAACCCCGCCGAAACCCTCACTCGGCAAAATAGCTTCGATCTGTACAAGACACATCGCAGCCTCCCCCAATACGAAAGAGACTATCTCCATAACCATGCTCTGGCAGCCAAGTACGAAGCGTTAAATCAGAACCGGACGCAGGACAAGACAGTCAACGCGCCTGCACAAACCGAAGCGATCCTCGAAAACTTACCGGCGCCGTCACAAACCGGCTTCTACCAGGAATACTATGCGCGCGCAGACTTAATTGAAGCTCGATCCATTGCCGAAGCCGAAGGACTGCGCGATGGCATCTCCACGCAATCGCTCCAGGCAACTTCGATTGTGTCTGAGCTTACAGACCTCGAAGTCAGGACCATCAGCCACGTCGTCAACAAATTCGATCAGCCGCGGCAGGCTCAAATTGCCGAACATCTGAGACAGTCACCCGATGAACGCCAGCAAACCATCGGTGACATGATCAAGATCGCCGGCGACATCCAGACTGCGACCATTCAACACGATGTCACAGAATTCAATCTCGAACTTCCCGAACAATACGCAATCTCTCCCAACTCCATTCACCAAATTATCAGCTACACGCAGCTTAATCGCGCACACGTCTCGCAGCTCTCGCAAACCGAGACAGCAGTGCTTCAACAAAGGGCTCAGAGCGAAGCATGGCGCCAGATGCCGGTTCTGAAACAACTCGGCCAACTACTGGACGCTCCCGCCGGCCTGCTTTATGAAGCTCGCGATCTGCAACAAAACATCGAACAAGCCGCCCAACTGCAGGAACGAGCGCGCACCGCCTTTCGCATACTCGACAACCACATCGCCACCTGCATAACTAAAGCCGAGGAAGCCTTATCACGCGCTGACCTCACCGCGTCGGGAATACAGCGAACCGTGCAGGAACAAAGAGAATTTGTCAGAGAGCTTGTGAATATCGCCCTCAATCCACAAGCGCCGAATTCCCTCGCCCAACAAAACCAACGCGACTATGCGATCGTCCAACAAAGCCTTAGCAGCACGGACATAGAACGCGCCAACGAACTTAACGAATACGCCGCCACTGCCCGCAACGAATACTTGCAGTCATTTACTCAACTTGATAAGGATCAGGAGGCTGTCAACGCAATTGAAGCCCGCGTTGCCGACGCGTCGATCCCAAACCTCACGATCGCGAACAAAGAACAGATGCCCGCAGCCGAAAGATACGTGGTCACGACGGATGAAATCGAACGCGCAATCCTCACAGATCGCGCTCAAGAGATTTTTGACGCCAAAGCCCTTCCGGATCTCTCGCGCGAACAAATTCAAAACCTGACAATCAGAGATTTGATTTCAGAGGAAACCAGACAGGCCGCACACAACCAGGCGCGCGAACTCGCCTGGCAGTCTTTTGAACCACAAGAACTAAAAGATGCTCACGCGGGACGCGAAGTAGACGAACGACTCATACAAGCAGCCGATCAGGTGATGGACAAAGTCGCATCGGCGCAAACAGTCGAGCTGCAACTCGATAATGCCAGAACTAAACTGGAGAGTTTTGCAGAGGACCAAGTAACGCGCGCCGAGCAACCCATACGAGACGAACGCGCTGCCGCCGCTTACGAAAATGAATTCCGCGAGACACTCGCGGCCGCCAGAGATGAAGCCAAATTACCTATTGACAGCCACCCACCGCACGAAGCAACCCAACTCTTGCAATCCTTAGACGAAAGAACTACAACGACAGCCCAACTCGTCGAACAGGCAGAGACACAGCAGCTCACCTCAATTCAACAAGACCTTGTTATCGAAGCGCATAACGCCGCCACCATCCACGCCAAGGACGTCCAACAACAGTCTCGTTATCTCTCTCTCGAAGAACGAGAGGCGGCCCAGCAACAAACCCTGAGCGAGCTTACCGGCCGCGAAGCTGCCCAATATAACGACCTTCGCAGCAACATCGAGAAGCTCGAAACGAAGTTCGAACAGTCCTTTACGGCCATCGACGAAGAAGCTCACGAACTTTCCAGCACTCGCACCGATGTCCGTATCGAAAAGGAACTCGCCCAATTCTGCGAGCTTTCGCAACCCGCCGCGACCGCGATCAACAGCTATCTGAAAGACACCGTTCGAGAAGAAGGCTTCAAAGCCCTGCTGGAACCATTGCGCCACGACGATCACGTCGAACGGATTACACAGGCGATCATAGAAAGCGCGGCCGCAAACAACATCTCACTGGACCAAACATCGGAAGGGCTCTCTCAGCTAAACGAAATCGCCAGCAACTTGTTCGATTCGCTCTCGCTCGGCCTGGAACACGCGAACCAGCAGTATGCGCATACGCAGGAATTCACCCACCAGCTCCATACCTCCGCAGACTTGATGGATCAGTCGCTCACGCAAACACAGACGAGCCCGTCCCTTGCAGGACATCCTCCCAACGGACACAACCATGACCAGTTCGCGCTACTCGACAAGCACCACGATCGACAGCAAACACTATTGAGAGATCTACACCCCGGCCAGGACAGCCAGTTCGAAAGAGAACCTTTGGCACAAACGATCAGCGAAACGCCGGCACTTAACAACGCAGGCCACGAAAACACTCTCGGCGGCCCATCCGCCCAGGAGATTGCGCAAACAATGGAACAAGCCGAAGCTGTGCTCGCGCTGTAACCAAACAGTGAACGCGCGTCACATTTGAAATGCGCCAAACGAAAGCCTACTCATCGCCATTTACGGCCCGTATTTCATTGAACCTTCCGCGCGCTCACCGCTTCATGCGTGAATCTTTCAAATTGTACGAACCAAGTTGTAAGTAAGGGAATCGTAGTTGTAGATCACCGGGATTATTCCGCTAAGCTAGCAACGCACTTGTCTTGAGTTCGATTGTCTCCTTCTGACCCTGCTCATTCACCGCGACATAAACCACTTCCGCTTCTGTCACGCGCACGCACTCCCTGGGACCACCATAGCGCTCCGCTTCCACGAGTACGCGCACCGTAATCGAAGTGTTTCCAATCTTCAGAGTCTCAGCGTAGAAACTAACAATGTCGCCGACAAAGACGGGCTGATGAAACATCACCTCACGCATGGCCACCGTCACAAAGCGATCCATGCCGGTATGGCGGTGGGCCTCGATGGCCCCGGCCATGTCGATATGGCTGAGAATCACGCCACCAAAGATCGTGCCCTGAAAGTTGGTGTCCCGCGGCAGCAGCGTGACACGGATAGCCGGATCAAAATTCATCTTCGCGCAATGTAGTACAACGAATGCGTCAAAGACGTAGCACGCAAAGCAGACCGGTAACAATCCGTCGTATGGGATAGTGGGTACAATTTAACTTAAGGAAAGATAAGCGGCATTTGCGAATACCCCTTGCTCTTCTACTCGCCTGCTTTTCTTAAAACTTCGGTAGCGCGGGTGATCGCTTCGGTGATTCTCGTGGCGGCTTCGCGTGCGTTTGTTGGGTTGCGATCTTCAATAGCCTGAAGTAGGTCTGGCATGGGCTGCACGGCGTAGCCCGTGTAGGAACCAGGCGCGTAGATTTGATGTTTGTACCAGGAGCGACCGCGTAAGCCGCGTGTATCGGTGAGTGCCCGCTCGGCGGCGACCAGGGCGTCGTTGATGCGTCTCAAGCGTGCGAGAGTACGTTGGTTCGTACTGTTCGTCGTGCCCTTTGTTTCAATTTCCCTGACGGCTTCCCGTTTTCTTTTGTCAATATGCGCAGCCGCTTCCATAAAATCCTTGATGGCATCGTTCAAAGCTTTCGCGTCGAACGCATCCGCGAGGCGTCGGCGCGCGGCCGTTCGCTGTGTCTCCGTCAAGAAATCCCTAAGCTGTGCGGCGTAGTCCGTGTAGTCTAAAGGCAATGCGCTCGCGTCTGCCAGCCGCATGGCGATGGTGCCCCAAATCTGCGCCGCCGCGACGTGATACGCGAAAGTCGGATCCCCGAACTTTGTCATCCAGTAGAAGGAATCATAAGCCGAGTGATAAACACCGCCCTCGCCGCCAAAGCCCATGTTGAGCGCCGGGATGCCCAGGTGGTCGAGGAACGACGTGTAGTCCGAGCCAGAGCCGAGCCCGCCGATGCGGGCTTCGGCGGGCGCCCGTTCAGGTCCCGCCGCGAGGTCCACCAATTCGGCTTCGGACAAAGATTCGCGCGCATGATCCTGCCATGCTTGATAGAGTGTCTTGCCGGATTTCGGGTCATATATGTCGCGCGTGGTCGAGCGTATCAGCTTCCATAAAGAGGGCACGCTCGAGGCCCCGAAGTTCGGTCCGGACACGGCCGAATCCACGTTAAGATATGCAACCGCCTTCTCTCTCAAATCGTCTGCATTCTCTTCGACCCATTCGGTTGAGCCTATCATGCCGAACTCTTCGCCATCCCAGCTACACAGAAACATTGTTCGACGCGGCTTCCATCCAGCTTTGAGAAGTTGTCCGAAACCCCGGCCCGCTTCTAACATGGCGGTTGTGCCGCTGTTCGGGTCAACCGCGCCGAAAGCCCACGCGTCGCGGTGGTTGCCCATGATGACCCAGCGGTCAGGCTCTTCACGGCCGTCAATGCGCGTAATGACGTCCCAGATGGTGCGCTCTGCGTATTCGAGGTCCGTCTTCAATCTCACGCGCACGTCATTTGTTCCGCCCGTGTGATAGGGGAAAGGCAATCCCCCTTGAAACCCCTTCGGTCGCAGAGGTCCGCGCAAAGCTTCTATTAACTTCCTGGCTTCACCATAGGACAGAGGCTGTACCGGGATGCGTGGGAGGTTTGTTGCCTCTTCGATCCTGATGCGCGGTTGGCCCGGGATCGAAGGCACTCCGGGCGTCAGGGGATCGCCGGGATACTCAAAAATATACAGCACGGAACCGCGTTGCGCGGATTCCGAGGGGCGCCAGGGGCCTTTCGGGTAAACATCGCCCTGCGTGTAGCCGTCCTCCGCAGGATCAGAATAAATGATGAGGCCGATTGCGCCGTTCTGTTCCGCGACCTTCGCCTTAACGCCGCGAAAAGATTGGCCGTAACGCGCAATCACAATCTTGCCCTTCGCATCCACGCCTATCTTTTTCAGAGCTTCATAATCGCTTGGCAGCCCGTAATTGACGTAAAGGAGCGGCGCCGTGACATCAGCGGACGCGCTGTAAGAGTTAAAGAGCGGAATGATCTTATGATTCGAGGATGAAGGGTCCTCTGGGATGACTGCTTCGACGGTCTGCAATCTCACCCGCCGCGGCTTGATCATCTCGACAATACTCGGCTGCTTCGGGTACTGAAGCAGAACCTGATACTCCTTCAGATCAGACGTGAGACCGAAGGAGCGCATCTGGTCGCGCACGTAAAGGGCAGTCTGGTAATCTTCGCGTGTGCCCGCGACATGCGGTTCAATGGTCAGGCGCCGCAAGTGCTCGCGCGCTGAACTCGATTGAGGCACAGCGCGAAACCGCTCTTCCCAGCGGTTCTCCGCGATAGCTTCCTGCGGCGCAAAGCCGTCTAGATTGGAACTTTCAGCCCCCTTCGTTTGCGAACGCACGAGCGAGTGCGGGAAGACGAGAAGAGTAAGGAGCAGGATGGCCAGGCTAGAGCGCCAGTTCATTCTCAATTGCAGTGATCTCCTCTTTCGAGTTGGAAGAGCGTGAAAACCCAACGGCTCCAATAGAAACTTGCCGGCTAGTCCGGGTAACAAGGAACATAGCCGGCATAAGAAAACTCTCCGATTCTATGACGCTCGTGCGGGGCTAATCTGACATAAGGTTTAGGATGGCTAGAGGAAAAGCTAAGAAACCGCACGCAAGGACGAGCCGCCCTCACCCAAGTGAGCCGACCCTCAAACGCGAGAACCGACGATTCAATTCCATTGGCGCAGTCTCCCGCTCATAGATAGAGTTACCGAATCCAGCGGGAGCATTCTCCAGTTGCGTCGAAGCCTTCTCCAGTTCGTCAGGACAGTCCTGCAATTCATCCGCGGATCCATCCAGGTACCATGCAGAACCACCACGGTGGTCCGGGCTAAATCCGCAATTCTTGAGGGTGCTTTCTGCTGTCTGCCTCCTGCCTACTGTTTCCTGACCTCTGTCTTTTCTATCCACGAGTGCGATTTGAGTTCGAGCTCATTAAATCGAGCAAACTTCTCCGCTCTCAACGACAGCGTCGCTAATGCGTGGCTTCACCTTCTCGCGTTTCGAAGATGGCTTTCCCTCTGCCCGGAAACGGTACTCCGACTGTAAGCGCTCAACGACAGCTCCCGGCCGGACATTGGCAACGATGTGATCATTTATCTTTATGACCGGCAACAACTCAATGGTGGTACTGGTTAAAAGAACCTCTTCGGCTTCAAACAACTCTTCCATTTTGATATCTCTCTCAACCACTTCGTAGTAACATTTGCGCGCTAACTCGATCGTCATAGCGCGTGTGATACCGGCGAGGATGCGGTTATCGGCAATCGGAGTGATTAACTCACCACCTATGCGAATGAAAACATTCGATGCCGTCCCTTCACTAATCACACTGTCCCGGACAAGTATTGCCTCGAAGGCGCCAACCCGGCATGCATGCTCTTTGGCGAGAACATTCGGAAGTAAACAAATAGTCTTCAGGTCACATCTCGCCCATCGTTCATCAGAGTGGGTGATGACACTGCATCCCGTCTCTCTCAACTTTGGCTGGACCCCGGTCGGCGGGCGAATGCCCATCAACACCGTCGGCCTTACATTCTCGGGGAACTGATGACTTCTCCTGGCGACGCCGCGCGTGACTTGGAGGTAGATCTCCGCGTCATCGAGTCCGCTCCGATGCAGTAGGTCATATGCCAGGGCGTTGAATTCATCAGTCGACATTGGGAGTTGCAGTTCGATCCCGGTAGCGCTTCGGGCGAGGCGGTAAAGATGTTCAGCAAGGGCGAAAGGTGCGCCGCTATAAACGCGCACCATCTCATAAATGCCGTCGCCGAATTCGAAGCCGCGGTCTTCAACCGCGACTTTCGCAGTACCGAAGTCAGTAAGCTCACCGTTGAGCCAAGCGAGGCCGTCGTCCATTGTTAGTTCCATCATCTCTTTCCATTTATCATCTCGAGGCGGTAGAGAATCCTTTCATTGAGAGTTCGGAACATTTTCGGATTTCGATTGGGACTCCTTCAAGATCATCTGATCGAACCTTGCAAAATCCTCGCGCTTCAAGGGCGCCGCTCCATTTCGGGACTTCACGTGATCGCCATCGAAAACAACATTGCCCTTGTCATCGCGCGAGATGTCACAGAACTCATCGAGCCAAGCGTAGGCCTGGCGCCAGAAGTCGCGGACGTTTGCAGGGGATCCGATGACGTGATAGTCGCCCCAGTAGCGCACAAAGCGCGCCCGCTTGCCTTGCCGATAAAGCGCCGTGAAGAATTCCTCGCCCTGCTGCATGCCCACGTGATCCATGTCGCCGTAGACCATGAGCAACGGAGTCTGGACACGATCAGCATAGAAGATCGGACTGTTGCGCAGATACCGCATCATATCTTTCCAAGGCGGACCGCCCATGCGCATTACACTTGTCTCGGAGAGCGACTCCATCCAAAGCAAGTCCTTCGGGTATTGCCCGTAGCGAAAAGGTGCAACGAAGGTCCCATAAAGGCTGACAAGATCGGACGGACCGGCCAACGCGATGGCCGCTTTGAATCGGTTCGTCTGTGTTACCAACCCATACGTCGTGTAGCCCCCATAGCTTTGCCCCATTACGGACAACCGCTTCGGGTCGGCGATACCAAGCACAATAACTTTGTCCACGGCCGGCAGAACGCCCTTAGTAAACTCCATGTAAGGATCTTCTGCCTCCCCGTTGTTTATGGTTGGCACCTTGAGCGGCATGCTAGGTATCAACACAGCATAGCCTCGCGCTGCGAGCAGTTGCAGGTTGAGCGCCGCCGCGTTCATTGCCGCCGGGAAGCCGTCGTTGAAGCGGGCCATGCTCGGGGGCACCTCGTTCGCGATGGAACCCGCATAGACCCAAGTGACGAGCGGATACCGCTTGCCGGCCTCATATGTCGCCGGCAGGACGATCCATCCTTTGAGATCTTGGCCATCAAGTCCCCGATACTCAATCATCCGACACTCGGCTTCCTGCAGATTCCGCAGGAAGGTATTGAGCTCAAGAACTTGACGCTGCGCCTCCCCCTGAACGGCCGGGAGGCAGGTCCCCGTAGACTCGTTCGCTATAAAGATCGCAAGGTTCGTCTCTGGTACATAGGTGGCGAGGATTGCGTGATCAGAAGGACGCGCTAGCCGCGTCATCGCTCCGGAGCGGACATCCACGCGATAGAAATCAGTGAGTATGCCTTTTTGCACCGAGACCACGACGCTGTTGCCAGCCTTAGGGCGCAGCACATTTTCACCTACCGCCGGCCAAACGATCGCGGCGATCTTCGGCTCAAAACTATCTGTCAGGTTAACTGACGCACCAGACGCACTCTCAAAGCGCCACAGATCACCTTTGGCCACACCGAAGAACGAGCGGCCGTCAGATAACGGCAAGAGATCTCCCGATACAGTCGGCAGGTTTTGGGTCACATTTCGCGGGGCAAAAGAGGGTGACAGCAACCACCAGTCAACCCGTTTATGGATCTTGCCATCTTCTGTGACCTCATGCTCGCCGGAAACTAATAGACGGTTACCCTCCAGCCAAACCAACGTATGCGGATCAACATCCCCGGGTAGGTCCACAATCTCGAGAGATGTCCCAACGCGGCCGCGGAATACGCTGAATCTGCCGTACTGCTCGCCCTCGCGCACACCGATGAAGGCGAAAGAGGACCCATCGCGCGACCACCGAAAGGAATGCGGCACAACGAACCTTGCACTCTTTGTGTCAACCACGAGAGGTCCGTCCGTATTGGCAATCGCAACCTGAAAGCGACTTAGCCCTCCTAATAATCCGTAGCGGGAAACGGCGGGCAGCAGTTCGGCGGGATTAGGTTGTAGTAACGCCGTTTGTTTCAAGTACGCCAGGTGCAGTCCGCCCAGGGCGGTTTCTAGGTCGACAAACAGCGTTGCCGATGCCAGCAGGTGGTTCTTTCCAGCGAGGTCCATAATCGCCAATTCCTGTTGAGGGCGCGAGGCCAGATTCACAGGGACACCGCTGTCCAGCACGCTCGCGGTTGTCTCCTCGCCAAGCCACATCTTTGGCCATTCGCGCATAGCAACCCTGCCAGGGTCGTTAGACTGCTCGCCAGTCGGCGATAGCACGACCACGAGGCGAGCATTGTCGATCCATACAAACGGCTTGACCAGAACGGGGTACGGTACATCGGTCACAGCGATATTGCGATCACTGAGTGAGGTCAGACGGCCAGTCTCCTCTTCCCACAGGTATAAAAGGCATATGTCGGCGTCACCCTTCCTGGAAACCATCGCAAGCTTTTTGCTGTCAGGCGACCAAACCGGCATCCAGTAACTGCGGCCATCCGCTTCACCGTGAGTGAGGTTAGTTGGGCCACGGCCGTCGAGCGGGGCTACCCAGACGTCGTCAGCGCCATGCTGAAAGTACTGAGGGGTTCGCATCGACGGCGAAGACCGTCGCCGAACGAACGCCACTGAGTGGCCGTCCGGCGCGACAGCGACTTCGCGTAGTTCCTCAAGTTTCAAGAGATCATCCGGCAAAACGATCCGACGCTGGGCTGCAACCGGTGCTGTATGCGTTACAGCAAACAGAGCGAGCATCGCAGAATATAGGCCTCTTCTCACAGGTGTTCTCCAAGTCACATTCCTGCCCCCCATTAATTTTTAAAGATAATAGAGATATCAAAAGATCAGTTTGAGGCTTACCTGGCCGGATCGTGGCCCGCCGAGTTGATATAAAGGGTTCAATCCTCCCAAGCCTCGCGACAGCATCGACTGAGACACGTTGCTTCCTGCCGCGAACCCGATTGGATCGGCAAAATTAGGGTGATTGAATATGTTGAAGAACTCGAACCGAAACTGGAATTGCACCTTCTCCGTTAGGTGGAATTGCCGCCGCAGCGCTAGGTCAAGCTGGGAAGCGTTGAAGAAGCGCAAGCTGTTCCTTGCGAAGTTACCTTGAGTATTCGCCGGAGGAACAGTGAAAGCAGCGGGGTTGATCGCCCTGCCGCCAGGATACTGAGGGCCGAAAAGAATCTGCGATACCCCTGTAACAACGTTAGGCCGAGCAGGAGCAGTACTTGGACCAAACAACACAGTACTGGCAGGGTTCGTCGGCAAGGCGGTGCGGAATCTCAGCAAACCGTCGAGCCCCCACCCCTTGGTGATGAGATTGATAGCGCGTGGACCCGACACCGCCGGAAGGTCAATGGTCAGCGCCCCGCTTAGACTATGTCGCACGTCGAAATCAGAGGGCGCATATTCCTGGTCCAAGTTAAGGTACTGGGAAGGAATCCCACCACTAATATCATCAGAGACGGTGTCAAAAGATCGGCCCCACGTATAGGAGAGCAAACCTTGAATGCCCCTTGAAAGTCGACGCTGAAACTGGGCCTGCAGTGAACGATAATCAGACCGACCGTCGTTGTTGGTAAAGAGATAGGAAATTGGAGCGGATCCAAGCCCGGCAACCTGCGTGGCCGAGCCGAATTGCCTCAAAAGTCGCCGTCCGGCTGCGCCCACATACGATACGGTTAGGCTCTGGTTGCGGCCTAGAGATTGCTCCACGGCCGCATTCCATTGGATTGTGTATGGAGTTTTCAAGTTCGGATCAGCCACATCGAATCGGCCGGGGGGATCTACACCCAGCACTGGCGGCTTCGCTTGAGCTGGATCCAACGGGTAGAGGACGTTGCGAAAAATCTTCGCCGCGAAATAAGGGAACGTAGCGCTGAATTCGTTTGCTAGGCTTCCGGTTCCAAGATCGTAAAACACACCAGCCCCACCTCTTAGAATCGTTTCCCTCCCTGACCTCTGCGACAGATAATATGAGGCGCCAAATCTCGGCGCGAAATTGCCATGTTGCGTTTTGTAAAGCGGAGTTCCCAGAGGAGCCAGTGTCGCGGGTCCAGTTCCGCCAAGGTTCAGCAGCACAGAGGCGGGGTGGCCGGTCGTTGAGCGTGGAGTAGAATTCAGATCCCACCTTAACCCGTACGTCAGCGTCAGCCTTGCATTCAGCTTCCACGTATCCTGGGCGAAGACAGAAAAGTTCTGGTAGAGGATGACGTTCTGGTCAGAACCAATAGCAATAGCAGCCACGAAGAGTGTAGGCTGGGAAGTAATGTTAAAAAACAGAGTAGTAAAGTTCAGCCCTGACTTGTTCAGTATTGGAGATATTAGACGATAATCCAGACCAAATCTGCTTTGGTGCGACCCCTCTACCCATGAAAACGAATCAACCAAGTTAATTTGCCGCTCCACGTCATCGTTCCCGGTTCCAATACGTATTTGGGAAGACAATCTCGATCCATCAAACATGCCAATATTAAAGGCCGCATTGTTACGAGTCTGAGGGGACACGAAGAGCGACGAATCATTTAGCACAACGGCGCCACCAAGCGAATCTGCAGTAGCCAACGAGGTGGCACGCGCTCGGCTCCAGTTGAATCTAAGGTCATTGGTCATCGAAGCGGAAAGTAGCGACGTCAGCCCTACAGTCACCGCGTCATTTCGGAAGATAGCCGAATCTAACTCGTTGAGAGCGCCAGCCCTGGATTGGGTCTTAGAGGGAGAATGCTTGAACGTGCCGAACAGCGTCATCTTTGGCGTCAACGAATGGTCGATTCGAACGCTGTAAGCATCCAAGGTCGCCGGGTTACTGTAGCTGACCGCGAATTGCGCAAAACCATTCGAGACTTGCGGAAGGTTCGGAATGGGAAAAGCGTTGGCAAACGGCTTTACGATATCTGCCACTAGCTGCCTTGCTTGTAACGTTGGCACTGTTGAAATCGAGGTCACCGGCTGGCGAAGACGGAGACCCTCGTACGAAAAGAAAAAGAATGCGCGGTTCTTGACGAGCGGCCCTCCGATCACTCCGCCAAAGTCATTTTGCCGTTCTTTTGCCCTAGGAATACCGCTGCGGTTTGCAAACCAGTCATTTGCGTCCAGGACGTCGTTCCGAAAGTAGTCGAATAACGTTCCGTGAAAGCTGTTTGTTCCGGAGCGAGTAAGCAAAGAAATCTGGCCACCTGGCGTGCGGCCAAACTCGGGCGCAAAGCTAGAGGTTTGAAGCTTGAACTCTTGGAGCGCGTCAATTGAAACCAGACTGTTGGTCCCGCCAAGCGCATTTAAACTAGGTAACGACCCTGAGGCCGACTGCCCAACAAAAACCGAATTGCCAGTCGAAATTCCATAGTTTGCACTGACGCCGTCAACGGTGAAGTAATTGGCGTTCGATCTCTGGCCGTTGACGTTGAATTGGCCACCCCCCTGAGAGCCTCCCTTTACCGGCGTAAAAGTCACGCCGGGCGTAAGCGAGATTAGCGATTGCAGACTCCTGCCGTTGAGCGGCATGTTTGCCACAAACTGCCGGTCAACAACGGTGCCGACGCTGCCATCTGTCCTGATCGCCTCCGCATTCGAATCAACCGTAACCGTCGCATTTACATCGCCCGCCTTCAATTGAATATTCAGCGACTTCTGATCGCCGACGTTCAGCACGACTTCCCTAACCTCCACAGGAGCGAAGCCAGTGCGCTCAACCCTCACCTTGTATGTAGCCGGAGGAAGGAGTGGAACTGTAAATCCGCCCTGATCATTTGTAGTTACGTTCCGCTGCAAGCCGGTTGCGACATTTATTACCATGACGTTCGCACTCGGCACGACTGCTCCGTTCTCATCCGCTACGGTGCCGCTTAGCGTCGCGCTCGCGCTCTGCGCGTGCGCGACAGTGAGCAGTGAGCAGTGAGCGGTGAGCAGCAGGAAAAAGACAGGCAGCAACCGACGATTGCGTGATGACAAGGGGCTGTTCATGGTGTTACCTCCAAGGTTGAAGAAAGTGTTTCAGGTTTCAAAAGGCTTGGGAAACCCACCCGCTACCGCAGGTGGTACTGACAAGAGCTATGGTCTGATCCTGCTTACTGCTTACTGCTATTTGCGATCTGTTGAGCGAGCTTCTCTGCCGACTTCAATGAACGAAAAAACTGCGTGGTCTTGATCGCCGAAACGGCGCTGGTGCTGGTTGATGTTGTGAATGCCGTCGTAACGGCTTGATCGTTCGCCGAGGCAACCGCAATCAGACGCTCGACCGCGCGCAGCAAATCTGCATCGCTGGCAATCGCGCCTTCACTAATGCCATCGTCACTCGCACCGCCGGGAAAAAAGATAGGCGCAAGCTGCTGCCGTAGTTGCCCGCTCTCGCGGCCAAACGCGGCAGCATGGCCGCGGATCAGAGCCAGCCACTTGGCCCGCGCCTCTGGACTAAGCGTGCGTAGATCGTCGCTTGAGAACTGCTGCAACAGACGCTTGAGCGCCCAGGCGCGGCGCATCGCTTCGTGCGAGCGATGAACCATCGTGGTGGCATAGCGCCGCGACTCTTCATCAGAAAAGCGGCCACGGAGATCAGAGTAAGCGGGAAACACATCGCCGGCGGTCTCGACTCGCTCTGTGCTGATTAACCCCGAAGGCGTTTTCGCAGCACGTCCCTGGCGCTGGCGCGCCAGCGCTTCAGTGAACGTGCTGACGTCGATCTTGATGGCGGGATTGCCAGCTAACGGCGAGAGCGCGCGCAGAATCTCCGTCTTGCGCTGATCCGTCTCCACCAGACCCTGGACCTTTAGCTCACCCTCTGAGGTGCGGCTGACGCTCACCTGTTCACCCAAATCCGCACCCGCCGAGTTCAATAAGCGGAGGACTTCGACTTCCAGATCTGCGGTAGCCGTAACTGGAGACGCGGGGACAGGGGGACGCAGCGACGCGGGGATCTCCGTGTCTCCGAGTCTCCGCGTCCCCGTGTCAGCGCTGAGAAGTTCCGGTTCAGGCTCGAATACCTTTGGCGCAACGGTTGAAGGGGCCCGGCGTTCGAAGCTGGCTTCCATCATTCTATATTCGCGTGTTTCATCACCCTGTCTTAGGAGGAGTGTCATTTCAGTCGCGTGCAGATCGGTCTTGCTGAGCACGAGCGTCGCCGTAAGAACCACAGAGGTCGCAGAGCTGCTCACAGAGGAGGCGGAGTTTTGCCTGTCAAACATGATCACGTAATCATTCGCTCGCTCTTCGACGCGGGCTTCGTCAATGCTTCCTACGAGCGGTGTGAAGTCCTTCGCCGAAGGATCGAGTTGCCACACGTCAGAATTACGAATGGAGTGCGGCGGATTTTGGATTTGAAGCTGAGGCTTGACGCCGTGGCTGTAGAGCGTCTGGACGCCATCCTGCCGGCGCCAGTCACCGGCAACAAGATGGCCTTTGTCGTCATAGAGACGGCGAGCAGTGATTCCTTTCTCTGCACTCTGCCAGATTTCGATCTTCCGCCGCGCGATCAGTTCACCGGAGCATGCATCACAGACTGAAGTCTGTGCCACTTTCCGCTCTTCGAGATTGACGGTGCGATGGATGACCTGATCGGTTCTAGCGGCCATTGCCTGTTCCGCTGCGGCAGCTTGGGCCAGAAGCGAACTTGCCGAAACGGGAAGAACGGGGCCGCGCCTGAATTGAGAGAGCAGGACCGCAGCAACAACGATGAGCGCGACTAACGCCGTCACCGTGGCCGGCTTTAGCCAGAAATCTCCGCCACTGACGAAACGCCATAATTCGAGCAGGCGTCGTAGCGACTCCGCTAACTGGTGACCGCGCCATTGGATATTCTGCGCCCGGCTTTCATCGCGTTGGATTTTCGCATCACTCGCGATTGTTTCACGCTGTATCGACTCGGCAGATTTCAACACCGGGTCGCAATAGAGAACATGAAGACTAGGCCAGGCGCTGCGAAAGTCTAAAGTCAATTGAAGTTTACGACCGTCGCTTAGCGACGCTTCTGCTCTCTGCTCAACATCACCGTCAACCGGTTCGTCGACATCGCAGAACAAGAGACGTACGCCTTGCTCGCTGAAGACTTCCACGAAACCAATCCGCTCGTCGATGTTGACGCTCACGGTCTGCTCGTTGATCTCCTGACCAACTTTTTGTGCGCCCAACACGAAACCATTTACCGAGACCCGCAATTCCTGCGGCCGGTGATCGAAAACGTCTTTGAAGCGACGACTGTGTTTGCGTTTCAGTGTGTCTGATGTAGTGGCTGTTGGGCCGCCATCTCCCGATCCGCCATCATCGCCGCCATCCCCGCCATCCTTGCGTGGCTGATCACTTTGTCCCAGGGTGTCGGTCGGATAACGCTCCACCAAAAGTGGAAGATCAAGCATCTGATTCACCTCATCCAGACACACTGGACAACTGACGATATGTGCGACATCTGCGCAGTCGGGCGCTGCCGCGGCCTGCGCGTCGTAGAAACTCTCTAATCCTTCCCGTTCGAGACATGATCCGCGACGAGAATTAAAGACAGCGTTCCGCAGCTCGGTTAAGAGTCTGATCGGATTTCGCTCTGAGTCAGCAGCTTCGGCTGCCGGTGCGTCCACCACGAACCTCATGCTGTCGGGATCATCGAGAAATAGTTTGACTTCGCGCCGGGCAATCTTCAGGAAGCTGTAAATGGAATCCATGGGACTGCAGAGGACTTGCGCAATCTCATTCAAGTAATAGCCGTGAAAGAAGCGGAGAATCAGGACCGAGCCGGCCTTGGAAGTTTCCTTGCGCTCGGTACCGTAGCGGCAAATCCGTCGCAACTCATCCGCGATCTGCATCTGGGTTTGCGGATCAAGAATCCGCAAGCCCAACTCCGCCGAGTCGTAGTCAGCCAACGTTTCCGGCAACTGGAGGAGATTGGCAGAGCGGCGCATCTGGGAAAGAAACATATTGCGAAGCATCCGGTGAAGGTACCCATCGGTGTTTTGAATGGAACCCAGCTCGGTTCGGCGGAGCGTGAATTGTATAAAAGCGTCATGCACCAGGTCATCGGCGCGGTCTTCATTGCCGCTGGTCAGGGCCAGCGCCCAGGCGTGCAGCCGGTCATACCGCTCGATGAACTGCTCTTCGGGCCGGGGAACTAATTTGAGTGCCTGACGCATAATTGCGGGGTGAATAACAACCTTCTAACAGGTGTTAATAATATGTTTACATCTAAAAGACGCCTGGGCAGGCGCGATTAGGTATGTCTGACAATAAAATCTTGGATTATTTTCCGTCCGGGAGACGGATTGGGCAAGAAGTTTTGACCGTCAGAAAGGTAGTGAAGCTATCTGGGGGCTACAACTTATGGGGTCGAGGTCGCCGCTCCAAACAGACGCGACGTGGGAGCACTCAGCCAGCCTACGCGCTTGACCACCCTAGTTTGTTCAATCGCCCGAAGCCAGCAGGTCGTAGGACTTAATCTTGTAGTTAAGCGTGGTCGTGCCCAGTCCTAACATGCGAGCGGCGCGGGCCTGATTGCCCTCAGTGAGTTCGAGCGCCCGATGAATCAAGCGCTTTTCGAAATTGCGGACTTCCTTAAAAAAGTCCAACCCACATTCCGGGTCGAGACTCTGAACAATTGCGAAGCTTTCAGACAAGGCGTATTCGTGAGCCAGGGAGCCAGTCTCCTCGAGCAGAGCCGCTGCAATCGACCTAATTCTTGCCAGTGTTCGGGACGATGCTGTTTTTCGCCTGCGCGCCGACAGGCCGCGAAGAGGACGTCTGGAGATTGAATGATCCTTGCTGGCTGTGCTCATAAGAAGAGGTTATTCCCTAAGAGCATGACGCTCGCCCGGTGCTAATCTGACATAAGGCACTCAGGACAAACCAAGTCTTCCAGAACGGCGCCGGCCTCAGTCATCAGATACAAAACAATTGAAGCGGCCATAAATTCGGTTGAATTTTGGACCATCTCAAGGTAAGCTATCTCCCACTGCAATGTTCATTAGTAATCAGCCAGTAGCTTTCGCATCGGTCGTCTCAGCGGCGGCCGAAGAGACGTCTGCTTCCCGCCGCTCAAATTCATTCACTTTGTGTTGTTACCAAACAGCAGCCATGGCTGCCGTGGCGGTCTGCATGTGTATGCGCGGAGGATGACGACCTAAGAATTTCATAGCATCTGATTGAATGCTTAAAGGCCGTCATCCAAAACAGAAAAGGATGACGGCCTTTTAAGTTTTACGAGAGTGCTCAATTGATTTGAACGCAGGAGGAGAGATGGAATTTCAACAACTCGAAATGTTCGCCGCCCTGGTAGAAGAAGGAAGTGTCAGCCGCGCCGCCGAACGCGTCTGCCGGACGCCGCCGGCCGTGAGTATTGCCATGCGGAAGCTTGAAGACGAAATGGGCGCGCCACTCTTTGATCGAGCCGAGCGACAACACCAGGAACTGACCTCGACGGGTAAGGTGCTCTACTCCTATGCTACCCGCCTGTTACAGATGCGCCGGGAGGCAATTAGCTCACTAAAAGATCTGCAGGGACAGACGGGAACTCTCCGGCTGGGCACACATGAAAGTACCAGTCTCTACCTGTTGCCCTCTTTGCTGAACTCGTTTAACCGCAGACATGCCGGTATCAAAACCGAGGTAGTCTGCGGGCCCGCGGAACGGCTGCTGCGGGCGCTCGATAATCGCGCCATTGAATTGGCCTTGATTGGCGATGCGCCCGAGAACGAGAAGTTGGAGCGACATCTAATCAAACAAGATGAATTGGTATTGATCACCAACCCTGCCCATCGCCTGGCCGGAATGAAGCAGGTGGAGGTGCGAGATCTGGCCGGCGAGTTTTTGATTGTGCAGGGAACCAAATCAATGCTGCGCGCCAGAATCGTCAAGGGTAAACGATCTGCGCAGTGAATGGCCGGTCTCGCTGGTCTATCGCCGGGACCGTTCCCTCTCGGCGGCCGCTCGCGCGTTCATTGAGATCGCGTTGCTGATTACCGAGGAGATCACAGAGACCGAGATGGCCGAACCAGTTAAGCGCCAAAAGAATGTGGTGCTCCGCCCACCCCCGCGCAAATCATTTCCGATTCGGCCGCGCAAAGTCATCCACTGTTGAGGTATTAGTGGCCCAACAGCTTCTTGAGCGTGGAAAAAGCGACGAGCTTAACCAGCAAACCTAGTTACAGGATTATGACCAGGTAATGCAGGGAGGCCGAAAAGAGCAGGCCTGTCAGACAACAGCTAATTTGGAAAATCCAGCGCCGCAGCGACCCGTCATTGAGAAGGATGGCTCGAATCAGACAGAAAGAACTAACACCGACACCTCCAGCCGTAGTCAGGCCGAGGGGCAGTCGAAATCTTTTCACCGCCGGGAGCATACTTTCGGTCCAGGTAATTCCCAGCCCAGAAGCGGGCCTGGATTTTACCGGGGCGTGGTCGGTGGCGACTCTGGCTAACGCGCGATGGCTTAGTTCGGTAGGTTGAAATCGCATCCATTCACTGATGAAATCATACGGCAGGCTGAGCAAGCTCATTTCTGTGATTACTGCTCGATTCCGCAATGACATCGATTCGCCAGTGCTGAAGACAGCGATGAACGCCCCAAGTAGAATGCGGGCAAGCGAGAAACAACTGGTCCCCATTAGGTCCTCTCAGTTTCCGGCAGTTGGAAACCAGCGCAGTAGTTAACAAACCTTCTCGCTTCGCTCAAGATGCTTTTGGCTGTCGCCTCATTTCCCTCGTAACTTTTCAGTTCGGTGAAACGGGAAGAGAGGTTCTGCCAGGCGCCGTCCGTCTGGTCGGACAAAACAAACAAATTCTCAAATTCCCAGAGTGCTTCATCAGCCGTGAAAGGATCCACCAGCCGGCGGTAAAGTGGCACGCGCGCCGCGGCGGCGGCAGCTTCATAAGCGGCCAGTAGCGCGTGCCGGTATTCCCGGTGGTAGATAAAGGCTTCGGCCTGAGCCAGCCCTTCGCGGGCCTGGTCTATAGTGGGCACCGTTTCGGCAACGGTTGAGCCTGCGCATTCACCCTTAATTCCCGCGCGCACCGCAAAACGTTCGTTGTCGTGGCCATAGTCCTCATAAAAAGAAGGGTCCTCCGCGAAAGAAGGAACCTGCCGCAGGGGCTCAAGCAATGATTTCAGCCTGGATTCGCCGACCCGGGCGACAAAGGAATTGAACTCCTCGACCGGCAATCTCTCCTTTATGTATAGGCGCGATAAAGTCTCGACTACCTTGACGCAGTTTTTCGCCGGAAACTTCCCCACGAGTTGAGCAACTTGGGCGGTTGCCGGCGTGGTCTGCCCGCCCAAAGACACCAGGTGCGCCGGCACCGTGCGCCCGTCATGAGAGAGCGCAGCGGCATGAAAGCCGATATTGGCTACCGTATGCTGAGCGCAACCGTTAGGGCAGCCGGAGATTTTGATCTTCAGCGATCGCAGGAGCTCGCGATATTCAACCAACGAATCGTTGAAGGCTTCGGAGATGGCACTGCCCAATCCTTTGGCCGAAGCGATGCCTAGCCGGCAGGTATCAGAGCCCGGGCACGTGGTGACATCTTCGACCGTATCGGCGCCCGAATCTCCCAACTCAATTCGCTTGAGCGCCAAATGGAGATCAACCAGCTGGTCTTCCTGAACCCAGGGAAGGTAGAGATTCTGGCCAATTGAAACTCGCAACTCGCTGCGGGAAAACTGGCGCGCGACTTCAGCCAGTTGCCGGGCGCGGTCAGAGGTGATGTCGCCGAGCTTGAGACGCACGTGCACGCCGCGAAACTCCGGCTGTTTGTGGGCGACTACGGAGTCCCGAACCCAGGATTGAAAATCTGAACCATTAGTACGCGGGTCGAGTACCTTCAATCCGTTTTTGGAGGCAACCATCTCCGCCGGCGTTTGGTCACTGTTCTCAGAGTGATCAGTAAATCGAATGGGACCGACTCGTTCGCGTTCTGCTTCTAACGCTCCGACAAAATCTTCCCAACCCATGGATTGAATCAGGAATTTCATGCGCGCCTTCATCCGCGCCTTGCGCTCGCCGTACCGATCGAACAATCGCAGGATCGAAGCCGCCAGGTTGAAGATGTCTTCCACGGGCAGAAAGTCGGTATAGAGCTGGGCCAACTGCGGCGTGCCTCCCAAGCCGCCTCCTAAGTACACCCGAAAGCCGCGGCGGACTATTCCATCTACTTCACGAGTCGAAGCCCAGAAGCCAATATCATGAATGCGGAGGGCCGAATGATCCTCGGCGCAGCCTTCGAAAGTAATCTTGAACTTTCGTCCCAGGTTCTGGTTGTACTTATTGCGCACCAGGTAGCGGAACAGTGACTGGGCATACGGCCAGACATCGAAGGCTTCGGTGGCCGAAGTGCCGGCGCGATAGCAGGCGGTAATATTGCGAACGGTATTGCCGCAAGCTTCGCGGGTAGTAATTCCACCGTCTGCCAGAAACCGTAGCAGCGAAGGTGTCTCCTGAAGTTTGACGTAATAGACTTGGGCATCTTCGCGCGTAGTGAAATGGATGAAGCCACTGCCAAACTGATCGGCCGCATCAGCCAGCCGCGCTAACTGATCCGCATTCAGAAAGCCGCCGGGAATCTTGATGCGCTGCATCTGGACGCCTTCCTGCCGTTGGGCATAGGTGCCAAAGTGCAGCCGCACCTTTTGCATCTTGGTTTCATCCAGCTCGCCGGCACGATATTTCTGGATCTGTTCCTCGTACCAGACAAGTTCATCGCGCACATATTCGGGGAAGAGGCGAGACTGAACTCCGATCTCGGTTTCTTTAGCTTTCATAACAATCCCCCACTGCTTTCACAAACTACTGAGGTACCGCTTTTTTTATACCAAACCGCAGGGTTTTCTTCGGTCTCCGTCAGCTCGAATTCCCTGGCCCTCTGATGTGTTGGGCGGGATGATGGGCAACACTGAAAAAGAGACGAGACCGACTGCGACCAGATCGCCAATCTCGAAGTTTGGAGCGCTGGGTTCAGGTTTTGGACGTGTTACCAAGATTGTCTGGACGACCTGAGCTCTCCGCTTGTATTCCGGGAGATAGTGCCCGTTCCCATTTCCGTTGGGTGTCGGGGCAGTAATTTCGACCCGCACGCGCAGGCTTTCATACGCTCCCACAAAGCTAATTTCCTCGATGGTTCCTGTCGACAAATGATAACAATCCCAGGGCAGCATATCGTTCGTAGCCAGGCGGACGTCTTCAGGACGAAAAACCAGCCTCACCACTTGACCCTCGAGAAAACTGTGAGACCGCTTCAGTTCATCTCTTAAGGGAAGCAACGTTGAACCGACCTCGATAGCGCCCGCCCGAATCACCCCCGGCAACAGATTGGCGGTGCCCAGAAAAGTCGCCACATATTCAGTGGCCGGGCGATTATAGAGATCCTGGGGAGTGCCGATTTGTTCGATATGGCCCGCTTTGATCACTGCGATACGATCTCCCAGTTGCAACGCTTCTTCCTGGTCATGGGTAATAAAGATTGCCGGCACGCCCACCTTTTTCAGGAGCGAACGAATCTCGCGGCGCAAGTGCACCCGCGTTTGCGCATCGAGCGCAGCAAAGGGTTCATCAAAGAGCAAGACTTCAGGCCGATAAGCCAGGGTGCGGGCGATGGCTACTCGCTGCTGCTGCCCACCGGAGAGCTGGGCCGGATATTTCCGGCGATGCTCCTGAAGTCTGACGAGATCGAGCAACTGATCTACAGTCGTACGAATCTCTTTGCGTGGGCGTCGTCTGATTCTCAGCCCGTAACCGATGTTTTGCTCTACTGTCGTCTGCGGAAAGAGCGCATATGACTGAAAGATTACGCCTACGCCGCGCTCTCGCGCCGGCAGCTCGGTAACGTCCTTGCCGTGGAGAATTACGCGGCCGGCTTCCGGCGATTCCAAGCCGGCGATTATTCGCAGAATGGTCGTCTTGCCACTGCCCGAGGCGCCCAGCAGAACCAGTATTTCGCCCTCGGCCACGTCGAAGTTGATATTTTCGAGCACCGAGGTCTTGCCAAACCGTTTCCTTAAGCCAGTCACCCTGGCGGTAACCTGACGAGGTCTCGGAGTCTCCATGGTCTTCGCTCGGTCCGGATCAATTACCGGTCTTGATTTCACGGAAAGCATCTCAGTTCACGTCCAGCCAGTCGCGGGCAAAAAAGAGCACGCTAAAAATCAGGAAGGAGAACAGAGCCAGCACGATCGCGATGGCGTTGGCGGCCTCGACCTGCCCTTCATTAAATTTCGCGAAGATATACAAGGACGCGGTCTGGGTGCGGCCGGCGAGATTACCCGACACCAGAATGGTCGATCCAAACTCGCCCACGGCGCGGGCAAAGGTCAGCAGGGCGCCGGAGACTATAGCGCCGCGCAACCCGGGCAGCGTTACACGCCGGAATGTTTGCCAGCGCGTGGCCCCTATGGTTGCTGATGCTTCTTCCAGCGAGTGGCTCATGGTGTCGAAAACGGGCTTGATGACACCAAACGCCAGCGGAAAAGTGACAAAGATATTCGCCAGGACGATGGCCCCGGCGGTAAACATGATTTGAATTCCGTGCGGCGCCAGAAAACGACCGAGCGTGCCATAGGGTCCCCATAAAAGCAGCAAAGCAAATCCAGCGACTGCGGTGGGGATCGCGGTGGGTAAGGAGATGGTAATGATCAGAGCATTACGACCCCAAAAGTCATAGCGCGAAAGCACATAGGCAGCAAACAGTCCAAAAAACACATTGAAAATCGTGGCCCAGAAACTGGTAACCAGCGACAACTTGAGCGCAAAGATCGCCTCGGAGGCATGAAGGGCGGCCCAGAAACTTCCCAATCCTTTGCTGGTGCCAAAGATGAAGATCGAAAGCAGCGGGAGAAATACCAGGGGCAGCATCAGGAAGATCAGCGTCCCGATGCTCACTGGCCGCGCCACATCGAAGCCTTGCACATGGCGTATGGTTGGAACCGTAGCTGTCATTGATTTACTTCCGCGGTTGTACCTGCTCCTTAAATACTTGTTCGATCACCTCGGGGTATGCTTTCTCCCAGCCACCAAAGTAATCGATCGTAAACGGCAGCTCGATGCGTCCAAACTCCCTGCTTGCCTCATTGAAAGAATTATTGGTTACGGAGTAGAAATGAAACTTGACAAAGGCCTGCTGCGCCTCGTCGCTCCATAGGTACTGCACGAATGCGTCGACGACAGTACGCTTCTCCGCTGAGACATTCTTGTCAATCAACACTACCGGATGCTCGCTGAAAATGGTGGCGCGGGGAATGATGATCTCAACCGGCGCTCCCATTGATTTCATGAGCAACGCATCAAGCTCGTAAGTAATCAAGGCATCACCGAAGCCAGTCTCGAATTGAGTGCGCGCTTCGCGGGCCGAGCCAGGTGTAGAGATTACATTTCGCCAGACGGCCTGAAGCGCCTGGAACGCGCGCGCTTTGTCGGGCTCTCCACTCTGCTGCTGCGACTTCACCAGTTCCGAGCCGTAGACAGCAAGAATGGACCACTGGGCACCGCCAGAACTTACGGGATCCGGATGAATGATACCGACGCCCTGACGGGCCAAGTCGCCAAAATCATGAATGTTTTTGGGATTCCCCTGGCGGACTAGAATCACGAAGGGCGTCTTGTTGACAATTCCCTTATGGGGAGACGTCTGCCGGTTGGAAGTCACAAATCCGGCTTGCTGCAATCGCTGCACATCGCGCTCGGTCGACAGGAAAGCTACCTCCGCCTTAACGCCTTGCAGGATCTGATTGGTAACGGTTTCCGAACCGGCAAATGAAGAAACAAAGCGCACCTCTTGGTTGTGTTCGCGTTTCCACTTGGCCGCGAAACCAGGATAGATCGCCCTCTCCAATGGCTCTTTCATGATCGAGAAAGCGTAGACAGCGATCTCGGTGGTGTTAGTCTCAGCCGGGGCCCTGGGGACGCAACCGCTAAGCGCCAGCAGGCCAATCAGCATTACGGCGGAAATGGTTTTCATAAGACGTTGAATCACCGAGTTAGCAGCAGCGCCCGATGACGCGGCCAAGAAAAAGACCAGCGCTACAAATCTCGCGGTTGATTTCATGATTCTTATTTCGCGGCCTTGACCTCAAGTCCAGTCATCAGAAAATTGGAGGCGGCGGCAGGAATCGAACCTGCGTATAAAGGTTTTGCAGACCTACGCCTTACCACTTGGCTACGCCGCCTCAGGCGCATATTCAAAACTTGCTGCAGTTTGCTGCGCGACCCTCTCCGCTTGGCTTAGCAGCCCCTGTCTTGTCAATTCCCGAAGAATTGTCTTGACACTATGGTCAATCGATTCCCGATCTGTTTCCACCACTACTTCAGGCTCCAGCGGCTCTTCATAAGGGTCGGAGACGCCCGTGAACTCTTTGATCTCGCCAGCCAGCGCTTTCTTGTAGAGACCTTTCACGTCCCGCTCAGCCAGTACGTCGATGGGGCACTTGGCATAGACTTCAATAAACAACGCACCCTCGGCTTCAATCGCCCGTCTGACTTCGTCGCGGATGGCCCGATAAGGCGAGATGGCCGCCGAAATAACGCCCAAGCCATTGCGCGACAACAACCGACTGACATAGCCAATGCGCCGGATGTTGGTATCACGATCTTCTTTCGAGAACCCGAGACCTTTGGAAAGATTGGTACGCACTTCGTCCCCATCCAGCACTTCGACTCTGAGTCCCCGCGCTCGCAACTCAGGCACGATTGCTTGAGCGAGGGTGGTCTTGCCCGCGCCCGACAAACCCGTGAACCACAAGGTGAATCCCTTTTGCTTTGACATGTTCGTTCCTCTAATTAATTCCTCTCTTATTCGGTTTCTCGTCTTCCTCTTCGTCCTTTGCGAAAAGCTCCGCGACCTCTGCAGTAGACTTGAGCGTTAGCAATCATTCATTCCTGGTTTTGCCACCGACCCTGAAAGACCGGGCTAAGCAGCCGCGCCAGCCAACTCCAGATCCTTCGTGGCCCGGTAGGCACCGATGAGCACGCGCGCCACTTCGGGCCGGGAAAACTCCACCGGCGGCAGCTCTCCCGCGCTTAACAGTTCTCGGACCTTGGTGCCGGAAAGCGTTATGTGATTTGCCTGCTCATGCGGACAGGTCTTCGAAGAAGCCATCGCCCCGCACAATCGGCAATAGAACGTGTGGTCAAAGAAGAGCGGGGTGATGCCCAACTCTGCCGGCTCGAATTCGTCAAAGATGTGATGAGCGTCGTAGGTGCCGTAGTAGTTCCCTACCCCCGCATGATCGCGCCCCACGATGAAGTGCGAGCAACCGTAGTTTTTGCGTATCAAGGCGTGAAAGATGGCTTCGCGCGGTCCCGCATAGCGCATGGCCGCTGGCAAAACTGAGAGCACCGTGCGCGCCGTTGGATAATAATTAGTTAGGATCGCTTCATACGAGCGGATGCGGACCTCGGCCGGCACATCGTCTGACTTTGTTTCTCCGACAATCGGATGCAGCAACAACCCATCAGCAATTTCCAGCGCGCACTTTTGAATGTACTCGTGCGCCCGGTGTACTGGATTACGAGTTTGAAAAGCGACTACCCGGCGCCAGCCGCGCTCGCGAAAGAGAGCCCGTGTCTCTGATGGATCATTTCGATATTCGGCGAAGGCCAGATCCCGCGGCCGGTTAATTAAGCTAACGCGGCCACCGAGAAGCCAATTGCCCTGACTGTAGAGCGCCTGCACCCCGGGATGAGCTTCATCCGTAGTGCGATAAACCAATTCCGCTTCCAGCTGCTTGTGATAGGTGAACTTCTCAGTGAGATGGAGCACGCCCAAAAGATGCTCACCCTGATAAAGAGCCGATGGCAATCAGCTCCAGATCAGAGATGGCGCGGGCATTAAGTTGCAGCCGTGGCAAATCCACGGACTCCTCAATCAGTCGCTGGCGCTCCGGGCCAGTTACTTCTCGGTTAACCAGGGTTCCCCCATGGGGACTTATTAGTTTCATTTGCTTCGTAGTTTCCTTTGTTGAAGTTGAAAAACATTTCGAACGTTACTGATGCAGGCCGCACTCGGTCTTAATCCCGCCTCGCCACCGCCCGGCCCGCGGGTCTTCGCCCGGCTGCACGGCTGTCGTACATGGCGCACAACCAATTGAGGAAAAACCTCGATCGTGAAGCGAGTTGTAAGGCACGTCGTGCTTGAAGATGTAATTCCAGACATCAATCGATGACCACTTAACTAAAGGATTGATCTTGACGAGTCCGAACTTTCGATCTCGTTCGATCACCCGAGCTGTAGCCCGAGCCGGCGATTGATCGCGGCGAATTGCCGTAATCCAGGCCCGCAGGTCGGCAAGCGTTTCCAGCAATGGCTCGACCTTGCGCAGTTGGCAGCACTTGTCTGGTTGGCGCTGCCAGAGCTTCTCGCCGTAAGCCTTTTCCTGTTCTGCCAGAGTTATCTGGCTAGCTCGCCGTTCGAAAGAAACCTGATAACGCGCCGCCAGCCGATAGGTGAGCTCGTAGGTTTCGGGAAAAAGCAGGTCCGTATCGAGATAGAAGATTCGCGCCCGTCGATCGATCCGCGCCAGCATGTCGATCAGCACGCAACCCTCGGCGCCAAAGCCCGTAGCGAGCGCCACATCTGGCCCAAATTCTTCAATGGCCCAACGCAGTATGTCCTCAGGCGCCGCGTGCTCGAACTGCTGCGAAAGTGTTGTCAGTTCGACTTCCGCGATCTCTTCTGCTAGTTGCAATTCGTCAGCAATCATCAATCTTCTTCCTCTGTTCCTTCAATCTATGAATCAATGCTGTAAGACCAACTCGCTAATTTCCTTAGTGAGCGCCACACTATTAGCCGAGCTGGTCAGCGTTTGCTCAAACCATTTCAGCTCATCACGCAGACGCACGACTTCGCCGACCACAATTACTGCGGGCGCGCGCAAGCCTTCTCGCTCAGCAAGGTCGGCAATATTGAGTACGTCGCATCGGCGCAGGTCTTCTGTGAAGCGGCCGTCGCCGGCGCGTGCCCCGGTCAACACTGCGACTGAAGACGAGACGCCTCGATGCGTCAGGGGAATACCGGCATAAGCGGGCACCGCCAAAGCAGAGCTGATGCCGGGGACAATTTCGAAGGGAATTCCAGCGGCCTTGAGCGCTTGGGCCTCTTCACCACCACGCCCGAATAGGAAAGGATCGCCGCCTTTTAACCGGACAACTATCTTGCCCGCGCGGACGCGCCCGATAAGGAGTTCGTTAATCTCAGGCTGAGGCGTCTGACGACCGCCGCCTACCTTACCTACATCGAGGCGCTCAGCATCGTGACGAGAGTGAAGAAGCAGATCGGGATTGACGAGATAGTCATAAACAATCACGTCAGCTTGCCGCAACAGCTCCAGGGCCTTAACTGTCAGCAGGTCGGGATCGCCTGGGCCAGCACCGATTAGATAGACCTTTGTTAACTGTGTTTGATTAGTCCCATCCCCGCCGTCTGATAAACTTGCCGTCTCACGGATCCGCTCGATCGACGCCTCGATCACCAAGCGATGCGCCGCCAACGGCTCAGTTAACTGGTAAGTAACTCCCACATGCCGGCTGGCCGCGGAGCGTACTTCAACCGGAATGTCGCCGCGCGCGTGTCTGCCCGGCGAGAGGAAGTACGGATGTACGATGACATGCGTGGCGCCTGACTCAACGCAACGAGTAAATGCTTCGTCGATGGTGGGACGGACAATCTCTAGGAACGCCGGCTCCACTAGAGACAATCCAGCACGCGCGCGAATTTGCCGCGCTGCGTGGCGCACATCTTCATTAGCCTCTTCACGGCGACTGCCGTGACCCACCACCACTACGCCGTACGACGCGAAGCCTCTCATAAAGAAGCCTCCCGTCTCGGGAAGAAGCCAAAGATTGCGTTATTGAAGTTTTGGTAAGGATCGGAGACCTGGTGAAGCTTTGTCGAAGGCTGATGCGTACCTCGAAGCATTCGCTCAAGATAGTCGTCAGTACGATCAACTCGTCGAGCAATATCGCCCCAGATAACTGATAGTAATTGGAAAGAAAGCGGAGTGCGGTAGTGAGAGGATAAACTTAAGTCAATTTCAGTTTGCGCATTTGCTGCAGAGTCATTAAAGAGACTGACATTGGCGCGCTGCCTTTGTCCGTGCCCAAATCTGTTCTCCTGCTTGCTTATAATCACTGACCCGATCCTCCAACCTACCAACAATCTGCTGTTTCGATCCACACTTAGCCGCGCTGCTACAACAACAGCAGACGCAACAACAGGTGCTCATCGAAAGGATTGGGACAGTTATTTGCAAGCGCTTCATGATCTCTCTGCGTTTCAAAGTTCTCTAAAACAAAAACTCCCGCGCTCACTGAAACTCGGCGCGAGAGTTAAACTCGGTCGGTTCTTTAGCAGTTTTTCCGTGGAGCAAGTTCACCGTAAATCGCCACGTTAGATGCGGCCGTTCACCACAGCCGGATGTCAATTATCAACCGCAGCAACTCTAGCGGCCTGCGCCACCAGGGTCAACACAATAATATTTACGGTAAGTTAAATCGCTTTGGGGCTTCTGATCTGCGTTTTCATCTGTAAATCCGCGGCCAGATTTGCGGGGCGAGTTTTATCTCTGCCAACTCGCAATCCGAATTTCGAAATGCGCAATTCTTCTTCCTGCCTTCTGCTTGCTGCATCCGCCTACTAAAGTCCGCGAATCAAGTGTTATACTGCCTCACAGTTCTCGCTGAAGGTGCGCGCAATGGAAAATGGTTATGTAGAGCAACGTGATGGCGGGTATTGGATCAAGGGCACTCGCATTTCGCTTGATTCGATTGTTCATGCCTTTAATCGCGGCGCCGCCCCTGAATCAATAAAACGTTCTTTTCCGCTCCTCACTCTCGAGGAGATTTACGGCGCAATTACTTTCTACCTATCCCGTGAACAGGAGCTCGACGCCTACCTCGCGCAGTCGGAAGCCGAGCTTGACTCTGAGTCCAGAGAGCGAAACGCCCAGGCTCATACAGCGAAGCCTGAGCTGATTGATCGTCTCGCAAAAGCACGCCAGGAGCGGCAAACTACTCTCAAATGAAAGTGCGTCTCCAAGCCGACGCTGACCTCAATGAAGACATAGTAGCCGGCGTCATTCGTAGGGAACCACAAATCGATTTTCAAACAGCAGCCGAAGCCAATCTTCGTGGCCTATCGGATCAGGATGTATTGACTCTTGCCGGGGGCGAGAAAACCGAATTCTGGTTACTCACGATCGACGTACAATGCCTGCTAACTTCGCGAACTTCATGCTCAGCAATAACAGCCCGGGCGTCCTTATCATCTCCCAAAAACTCAATGTCCGTATTGCCATCGAAGAGCTGGTGCTAATCTGGGCAGCTTCTGACAACGAAGAGTGGTCCAATCTCATAGTCGATCTTCCACTCTAAGATTTTCTGGTTGTCCATTCGCCATTTTCGTAATCCGCAATCCGCTGACTGACTCCCTCTCCTTTGGAAGAGGGTCGGGGCGAGGGGCGTAGCTACGGCGCCTAAAATCCTCCCCTTTTAGTTCCCCTCCCAGAGGGAGAGGAAATACCACTTACTGTCTTTTGCTTTGTCAATTCGCAATTCGAATTTCGAAATCCGCGATTCACTTGGCCCTTTCCCCTTTGCCCTTCGCTACTGCCTCACCCACGGATGCGAGCGTAATTCGATCTCATTGAATGGCGCGAGGTCTTCAGGCTTCAGCGGAGGCGCGCCGTTACGAGACTTCACATGGTCACCATCGAAGAGGAGATTGTCCTTGGCATCGCGCGAGATGTCGCAAAAGTTCGTCAAACTAGGCACACCTGATGCGAGAAGTCGCAGACTCGCCAGCTTGTCAGTCCACAGATCGGCACCACGTCTCATCATCCGTCACAGAATGACTTCCGTTTGGAAAGCGATGACGGCTTCGCCTCCGACCTTCACTTTTACCGGCCAGTCACTTTCAATTTCCACCACAACATGTGCGATCCCTTCTCTTTTGATCGCTTCGCCCTGCTGCCCTTTAAACGTGAACGTCCTCCCACCCAGCTTCACTAGCTTATTCTTGACTAAATAGGCGCCAAGCGGGCCGTTGCCCATGCCGGTCACAGGGTCTTCATTTATTCCGATCTGGGGGGCAAACATTCTCGCGTGCGTCAAAATTTCGAAATCATCTGAGTCAAAGGTGAAAACGAAGTATCCCCCGCAGCGGAGTTCTCCATCGAGCCGCTTGAGCAACCCCATGTCCGGCGTCAGTGAGTTAAGCTTTGCCCTGCTCTTAATGCCAATGATAACTTTCGAATGTCCCGTGGATACATGCTCAACAGGGCAGCGATCGTCCAGATCGTCTTCGCGCAGACCTAAAGCCGACAGGAGGGACTCTCTATTGCCTCCTTCGACAAGCCCCGAAAATTCTGATCTCCCCTGAGTCATTACTATTTGATAGTCGTGCCCCTCCTTCACAACTTCAACCGGCAGGATGCCTACTCCAACCTTTTGTAGAACCGTAGCGGTAGGCATTTGGCACTCGATAGCTCTTACATAGTGCGCCGCGACGGTAGCATGCCCGCAGATCGGCACTTCGGTGATCGGGGTGAAAAAGCGGACTTGGACATCGTGGTCTTTACCGTCGGCAGGGAGGATGAATGCCGTTTCCGAGTTATTCAACTCTCTGGCGAGTTCTTGCATTTGCCTCTCGGTTAAACCCTGGGCGTCCGGCACGACACCGGCGGGATTACCTCGGAATCTATTCCGGGTGAACGAGTCCACTTGATAAATGCGGTAGCGTCTTTCCATATTACCTCTGGTCATTATCGATGCGGAACACACTACCTCAGCGGTTTTAACTGAGACTCTTTTAAGCTCATTTCGTTGAAGCGTGCGAAGTCCGCGGGTTTAAGCGGCGGGGTGCCGTTGCGCGATTTAACATTGCTTCCATCAAAGATGAAGCTGCCTTTAGCATCGCGTGAGATGTCGCAAAACTCGTCGAGCCATACATAGATCTGCATCCACATGTCGCGGATGTTCGCGGGCGATGCAAGCACGTGTCCCTCGCCCCAGTAGCGCACGAAGCGCGCCCGCTTCCCTTGCCGATTCAGTGCCGTGAAGAACTCCTCGGCCTGCGTAATTGCGACGCCATCCATGTCTCCGTGGATCATCAGCAATGGCGTCTCCACGCGATCGACATAAGATAATGGACTATTACGGACATAGCGGTCCATGTCCTTCCATGGCGGATTGCCCATCCGCAACTGAGATGTCTCACAGAGCGCCTGCAAGAGCAAAAACTCATGTGGAAACTGTCCATACCGCCGAGGCGGAACGAAGATACCGTAATAGCTGATGAAATCCGTTATACCCGCTATCGCAATAGCGGCCTTGAAACGGGCCGTCTGCGTAATAAGGCTGTAGGTGCCATAGCCACCAAAACTATGACCCATGACGGCAAGACGATTTGGATCGGCGATGCCTAGCTCAATTGCCTTATCGGCGGCGGGCAGAACGCCATTCATCAACTCCATATAGGGATCTCCCGCCTCGCCGTTGTTCTCGTCCGGCACCTTAGACGGCATGCTCGGAATCAGGACCGCGTAACCGCGTGCCGCGAGCAGTTGGAGGTTGGTTGGAAAACCTCTGTTCAAGCGCATGTCTGAATCCGCTGTCTCTCCGACGTTCCACCCCGGATAGACCCAGGCGACGAGTGGATAGCGCTTGCCTGCTACATAGTTGGCGGGCAGCAGGATCCAACCATGTAGATTCTCGCCGTCCAGACTGCGGTACTCGATCTGCTGGGTTTTGCCTTCAGAGACGTCACCCAAGAACTGATTGGTCTCAACCACAACGCGGTGCCCGTCTCCGCGAACAAGCGTGAGATAAGTGCCAGTGGGCTCGTTTGCGGTGAACAGGGCCACATTATCATCGGCGCGGTAGGCTGCGAGCATCGCAAGATCTGACGGCCGTTTCAGTTGGGTCGCGGCGCCAGATTCCGTATCTACGCTATAGAAGTCCGTTAGCGTGCTGTTGGCCGCCGAGACGACTAGGTCACCGTGAACGGTTGCACGGGACATCGCCGAATCGGGCCTCGGCCACATGATCGCCGCGATCTTTGGCTCAAAGCTACCGGTTAGGTTGCTCCACCCTTCGGACTCAATGTCGAGACGCCATAAGTCACCGCCAGCGGTGCCTAGCAGGGTACGGCCGTCCGACGACGTCAGTAGATCTCCTGGCACCGCTGCTAGCTTCGCGGTCAGATTTCGTGGTGCTCTCGACAGATGGAGCAGCCACCAGTCAAGGCGTTTCTTCTTCGAGACGCTTCGTGCGACCTTCCGTTCCGCCAAGAGCAACAGGCGATCAGCATCCGCCCAGACCAATGAATACGGAGTGATTTCTTCGTCCAGTTTCACCGGATTGATGGATCCCCCGACGGTCCCGCGAAACACTCGGAAGACATCACCGCCGCCATCGCGCACTGTGCCAATGAACGCGAAGGCGTGACTGTCGGGCGCCCACCGGAATGATCCGGGCAAGTAGATAGAGATCGTGCGGCTCGTCGCTCCTACAGCGATATGACCGTCGCTGTCGACGATCTCGGGCTGATACCAGTCAAGCGGCGATTCGTATTGATTACCGTATCGGTGCTGCAGCAGGACAGCGGGGTCCGGCTGGTCCCTGCTAACCTGCTTCAGAAATGCAACCTTATGATGATCCGGCGCAACGCTGATATCTCGAAACAACGCGGCCGACTCGATCACCTGAGTATTCCCGTTTACATCAATTAGAGCGACCTGCTCCTGCGGACGGCTGGCGAGATCCACAGGCACGCCGCTGTCTAGTACACTTGCCGCCGGTTGCTTTCCTGCTTTGGTCTTCGCCCACTCGCGCACAGCCACCGTCGTTATGTAATCGAGCGCCGATGGAGGTGATTTCTCCTCTTCCGGTCGAAGGACGGCTACGAGCCGCTCATTGTCGACCCACGCGAACCCCGGGGCCGCGGTCCAAAACGCAATGCCGCGTTCACTAAGTCTACTTAGGCGACTAGTGTCCTTCTCCCAAATCCACAGACGTGGGTTGTCACCACCCCCTTTTGTTGAGAGCATCGCGATCCGCTTGCCATCAGGCGACCACATCGGCTTCCAATAGCCACTGCCGTCAGATTCGCCTTTCGTGATGTTGGTCGCCGCGCCGCCGCCAATCGAAGCAATCCAGATATCCGCGCGATCGCCACCACCGATCCAATACTGATGATGCTGATAGGAGCGAGCCGTAAGTAGAGGGCGAACACGCACGAAAGCGAACGCGCCGCCATCTGGGGCCATCACCACAGTTCCGATCTCTTCGAGATGGAAGAGGTCGTCTGGCGTGAGGGGCCTCTGGCTGGCCGCCGAAACTGGGCCCTGAATGGCCACTAGGCACACCGCGCAGATCAAGATGATTCGTTGCAACTCTTTCGGAAAACTCATTGCGCCCTCTTCACCTAGAATTGGATTTTAAGTGCGAGCTGCATCGAGCGCGGGCCTCCGATTTGGTAGAGCGGGTTGAAGCTGCCCTCCGTGGAAGCTCCCCCGAGGCCCCGGTTGAACATGTCCGTCGAAATCCCGAATGGCGAACTACTCAGACTTCCGGACGGATCGGCAAAGTTTGGGTGATTGAGCAGATTGAAAGCCTCAGCTCGAAACTGCAGATTCACCTTCTCCGTCAAATTGATCTGGCGCCGTAGCGCCACATCCAACTGCCAAACGGGGAATCCTCGCAGCGCATTTCTCGGCAGCGTGCCCTGTCGCGGCGCCGTCGGGATGACGAACGCTGCGCGGTTGAAGCGTCTACCACCAGGTGCAGTGGAATCACTGATGTAGAACGGCACACCAGCCACCACGTCCGGACGAAGGTCGAACGATCCGAACGGCGCGACAACGCGGTTCGAGGTGATGTCGACGGGCGCCCCCGACCTGGCGCGAAACATTGAATCCACCCACCAGTGCTGAAAGACGCGCTTGACGCCACCACTGACGTGCGGCGCGGGGATGTTGTACGTGACTCCGGCGGCGAAAGAATGCCGGATGTCAAAATCCGAGTCACCACGCTCCTGGTTGGGATTCACGCTGGTGACAGCATTAAGCGTAAAGGTATCGGCAGAACCGACATCAATCGATTGTGACCAAGTGTAAGAGACCAGCGCCTGCAAACCGCGGGACAGCCGCCGCTGGAATTGAACCTGCAGCGCGCGATAATCGGATGTCCCGCCGTTGCGGGTGACGCTCAGCGAGGTGAAGTTGGGGTTCGGATTGAGGAACGTTCGGGTGATCAGCAACCGACGTCCGGCCGCCCCGACGTAGGACGCCGTGATACTTTGTGATCGGCCAAGCGATTGCTCGAAAGCCACGTTCCACTGATAGGTCAACGGCAGTTTCAGGTTCGGGTCTGACATCCCGCTGACAGAGCCAAACGGAGGATTCAAGCTAAAGGTAATGGGCGTGAGCAGCGCCGGGTCCACTGGAAACGGCACGTTAAAGAGGAAGCGACTGCCCGTATACGGGAAGCTGATTAGATTGCCCGCCGCGCGTGGGTTCGCGAGATCATAGAAGACTCCAACCCCACCGCGCACCGTCAACTCCTTTCCTGGTTTCTGAGAGATTTGGTAGGCAATACCGAGACGGGGCGCAAAGTTGTTCTTGGTAGCCTTCCACAGCGGAGTACCCGCAGGCGTCAGTGTCACCGTTGCTAAGTTATCGAGCGAGTTTAACCCAAAGAGGCCTTTCGTTTTTTCCGTCGGGGGTGGGTCGTACTCCCAGCGAACCCCATACGTGACCGAAACTCTGTGCGTGGCCTGCCAGGTATCTTGCGCGTACACCGAGAAATTAACGAATTGAGGTCGAAGTTTGGCGGTGTCCTGCGTACCGAAAACAAACAACGGTGCGATCCCGGTGAGCGCCTGAGTAACCGAGCCGAAAACGGCGATGAAATTGTATGACCGATATCCATTCGTGGGACTCAGGCGGCGGTAGTCAACTCCGAATTTCAACTGGTGAGTGGCCTTGACAATGCTCAGATTGTCCACGATGTTGAGTTGCCGTTGTTTGTTGTCCGTACTGAGCCCGAGGAGGTACCCGGCAGTAGAGCCGAAAGTCGCACCGACCGTGGCGTTCTGTCTGGACGCATACGACGGGAAGAAATATGAATCCGGCGGCGGTACAGCACCACCGAAGTTGTCGTTCCCGGTGATGGTCGCCCCACGGACGCGGCTCCAGTTCACTCGCATGTCGTCGACGATCTTCGGCGACAATGTGAAGGTAGCTCCGCTCGTAAAGGTTCGAGTATTTAGAAGCGTGGTGCTGTTCGTGCTGAGAGCAAAGAAATCAGCAGCGCCTTGCTGATAAATGTGCGAAGGCGCATCGTTGTAGCGTGCGAAGACTTGGACTCGCTTGCTGATATTCTGGTCGATTCTCAAGCTGGTCGCATTCAATGTCACCGGTTGGGACAGACTGGAGGCGAATTCTGCAGTGTTGTTGCCCAAGTCCCTCCCATTCGGCAGTGGGAATGCATTCAGCAGGGGTCGCACTGCTGCGGGCGCCGCTTGCCGTGCCGCTACCGTCGGGACCGAAGTGATTCGTGTTCGTGGCTGGCGCAGCCGCAAGCCCTCATACGAGAAGAAGAAGAAAGTCCGATTGCGACCGTTATAGCCGAGCGGATTACCGCCTTCGCCGAAGCGTGGCAGCATGATCGGCCCGCTAAAAGTTCCGCCGAAGTCGTTCTGCCGCAACGGCGCTCTTTTGAGATTCCGGCTGTTGGCGAACCAATCGTTCGCGTCCATCGCATCGTTTCTGAAGTAATCGAACAGCGTGCCGTGAAAACCGTTGTTGCCCGAGCGCGTCACGATGGACACTTGGGCGCCTGGCGAGCGGCCAAACTCAGCGGCGAAGCTGGAGGTCAGTACCTTGAACTCCTGCACAGCGTCGACCGACACCAATGTGTTCGTGCCCCCGAGCGAGGACACAGGCGGAAGCGATCCCCCGCCCGATACTGCAAGCGTGGTCTGCGCGCCGGAAGTGATGCCGATGTTGGCGCCGACGCCGTCAACTGTGAAGTAGTTGGCGTTGGTGCGCTGCCCGCCGGAACTGAACTGGCCAGAATTGGCATTCGAGGTCTTGGCGAGCACTATGCCAGGCGTCAGTTCGAGCAGTGTATTGAAGGAGCGACCGTTGAGGGGGATGTTCTCCAGAAACTGCCGATTCACCACCGTGCCGACAGCACCGTCCGTCTTAATCGTCTCCGCATTCGAATCAACTGTCACAGTCGCATTGACATCACCGGCCTTCAGTTGAATATTCAGCGCCTTCTGGTCGCCGACGTTCAGCACTACTTCTCTGACCTCTACGGGAGCGAAGCCGGTGCGCTCGACCCTGACTGTGTAAGTGCTGGGTTGAAGCAGAGGCACGGTAAAACCACCTTGATCATTTGTCGTCACCTGGCGGCGCGAACTCGTAGCCGTATTGGTAATCGTTATCGTGGCGCCGGGAATGATCGCGTTGTTTTCGTCGGTTACCGTGCCGCTCAAGGTCGCCGAAGAAGACTGCGCGGCGACAGTAGGCAGGAGGCAGACGGCAGTAAGCAGGAAAACAAGAACGGCCATCAGAACGAAGGGGCGTTGGGTGATCATGGTGTTTTCTCCTTCAACAGATCATTTTCCATTTGTCATTTTTCATTTGGGAACCGACTACCCACCCGCTACCGCCGGTGGTACTAACTAATTCCGTTCGACAGGATTTGCAGGATTAACACGACAAAAAATGAACGAGGTTAATCTTGTTAATCCTGTCCATTAACGTATGGTCTGAATGCGGCCGGCCAATGCCTCGGCGCTGTTCAGCGAGCGCCAGAATTGCGGCGACTTTATCGCTGAGCTTGAAGATTCGCCCGTCGAAGTAGTGAACGCCGCGCGGATCACTGTGTCGTTGCTTGCGGCCAGGGCTGAAAGCTGTTCGACTGCCCGGACCAATGCGACATCATCAAGAGAAGGGTTTCCCCGCTCTCCACCGCCCAGCGTACCGGCAGAAAAAAAGACTGGCGCCAGCTCCTGACGCACGCCGGCGATTTCACTCTGAAACGCAAGTGCGTGCGCGCGAATGATCCCGAGCCACTTGGCGCGCGCTTCCGGCTTTAGCGTCCGCAGATCCTCCGCCGAAAACTGTCTGACCAAGCGCCTGAGCACGGCCGCATGACTCATTGCCTGACTGGATCTATTCACCATCCGTGAAGCAAACCGCGCGACCTCTTCATCACTTCCGAAGTGACGCCGCAAATCGGCGTAAGCCGGAATGTTGCTGTTGCTGATCTCGATGCGCTCTACGCTGACATCACCGCGGCGTTCATTCTGGGCTTTGTCCTGAGCGAGACGTTGAGTGGCTTCGGCAACAGTCTCAATCCGAACCTGGACCGCGGGGTTAGCACTTACCGGCGCCAGAGCGCGCAGGATCTCTTCCTTCCGCTTGCGGTCTTCTACTAATCCTGAAACCCGTAGCTTTCCATCGGCGGCCCGCGTAACGCTGGTCTGTTCGTCCATGTCAGCCCCGGCCTGACTGAGGAGACTTAAGACTTCGACTTCCAAATCGGCTGTGGCGACAGCCGCGGGAGACTCGGTGACGGGGGGACGCGGCGACGCGGAGATATTCTCCGTTTCCCCGTTTCCCCGCTTCCCCGTGTCTCTCAGCAATTCGGGCTCGGGTTCGAAGATCTTCGGAGCGACAGTTGAGGACGCGTGCCGCTCGAAGCTGGTTTCGACAAGGCGAAACTCGCGCACGTCATTTCCTTTTTGCAGCACCAGTATCTGTTCGGTGGCATGCAAGTCCGATTTCTTGAGGACCAGCGAAGCCCGCAAAAGCCCGGTAGCGGCGCCGGCATTTGGACCGCCAGAATAGCTGAGCACATAAGACGCGGCTTCCTCCGTAACCTGGGCCCGATCAATGCCGCCAATGAGGGCGATGAATTCCCTGGCCGAAGGTTCGAGCTGCCAGACTTCATCGAAGCTGATCGATGAATAGCCGTCACGTTTCTCTGGCACAAGCTGTATTTGTGGACGGGAGCCGTGATTGTAGAGCGTCTGAACGCCATCGCGTCGGCGCCAATCACCGGCAATCAGGTTCTGTCTGTCGTCATAGAGGCGGCGCGCCGTTATTCCCTTCTCTGCGCTCTGCCAGATTTCGATCTTGCGCTGAGTAACCACAGGGCCGCTAGCGGACCTGGTCGCATCCACCACCCCAGCCGGGCTGCCCGTCTTGGGACCCCGGTCCGCTCCTGGTACTGAAATGTTTTCTTCGAGAGTGAGCGTGCGATGAAGGACTTGATCGGCTCTGGCCAACAGTGCGTCCTCAGCCGTCACCGACCGCGCGAGTAAGTCTCGCGCCGATATAGGCGCCACGGGAACGCGCTTGAAATACGTCACTAAAGCGACTGACAGCAATAGAACCGCAAGGATGGCTGTCACGGTGGTTGGCTTCAGCCAGAAACTCAAATCTGCAAACAGATGCTGGGCCCTTGTCAGTGCGTGCTTCAAAGAATTCAGTTTCGGGAATTCGACAGCTTGGGACTTCACGTCAGCATCGGTCGCAGAATCGATTTCAAGATTTCGTGTTTCGTTTTCGGCGAGTGCTTCCGCCTTCGCAGCAGGATCGCTGTAAGTAACGTGGATAGTCGGCCACGGATTGCTGAACCTCAGCGACAATTCGAGGGCGCGTTGATCGCTCAACCCAACGCGCAGCGAATGTTCTCCAGGGCCATTGGGCGGAGGCTCATCGATATTAAGCAGCAGCAAGCGAATCCCCTGCTCGCTGAAGACCTCGACAAAACCGATCTTCTCAGCCATGTCGATGATGAAACTCTGCTCCATTAGATCGGCGCTGATTTTTTGGGAGCCCTGAATGTAGCCATTGACGGCAATGCATAGCTCCTGCGGTTTATGCTCAAAGGCAGCTTTTGCTTCGCGCTTCCACTTCTTTAATGAGCCTGACGGCGCGCCTCCGGTTGGCCCTCCCCCTTTTGGCCCGCCCTTAAACGATGTGTCCTTGTTCATTGTGTCTGTGGGATATCGATCGGCTAATAGCGGCAGGCTGAGTATTCTGTTGACTTCATCCAAACACTCGGGACAGCTCACAATGTGTGCCAGTTGGCCGCATGACAAACGAGTCTGCTTCCGCGAGTGATATAAGCGTTTGAGTTGTTCTTTTGAAAAACACTCACCCTGGCGTGAAAGAAAGATCCTCTGCCGCAGCTCGCTTAAGAATCCCTGGGTCGTGCGAGCAAAGTCCGTAGGCAGAACTTCCGGGATTTGATTCTTAGCCATGAAGCTGAACGATCTGGGATTGCTGAGGCCGGCTTTCGCCTCGCCTCGCGCCAGGAGCAAGGCCCGGTCGGTAGCGTTTCGAGTAGTTCGCAGGAGGCGAACAATCTCGCTGGGATAGTACCCATGGAAATAACGCAGAATCAGGACGCTGCCTATCTTGGCGGTTTCTTTGCGCGCGCAGGCGTAATGACAGACGCGGCGCAGGTCGTCCTGCGCGCTAATCTGGTCACGTGGATCAATACCCCGGAGCCCAAGTTCCGCCGAGTCGTAATCCAGGATTGAGAGCTGCTGAAAACGGCTCCGAGTGGCGCTGCGTATTTGCGACAGATGTAGATTGCGCAACGTGGTGTGGAGATAGGCGTCAAGATTATTAATCGACGCTAGATCGGGTTGATTGAGCGTAAAAAGTATAAAGGCGTCGTGCACGAGATCTTCGGCCTGGGATCGATCGTTGTCTGTCAGCCGCAACGACCACGAGAAGAGGCGCTGGTAGCGCTCGACGAACAAGTCCTCGTGGCTGGCGGCAGTCTTTGGAAGAAACAACATAGTCGATACTTGCGCTCTCGGTTACGGGTTGCTTTGGGCGCAAACAGGGGCGCGATCCCCCAAACTAAGCACGGTTCCCTCCCGCTCCTGTTGGGCAAGATTCTCGCGCTTCCGGTGCCCTTTCGCGGGCCCGATTTTCTGCTCCTGTAATATATGACGCAATTGGAAGGCGCAATCGTACCTGGGTTTTTTAAGGAGCTTTTGGGCGGGTGGATTTGGGGCTTTTTATGCGACCGGCGTTCCTTAGTGCTACCAACTCACCCGTACACCCCAGCGGTCAATTTGCCGAGCGGGGCTGTATCACTGGCAATTCGAATTTCGCAATCCGCAAAATCCCACCGCTACGAACGGAGTGGTTGGCGTTGCGCCACCATGTTAGAATAACGCTATGAAAAATGAGGTCATCGAAATAAATCCAAACAAAGTCAGTGGTGCTCCTGTCTTCGCGGGTACTCGTGTCCCGATCAAAAACCTCTTCGATTATCTTGAGGGCGGCGATAGCCTGGAGGATTTTCTGGAAGGTTTTCCACCTGTCACCCGCGAACAAGCCATCAGCGTTCTGCAGTTAGCTGAAAAATCCCTGTTCAAGGAAGTCCGCGCGAATTGAAGTCCTGCTTGATCACAATCTAGATCGAAGGCTCAAGCAATATCTCACTGATTACGACACCGCCACCACACAGGAACAAGGTTGGGCAGACGTGCTTAACGGCGAACTGTTTTCCGTCGCCGAACAAAATGGTTTCGACGTTTTGCTGACGGTCGATTCAAACATCAAAAGCCAGCAGAACATAACCGGTCGGCAATTCGCGATCTTGATTTTGCGAGCATTCAACAATCGCCTTCAAACTCACGCCGCGATGATCGACGAGTTCTATCGGGCACTATCGCGAATCCAACCTGGCGAAATTCGAGATTTTTCATAAAGGCATGATCGGTTCTGGGAGGACATGAATGCTCCCGCCTGGCAATTGCATTTGCCTTTGAGGGTGAGGACGCCATTTTGGTCGACTATCAAGATTATCACTGAGGTATTTTATGCGGATGTTCAATCCACCCCATCCGGGGACCGTACTGCGGGAATATTTGGGCGATCTGCCGGTGACGGCTGCCGCCAAGCATTTGGGAATCACGCGCGTTGCACTCTCCCGCATTCTGAACGGCAGTGCTGGGATTTCAGCTGAGATGGCGCTGCGTCTGTCTGATGCTCTCGGTACGAGTCCTGAATTATGGATAGCCATGCAAGCTCAGTACGATCTTTGGCAGGCGTCAAAGAAACGACGAAGAAAAGTAGCTCGCTTGCTGGCTGCATAGACGTCAGAAACCCGTCGCAAGTGCCATGAAGGTCAAAAGGAAAAGTGTCGAAAGCTATCGCCGGCTTTTCATTATGCTTTAGCGAGGTCTTGATGCTCGAGGTCGATTCTATTCATCCAAATGCTAGGCCGCCTTGGGAGTTTCCAGCCGCTTGATACGCGCGTACTCTGCGCGACGCTCGCGTAGTGTGTCCCAGAGATTAATTAGTACACCAGTTATTAAATGGTCTTTACGTAAGGATAAATCTAATTGTCTTGACGCTTTTCTTCCTGCCTGCATAGACTCCCCTGCCGGGTTTCTACGGCAATTCGAGGCGACTCACTCCAGCTAAAAAATGCTAGCGGCCGGGGATTAGCTCTCGCGCACAAGCGTTTTAGCGTGAGGGGTTTTTGTTTATCGACCAGTGGTAGCAGAGCTTCAAGTTCAAGATCTTTCAGCACCGCTAGCAGTTGAGGCGGCGGGTTATGACCTGCTGGCTCGCATCGGCGAAACGCCGCTCGTCCGTTTGCGTCGAGTTGCGCAGGGTCTGCCAAACGGCGTTGAAGTATTTGCCAAAGCGGAACACTTGAACCCGGGCGGATCAGTGAAGGACCGGGCGGCGCTGGCGATGATTCTGGCAGCCGAACGCGCAGGTAGACTGCGGCCGGGCATGACTATCCTGGATGCGACCAGCGGGAATACCGGCATTGCTTACGGAATGATTGGGGCGGCCCGCGGTTACCAGGTAACTCTCTGTTTGCCGCGCAATGCGAGCGCGGAGCGAAAAGCCATCCTGCACGGTTATGGAGTCGAGGTAATCGAAACCAATCCGGCTGAAGGAACTGATGGTGCTCAGATGCTGGCGCGCCAGTTGGCTGAAACTTTTCCTGACAGATATGTCTATCTGGATCAATACAACAATAACGCAAATTGGCGGGCCCACTATGAAGCGACCGGGCGAGAGATTTGGGAGCAAACGGATGGTCGCATCACGCACTTTTTGGCAGGTTTGGGCACCACGGGAACCTTTACCGGAACCGCACGCAGACTAAAAGAGCACAACCCACAGGTTAAAGTTATTGCGCTCCAGCCCGATTCTCCGCTTCACGGCCTCGAAGGTCTGAAGCACTTGCCCACGGCGCGGGTTCCTGGGATCTATGATGCGCTGCTCGCGGATGAGCACTTAACGATTGAGACTGAAACTGCGCTACTCATGAAACAACGGCTAGCCACAGAAGAAGGCTTGCTCGTCGGTCCCAGCTCCGGCGCGAATGTTAGCGCCGCCTTGCATCTGGCTAAACGGCTGCCGGCCGGTTCCGTGTTGGTGACGATTCTGTGTGACACTGGCGAGCGCTATTTGAGTGAAGCCCGGCGAGAGGACCACGGCGAGTGATTAAGCTGAAGTCCTCTCATTCTGTGGTAATGCGCAATCATGCCGAGCGTGATTATCCTCACGAGTGTTGCGGTCTCTTAATCGGCCGCTTTCTCGATTATGGCCGCAAGGAAATTCTCGGGATCTATCCCATCTCGAACGCTCGCGAGGAAGAGGTCAAACGCAATCGCTTCCTGATTCGTCCGGAAGAACTGTTGCGCGGCGAGCGAGCGGCCCATTTGCTGAATCTCGAGGTAGTCGGCTTTTATCATTCACATCCGGACTGTGTGGCCGAACCATCCGGGTACGACCTCGAGCACGCGTGGCCCACTTACTCTTACATCATTCTTTCAGTGCTCGGGGGGGCCGCCCGTGCCGTGCGCTCCTGGGAACTGCACGTCGATCGGTCACAGTTTAACGAAGAAGAGATCCTGAACGGAGATTGAAAGCAAATGGAGGTTACGATAATCATCCCCACCGCCCTGCGGCAATACGCCGACGGGCGCACCAAGCTGGCGGTTGAGGCGCAGACGGTGGGAGAGGCCCTGCTTCGGCTAACCGATGCCTGTCCCGCGTTGCAGCGGCATCTTTACAACGAACAGAACCGGCTGCGCAGTTTTGTAAATATCTACTTGAATGACGAAGACATCCGTCATACGGAAGGCTCGGAGACCACGCTCAAAGATGGCGACACGATCATGATCGTGCCTTCTATCGCCGGTGGCATCGCTGTCGAAGAAGAAGTGGCAAGCCCTTTTTCCAACGAGGAAATCCAGCGTTACAGCCGTCACCTGATTCTGCCGGAAGTGGGAACGGCAGGACAGCAACGCTTGAAAGCAGCCAGCGTGCTAATGATTGGCACTGGCGGTCTGGGCGCACCAACCGGAATGTATTTAGCAGCAGCCGGTGTGGGTCGTCTCGGCATTGTGGACTTTGACGTCGTGGACGAATCGAACCTGCAGCGCCAGATCATCCACGGCACCAGTGATGTGGGACGGCCAAAGATAGAGTCCGCGCGCGATCGCCTGCACGACATCAATCCTCTGATTAAGATTGAAACTTACGAGACGCGGCTGACCAGTGAGAATGCGCTTCGTTTGTTCCGCGACTACGACATCGTGGTTGATGGCACCGATAACTTTCCCACGCGTTATCTGGTCAATGATGCCTGCGTGCTAATGGGTAAGCCGAATGTGTACGGTTCGATCTTTCGCTTTGAGGGTCAGGCGAGCGTCTTCTGGGCCGAACGGGGTGCGTGTTACCGCTGTCTCTATCCTGAACCGCCGCCGGCCGGGCTGGTGCCGTCTTGCGCCGAAGGTGGGGTGCTGGGTGTGCTGCCGGGAATTGTGGGCGCCATTCAGGCCAACGAAACAATCAAGATCATTTTGGGGGCCGAGGACCTTCTGGTTAATCGCTTACTACTCTTTGACGCTTGGAAGATGCAGTTTCGGGAGTTGAAGCTACGCAAGGACCCGAAGTGTCCTGTGTGCGGTGAACAACCAACCATCAGAGAGCTGATCGATTACGAAGCCTTCTGCGGTCTGACACCGGCAGGGTCCGAGGCCGGCGCTGGGCTCGAAGAGATTACCGCGACCGAACTGAAAGCGCGCCTCGATCAGGGCGCGGACATTCAGATCATCGACGTGCGCGAACCGCACGAGTTTGAGATTGCGCGCATTCCGGGTACAACACTGATCCCGCTGGCGCAAGTCGTGAAACGAATTAATGAAATCGATCCCGAGAAAGAGATCGTCGTCCACTGCAAGCTCGGGGGGCGCAGCGCCAAGGCCATCAAAGCGCTGCAAGACGCCGGCTTCCGTGGACGGCTGATCAATCTAAAGGGCGGGATCACTGCCTGGTCCACCGAAGTAGACCCTTCAGTGCCAAAGTATTGAATCAGCTTTGAGAGTTTGAATTTGATAAAGTTGTTGACACTAACTCGCGTGCTCGGCTATAAGGATTGCGGTTCGGGAAATTGTAAGATGCAGAAGACCACAACAAATACAACGCCGACATGCACAACCATTTGTCAGACGACTAAGTGGATGCGTGGGCGGTTGTGGTCTTCTGAAAAGGGCGCTGTGAGTTAGAACGAAAGACAGCCCGAAGCTAAGAAGAACCCGCTGCCAAGAGAAAGGGCAGCGGGTTTTCTTTTGCGCAGGTAGTTTGCTCAGACCGGGTAGCGGGGTCGCAGCGAAACAAAATAGAGATGGGGGAGAAGAATCTACCAGTGAAGAAATTTCGCGTGGGCATCCTGGGTGCTACCGGTACCGTGGGACAACGCTTCATTCAGTTACTTGAAAATCACCCGCAGTTTGTCGTCACCGCAGTGGCCGCTTCTGATAGGTCGCAGGGCAAGCTCTATGCAGACGCCTGCGCCTGGCGGTTGCCTGGCGAAATACCGCTCGACGTTAAGTCGCTGGTCGTAAGACCTCCCAAACCTCCGCTCGATTGCGATCTCGTCTTCTCCAGCCTGCCGGCGACGGTAGCCCGCGCGGCCGAAGAGGCATTTGCGCGCGCCGGTTACCCAGTGATCAGCAACTCCTCCGCCTTTCGCATGGATGAGGACGTGCCGCTGCTCGTCCCCGAGATAAACCACCAGCACCTTAATCTGTTGACCAATCAACGCACGCGGCGCGGATTTCGGAATGGCGGATTCATCGTTACCAACCCGAACTGCTCGACAGTGATGCTGGCAATGGCTCTGGCTCCCCTGCATGCGCGCTTCGGCCTCACCTCAGTAGCCGTAACTACAATGCAGGCGCTTTCAGGCGCGGGCTATCCCGGTGTGCCCTCGCTTGATATTGCCGACAACGTCCTTCCTTTTATCGAAGGTGAGGAAGAGAAGATCGAAACTGAGACCGTGAAGATTCTGGGACGTTCGCGAGGCACAAACGTCGATCAGGCGCAGTTTCCGGTAAGTGCCCAGTGTCATCGAGTCAATGCATCTGAAGGACACATGGCTGCGGTACGGATTGGCCTGGCCCATCAACCAACACTCCAAGAAGTCACAGACGCTTTGGCTTCATTCAGCTCGCTGCCTCAGGAGTTGCGACTTCGTTCGGCGCCGCTAAAGCCGATCATCGTCCGCTCAGAAGAAGATCGGCCGCAGACTCGGCTTGATCGCGACGCCGGCGGCGGCATGAGTATCACGGTAGGTCGTATTCGCCGTGACCGTCTGCTCAACTATCGCTTCGTCGCTGTCAGTCACAACACAATTCGTGGGGCGGCGGGAGCTGCTGTACTCAACGCTGAACTCTTGATTGCTATGGGCCACCTGCATCAAGAATGACCAGCAGATCGCGCAATGAATTCGCCAAATTGGATTGAGATGAAAACAGTTGTACGAGTCATGAAATTCGGCGGCACGTCGGTCGGTGACGCTCAGTCGATTTGCCGGGCCGCAGAGATTATTCGGAATGCGCTTCAACGCGGCCAAATAGTCGCAGTCGTCTCGGCGATGAGCGGCGTGACCAACCGTCTACTTGCTGCGGCGCAAGAATCCCAAAAAGGTTCGGCGAGCGTGTCAAGCGACTTAACGTGTTCACTCCGTAAACAACATCATGCGGCGATAGGCCAGTTAGTAAGGGGCGAGGACCGAAAACGAGAAGTCGAGTCTGAGATCGAATGTATCCTGAGGCAGGCTGAAGATCTTTGCCGCGGCACGGCTCTGTTACGAGAACTGACGCCGCGCACTCTCGACGCCATTTCCAGCGTTGGCGAAAAGTTATCAGCGCGGATCGTCGCCGCCTCTCTCCGGGAACTCGCCGTCGAAGCCGTGGCCGTTGACGCGACGGAACTCATTATCACCAATAATTGGCATGGTCAGGCTGAACCACTGATGGAAGAGACGCGTCAACGTGTCAACGAAAGGCTTCTGCCTCTGCTGGAAGCTGGAAAGGTGCCGATCGTCACCGGCTTCATCGGCGCCACAATGGATGGAACATTGACTACGCTGGGTCGTGGCGGTTCAGATTACTCGGCGACAATACTCGGGGCGGCACTCAACGCGACAGAAACAGTGATCTGGACCGACGTGGACGGAGTCATGACCGCCGATCCGCAACTGGTGCCTGAAGCGCGCACGCTCAATGAAATTTCCTACAATGAAGCCGCCGAGTTGGCCTTCTTTGGCGCCAAGGTGCTGCATCCGAAAACACTTCGTCCGGTGACCAAGGCGCGGATCCCAGTGAGAATCTGCAACAGCTTCGCGCCGGAACGGCAATGGACAAAGATCACCTGGTCGGGACAACCGAGCGGCAGCGGCGTCAAAGCAATTACCGCCATAAAGGATGCAAATCTGATCACAGTTGGTGGACCAGGAATGGTTGGCGTGCCCGATGTGATAGCCAAGACGTTTGCGGCCACGGCGAGCGTGCGAGCCAACATCCTGCTCATCTCGCAATCATCTTCGCAGAACGACATCTGCTTTGTGGTCGGTTCCCAAGATACGCAGAAAACGTTGGAAGCCCTACGCCAGGCCTTTGCCTTGAATGGTCATAATCAGATTGAACATATAGAGGTGAAGTGTGAGGTCGCCATTGTCGCGATCATCGGTGAAAGAATGCGCGGAGTGCCCGGTGTGGCGGGGCGCATCTTCAGTGCGATGGGTCGAGAGCAAATTAACATCATTGCAATTGCACAGGGCTCTTCCGAATACAACATTTCTCTTGTCATTGAAGTGAAAGACGTAGCGAGAGCGGTGGCTACGATCCATCGTGAATTCGAGCTCCACAAACCGGCATTCAAGTGCCAGAGCGAAGAAGTTTTGATCGCGGAGGGATAAATTGGCCGAAGCTTCAACCAGTCAGATCCCAGAAACCGAACTGGCAATTCAGCGCTGTATCGAGGCGGAATGCGGCGAGGGGTTTCCATTGCATCAACAGATCTATGTCTGCCCGACATGCGGCGGCCTGCTCGAGATTATCGTTCCACCGCCGAAAAGTGGAACCGCAAGTGATCTGCGCGAAGTATGGCAAGCGCGGCTGGCTTCCAAAGACGCGCGCGATCGCAGCGGCGTGTGGCGTTTTCGCGAGTTGCTGCCTTTCGCCAATGATGCTCCCTTAGTAACTCTGGCCGAGGGCAACACGCCGCTTTATGACGCGCCGCACTCGGCGCGCTATTGCGGGCTCGACGAACTGAAAGTAAAGCATCTGGGTCTCAATCCTACCGGCTCATTCAAAGATACCGGCATGACGACGGCGGTAACACAGGCCCTCATCCTGGGAGTTCGGACGCTGGTGTGCGCGAGCACGGGAAACACGGCGGCCAGTCTGGCCACGTACGCAGCGCGCGCCGGTCTGCGCTGCGCCATCCTCGTGCCGCGGGGACAGGTCAGCCTGGCCAAGCTGGCACAAACTTTGGACTACGGCGCCACAGTGTTGGAGGTTGAGGGAAACTTTGATGACGCGATGCGCGTGATTCGAGAGTTGTCTGAAGACCGCTCGATCTACCTTGTGAATTCCATCAATCCTTTTCGCCTTGAAGGACAGAAAACGGTTGCGGCGGAATTGCTGTCGCAATGTGACTGGCAAGCCCCTGATCATGTGATCGTACCGGGAGGCAATCTCGGCAACAGCTCGGCGCTTGGCAAAGGCTTTGCCGAATTGTTTGCTTTGGGGTTTATTGAACAACTGCCGCGCTTGAGTGTAGTGCAAGCCGAAGGCGCCGCCCCATTCGCGCACCTGTTCGCCGACCACAAGCAGGAATCTCCCGAATCATTCGCGCGAGATGCACTTACCGCAGTCAAACATCCGCAGACTTTGGCCAGTGCCATCAAGATTGGCGCACCGGTCTCGTGGCAAAAATCAGCGCGCGCAGTTCAGGATACAGACGGTTGGGTACTGAGTGTTTCAGAGCAAGAGATCGCCGACGCCAAAGCCATGATTGGCCGTGATGGTATTGGCTGCGAGCCAGCCTCAGCAACCACGGTGGCCGGCATTAAGAAAATGGTAAGCGATGGACGTATCCGATCCGATGAGAGTGTCGTCGCGGTATTGACGGGTCACCTACTAAAAGACACCGAGTACGTGATCAGATACCATCAGGAAAATCTATTCACCAACAATCGTGCGCCACACCTAAGTAAGGAAGAGCGTCGGATTCACGGCAATTTCAGTAACTCGCCCATACGCGTGGCGGCGTCCCGAAGCGCAATCCTGCGACATTTGGAAGACGATAAGTAGCAACGCAACAAATGCCCAAGGACGAAACTAATGACTACTAAAGCGCGACCAGATATCAGAAGCATTACCAGGATGGTGCCCCGCAGCGGAAACCTGGTGCAGGGTCAGTCAGAGCTGCCCATTAATCCGCTGCTCGCGGAGGCCGCCACCCGGCGAATTGCTCAGAGCGACAATCATTACAGTCCCGCCGAAGGAGTAATCGAATTGCGCCGCGCCGTGGCGAAAAAGATCTCAATCTTTAACGGTATTCAGATCGATCCCGAAGCCACGCCCTTACAGCTATTAATTACCTCGGGCGCTACCGGCGCGCTGGTGGCGATTGCGCAGACTTACCTCAAGGGATACACCACGCTCGTCTTTGAGCCCTACTATCCCTATCACCGTTATATCCTCGATGAGTTTGGCGCCAAGACTGAAACGCTCCCATTGCGCGGGCCCGAGTTGCAACTAGACAGGGACGAACTATACCGCCGCTGCCAGGAGCTAAAAGCCCTTAAGAATTTTCCGCTGCGCGCCATCATCGCGTGCAGTCCGGCCAATCCGACCGGGCGAGTATTTACTCAGAGCGAACTCGAGGCCATTGCCAACATCTGCCGCGAATTAGATCTCCTCTGCATCGCCGATGAAGTTTACGAACACTATGTGATCGGAACAGTCCCTCACTTGTCTATCGCGAGCTTCCCGGAGATGTGGGAACGCACGATCACGGTGAATTCCTTTTCCAAGTCCTGGAATATCTCCGGCTGGCGGCTAGGTTACTGCTTCGGCGATGGCGGTCTGATTGCTCCGCTTAATCGCGTCAGTAACGTCTTCTATGTGTGTACGGCAACGCCCTTGCAGAAAGCGCTCTCCGAGGTGCTGATGATTGATCCGGCGTATTACGATCGTCTCCGCGAGAACTTCAAAGCCAAACAGCAATTCGCGACTCAGGCATTAACGGAAGTCGGATTCGACGTGTACGACTCCGGCTCAGCCTTCTATCTATGGGCGCGCATCCCGGAAGGTTATCGAGACGCAACGGAGCTCAATCAGATGCTGATTGAAAAGGCCCAAGTAGCCGCGGTGCCCGGCAGCGCTTTTACCGACGGTGATGATTGGGACAGTTACCTTCGGGTATGTATTGCCCGCGAAGATGAGGTCTTGCACGGCGCCATCGAGAGAATTCAAAGCACCGTGAGCGCTCAGAGAGCGGCGGTTACCTAGGACCGACAGCGGTGCGCGGTTAGATGCGACGGGAGCAAAGACATCCTGAGGGAACAAAGAGAATCAGTGATGGATCAGTCATCTATCAGAAGCCGAAGCGACCAGGTTGTGCGGTCCGTCGAAGTGCGTGTGCCGGCTTCGACCGCAAATTTCGGATCAGGCTTCGACTGCTCTGGCCTGGCGCTGCAACTCTACCTCACTGTCAGAGCCACAGTCAGAGAAAATGGGAACGCCGCAAAGAATGATCATAGTGACGGTTTCGTGGATGTCGAGGCAGTCCACGGTCCCGACAGTTTGATTCATCGGGCGATGCGCTTCGTAGCTCAACGCGAAGGCTTCGAATTGCCCAACGTGCACATGCTCATGCGGAACGAAATCCCTCTGGGCAGTGGGTTGGGTAGCAGTGGCGCAGCAATAGTAGCCGGTCTCAGACTGGCATTAGCTCTCACTGGTAATGAGCTCTCGACTGACAAGCTCCTGCGCTATGCCACAGCATTAGAGGGACATGCAGATAATGTAGCGGCGGCGTTGCTCGGCGGCTGGGTTGTCCATTGCATCAGCGATGATGGAAGCATCTACGTCGTCAAAAAAGAGTGGCCTCGCGATCTTAAAATCATTATCGTCACACCCCACTTTGAGTTAAACACTAAGTGGGCGCGTTCAATCTTGCCCGCAACGGTGGACTTAAGAAGCGCCGTTTTCAACCTGCAGCGCCTGGCGCTGTTCCATGCCGCTCTTGACTCTGGCAAGTACGATCTGATTTGGGAGGGAATGCAGGATCGGCTTCATCAACCGCACCGGCGAGAGTTGGTGCCGGGCCTCGCTCAAGCTCTGAGTCTATCGCACCGTGATGGTTTGCTCGGTCTGGCGTTAAGCGGGGCCGGACCCAGCGTGCTCGCGCTTACCGACAATCATGTAAATGGAATCGGCGAAATGATTTCGCGTTGCTTTCGCGAGCATAGTATTAAGACGACGACACGATATCTTGAAGTTGATACTGGAGGTGCACAGTGCCGCTCAACTCGAGCAACCTGACGGGTAATGGGTTAATCGTTTAGCTTAGTCAATGTGTCGCTGAGAGCATATCGAAATCCGCAATCTACTTGGCCCTTTCCCCTTTGCCCTTGCCCCTTTGCTACTGCTTCACCCACGGGTGAGATTTCAATTCAATTTCATTGAACCGCGCAAAATCTTCTGGCTTAAGTGACGGCGCGCCGTTGCGCGACTTCACATGGTCGCCGTCGAAGATGAGGTTGCCTTTGTCATCACGCGAGATGTCGCAGAATTCGTCAAGCCACGCATAGGTATGCATCCAGAAGTCGCGGATGTTTGCCGGAGATAAGAGGGTGTGTCCCTCTCCCCAATACCGGATGAACCGAGCTCGCTTGCCCTGTCGATAGAGCGCAGTAAAAAACTCCTCGCCTTGTGTTATGGAGATGGCGTCCATGTCGCCCTGCACGATCAGTACAGGTGTCCGCACGCGGTCGACGTAAGTAATAGGGCTATTCCTCAGGTACCGGCCAAGGTCTCTCCAGGGAGGATTCCCCATTCGCAACTGTCCTGTTTCTGCTACGGACTGGCTGTAGAGTCTTTCTTGCGAATTCAGCTCATAGCGCCAGCGCGCATCGAACACCCCATATAAGCTAACGAAGTTGGATGGGCCGGCCAGTGCGATCGCAGCCTGAAAGCGATTCGTCTGCGTGATGAGTCCATAGGTGCTGAATCCCCCGAAGCTCTGGCCCATGACGGCCAGACGCTTAGGATCCGCGATCCCAAGTTCGATCACCTTATCGACCGCGGGCAGTACACCCTTGGTCAACTCCATGTAGGGATCACTCACTTCTCCTTCTGGTTTGAGTGGCATACTTGGCCTCAGCACCGCATAGCCGCGTGCCGCCAACAATTGCAGGTTCAGCGAGTGCTCTAAATTAAGACTGGAGAGCGCTGGCAACGCATCTTCAAAAACAGTCCCGGCGTAAACCCAAGTGACTAGCGGGTAACGCTTGCCCGGTTGGTAGTTAGCAGGCAAGATGAGCCACCCCTTCAGATCTTCGCCATCCAAACTTCGATATTCGATCATCCGCCTCTCGCCCTCGGCGATACCGCGCAAAAAGGAGCTCATCGTGACCACTAAACGACTCTCTCTACCCTGTACAATCGTAAGAGAGGTGCCCCTTGACTCTTTCGATGTGAATAAGGCGACGTCACGTTTGTCATCGTAAGCGACGAGTGTCGCAAGGTCAGTAGGGCGAGCGATGCGCGTCAAAGCGCCAGAACTCATATCAACGCGGTAGTAATCGGTAAACTGCCCGTGCCGCGCCGACACGACAACGTGAGCGAAGCCGAAAGGGCGGGAAACGAAATTGACACCCCAATCATCGCTCACATTTGGCCAGGCTATTGACGAAAACTTTTGATCCAGCGCTGCGGTTAGGTTGGTCCATTTATCTAATTCAAGATCAAGCTGCCATACGTCGCCGTCCGCCACGCCGATAACGATTCGTCCGGTGGAATCACCCACCAGGGTACTAGGCGCCGTCTTTAGGCTGTCGGTCAGGATTTGCGGAGATCTCGACATGGACAGCATCCACCAATCGAGTCGCTTCTTTAACTTGCGGTCAGTCCTAGTCTCATGCTCAGCCGACAGCAACAAGTGATCTTTATCTGCCCATATCACCGAGCGCGGGTTGACTTTCTCGGCCAGCGAAACCTCTTCTGTCTGTCCGCTTGCCATCCCACGAAATACATGAAGCACATCACTACCATTGCCCGCTGTTCCAATGAAAGCGAACGACCGGCCATCGGGTGACCATTGGAACGATTCAGGCAACACCACGCTGGCATGGATCTTGTCCGTAGGGTTGATCCGTCGGTTACCGCTCGTGACCTCTAACTGGTAGCGATACTCATATCCATAGTGCTGAAGCAGGGTCGCAGGATCTGGGGTCAAAAGGCTGACGCCTTTCAGGAACGCGAAATGTTTACTGTCGGGTGCTGCCCTGAGATCGAGAATCGATGCGGCCGATTCCAGCAGTTGCGCTCTCCCTTTCAGGTCAATGAGTACGACATCCTCATGCTGACGACTGGCGAGATCCACTGGGACGCCGCTGTCGAGCACGCTTGCGGTAGTCTCTCGGCCGTTCCATGCCTTTGGCCACTGATGCATCGCGACATCACCAGCGCGCCGCTCCACTGTCATAGCAAGCGGTTTTTCACCTTCCGACAAGAGCACCGCCAAAAGCTGCTGATTATCGATCCATGCAAATGGCGAAGGTAGCGTGAACGCAACGCCACGCTCACTAAGCTTGGTGAGACGACCCGTCGCCTTCTCCCAAACCCAGAGCCGCACATTATCAAGGCCTTTTGTAGAGAGCATTGCTAGGCGTGTGCCGTCAGGGGACCAAGTCGGCCTCCAGTAACCGCTGCCGTCCGAGTCTCCGTCAGTAAGTTTGAGCGGGCTACCGCCCGAAAGCGATGAGATCCAGATGTCTCCGCGGTCATTGCCCAGCAGAGCTGGTTGCTGGTAGGTCCCGGCCGAGAGCAGCGGCCGTCGGCGAACGAAGGCCACGGTCATGCCATCTGGCGAGATGGCAACATCGCCCATCTCCTCTAGTTTGAAGAGATCGTCTGGTGTGAGCGGGCGCTTCTCCTGGGATACGGCCGTCCCAACTGTCACGAGAATCAGGCAAAAAAAGGCGCACCCACATCGCCTATCCCACAATCCCATAAATGCTCCTCCGATCAACTGCTATTCCTGATCGTAGCGAAGAAAACGGAGCGGGAGCATGGCGGCTCATTCTCTTTCAAGAGTAGGTTTCCATGCAGCCCTCCCCACACGGAGCGAGGAGTAAGTTTCCGAACAACTCCGGATTCCAACCAGACCCTGCTTGCCAACGATGACCGCATCGATGCAGTTTTGTTATGTGGCCTTAAAACGCCGCGCCGTTAAAATAAGATCTTAGCGGAAAGCTGACCTGAGCGCGGTCCACCCATTTGATAAAGTGCATTGAGGCCGCCTAATGATTGGTTCAACATTGAAGTCGGCTGACCGAAGAGTCCATTGGATAGGTCGGCTACGGGTGGTCCAAAATTCGGATGATTGAAGAGGTTGAATAGCTCGCCTCGCAATTGCAGCCGAACCTTCTCTCCTAGGTTGAGCTGTCGTCGCAGCGCGAGGTCAACTTGCGACATCGGGAAGCCCCGCAGGCCATTGCGCGGGAAATTACCTTGCTGACCTGCTGCCGGTGTAGTAAACGCGCTCCGGTTGAACCGTCGGCCACCGGGCACCGTTGGGTCATCTACGTAGAGCGGTTGCCCGGGCACGAAATCAGGCCGCGGATTGAAGAGTGTGCCGCTCACCAACACTTGACCGGCGATTGGACTGGCAGGAAATGCGGACTGATGGCGAATCAGAAGATCTAGGCCCCAATCATTTGTTAGAGCCCGAACCAGAGAAGAGCGTGAAAGCTTCGGCACGTCATAAGTCAAAGCGGCCGAAAGCAGATGCCGCACGTCGAAGTCCGACGGCCCGTACTCTTGCGCAAGAAGACCGCCCGGCGGTTCCAAGACCTCGGCTGCTGAGGCATTGTCTTTGGAACGTGCCAAGGTGTAAGAGGCCAGCACTTGGAAGCCTCGTCGCAGACGCCGCTGATACTGCACCTGCAAAGCGTGATAGTTAGACTGGCCAAGGTTTCGCTGAATACTGAGAGGGATAATGGCGTTTGGCCACTCAGCTAACGCTTGTCGGTAGTTACGGAGAACAATCAATCTATGCCCCGAAGCGCCCACATATCCTACCGTTAGCGTCTCTGCCGCTCCCAATGATTGTTCCCACGCACTATTCCATTGCACCGTGTAAGGTAATCGCAGGTTCGGATCGAGCAGCACGAACTGCTGCGGAGGATCCACCCCCAGCCTAGGCAGCGTGCGAACCTGAGCAGATAAGGGGAAGGGAACAAAAAGGGTAAAAAAGCTGGCGAAGAAAGGATAAACACCTTGGAAAGAGGTTGCGGCACTGCCCAAGCCAAGGTCGTAAAAGACTCCCGCTCCGCCACGCAGCGAGCTTTCCCATCTTGGGCGCGCGCTCAGTTGATAGGCAACGCCAAACCGGGGCGCAACCTCTCCGAATCGACTGCGCCACAAAGGGGTTCCCTCCGGTGCAAGCCGCGGGCTCTGGGGCGGATCCGTTTCAATCCCTAGCACCGTTCGGGGCAGTCGGCCGCTCGCCTCAGTTGGTGGCGGGACGTGTTCGAACCGCAATCCATACGTTAGTGTCAGTCTACGCGTAGCATGCCAAGCATCTTGAGCGTATAGCGACAAATTAGAAAAGATCGCTTTGCGCTTAACCGGATCAATATTCTGCAACTGGTAGAACAGGGCCTGACTGTTCGCAACTTGCTGGGCCGTGCTAAAACTCAGCGTTTCAAACGCCACGCCTCCAAAGAGCGGTAGCAGCCGGCGATAGTCTACGCCAAATTTAAATTGATGAGACCCCACTAACCAACCTACGGATCCGACTATGTTAAATTGATGTTGTTCATCTGCGGTGCCTTGTCCCCAATTAAAGCCCCCTCCAAGGGCAGAAAAATTAAACAGCGCTCCTGAAGGATCGCGACCTGGTAGAAAAACATCAGTAACTGCCGGAATTGCAGCCCCACCAAACGCCTCAAGCTTATTGAACAATCGAGGGTAATTGCGTGCCCAGTTGAGTCTTAGATCAGCCGTCAGCCGTGACGATGCCACCCAGGTAAGTGCGCCCGTATAAGAATCATTCCGGGCGTCAACACTCTGTACGGTAGATAGCGCGTTCACTCGTGTCTGCGTCTCCGAAGGTGCATGATTCACACGGAAGAAACCCGTGAGTGTCTTTGTTAACGTTCCATCCAAACGCAGTGCGAAAATATTGAACCTGCCTGGGTTCGAGTAGCTCGCCGCAAACTGGGCCCTCCCGCTGCCTAAATCCCGCCCGTTTGGCACTGGCAACGCATTCAGGTACGGTTGTAAAGCTGGCACTGCCTGAGCTCGCAGTGCAACGGTTGGCACCGTGACGACCTGGACCGTTGGCTGCTTCAGCCGCAAGCCTTCATACGATGCGAAAAAGAAGAGCCTGTCTCGCTTGATGGGTCCGCCAAACACGCCGCCGAAAAGATTCTGCCTCTCTTTGGGCTTCGGCTGTCTATTGGCATTAGCGAACCAGTTGTTGGCGTCCAATGCTTCATTGCGGAAATAATAGGAAACGTTGCCGTGGAACTGATTGGTGCCCCCTCTCGTTACGAGCGAAATCTGCCCGCCAGGCGTACGCCCAAACTCTGCCGCATAGGACGAAGTCTCGATCCGAAACTCCTGCAGAGCATCCAGAGAGACCAAGCTGTTTGTGCCACCAAGAGCAGTCGTCCCAGCCGTTTGACCGCTTCCTGATACGCCTGGAAAGCTGAAAGTAGACACATTAATCCCCGTATTCGCGCTGACGCCGTCAACCATGAAATAGTTCGACGTAGTCCGCTGGCCATTTACACTGAACTGGGCTCCACTGGTCGCCCCCCCCGTATTTGCGGTGAGTACAACCCCCGGCGTGAGCTGGATAAGCGCTTGAAGGCTTCTACCGTTGAGCGGCATAGTCGCAACGAACTGCCGATCCACGACCGTGCCGACGCTGCCATCTGTCCTGACCGTCTCTGCATTCGAATCAACAGTTACCGTCGCATTGACATCACCCGCCTTCAACTGAATCTGGAGCGCCTTCTGATCGCCGACATTTAGCACCACGTTTTGAACTTCCAATGGCGCAAATCCCTGTCGTTCGACTCTGACGGTGTAAGTACTCGGCGGAAGCAAAGGGACTGCGAAGTAACCGGCGTCATTGGTAATGATCTGCCGCTGTAACCCCGTACCGGCGTTCGAAACGGTAACGTTCGCGCCTGGCACAATCGCGCCGTTCTGGTCCACAACAGTGCCGCTTAGGTTCGCAGCCGACGACTGCGCGTGAGCGGCATAGGGCAAAGCGCACAGGGCAAAGAGTGTCAGTACCGCGAGCGGTAGCGACCGGATTGTCTTCACAACTCCACAATACGCAATTCGCGATATGAAATGTCGTTGACGGGGCATCATGGTCTTGTCCTCCAAGGGCAATAAGAATTCAGAACTCAACAATCAGAGATCACAGGTCAGAGATCAGAAACTTGAGCCGGTCGCTACCCCGACTAGTCGGGGTTCTGACACGGGTGTTCATCTGCGGCTAATACTGCTTGCTAAGCTTTCGGCGCTGCGCAGTGAACGCCAGAAATCCGAGGACTTAACTGACGCGGCTGATGCAGAGCCCGCAGAAACACTGAAGGCTGCGCGGATGCGCTCGTCATTTGTTGAAGTGAGGTCAAACAGACGCTGAACCGCTTGCACTAAACTCGCGTCGTTACTCAAATCGATTTGCGCACCCCCATCACTCCCCGCCGATACTTGAAAAACGCTTGCCAGCTCTGCTCGCAAGGCGGCGTGTTCGCGCTGGATTGCGCCGGCGTGCGATCGAATCAGACCCAACCACTTGCTTTCTGCTTCGGGATCCAACGCGCGCAAGTCTTCCAACGAAAATCTCTCGGCAAGTCTTTTTAAGGCCCAGGCATGCTGGAGCGCCTGTCGCGATCGCCCTGACTCGCGGATGGCGATCTTTGACATCTCTGCATCCAGATCACTTTCAGCGACTCCTCTTGCTAAGAGATAGCGACGCAGATCATCAAAGACCGGAATCTTGTTGCTGGACGGTTCCGTGGTTTGCACTACCTCAGAATTAGCCGCGCTTTTTTCTCGCCGCTTCTGGCGCTCAACAGCCTCTGCGGCGGTCACGACATCAACCCTGACGGAGGGATTGCCGCGAACAGGAGCAAGCGCTCGCAGAATCTCACTTTTGCGCTGCTCCGTATCGACCAGTCCTTTTATATATAGGAGACCTTCCGGAGTGCGTGTGGCACTGACCTGCTCACCCAGGTCGGCGCCAGCCTGCTGTAAGAGTTCCAGCACTTCCACTTCAAGGGCGGCCGAAGCCATCACAACTGACGGAGACGCGGAGATAGGGGGACCCGGCGACGCGGAGATTGTCTCCATGTCTCCCTTTCCCGGTGTCCCCGTGTCCTTTCCGAGCAGCTCAGGTTCAGGCTCGAACACGGCGGGCGCGACTGCGCTGACAGGCTTTCGTTCGAAACTGGTTTCGAGATAGTGAAAGGAGCGAACTTCATTAGCTTGACGCACGACCAGTGTTTGTTCGGTCGCATGGAGATCGGCGCGACTGAGGATTAGTTCCGCTCGTACCAGGCCCTGAGCGGACGACCCCACGCCGGTGCCTTCATAGCTTATGACGTAAACATCGGCGCGCTCCTGTACGCGCGTCGGTTGGTCTTGAGCGACGAGCGGCGCAAACTCTTTCGCTGATGGCGACAATTGCCAGGCATTGTCGAAGGTGAGAGTCGCGGCGCCTGCGCCACGCTTCTCCGGTGTCAACTGCAATTGCGGTTTCACACCGTGGTGATAGATGGTCTGCACTCCGTCAGCTCGACGCCAATCTCCGGCAACCAACGCGCTGCGATCGTCATAGAGCCGCCGCGCTGTAATCCCCTTCCCGCCTCCTTGCCATACTTCGATCCGCTGCCTCGCAATCAGTTGCGGCGCCGACCCGGTCGCTTCCACCACCCCATTCGGGCTGCCCGCATGGGGACCCCGGTCCGCTCCCGGTACTGACACTTCCAGATTGATAGTGCGATGTACAACCTGATCGCTTCTGGCGGCGAGAGCCTCTTCCGCGACGGTTGATTGCTGTAGCAATGATGCCGCCGTCAGCACCGGCGAAGTCACCCGATGAAGTTGCGTGAATATGAGCGCGCCAATCAGGAGCAATGCAAACAACGCCGTAACCGGGCCGGGCCGGGAGAATAAGCCCCAATCGAGAGGGGGCAGTTGAAAGTCTAACCACCACCGATGCAACCTTGCCCAACGCCGATTGGTTGAGACCTCCGAGGGGATGACGTGGTCGCTCTCGCTCTCGGCACTGACACCTACCCGGTCGCGTGCGGGGTCCCCAAACGGGCATCCCGGTTGGGGTGCTCTCTCGCTCTCGGTACTGACATCCGCGACAAAGGTTGGATCGTGATAGGTGACGTTGATGTTCGGCCATGACTCGCTGAAATCGAGCTGCAATTCAAGATTGCGACTGTCACTCAGATTCGCAATCACACTCCGCTCGACCGGCCCATCAGGAGGTGGCGCAACGACGCAGAACAGGAGTCGCACTTCTTCCTCGCTCAAGACTTCAACGAAACCGATCTTCTCTTCACCCTTCGCGCTGATACTCAAGCGATTCAATTCAGAGTTGACGGCGTGCGAGCCGAGAATGAAACCATTAACAGAGACACGCAGCTCTTTCGGTCGATGTTCTAGCACCTGTTTCAAGCGGCGCCGCGGTTTCTCCATGAAATCCCCAGTTGACCCGGAGCCATTTCCTGATCCGCCGTTGCCTTTGTCGCGCTTATCCCTTCCAGTCATCTTTTCCGGCTCCCGCTCAGCGAGCGTCGGCAGGCTCAGGAGGCGATTGACTTCATCGAGACATACCGCGCAACAAACCACGTGGGCCAACATCTGAGGATTAACGCGATCTGTCTCTTTCGTTTGATAGGCCCGACGAATCTGTTCAGAAGAAAGACAGTCGCCCTGACGCAAGGCATAAAGCGATTGCCTCAAATCGGAAAGTAAATCCTCGGGCTCCTGGCCAAATCTAATCTGCAAGTCCGCCGCCGGCTGCCGGCCATGAAGAAAACCGAGAGACTCAGGGTCCTTCAAATAAAGCCGCGCTTCGTTACGCGCGCGTTGCAGCATCTTGTCCACGCCCGCGCGCGAGCTACGCGTGACCGCGGCAATTTCATTTGGATAGTAGCCGTGAAAGAAACGGAGTATGACGACGCTGCCAATCTTTGAACTATTCTTGCGGATGCCTGCGTATTGGCAGATGCGGCACAACTCGTCCTGCACCTGCAATCGCTGACCGGCCATTCGCAACTCTGTCTGGACGGACGCGGTTTCTGAAATTGAAAGAATGTCAGAGATAGGAAAGGCGCTTTCGCGCAGACGCGCGGCCCGGCGCACCTGTGAGACGTGCAGGTTGCGCAGCATGGCGTACAGATACCCTTCGACAGTTTCTTCAATCGTGCCCAGGTCGGGGCGATTAATTATGAATTGGACAAAGGTGTCCTGAACCAAATCCTCGGCTTCGCCTCTGTCATTATTGGTGAAGCGCATGGCCCAACCCATCAGCCAGCGGTAGCGTTGGGCGAAGATTTCTTCGGGGCTGGAACCGGGCAAAATTGCCCGCTGTTTGGGCACTTTCATCTTGTCTTACCCTATACGTCGCTAAGTCCTGACTTAATCTGACACTAATTTGAGGTTAGAGTGAAATAAAGTGAAGAAAACGAATAAAGGACGGATTTGGCTAGAGGAAAGGCCAGATTTGCGTGATATGTTGGATTGAGCAAAAGGGTTTGGTCGGCGCCCACGAGGCGTTCGCACCTGCCAGGCTCTCCTTAATATATATAGGGGCTCTTTTTCTTTGTGTCCGTAAGGCGTAGGGAAACGTCGATTACTGACGTGGCGAAGGCTCACTCCAATCGCGTCCGGGATAGGTGAGATAGTAAGCTTCGATTGCTTGCCGAAGTGGCTGGGGCATTTTGACCTTCGGTCGATCCTTGAATCTTTCCTGAAGGTAAAGCAGGGCGCCCATTTCAGCCCAACTCTCGCGATCCTGGGAGATGGAGACAGGAGTACCTTTCATCTGTGCCACCAATTCCAGCAGCCGCGGATCGTTAGTATTACGCCCGTTCTTGCTGAAAATCTCGTTATATTCGAGCATCAGGCGATTCTGCAAGTCATATAGACGGCCGTCGCTTTCCATGGTGCGATTGAGATGTCCAAATTCATGGGCCAGCTTGGTGGCTGCGAGGATCGTTCCTTTGACTTCCGGGGGAAGATTTCCGGGAGCCAGGGAGCACGTGATGGGATAGTTGGGAGAGGTCGGGTAACCTGACTCCAATTTGTCTCCGAGAGTAATAGTCGCAGCCAGGAGTTTGCCCTCGTCATTCCAGCGAAACCCATTAACCAAAGCGCCTTCCTTATGCCGGCGCGAGATGGTAATCGTCAGCGTAAAGTCGGGATCCCGAGCATATCGTTCCCATTGACTGCGACCGACACCCGTCGAGAGATACTCGTCCTTCCACTTCAGATATCGTTTCTTGTACTTGGCGGGAATGAATTCTTTGATACTGCTGGTATCCGGCTCAGTGCTAACAAACGGTCCTGAGTCAGGAGCAAAGTCGGCGGGCAATGAGAAACGAAGAGGTTGGGGTCGCCGCCAGCCATCCGGATTCGTGAGGCCTTCAGCGTGTGAACTCAGAACCCCCGGAAAGGCCAAACAAAAACAGAGCACTGACAAGACGGTCAGTAGCCCCATCCTCTTTCTCGCCATGACTAACCCTCCTCGGTTCTGGGGGAACCAAAAGGGAATCACACCCAAAGATTACTGTCTTAACAAACTATCCTTTGGCGACAGAAAAGCCTGCAGCAACGGGAACTTCATCAGATTAGCTACAAGACTTTCTAGTCATCTTACTGGTCACTTTTGATATTGGCAAGAGAAATTCTTGTTAAGTTTGCTGCGAAGGTTTCGCTTTTTGTTCCATATTTAGGGCCGTATCTTTTTTTCGCATTGTGGTATCTTCTAGCCAATCGAGCGAGTCAAAACACAGGCGGGTGAGTCGATGGAGCGGTTGTTCGGCAATAACGGCAAGCGTGGAAATAACGACTCAGGTAAGTCTCACCGTGATCAATGGTTGACGAGAATTCTGGGATTCGCAGGGGGTGCGATTGTTTGCTGGGTGGTGCTGAATCTCGTGGCTCCGCTCCTGCCTGCCTCGATAAGTGGATGGACTAATAAGCTTTGGGTAAAAGCGGTGATCATTACTGTCGTCGCACTCGCGTTGACGGCGTGGCTCTCACGTATCGAAGGCACTATGTGGGCACGATACTACGTCATCATCGGCTATCTCTTGTCTCTGGCCTTAGTCGTCTGGATCGCGCTGCGCATGTTTCACGTCTTTTGATTATGGGCAGTTGCGGACTTAGTCGCTCATAATTGTCAACTGCGTAATTATCAGGAAACTGCATAACCACACCTGCCGGAAGCTCAGACCTCAAACGAATCCGTCACCGCACCGGTGCTGCTGCTTGATACAAGCTTTGCATATTTAGCTAGGACTCCGCTCGTATATTTTGGCGGCGGTCGTTGCAGCTTTGAGCGGCGACGGGACATCTCATCTGGGCCAACCTTGAGCTTCAGACGCAGATCTTCCAGATCAATCGTAATTCCATCGCCTTCCGCTACCAGCGCGATTGGGCCACCGACCGCCGCTTCGGGGGCAACATGGCCTACTACTATTCCGTGCGTGCCACCTGAGAAGCGGCCATCAGTAATCAGGGCCACCGAATCTCCCAGGCCGGCGCCGATGATTGCGGAGGTGGGCGCGAGCATCTCGCGCATTCCGGGACCGCCTCTTGGTCCTTCAGACCGAATTACAATTACATCGCCGGACTTAATAGCGCCCGAGAGGATCGCCTGCAGACAAGCTTCTTCGGAATCAAACACGCGGGCGGGTCCGGTGAATTTTCTAATCTTGATCCCGCTCGTCTTGGCGACGGCTCCTTCGGGCGCCATATTGCCGCGCAAGATCGCCAGATGACCTTCCGGGTAAAGTGGATTCCCCCAATGGCGAATCACCTCCTGATTTCCTGGTGGGGCGTCAGGCACATCCACCAACGTTTGTGCCAGAGTTTCGCCGGTAATCGTGAGTGCATCACCATGTAGCAGTCCATGGCTGAGCAGCAGCTTCATAACCTGCGGCAGACCGCCGGCTCGATGCAAATCGGTGGTGACATATTTGCCGGAAGGTTTTAAGTCACAGAGCACCGGCACGCGGGTTCGCACGCGCTCAAAGTCAGATAGCGAAAGCGGCACTTCGGCAGCATGTGCAATTGCCAAAAGATGCAGCACCGCATTAGTCGATCCACCAAGCGCCATGACCACGGCGATCGCATTTTCAAAGGCTGCGTGGGTGAGAATCTGTCGCGGCAGAATCTGCTTACGAACGGCTTCCGCCAGCACCAGTGCAGATCGAGCGGCGCTTTCTCTCTTCTCCGAATCTTCGGCCGCCATCGTTGACGAGTACGGCAGGCTGAGGCCCATGGCTTCAATAACCGCCGACATCGTGTTCGCGGTATACATGCCGCCGCAGGAGCCTGAGCCGGGACAAGCACGTCGTTCGATCGCCTGCAACTCCCTTTGATCGATCTTACCGGCGCTATAGCGGCCGACAGCCTCAAACGCGCTGACTATGGTTAGATCTTCGCCGTTGTGCTTGCCCGGCTTGATGGTGCCGCCGTAAACGAAGATGGCCGGAATATTCAGCCGGGCAATCGCCATCATCGCTCCCGGCATGTTCTTATCGCAGCCTCCGGTTGCCAGCAGACCGTCCACCTGCTGAGCCTGACAAACAGTTTCGATGGAGTCGGCGATGATTTCGCGGGAGACGAGCGAATACTTCATCCCTTCGGTGCCCATCGAGATGCCGTCGCTTACAGTGATCGTGCCGAAAACCTGTGGCATGACGCCGGCTTCTCGCAGGGCTGTGATGGCGTGTTCAGTCAGCAGATTCAAACCTGCGTTACAGGGAGTGATCGTGCTGTAGCCGTTGGCCACCGCGATAATGGGCTTATCGAAATCGCTGTCATCGAAACCTACGGCGCGTAGCATGGCACGATTAGGTGTGCGCTCAATGCCTGCGGTTATGGCTCGACTCCGGCGGTGCTCGTTCATTCGAATTAGGTGTCTGCTGCTTCGCTACCTCAAATAGCCAGATTACTTTGAAGCTCGATTGGCAATGGTGGTCGCAGCGATTCGTTATCCTGAAACAGCTCATCAACGGCCACATTGCCGCCGCACAGAATTAGTGCAACCTGACTGTCCGCAGAGAAGTTGCTCTGCAGTTCCCTGGCGGCCGCCAACGTGCAGGAGGCTGCCAGCTCGGTCAGCACTTTCGCCTGATCCAAAAGATCGTACCGCGCTGCAATGGCCGCTGCGTCGGTCACCACAGTCACCCCTTCAAGATATTCTTGGGTCAGCGCCAACGTCATCTCAGATACAGCCGGCGCGCCGAGCGTACGCGCAATCGAGGTTACCGATGAAAGTTCTACAACGCGTCCGGTTGCCAGAGCCTGAGCCATCGAGTCGGCCCCCGCGGTTTCGACTCCCCAGATGAGCACATCTGGATTCAATGTTTTCAACGCGGTGGCTACTCCGCCTGCCAATCCCCCGCCGCCAATGCTGATTATCACATCCGTAACTTGGGGCAAGTCCGAAAAGATCTCGAGTCCAATCGTGCCCTGGCCGGCAATCACCAATGGATCGTCGAAGGGATGAATGTAGGTCCAACCTTGGGCTGCGTAACTGGGGATAGCGCGAAAAGCTTCCGCCATTGTTTCTGTCAAAATCACTTCGGCCCCGTATTGCCGCGTCGCATGCAGGTAATTGGATGGAGTGAATTCCGGCATCAGCACGAGCGCCGGCATTTGCAACTGTTGCGCCGCGCAGGCTACTGCCTGAGCATGATTACCTCCACTGACCGCGACTACGCCACGCCGACGATGCTGATCGCGCAACGAGAGCATCTTGTTAAAGGCGCCGCGCACCTTGAAAGCCCCGGTGCGCTGAAACACTTCGAGCTTCAGATATAGGTTCGTGCCCAACTCATCGCTTAAGGTATGGCTGCGCACGAGCGGCGTGCGCCTGATAAAAGACTGGATGCGCCGCTGGGCACGTTCAATGTCGGTTAGCGTGATGGCGTCAGTTGAATTCCCAAGCTGAGTTCCTCCTCATGACAATCGAATCAGCAAGCAAGTTTCCGCGCCGGGAAATCGATGACCGCCGAGTCTTGTTGCTCTTGAAAACCAGAAGCCGCCTGCACTCGCTTGAGTTTCTCAGCGAAGGAGTTAACTTCCCTCATGAAAGCCAACGCCGCATGAGAATGCACGTCGGACCGGCGGCGTACGGCCCAAAGACTGCGCTCGTATTTGAGATCTGCAACTGGCACAACAGCGAGCTTCCGGGCGGCCACCTCTTCCTTGACGCACATCAGAGGGACAAACGCGATTCCCACGCCCGTGGCCACCATCTTCTTGATGGTTTCAATAGTGGCACTCTCTACGTGAATGTTGAGAGGCGTCTGGTTGTGATCGAACGCCGTCACCACTTTCTCATGCAAAGATGACGACGAGCCCTCAGTGATGATGGATTCTTTGGCCAGATCATGCACATGAATGCTCTCAGCCGCCGCCAACCGATGGCGGGGGTTTACAATCAACACCAGCTCATCGCTCATAATGAGCCGCGTTTCCAACTCATGCTCTGCGGGCAGATGCGCCAGCAACGCCAGATCGAGCTTTCGCTCGCGCAGCTCGCTAAGCAGTTCGTCCGAATGGCCGCAAGTGACTTCGATTTTGATGTCGGGATAGCGCTCGTGAAATTTCTGGGTCAACCGCGGCAACAGATAGACGCTGGTGCTTTCGTTGACGCCGATGCGTACACCACCGCGACGCAGATGGGCCAGGTCACGTAGCGCGGCCACCGTTTCGTTACGGAGCGTAACCAAACGAGTAGCATATGAGTACAGCAATTCACCGGCGGGCGTAAGTTGATAGTCGTACCGTTGGGCGCGATCAAATAGCTTCGAGCCAATCTCCTCCTCCAGCTTGCGCAGGGCAATACTAATGGCCGGCTGCGTGCGACAAACTTTGTCGGCGGCCTTATGAACGCTGCCTTCCTCAACTACGGCCACGAACATTTCCAGTTGCATTAGTTCCATAGTCTTTATGCGGTGACGAACATTGCGCCTTGGTTGACAAAGCTGAGCCAATGGCGGTACCTCTGGGCGCGTGCGGTCACCGCCTGGACGAACACTCTTTGGATTTCAGTTGTGATCGGCCCCGGTTGCCCATCGCCGATGAGCTTTCCGTCAACCTCGCGAATGGGCGCCACCTCCGTAGCCGTGCCGGTGAAAAATGCCTCGTCAGCAGTCAGTAGATCGTGTTTACTGAGTGAGTGCGTCTGGACCGTGTAACCGAGATCTCGCGCAATCCTGATCACACAACTTCGAGTGATGCCGAGTAGGATCGAATCGCGTTCATCGTTGGTCAGCAACTGCCCATTTTGCACGATGAAGAGATTCTCGCCGGAGCCTTCGGCAATATTACCTTTGGAATCAAGCAGCAAGGCCTCGTCATAGCCGCGCGCCACGGCATCCCGCACTGCCAAAATTGAATTGAGATATTGGCCGCAGGCTTTGGCCGTCGTCGGCAGCATCCGCGGATGAAACTTCTGCCACGGTGAAACCGTCACTCGAACCCCCGTTCGACTCCGTCTTGACCCAGATAGGGAGCCCAAGGCCAGGCAAAGATCACAACTTGCACCGGGCAGTGGCGCGGATGTAAGCCCAGACTGTCGCTTCCGTAGAAACAGATGGGCCGCACATAGCAGCTGGCAAACTCGTGGCGCAGAATTAGCTTGTAAGTGGCGGCGGCGAGATCGTCAATCGTGTAAGGTATCTCAATTCCATAGACTTCGGCGGAAGCAAATAAGCGCTGCAGATGCGCATCGAGCCGAAACACGGCTGGGCCATCCTCAGTTTCGTAACAGCGCATACCTTCAAAGACACCACTACCATAATGGAGCGCATGAGCCGAAACATGAATAGTCGCATCTTCCCAGGGGATTAGCCGACCATTCATCCACACCCATTTGGATTGCTCAAAAGCCATCGCTTCTTCTTTCCGCAAAAACTACTCAGACCGCCCAAAGGAATTGATCCGGATCGTCGTGCAGCAATTGATCCTCTCCGGTTACCCAGTCGGCGCGGGCCGGTGCACAGATATCCAGAGCTACGGTATCTTCCAGAACCTCCGAAGAATGTTCGACACCCGGAGGAATTAACAGGATTTGATTCGGGCCGACGATTCGCTCACCGTCCGGCAGGTGAAAGCGCCAGGCGCCCTTAAGGACCATCACGATTTCTTCGTTCCGGTGACTATGCGCTTGAGTGACGGCGCCTTCCTTTACCTCAACTCTGGCCACGGTAACGTTTTTGCCGGCCGCGACCTGGCGCAAATAGTTTGCGGTAATTTCGGCAGGCTCGATATTATTCCAATCGTAGAAACACATCTCTTCCTCGTTTCAATTCTTGGCGCGATCGACGATCCTTGATTGCTTCAACCAGGGCATCATCTCTCGCAGTTCAGCGCCCACGGTTTCGATTTGATGTCCGAGCCCTTCTTCCTCCAAACGGTTAAAGGTTGGCTTCCCGGCTTCACATTCGGCCATCCATTCGTCGGCGAATTTTCCGGATTGGATATCACGCAGGATTTGTCGCATCTCTCGCCGAGCCGAGCGGTTAATCACCCGCGGCCCACGGGTAAGGTCTCCATATTCAGCGGTGTTTGAGACCGAATACCGCATGTTGCCCAAGCCTCCTTCGTAAATCAGATCGACGATTAACTTAAGTTCATGCAGACATTCGAAATAGGCCATCTGCGGCGAATATCCGGCTTCAACCAGGGTCTCGAATCCGGCTCGAATCAGTGAAGTGAGGCCGCCACACAACACTGCCTGCTCGCCGAACAGATCTGTTTCTGTCTCTTCTTTAAAGGTCGTTTCCAGAATTCCAGCGCGCCCGCCGCCAATAGCCGAGGCATAGGCGAGCGCCAGGTCGCGGGTGTTGCCGCTGGGATCCTGCTCTACCGCGATTAGACAAGGCACCCCGCGCCCCTGGGTAAATTCGAAACGCTCGAGATGCCCGGGCGCCTTGGGCGCCACCATGAAGACATTAGTGTCGGGCCGGGGAACAATCTTCTTATAGTGAATTGCGAATCCATGCGCGAATGCGAGATAGGCCCCAGCGCGCAGGTTGGGCTCAATCTCATCCTTGTAAATTCCGGGCGCCAATTCATCGGGCACCAGCATCATGACAATCTCGGCAGCCAGCACCGCATCAGCAGTGTTCGTGACTTCCAACCCAGCGGCTTCTGCCTTCGGGCGTGAGGGACTGCCCGAACGCAAACCCACAACCACCTCACAGCCAGAATCGTTCAAGTTGTTGGCGTGGGCATGGCCCTGACTTCCGTAGCCGATTATCGCGATCTGCCTACCCCGAAGCTGTTCGAGGTCGGCATCCTTGTCGTAAAAGATCTCCATGTATTCTTTCTCCCTATACTCCAACCAGGTCACTGCCGTCATCGGCTCGGCTAAACCGCGATTGCTTCGGTCCGTCCTCGGTTAGCCGTGGTGGCCGACCTGACGATGGCCAAAGTTCCGGCGCGAACCATGTCTTGAATTCCCAGCGGCTCTAACTGATCCAACAAAGCAGTGACTTTCTTCCGGCTACCGGTTGCCTCGACTATTAGCCCGCCGGTTGAAACATCAATCACTCGGGCGCGAAAAATATTGGCCAGACTTAAGACTTGGTGGCGTACCGCCGCCGTTTCGGTATGGACGTGAACCAGAACCATCTCGCGTTCGATGTGGTCTGACACGGTTAGATCATTAACGCTCAGCACGCGAATCTGCTTGCCGAGTTGCTTGATGAGTTGTTCAATGATGCGATCATCACCACTGGTCACCAAGGTGATCCGTGAAACTCTTGGATCGAGCGTTTCAGCCACGGTCAGGCTCTCGATGTTGTAACCGCGCGCGCCGAACAGCCCGACAATGCGAGCCAGTTCGCCAAAGCGATTTTCGAGCAGAATTGAAAGGGTATGCCTCACCCGAGCACCATCTCCTTCAATCCCGCCCCTGGCGGAATCATGGGATAGACGTTCTCTTCGGCCGAGACCACAATGTCCATCACCACGACACCCTTCTTTGCGATTCCCTCTTCCAGTACCGCGGCTAACTCTTGTGGCTTCGTGGCACGCAAACCAATGGCCCCATAAGCCTCGGCCAGCTTGACGAAATCCGGTGTGCCCTCCATGTCGACTGCTGAATATGTCTTATCATAGAAGAGTTCCTGCCACTGACGGACCATCCCCAAATAATTATTATTCATGATGATGATCTTGGTATTCGTGCCGTACTGTACGGCCGTCGACAGCTCCTGGGCCGTCATCTGAAATCCGCCGTCACCCACAAAGGCAATCACCAGCCGATCCGGAAACGCGAGTTGCGCTCCGAGCGCTGCCGGAAAGCCGAACCCCATGGCACCCAGCCCCCCGGAGGTGATCGACTGGCGTGGTCCATTGAAGCCGCAATACTGCGCGAGCCACATCTGATGTTGCCCTACGTCGGTCGCGATGATGGCGTTGCCGCGGGTGAGCCGATGCACCTCTTCACACAGAAACTGGGGCTTGATTACGGTATCGGATTTCTCATAAGTAAGCGGTGCGAATCTCTTCCATTCATTGATCTGTTCCCACCACGGCGCTAAGTCCTGGCGCATCGATCTGGTGCACTGGCTAGATAGCAACTCCAGCATTTGGCGCATGACGGTCTTGGCGTCACCTACAACAGCCAGATGCGCCCGCACATTCTTACTGACAGATGAAGGATCGATGTCGATGTGAATGATGTCCGCGTCCGGTGCGAATTTTTCGATGGCTCCCGTTACCCGATCGTCGAAACGCACGCCAATCGCGATAATCAGATCCGCCTCAGAGATGGCCATGTTAGCCCAGTAGGTGCCATGCATCCCCAGCATCCCCAGAGACAGCGGATGCGCCGAAGGGAAACAACCTAATCCCATAAGTGTCGGTGTTACGGGCAGCCCAACTCTATCCGCCAATTCCAATAGCTCATCGGCTCCGTTTGCGTGGATGATCCCGCCGCCGACGTAGAGAATCGGTCGTTGGGCTTTCGCGATTCTCTCAAGCGCATTCTCAACTTCTGACCATTTGGCTTCCGTGCTCGGCAGATATCCGGGCAGTCCAATCGTTTCGGGATATACGAACTCAGCAAGTTCAGCGGTAATGTCCTTGGGAATATCGATCAAGACCGGTCCGGGACGACCGCTCCGGGCCAGGTAAAACGCTTCTCTCACAATCTCGGCGAGTTCTGCGACGTCCCGCACTAAATAGTTATATTTCGTGCATGGTCGGGTGATTCCCACCGTGTCCACTTCCTGGAAGGCATCAGTGCCAATCATTTTTCGGGGCACCTGTCCGGTAATCACTACCAATGGAGTCGAATCCATGAAAGCGTTAGCAATCCCGGTAACGGCGTTGGTCGCTCCCGGACCCGAAGTCACCAGTACGACGCCCACCTGTCCGCTCGCTTTGGCATGACCTTCAGCCATGTGCACGGCGCCTTGTTCATGGCGCGCCAAAACATGCCGCAGCTTATGTTGCATCTGGGCTAACTCATCATAGATGTGAAGCACCGCACCGCCGGGATAGCCAAAGATAGTGTCCACGCCTTCAAGCACCAGAGCTTCCAGCAGAATTCGGGCGCCACGCATTTTTTGCGAATGGGCTTCCCGGGCCATCAGCCCGCTCTCGTGGACTGCCAGTTGTTTGATTGCTGTTGCCATGCTGTGTTCCTAAAAACTTAAAGGCCGTCATCCTTCCTCTTGGATGACGGCCCTTTCGTAGGTCGGTTTACACCGTGGTCGTCACCCGCTACTGCCCAGGAGCACTACAATGACGATAATCGATATGACCACGAGGTTAAGCGACAAAGATCTCGTCCGCAGGACGGATGAGAAGTGCGGGAACGCCCCCAGCGTTCCCTGCACCAGTTTGGTTAGTTGTTTGTGACTATTCATGGCTTCTTGCTTGCCGGGAGAAGAGATACCACAGCCGCCTCGGTTCGAGCAATTTAATTGCGCTTATGTAACGTTAAGTCGGCCTAAGCGAATTCCAGCGAGCATAAGCTGATTCAAGCCCGCGTTTCCGTCCCTACTTAGATAGACGCTCGGGATACTCTTATCTGACATTGAAGAGTGGACAAAAATCTCAATTTCTCACGCCTTCTCTCTCCTTATGAATTAGCTAACGCTTCTTGATCTCTCTGTTAAGATACGCAGCATTCTGAGTATGTAGGACGTTTCTGAAAAAGGATTATTGATGGCAATTATATATTTGATCACAACTGGCGGCACCATTGAAAAAGTCTATTCAGAGCAAACGGGCGCCGTACGTAATGTCGATAATAAGATCGATCGTTATCTCAGCAGATTGAGGCTCCCCGATTGTGAAGTGCGCGTCGTGCCGCTAATGAACAAAGACAGTCTCGAAATGACCGATGCGGATCGCGAAGTCATCCTCCAGAACGTTCTGGAGTTAATGACCGAGAATCATCCCATCGTGATTACTCACGGCACCGATACGATGGTTGAAACTGGTCTCTATTTGCAGCAACGGTTGCCGGCTTTAGAGATTCCGATCATCATGACAGGCGCCATGACGCCTTTAGGGTTTGAAGGCAGCGACGGTTTGCAAAACCTCACTGAGAGCCTCTTTGCCGCACGCGTGCTCGCTCCTGGAATCTATGTCGTCATACACAATCAATCGTTCCCGATTGATCGCGTGCGCAAGGATCAGACTTTGGCGCGCTTTGTTTTGGATTGATGACGGGAATAATAATTGACGCCTCTTGGAAAACATGCACGCGTGCGCCACTGAATCAAGATCGTCTTCGGTCGGGAGAATCGTGCACACAGCAGGGAATCCAGACAGCAGGAGCAGCCTCAGACGCTAACTGGCCTTTCGGGCATTCTTGGCTAGGTAGCGGTGATCCAGCGCTTGACGAACCAACGTCTTAATCACCGCTTGTCGGCTGATGTTCAACTCTCTGGCGACGTCATCCAGTTCGTCAAGCACCGGTTCCGTAAGATCCACATCCACGTGTTGTATCGCCGGCATGGTGCGACCTCGGTTAGTAAAATACTTAGAAACGTCCTGGCCCCGTTCGGCTCGTCGAGCAATCGCGTCTGCTGAAATCGGGCGTTTCATAGATTCTCGGATTTGTTCAAGCCGCCGAAGATGATCGGCGATCTTATCATGAATTTTCGGGTGACAGATCTACTTTGATCAAACTTTGTTTGGCCCTCGTTGATTGTCAATCCCTATCCCGATCGGCGCTGGCTGGACGATATACCCGAATCAACTTCCCTCTCAAGTCACTCGCTTCGACAATTGAAGAAGCCACTCGTTGCGCTTGTCCAATGCGATCAGGATCTTCGGTACAGATGATGATTCCAGCATGGTTGGGCATCTTTCGATGGAGGCGTTTGAAGTCTATCCGATTCAGAGTTAGGAGCGCTCGACCGATTTCAGTTGCCCTCGCAAGCACATCTGGATCAGGGAGAGATTGATTAGCTCTACCGTCTTCCATGGCCGTAAGCACATCGTGACCCAGTCGGCGTAATTCCTCAACTGTCCGCCAAGGAAAATTTTCGTCCGCGTAGAGCGGCATCAGTCGTTGTCGCTTTCGCTGGCTTCAATCTGCGCGTCTATCTCGGCGCGGTGTGAGCGAACAAAGTTCCATGCGTTAGCCAGATCCTGCACCGTGAGCGTGGGATAATCTCTGAGCAGATCCGCTTCACTCGTACCGAGCCGCCGCGCTTGCTCCAGTAGCCACACGGGGATCCGGGTTCGCGTGACGCACGGCACACCACTCATCACGTCCAGCCGACTTTCGATCCCGGGGAAATCGTCTCCGAGGTCGCGCACAATCCATTGAAGCAGCTCGGCCTTTTCGGCCCGCGTCATCTCGGAAAGCATTCTTTCTCTATCTGAAGATATGTTCATGGCTTGCTCATTCTAAATGATGTTGTCTGCTAGTGAGATTCTAGCGTTGACCCGTCGGCAAGTCGAGGCTAATTGTGAGAATAGAGGTTGAACACAAGGACTTAGAATCGCCAAATGTGCGTCGTCGCATTAAGTGGCGAATTTGTCAAAATCAAGGGCTCCTCGGGCTGGCGAGCATTTAATTTCGACTGGCCGATTTGGTGAGGACGATCCGATAGGGCATTACTTTCTCTTCGAACGCCGCGAAAGATAATCATCAAGCGAAACCGTAGGTTCATTTTTTCGTTATTCGATAACAGTCGCGTATCGCAGATCCTCCGCCAATCTTTTGTTTTCCATCAATTTTCCGATAAACGCTTCGCGCTCGGCCGGCTTCATCGCCTGAAAGGCCGTCCAAAATACTTCGGCTACCGCTTGTGGCTGGGTCATCGCGAACGGATTATAGCGTCTTAGAGCGACCAAATGTTACTGCCCATTCCTACCCTCCAATCGTCGCCAAAGGTTTACCAGCAATCAAATCGACGGGCGCGTGCTATACTCTGAAATTATTAGTGCGGTAGGGTGAGAACAATGAACCCAATTCTTGAAGAGATTAAGCCAGAAACCGCCCAGCGGCTCGCCGAACTCGCCAAGGCTCAGGGCGAGTCTATCGATGAATATGTAAGGACTCTTCTCCCGCCCAGCAACCGCAACCCTGAGGAAACGCTCGAAACGATTGGCCTGCGCTTGGAGCAAAAAGGTTTGATCGGAGTTATCGATAGCTCTGAACCTGACGACCCTGCATCGCCCCCGCATCGTCCACCTCTTTATCAACAGATTGCCGATAAGTACCGCAAGCAAGGGTTGAATCTCCGTGATCCTCATTGATGCCGGCCCTCTCGTCGCGCTCGTCGATAAAGGTCAAGGACCTATTCACGACAAGTGCGTCAATGCTCTAAAA